>ERZ1090868.1794-NODE-1796-length-11111-cov-13.788531_pt1 | contig 11111 bp, 8 predicted proteins | sample MGYA00478475_ERZ1090868 | MGnify/ENA primary metagenome ERZ1090868 (study PRJEB33644, sample SAMEA5815747) | chicken gut metagenome | biome: Chicken; feature: Gastrointestinal Tract; material: Caecum | place: Ireland | collected 2019-01-01 | study: A study of...
ATAAAATAGTCGCCTGTAAAATTAATCCCGCAGTTTTTAAACACATTGAAGCGGTCTTCTTTAATCCATTCAAATAAAAGCCTCATAGTTTCCACAAATATAACTTTATATAAAGCTAATACTCCTTCATATCTAAAATTAAATCATATCTATTATAACATTTATCAGCAACTGAATCAATATAATAGAACAAATTATACGGAAGAATTAATAGTTATCGGGCCCATCCATTTTTTTGTCTAAAATTATTCACAGAAGCAATCAAGGCAATGTAAAAGCCGCAGGGACATCCTGCGGCTTTTGTTATCTTTTAAATTTTAACTTTACTATAAATGACGCGGCAACTGCGATTACCGATATTATAAGAGCGAGCATTAAAAAACATAACAAGCCGCTCCCTGCACTTATAATAAAACGAGTAAATGCGTTTAATGCCGATTGACTAATAAGCCCGATAATCACATCAACAACAAGCAACGCAATCAGTAAGAACACAAGCCCGCTAAGTGCGCCTTTGATATCGGCACCACTCAAAGTCATATGCAAGGCATGGAATATTCCTATTACCACAAACACCCACCATTGCCAAGTGATTATGCCCGCAAAAAATGTTTGTATGATTGCCCATACATACCCGAACACGTCGCCAAAGTCCGCATAGTTTACCGAAGCAGACAATATGCTCTATTCAACTACAAATTTCGGCATCAACAACCAAGCGATAAGATACAGTAAAGCCGAGATTACAAGAATCGGCGCAACCCCGATAAAGAAATTACCTATGCGCTGATAGATATTCTTAGAGTTATAGCTGTGCTTTACGTAGCCGAGCGTACCGTCGTCAGAATTAATCTGAAACAATTTGATTTCCGTTATCTTATGCCCAAAAATCAGGCAGAACAGGGCATGAGAGAGCTCATGTATCGGCGTCCCGATGCAGCCTGTAACATAGCATGCAGTCATACCCAGTCCACCCAAATTACTATAAAACTTTTTGTTACAAAGAGCTATAAGAAAACCAACCAGAACTATAAGCCCGATTGTAAACAATATCTGCAACAAAAAGCCTAATAAAATATCGAGTATCATCAGCCAACGTAACTTGAATTAGTCCATGTCCACTCTGTCCAGCCGGAAGTAATTACCTTACCCGTAGCATCACCCTTTGCACGCACGCGAATGGTAATCGTACGATATTGCCTGTAATTGGCAATCGGGTCAAGCATATTATATCCGATATTCTTAATATCTTCAAATTCGCTGCCATCGAATGATATCTGATACTCATAGCCATAGTTGCTCTGGACGTTTGTCCATTTAATTACGCCGTCGGAATTGATAGAGAAGCCCCCGGGAGTTGCCAACAGAGTTATCTGATAACCCGAATTTCCACCCGTATAAGCAGAATCTACATAATACACGCCGTTTTCGTCAAACGAACCACCAAGAGCTTTTACGCGTATGGTAAATGTTCCAGTATTTTCTATAACCTTTTCAGCATTTGTCGCTTTGGAAGTGATGATCTGCCCGGCTATCTCATACTGATACCCGTTATTGTTGGGCGATTCTTTTGATATATCAACAATTATCTTGCCGCCACTTACTACGCTGTCTGCCGAATACCTATACTCAATTTCGGGCGCAGTAAGTATTTCCGCCCTCTGCGTAAAGGTGAACACGGCGCTATCGAGACTATTCCTTGCATCGCCGATGGCTTTCAATGTAACCTGATGGTCGCCGGCCTGCGTAAATCTGGGCGTATATGCGTATGTACTGCCGGAAACATGGAAGTCAGCCGTTACCATTACGCCGTCTATTTCCATATAGTATGAGCTTGCATTGGCAACACCCTGCCAAACATACTGACCATTTTCAATAGTAAACTGAGGCGTCGCCAATTTATATACAGTTATTTCAACAGAATAATCGCTGTCAAGATACTGCGTATCGTTTCCGATTGCTTTGACAAGGAAAGTATAGCTCTTCCCGCCTTCCAATGCAGAAATATCGTAGCGCGTACCTTTCAAATCCCCGCCGCCGATCTGCTCGTCAACTGCGGAGTAGATGCGGTAAGTCGGCGTATATTCCGAGGTGTTGATGTTGGAAGGAGCGTTCCACACCATCAAATTGCTGTCTGCAAAAACACCTTCGGGGAATTCGGGTGCGGCGAGACGGATAAACTGCTTCGTAGGCGATGACTGCGAGTCCATATAATAGAGCGTATGATTATCGTTCCAGTAGTTGGCGACCGCTACCATGTGTAGAGTTGTACCATCTGTTTCGATAAACTGATACATATTGTTCCATGCGTTTTCATCCAGTGCCTGCTCGGACAGGTCGATAAACGCTTGATAACTTTTTGCATTTGCCACCTGGTCATGCGTCAGCGTTCCGTTCTCTGCCGAAGTGATTTTTATATTTGTCGGAGCCTGCAAGCGCTCTATGGCTACTGGCGCAGAGAAGTTGGAGGCAAGCACATTTGAACCGTTGCCTCTTGCACAAACCGTTACTGAATACGAACCTGCGTTCAGGATAGACAAATCGTAATTTTCTGTCTGCGCTGTGAAAGTCTGCCCCGCATAGGCAACCGAATAGCCATTGGAATTGGAAACTGACGCCCACGAGAGCATAAACCCATTCATATCCAAGGACTGCGGCGCGGCAAGCACCGTAATATCGAAGGAAAGCGCCTCTTCACTCAGGCAAGGAAGTTTGACTTCGCGGCGGGAGGCGTTAAAGCTGCCCATACTGCGCACGGTATAAGTAAAGTGCTGTTCCGCAATGGCGGAAGAATCGACAATACCCGTTTCAGTAATTGCCGCGCCCGTCGTAGTCTTACCGTCGCGGAGCGCGCCATCGCGGTAGAGCTGATAGCTGCTTGCGCCGCTCACGGGCACGAAATTAACTGTAAAGCCCTGTGCAAGCGAATCGCGGTTGCTGACGATAAAATTCTGTGCAGCAGCTTTGGGCGCGGCAAGGCGCTCTATGGTGTAAGGCTCACTATACTTTGAATCATAGAAGTCGGCGCTTCCGACTGCCGCAGTCGCCTTTATTTCCACTTTGTAAACGCCTACGTCCGAATAAGCGTGTGCAAACGCCATCTGCGCGGAAGAGAATGTTTCTGTTTCCGTAGTACCGTTCGGCAAAGTGATGCGCGCCATATAACCGTTCGCAGAGTTGACAGCATTCCAGGTGAGATTGTTATTCGCCTCACCGTCCAGCTCCAAGTCGTTATTCCAGCTTACGGTAGGAGTATCGAGAATGTAAATCGTCTTTTCGGCAGACCATGACGAGAAGTAATTGCCCGACTCGTTCACGGGCATCACTTGTACATCGTTGGAACGGCCCGAAGGCAATTTATCGTACTGCGTATCCGTAAGAACGGCGCTCTGAACTACGCCGTTGATGCGTATGCGATAGCTTTCGGCACGGTCAACGGCGTCCCACCTGACAATGCCGTCCTCTACGATTAGTTCCTTTACAGTATCAAGATAATAGAAATCTTCGGAAACTGTTTTGGAATCGAATGTGGACGTATAGTTGCCGAGCGCTTTTACCGTAATGTTAAAGTCGCGGTTCTCTGAATTGTAATCCATCGAGTTCCCGGTAACGTTAGACACCTTGCCGTTTATATTTACTTCATAAGAAGAGGCGTTGCCCTGCCAGGTGAGCGTTGTGCCGTCGTAGCGCACATTGGTGGGTGCAGAATAGATATACACATCCTTTTCTTCGCTCCAGAAGGAATAGAAAGTGGTGTCCCCCGAAACAACGGGCTTAACCTTGACGCGGTTGCTGCCTTCGGGGAGATTAGAATAGCGTGTATCCGTAATATTATTTGTAAGTATCGTGCCGTTTACGCTGATCTGATAGGCGTTTGCCCCGCTGACGGCATCCCACGAAATAGAACCGTCGTTGTCTACAAACACTTCCGCTATGGTTGCCAGCGGCTTGAATGTAACAGAAGACGATTCCTGGGTGTCTCCCAAAACAGAACTTACCGTAACGTCAAACACTTCTCCGTTCGCTTCGTAATAGTAGGTTGTGGAATTGGAGCGGGCGGCTTCGGCATTACCTATCTGCACCATATAATATTCCGCGTTGTCCACCTTGTCCCATGTGATATATGTACCGTCGTAAGTGATATTTTCGGGTGCTTTGAGCAGAATTTCCTGCACTTTACTACACCCGGAAATTGCAAAGCATGCCGCTACAACAGCAATTATTGATAATAAAGCAATCAATAGTTTCTTTTTCATATTTAGTCCTCCGTTTTTATAAGGTTGCGACAATAGTCGCAGTTACAGTACCGATATAGAAATCTTTGAATATCTTGTTTTCTGCCTGACATTTAAAATACAGGGTAGATGATTTCAATTTATCAAGAGAAATTTCGCATGTAAACGAATGCGTTTTCCAGCTGGTATATTTTTTTGTGCCGCCATGTTCTACCCTTTCGGAATAAATATCTACGCCCGTAGAATCATAGAGAGAAATATACTGATAACAATCGTCCACTTCTTTCAAATTGAAATTTACTGTTATTTTTAACTTAGTATAACCTTCGTCAATGAGGTCAGAAATATTTTTAGACAGCACAATTTCGTTTGTGATATATTTACCGCTCCCCGCAAGCTTATAATCGCCTGTTCTTACCGTGGCGTCATATACCACCTCGTCGGGCTTACATTCATTCGCATAAAGAGATATATCGCTGGTGATTGGAGAATCTGAGAAATCGGTACCGTATGCGTTAACCCATGACATAATATTCAGTCCGTCAGCGGTCTTATCAGGTTTAACGGAAGAAATTGTTTCACCGTGAGCAATTTCAGCCGTCTTTAAAACGGTCGTTCTGTCTTTATCGAAAAATCTAACGGTGTAGGTCTGAGTCTTAAACCCCGCATACAATGTTATATTGCGGTTTGAATCGGCAAGTGAAATAAACTCATCATCCATAGTGACTTCAGAAATACCATTTTCGTCAGAAACCTGAATACCTCTGCAATTTTCCCTGGTGTACCACCCTTGGAACAGCATATAATACTTATTTGCAATCTTCAGATTGCCCGGCAAGGCGGGGCAACTTTCGCCATACAGAGCGGTTAGCGAACGAACCTCGGTAGCCGTTGCCTCACCATAACTTAAACTCAAAGTATACTCCTTAGGTTTGAACTGCGGGTATAAAGTTAAATTCTTGCCATCACTGAATGGACTGATAGAAACTCCTGTTGCCGACACATACTGCGTACCGCCTGTTTCGACATCGAAAAGGCCAATAAAGTCATGCCCTTTTTTGCTCGGCAACGGCGTAGCTATGGAATAGACATCGCCATCCTTGACGTTTATTGTCTGCACCTTGTCGCCGTCGTAATAAATAATTGTATAAATGGTAGGTTCCGGCTGAATATCGCTATTATCGTCAGAACCAAACAATGAACAGCCCGAAAGCATTACTGCAAAAAGGCAAACTATCGCTAAAATTGATTTAAGGAATTTAGCTTTCATTTAGTATTGCTCCGTTAATTTGTAATTAAGCGGTATATATGCTCCAATTAAAGATAAAGCGTTGAAGTATCAGGGTAAGTAATTTCCGACCAAATATTATTAAAATATATGTATGTTCCACCATCATCTGTTAGCTTCTGCGCATAATAACATAAATATAATATATTGCCCCTTAATAAGAAACTCGATGAAAATTCATAAGTTTTAAACGATGTAGACACCACTGAATCTACAAATCTCGTAATGTAATTCGAGTCACTTACAACAGGCCCATCATACAAGTATAAACCAGCATTAAACCTAGCAGATCCTCTTGATGTTTTCATATCCATATGTAATGTTATGCTAATATTTACATTACCTTCACCTATATAATTTGATAGGTCAATTGAAGTTCTCCATGTTTCCTTGGGACCATTTGTCCCAGGGTCATACAGTAGTGTCCATGCCCAATCATCCTCATCATTACTATCATTTTTGGTTATAATCGTGACTGTTTTGCTTATATACCATCCCGCCTTCAAAGCTACACCTGCGGCTGGCATAGAAGTTGCAGTATATTTAGTTTTATTGGAAGTATACCAACCTGCAAACACATAACCCTCTTTTTCTGGCGTAGGCAAAGTTATTGCAGTGCCGACGGGCTGGGAAATATCATTTACTTCCGTGCCGCCATTTTCGTCAAACACAAGCATTGCCTGCCAGCTTGCTGTAAGCCTTGCGCCGCCTGCGGGCATAGTTGCAATTTCTGCTATTTCGCCGTCCTCATCCTGCCAGCCCATAAATTTGTAATTGGCCCTTACAGGCGTAGGCAATGTTACAGAAGCACCGACTTTTGCAACAATAGGGGTTACCTTATCGCCGCCGTTGGAATTTAACTCAATTACAGGCGCCCACTCTGCGGCATACAACACCATATTGTCCGTTATATTACCTGTGAATATCTGACTGCCGTTCGAGGTCTTTGACCAACTTAGTACCGCCTCTCCTTCACTGTTCCTGACATCGGGAACTATCTGTGATATGGGCGTGTTATATTCCACCTTTATTTCCTGCGACTGTATACCGTTGCCGAAGTTAAAGGTAACAGTAAAGGTCTCCACATTAAAGCCGGCGTACAAGTACAGATATTCGCCCGCACCTTCTATATCGAACAGGCTTTCATTTACCGTGGACTTATCGGGAATCAGGCTTGCATTATCCGAAACCTGAATTCCGCCGCAATTTGCCTCGGTGTACCATCCGGCAAATACGCTGTGCTCCTTGGAGAGGTTTTTAGGGAGTTCGGGTAGCTTTTCACCGTACTTAACCGTGACGGAACGCTGACCGGTAATTGTTGCACCCTGATAATCAAGCACAACGGTGTATTCTTTCGCAGCAAACTGTGGGAAGAGAACCATATTTTTTTTATCGGTAAAGGGCGCAAGAGACGAACCGTTCGCCGATACATACTGCGTGCCGCCCACTTCCGCATCGAACAAGCCAAGGAAGTCGTAGCCCAAACGTTCGGGAATAACTTCCAATGAATAGGGCGCCCCGTCTGTTACCGTAATTGTGTGCGAGCCGACATCGTCGGTGTACTGAATGGTGTATTCCGTCGGCGTATTGTTATTATTGTTGTCGTCATTGTTGTTATCACCGCCGAACAGCCCGCAACCGGCAAACAACGAAACACTCGCCATAACAACCGCCATCGCACAACTTAAAATTGCCATTTTGACTTTTTTCATTTTGCTTCCTCCAATGTGATTTTCGATTCACAGAAAGTAAATAATAGTTTTAGCATACTTATGCTATTTACTATATTATAATAGCACGATACTGCTTTGTCAATAATTTTTAACACGACTGTGCTAACATTGCTATGCTATAAAATGACGGCAGGAATTAAAATGACCATAAACGAACGCCTTAAATATTTAAGAAAAGAAAGCGGCCTTACACAAACAGAGCTATCAAAGAGCCTTAAAATCGGGCAGACCACCATTGCTGCATACGAAAATGGTACACATGACCCGCAAATATTCAGTCTTATGGCTTATGCTGATTTTTTCGGTTGCAGCGTAGATTACTTGCTCGGCAGAGAAGAAGATTTTGTGAGCATGCCCGTTGTTACAAATGAACCTTTAACAAAGAGTGAAAAACAGCTATTGGAAATCTATCGTTCGCTGACAGAAGAATTAAGGACATTGCTTATTGAACAGGCGAAAGTAATTAAAAATTCCGAATTAAATAGCAGGTAACTGTTTAAAATTACAGCACTAAAAAAGGCGTATGGTTTATTTCGTACGCCTGTTTGAAATAAAATTTAATAAAACGGCCCCCAAACGGCTCCTTACATGGCTACCACTTGTAGGGAGTCGTTTTTTTGTGTAACTACTCCTTAAATGAATGATTTAAAAAATCTTTAATTTAGGGGGCTACGATTTTGCCATTCTCGTGGCTACTAAGTGAAAGACTTTGTTTGTTGGTTACACCAAAGAGAGCGGTGGATACGAATTGTTAGAAAATTTTTATAGCTTACCCGTTGAAAAACGTCCTCTGCCGTGGCTACTAAGTGAGAGAGGCTATTAGAGGACGTAAATGAATATTGATAGAATTTTCAAAAAGTGGTTGCGATTTCGACCTTATAATTGGCTTCCACTTGTAGGGGGATTTTTTTATGTGTAATTGCTCTTGAAAAGAGTAATGAAAACCCCAATTCAAGGGGTGAACTTTTGCCATTCTCATGGCTACTAAGTGAGGGACTGTGTACCACGCAAGCAAAATATTTGGGAAATTGTAAAAACGCTACCCCCAAAAAGTCCACTTTTCGTGGCTATTAAGTGAGAGGCTTTGTGCAGTCTTAAATGAAATGTGGATGAAATTATCGGTAACAGGTTAACTTTTGGCGCTTTTAAATGCCTACCTATTGTAGGGATTTACCTCTGTCTGCAAGAAATATTGAAAATTATTTCGAGAAACTGCATAAAAACAGGCTTTGAGTGAGCTACCACTTGTAGAGGGTTAAATCGTTGGCAAAGGACATAAACGGCTTATGGGCAAGTTGCATAAAGTTTTCCTGAAACTACTCAAGTAATCAATGATTTTTCCCTAATAAGTGAAGAGGTGTGTTGCGCAACTTATAAAATCTTTCTCAAAAGGTGGGTGTAGTACAGGCAATTTTTCTCTAATAAGTGAGGGGGGTATCGCGTGCATACTATACAATTTTCTTCAAAGGTGGGTGCAGGATGAGCAAATTTTCTCTAATAAGTGAGGGGTGTTGTTACTAATCAACAGGAATGAAAGTTGAATGAAATATTCCTTGCAGACCGTCACGTTTAGGAATTCGGTGTCCTTGTTAATATGGAGAGGTTTGTGTGTAGGTGAAAACTTTAAGGAAATTACAGCTATACCCCGAACTTTTGAAATCTCGTGTCCTTGGGTATATGGAGGGACTTTTATGTTGCGGAATAATTTCGGTGTTTGCGGGTGTACATAGGTGAGAAGTTTTTTGCAGACCGTGTACTTTGCTAATCTCGTGTCCTTGTTAAAGTGAGGACAATCACAATACAACAGCAAATTACCCCTGCTCCTTCAGCGTGGGTTAAAGATAAGGAACTTAAAACTTGGAGGTGAATTATGAATAGACAACCAACAAACAGACCGCCGTAATAGCTCGGACATAGCTATGACATAGTGATGACTTACGGCAAATTAGAAGTCACATTTCGGGAAGCAAAAACCTATGGGAAATTTCGGTTTTTGAGCATAGCGAGGTACGCATTTGGCTTGCCAAATGCCGACTTTGCAAGTCGCCTCGTTGAGGAAACTCCGTTTCCCCAAACCCCTTCCGCTATGGAAGGACAAAACAATTTATGGAGGTATCTCTATCGAACAGACAAAAAGAAAAAGACCGTTCGCCTACACATTCAGGGCGACGGCAGAAGAAAAAGAATTGATTGATGCAAAGCTGCAAGCCAGCGGACTGACAATGACCGAGTTCATTATAAGGAGCATTACGGACAAGCCCGTGGTTGTTATCGACGGCGGGAATGAAATGCTTGCGGAACTCAAACGGCAGGGCAACAACTTAAATCAGGCGGTGAGGAATTGCTACTTCTCTCCCGACGAGAAAGATAAGGTCTTGTCTGCCGTTGCAGATTGCAAAGCTGCCTACCGCGCATTGCTGTCAGCTATCGGGGAAAGTTGAAATGCCGCTGTTCAAAGGCGTTGCGGGCAAGGCAAAACCGCATAAGGCAATCACATACATATCCCGCAAAGATAAGGCTGCTTATGTTGACGTGCAAAATCTGTTTATCGACGAGGACTATGCAGGGCAGTTCAGGCAGACGGCGGCGAGGTTCGGAAAAGGCACGGAGCGAAGCGAGAGAAAATATTATCACTTCAAGCTGTCGCCCGACAGAGCAGATAACGCCGACCCCTTTATGGTACAGGAGTATGCCAAGGCTTGCGCCGAGAAGATGTTTGAAGGCTGTGAGTGCGTTATCGCCACCCACACCGACACGCAGACCGTCCACGCCCATATCATTGTAAACTCTGTCCACCCGATAACGGGTAAGAAGCTACACTTCAACGACGACGATTACACTAAATTAAAAGATATGGCGAACGAGATAGGCGAACAGTTTGGCTTTACTCCTCTCGATTTCAGAAAGAAGTCGGCAAACAAGCGCACGGCTGACGAGCGGCACATTATTTTAAAGGGCGGTACTTCGTGGAAAGAGGAATTGCGAGAGGTCATTGAGGAAGGAAAAATATTGGCAACAAGCGAGGACGAGTTCATAGCTCACCTCGCAGATTACGGAGTGAAGATAACGAGGAGCGGCAAGGACTACTCCTACCTCTATCCGCAGAAAAGCAAAGCCATCCGAGGGCTTAAACTCGGAGCAAACTATACTAAAACGGAGGTATTGAAAACAATTGGAGAATTTGAGGACGGGGCAACAGTCGAAGCCGCTTTCGGAGTTGCAGGGGATAAACGAGGAACGGCGACGGCAGACGGAGAACGGACTACTGAAAGAAGCGTTGGCGATATCCAACGAGAAATGCAACAACTTGATAGAGCGGCAGAATACGCTCGTAAAGGACTTGACGGAGAGCGTGAACGAGATAAAGAGCGACAACGGATTTTACACGAAGAGGCTGAACGAAAACGTACAGGCGGCAGTTCGGGAAATGCGCGGGATAACGCAGGACGAACGGCAGTTCAAAGTGGAAGTAAGTCAAACGATAAAAAGCGAAATAGCTATTTCAGTAAATGAAGCGAAAGGCTACGTTCTGCAACAAGTGGACGAAACTTTGACGGAAGTCAGAGAACAGCTCAAAACCACGGCTAAGGAAATCGAGCGCGAGCGCAGCGATATGAAGTTAGAACGTAGCTTCCGCAAAGTTATGTTCTGGGCTACGCCCATTCTTCTGCTCGCGCAGACTTTCGCAATTCTGTTCCTTATTTTAAGGTAAACAAAACTTAATACATGAGTCGACCACGGCGCAGGTGTCCCATTAAAAAGGTAAAACAGGGATTGAAAGAGCGGCTGCAGCGACAGATATGAAATTCCGTACATAACGGTCTTAAACGCCCGACACGGGCGAAAGGAAGAAAA
>ERZ1090868.1801-NODE-1803-length-11085-cov-5.271351_pt1 | contig 11085 bp, 14 predicted proteins | sample MGYA00478475_ERZ1090868 | MGnify/ENA primary metagenome ERZ1090868 (study PRJEB33644, sample SAMEA5815747) | chicken gut metagenome | biome: Chicken; feature: Gastrointestinal Tract; material: Caecum | place: Ireland | collected 2019-01-01 | study: A study of...
GCAAAGGGATCGTCCAGGCAAAGCTCTAAATGCTCCGGTGCAATGCGGTTGGAAACCGCTATCGCCTCGTGCATGTCATCCACTAAAATAATTTTGCCGTTTGCTTCAACAGAAGCGCGTGCAATTTCTCTGCGCTCCAATGTTTCCAGCTGACGCTCCACTTCTTCGGACACCTTCTGCGCCAACTCCGCGCTGTCTGTAACAAGCACCGCCGAAGCCATGGTGTCGTGCTCCGCCTGCGAAAGCAAGTCGGCGGCAACATGCGCCGGGTTTGAATTTTGATCTGCCAGCACCAGAACTTCCGAAGGCCCTGCCACCATATCAATATTCACTTGACCGAACACCTGTTTTTTCGCCTCCGCCACATAGGCGTTGCCGGGGCCGACAATTTTATCGACACGCGGCACCGACTGCGTTCCGTAGGCCAGCGCCGCCACCGCCTGTGCTCCGCCCAGCTTAAAGATGCGCGTCACACCGGCGATACGCGCCGCTGCCAAAATAGCCGGATTCACTGTGCCGTCGCGTCCCGGCGGGGTCACCATAATAATTTCTTTTACCCCTGCAATCTGCGCCGGAACTGCATTCATCAAGACGCTGGAGGGATAGGCCGCCGTACCGCCCGGCACATAAATCCCCACGCGCTCAAGGGGCAGAATTTTTTGCCCCAGTACCACGCCTTCCCTTTCCGTCATCACAAAGCTTTCGCGCTTTTGTTTTTCATGATAACGGCGAATGTTCCCCGCCGCTTCGCGCAGAATCTCCAGAAACTCCGGCTCAACAGCGCGCATTGCGTCGTCAATTTCCTGCTCTGCTACGGCCAGCGTTTCTAAACGAGCACCGTCAAAACGCTCTGTCAAGGCATAAAGGGCGCTGTCGCCCTGCTCGCGCACCTGCGCAATCATTTCACGCACCGGCCCTGACACATCCACGCCCGTATCACAGCGCAGAAACACGTCCTTTTCTTCAATTTCACTCAAACGATAAATCTTCATTTCGTTCTCCTCACTTTGATATAAAAGCCGGTGTTATTCCTCTAAAACGGCCGCCAGCTGTACTTGCAGGTTGAAAACTTCTTTTTGCCGAAACTGATAACTGACTCGGTTACAAATCAGCCGCGCACTGATGGGCACAATCTCTTCCAGCACAACAAGATGGTTTTCCTGCAACGTTTTTCCCGTTTCAACGATATCGACAATCACATCGGAAAGCCCTAAAATAGGCGCGAGTTCAATGGAACCGTTTAAGCGGATAATATCAATATCGCGTGAACGCGACTTGTAATATTCCGTGGCAATGTGCGGAAACTTCGTTGCCACGCGCAGCAAACGGCTGTGGTCATCGTAAAAATCTTCCGGCCCTGCCACACACATGCGGCACTTTCCCATTTTCAAGTCCAGCAGTTCGTAAACATCCGGGCGGTATTCCAAAAGCACATCTTTGCCCACAATGCCGATATCTGCTGCACCGCGCTCTACATAGATGCTGACGTCGGAAGGCTTCACCCAAAAGTACCGCACGCCTTTTTCCGGGTTTTCAAACGTCAGCTTACGGTTTTTTTCTAAAATTGCGGGGCACTCATATCCGGCCTGCGCCATTCGTTCATAGGCTTTTTCTCCCAAACGGCCTTTCGGCAATGCAATTTGAATCACGCGACCACCTCCTGTGCCGTCATTCCCGCGCGGTAATCCATCATTTTTTTACAGCGCACGGGTGCACACGCCGCTGTTTTAGGCTGGCAAAGCACACTGTATCCCTCTTCCCTCAGCTCTTTTGCCAAAGCAAAAAGCGCCTGCGGCCGTGCGGTTTCATCATAGTTCAATACATAATCCACATCGTAGGGCGTTTGATTTTTTTCGTTCTGTTCGAGCACGGATAAGTCGATGCCAAACCCGATTGCGCCCACGCGCTTGCCCATTTTTTCAGGCAGTTTATCATATCTTCCGCCCGAAAGCACCGCACTGGGAACGCCCGGCACAAACCCTTGAAAAATAATGCCGTTATAGTAGTCCATGCTGTTGACGAGCGAAAAATCCAAGCGGACTTTTTGTGCTAAGCCGAACGGTTCCAAAAGCTGTGAAAGCGCCTCCAGCCGTTCCAGCAATGCGCCCTGCCCGCGCTTTTCGGCGAGAGGTTTCGCCTTTTCAATGCCCTCTTTGAGCGGTGCACAAATTTCAATCAAAGCGCACAAATCCGCGGCATTTTCTTGCGTCAGGCGTCCGGCTTTTGCCAGCGCACAAATTCCGTGCCTGTTTTTCTGTGCCATCAGCATCAGCACCTCTTGGCGCACCGCTTGTTCGGGCGATATCTCGCAAAGAACAGCATGCACAAAATCAACAGCAGAGAGGTTCAGCACCCATGCATCGGACAAAATCGCCAGTGAGCGAAGCGCTAAAACAACCACTTCCGCTTCGGCATAAGTATCAATTGTTCCTACAGACTCTACGCCGACTTGCAGAATTTCGCGAAAAAAGCCGTTTTTTTCACGGTAGACATTTTCGCTGTAATACAGCTTTTCATTTTCCCCACGGCTGTTTTTCATCACGGAGAGTGTCACATCGGGCTTCAGCGCTTTCAGCGAGCCATCGGCATCGCGAAAGGCAATGACCGTACCGCTGTTCAAAAAATCTTTATTTTCAACATATAAATCGTAATCTTCAAATTTAGAAATACGAAACTTGCGAAAGCCATACTGACAATACAGTTCGCTTAAACGCTCATCCCATTGATTTTCTTTCATCATAAAGTCCCCTTGGTTGACGGAATTTCCTCTCCCAGCGCCGGGTCAATGCGGCACGCCTGCGCCAAAACACGGCCCAGTGCTTTAAAGCACGCTTCTGCAATATGGTGAGAATTTTTTCCGCAAATTTGTCGCAGGTGAAGCGTCAGCTTAGCATGCGCCGCAAACGCCTGCATAAATTCATCGACGAGTTGTGTGTCGAATGTTCCTATTTTTTCGGTTGGGAAGCTCAGCGCTCCGTAATACCCACCGCGTCCCGAAAGATCAACGCTGCAAAGCACCAGCGCCTCATCCATGGCAAGATGCATGTCGGCATAGCGCACCACACCGCGCTTTTCGCCCAGTGCGGCCGCCAGCGCATCGCCCAGCACAATTGCGATATCCTCCACGGTATGATGGTCGTCTACCCAGACATCCCCTTTGCAGTGAAGCGTCAAATCCATTCTGCCGTGCTTGGCCCAAAGCGTCAGCATGTGATCTAAAAAGCCGACTCCCGTTTCAATCTCGCTTTTTCCGCAAGCGTCTAAACACAAGGCTAAATCAATCTCCGTTTCCTGTGTTTTTCTGGAAAGTGTCGCTGTCCTCATAAAATCTCCTCCAAGCACTGAAACAGCACCTCCATTTGCTGCGGCGTTCCAATGGTAATGCGGTTATAGTCTGATAGGCGCGGCGCTTCAAAATGGCGCACCAGCACCCCTTTTCTCTTAAGTTCCTCATAGAGCAATTTGCCGTTTGCACCTTCTTTTTTCACAAACAGAAAATTGGCTTTGGAATCGGGAAATACAAACCCCATTTGATGAAACCGCACTTTGCAGGCTTCTCTCGTTTCCATAATCCGTTTGCAGTTTTCGTCGTAATAGCTTTGCTCTTGCAGGGCGGTTTCTCCCAATGCCAACGTCAAGCGATTGACATTATAAGGGTTCGTCGAAAAGCGAATCCGTTCCAAATCGGCAATGAGATCGGCATGCCCGATGGCAAAGCCCAAACGTGCGCCCGCCATCGAGCGTGACTTTGAAAACGTCTGCACCACAAGCAGGTTGTCATAACGCTTTGTCAGTGGGACACAGCTTTGCGCGCCGAAATCCACATACGCTTCGTCAATGATTACCACGCTGTCAGGATTGCTGAGAAGAATTTCTTCCACCTGCTCTAAGCGAAGCGCAAGGCCGGTGGGTGCGTTGGGGTTTGCAATGACAATCGTTTGATGCAGTGAAAAATAGTCCTCTGGGCAAAGCGAAAAATCTTCCCGAAGCGGAATTTTGCTCACCGGGATATCATTCAACTGCGCAAAGACCGGATAAAAGCCATAAGTAATGTCTGCAAACGCCGCCCCTCTGCCGTCTGTTGCATAAGCCATAAATGCAAAGTTGAGCACTTCATCCGATCCGTTTCCGACATGAACATTTTCAGGATTCACCCCGTATTGCTGTGCCAGCGCGCGTCTTAGTCCGTGGGCCTCGGGGTCGCTGTAAAGACGCAAATCTTCCAGCTGTTCTTTCTTCATAGCGACCACCCCGGGCGAAGGCGGGTAAGGTGACTCGTTCGTATTTAGTTTAATATAAGCTCTTTCACGAGGCTGCTCCCCCGGCGTATAAGGGGTAAGCTTTTCATATTGTTTTGAAAGAAAACGGGACACATGTATCTCCCTTTCTTAATTTAACTCTTTACTTTGATAAAGCAATAAAATTATGATACCCGATTTTTGTTTGTTTGTCAAGTACAGCCGTTTATTTTTTCTGCCGGCACAAAGTTCCGGCATTTTGCGAAAACAACAGCACGTCTTTTTGGTTGTAAGCCCTATCGGATTCACTGAGGAACTTTGCGGCGCTCACAGTTGACATCTGCCGGTTCAAAATTTATAATGTATCTATTCGATATATTGGGGGAAAAGATGGAATTTCTCATTCTCGGACTGCTCATTTTGTCACCCATGACGGGATATGAGCTTCAGCAGTTCATCAAGCAGAATTTGTCGCTGATTTGCTCTCACAGCGCCGGAAGCGTTCAAAGCGCCCTTGCAAAGCTTTTGCGGACAGGCTTTATCACCTGTGAAGAAACCACCGCGGGCAAGCGGCGAAAAAAGACGTTTTTTATCGCCGATGCAGGACGCAGTGCCTTTCAAGAGTGGGTTTCCGAGCCGATGCAGGCGGACAAAGTGAAAAACATGGAACTGTCACGCATGTTCTTTCTTGGGCTTGCACAGCCCGAAGAGCGTGTGCGAGCCATAGAAGGCTATCTTTGCCAGCTTTCCGGAACAAAAGCGCTTTTGAACGCCATTCAAGAGCGCTTTCATCAGGTTCAGCAAAGCGGCCTGCCTGCCGGACAAGACTGGGTGCAGGTGTTCCGTTTTCAGGAATATACCATCCGTTACGGCATTGCCGCCGCGGAATTTGAGCACGCATGGTATACCCAATTGCTCAAGGAAATGACGGAGTACTTATGAAAATTCTTGTTTTAAACGCCAGCCCCAAAGGCAAGTTTTCCACCACGCTGCAAACGGCCCTTTACCTGCAAGCGCTGCACCCGGAGCACGAATTCACCTTTCTTCCGGTGGGACAGCGCATCAAAAGCTATGAAAAAGATTTTTCCCCGGTGCGCGATGCACTCACGGATGCAGGAGCTTGTACTCTTTTGTTACCCCGTTTACACGTTCATTGCCCCCTATCAGCTGCACCGCCTAATCGAACTGATTAAGGCTGACGGCATTGACTTAAGCGGAAAAGCGGTGTGCAAATTACCACTTCGAAGCACTTTTACGATGTCACCGCACATCGCTATATCGAGGAAAACTGTTTCGACCTCGGTATGCATGTCATTCGCGGCCTTTCCGCTGATATGGAAGACCTGCTTTGTGCCCAAGGACGCAAGCAGGCCGAAGATTTTTTCCGTCAGCTGATGTTCTCCTGCGAGCACGGGCAATTCCTCACGCCGTCCGTGGAAGCGCCGCAGCGTGAAAAAGAGGTGTATCAGCCTCGCTTTTCCGAACATGCAAAGAACGGCGGAAAAGATGTCGTTATTGTGACAAACTGCGCTCCGGATGACGAAAATTTAAAAAATATGATTGCCGATTTTCGCTCGGCGGCCCCCTTTCAAACCCGCGTTGTAAACGTGCGGGAGTTCCCGTTCGACGGCGGATGCCTTGGCTGTTTCGGCTGTGCCATTACGGGAAAATGTGTCTATCGCGATGGGTTTGATGATTTTCTGCACCAAACGATTCAAACGGCTGATGGATTTGTCTACGCGTTTACGATTTCCGACCACTACACTCATTCAAGCTTTAAATGCTTTGATGACCGTCAGTTCTGCAACGGACACCGCACCGTAACGCACGGAACGCCGATTGCCTATATCATCAGCGGCGAGTATCGCTATGAACATAATTTGCGCATGATTGTCGAGGGGCGCAGTGAAGTCGGCGGAAATTATTTAGCAGGCGTAGCAACTGACGAAGAAAATACCAGCCAACAGCTGAAAGGCTTGGCGGAGAGCCTTGCCTTTGCAATGGAGCATCGGCTGAGCCGTCCCGCAAACTTCTACGGGGTAGGCGGCATGAAAATTTTCCGCGATTTGATTTATCTCATGCAGGGCTTGATGAAAGCTGACCACCAATTTTACAAAAAGCACGGCATCTATGATTTTCCGCAAAAACAGAAAAAGCGCATTTTGCAGATGAAGCTTGTGGGTGCATTGATGGCCGTTCCGTCCATTCAAAAAAAGGCTAAGGGCAAAATGAACGAGGCAATTCTTGGGCCTTATGAAAAAGTGGTACAGCAAGCAAAAGGAGGAAATCAGAAATGAGTTTCACACTGATTGATGAAAAAACATGGCAAAGAAAAGCGCATTTTCACCACTATCTGACAGATGTTCCCTGTACTTACAGCGCCACATTTAAACTGGATGTTACGGCTTTAAGAGAGCAGAACGTCCCTTTTTTCCCCACCGTGCTGCACTGTCTTTCCACTGTCGTGAATCGGCACAAAGAATTTCGCATGTCACTGAATGCTGAGGGATTGCCCGGATACTACGATATTCTGCATCCGTGTTTTACCGTTTTTCACGAAGATACCGACACTTTTTCGTACCTATGGACAGTATACTGCGAAGACCGCCATACATTTTACAGCACCTACAAAAAAATATGGAACGATATCAAAATTGTCACGATATGGTGGCACGCCCCGACACACCGGAAAATACTTTCCCCGTTTCCGCACTTCCATGGGCGAGCTTCGAGGGGTTCAATCTTAACCTTCAAAAAGGCTATTCCTACCTGCTTCCCATTTTTACGTTGGGGAAATTTTATTGCGAAAACGGAAAAACGATGCTTCCTCTTGCTGTACAGGTCCATCATGCCGTCTGTGACGGCTTTCACCTATGCCGCTTTGTCAATGAGCTGCAAGATTTACTCAACCTTTAAACAGAAAAGAAAGGCGTTTGCATCATGATTTTTTATTTTTCCGGAACAGGTAATTCTCGCTGGGCCGCACAGAAAATTGCCGCACTCACGAACGATGAAGCGTTTGACATCATACAATGTACCGATGTGCCGGATGTCACGCACGAAACACAAATCGGGCTGGTGTTTCCCATCTATGCATGGGGAGCACCCGAACCGGTGCTCACGTTTGTAAAAAAGATTCACAGAAAAACGCAATTTACATTCGGCGTTTGCACCTGCGGCGAAGAAGCTGGGCTTGCCATGAAAAAATTTTCGCGCTTTTTTCCTCTGGACAGCAGCTACAGTTTAGTCATGCCGAACAATTATATCATCGGCGCAGATGTGGATGATGAAGAAACAGCACGGCAAAAAATCACTGCGGCAAAACACGCCATCGAACAGCTTTCGCGTGAAATTTTACAGCAAAAAAGAACCTATCATGTGCACGAAGGACGCTTTGCATCTTTGAAATCCGGCCTGGTTCATTTTGGTTTTGAACACTTTGCGCGCACCACAAAACCTTTTTATGTGACAGATACTTGCAGCGGCTGCGGACTTTGCGCGGCACACTGCCCGGCGAAAACCATTTCTATGGCACAAAAAAAGCCCGTGTGGGCACAGCGCTGTTTTCAATGTCTTCGGTGCATCAACGAATGTCCGCAGGCCGCGATTCAATACACAAAAGCAACCGAGCGGCGCGGCCGGTACACCTTTCCGCATGAAAAGCCGTGAGCGGCGGCTCTGTCTTTTGTAAGGCCGTTTAAAAACTTCTCACATCAAACGGAGAAGATTTTTCTCTCTTTATAAAATCGTTCATTGGAGAAATAATCTATGAAAAAAATTATTGTCATCTGAGAACGCAGACCTTCTCGACAGCTTAATTCTTTTAGGGGCATATATTTACGGCGATTACGCCCCAGAAAACACTTTAACCGTTTACGGCTCTCTGAATCAAAGTGTGGAAGATACGCTTGACTACACGGAATTTGTAAAAAACACACAGAAAATATCGTCTTCCAAAAACAGATTTGCTTGTTTATGAAAGAACGCCGGAACGTCCTGCATGAAGCAAAAGACGTTCCGGCGTTCATTTTATGGCGCAGATTCTTCAGTTTGGCGTTCTGCTTCTTTTGCAATCAAATCTCTTGCAATCGTAAACGCTTTGACCCGGCGCCGGGCAAGCGTAATTTGTGACTGACATTTTTCCGCTTTCTCTTTTGACTGCAAAGTTTTGAGCGTTTGCTGAAGTTTGTGAATGGTAGAGTCAATCTGCCGCTTTGCCTCAGCCAGCTCTTCCTTCGTATAGTACATCCTTTTTCTCCCTGCTTTAACACTGACCTTTCCACACGCGCGCTAAAATATCTTTCAGCACCAATAAAGCATCCGTGTGGTTATAACCGTAATCGACACGCAGCTGTGTGAGCATTTCCCGAAGCTGCGGCGCATAATCGCCAAGCTTTACCTTTTCATGATACACCGCCAAAACCGGATACTTTTTACTCCACACTTTGTTCCAGTCAATCTTTGCCTGCGCTTCATCGCTCACGCTTTCAATCATCTGAGCTGCCTGCTGTTCATCAAAGTCATAGTCAATCAATTCATCCAGCGTTACACCGTAAAGCACCGCAATCCGCTTTGACTGGCGAATGTCCGGCAATGTATCGTCTGTTTCCCATTTTGAAATAGTTTGACGGCTGACACCTAATTTTTCAGCCACATTCTCTTGAGAAAGACCGCTTTTCTTTCTTGCCTGATATAAACTGCTTCCTAAACTCATTTTTCTGCCTCCTCGGTTTCCTGTAACACCAGTATAATGTACCGGCAAGAAAATCGCCACCAAAGAAAACCGTCATTTCCGCCCGTTTTCTTAACAGATATGCTCAGCATACCTCCCCGGCGAGCAAATCAGGCAGACGTTCTTACTGCTTTTCTTTCAGCAAATCGCGAATCTCCGTCAAAAGTTTTACTTCCTCAGAAATAACGGGTGCCGGCGCAGGCTCCTCTTTTTTCTTTCGGCGCAAACGGTTAATTGCTTTAATAATCACGAACACGGCAAATGCCGTTAAAAGAAAGTTTGCTACATTTTGAATGAAATTGCCGTAGTAAATCGCCGCTTCCGGCATGTCGGCTGTTGCCGGAGTGACAACGTAGCGCAGTTTTGTAAAGTCAATTCCGCCAAACAGCAGCCCAATGACGGGCATAATGATATCATTCACCAGCGAATTGACAATCGAGGTAAATGCACCGCCGACAATCACGCCGACGGCCAAATCCAAAACGTTGCCGCGCGAGATGAATTTTTTAAATTCCTGCATAAAGCTTTTCACACGTTCCATAATGACTCTCCTTTGCATGGATTTTATATGAGCTTCTTTCGTTTCTCCTTCACATTATAGCGTCGCTCTATGACGAAAAGCAAGGAAACTGCGGGAATTTTCTTGAAAAATCTATCAAATCACGTGCATAACCTTCAATCCTATCTTATGTGATCGTCTATATCATCACAAATCAAAAGCCCTATCATTTACCTATGATATTCGGAGGAATTCTCTATGGTGAGATTAAATATCCTTCCCTTGCTGGAGAAAAAAGGAAAAACCAAGTATTGGCTCTACAAGCAGCTCGGAATGAGCTATCAAAATTTTAATCGTATGCTTCAAAATGAAACTTCATCCATTAAACTGGAGCGGATTGAAATCTTATGTCAGTTGTTAGACTGCACTCCAAACGAATGATTTACCATTGACTGGGAAATCGCAGACAATGCTGAATCATTCACCTCAAAGCACACTGAAACAAAAAGCGCCGAGAAATGCGAAACGATGTTAAGCTCGCACTTCTCGGCGTTTTTTCTGTTTTAATCAAGCATTCCGCTTTGCCTGGAAGAAACACTCTCCAAAGCTGTTTTCAGCTGTTCGAGCGCTTTTTTCTCGATGCGTGATACATAACTGCGGCTGATTCCCAACACATCCGACACTTCTTTTTGCGTCATGGGCTTTGCGTCGTTCAAGCCGTACCGCATTAAAATCACTTGCCGGTCACGGCCCGAAAGCATGGATACCACTTTATACAGCTGCCTGACGGCTTCGGCTTTTTCATAACTGCTTTCCAGCTCAAATTCATCCGCCATGATATCTTCCAGCGTCAAAGCATTTCCGTCTTTATCATTTTCAATCGCTTCGCTGATTGAAATATCTTTGCTTGTTTTCTTATCGCTGCGAAACTGCATTAAAATTTCATTTTCAATGCATCTGGCCGCATACGTTGCAAAGCGTGTACCCTTTCCGCTGCTGAAGCTTTGCACTGCTTTAATCAGGCCAATTGTTCCGATGCTGATTAAATCGTCCTGCTCCACTTTTGAGCCGTAATACTTCTTCGCAATGTGGGCAACAAGGCGCAAATTATGCCGAATCAGCTTTTCCCTTGCCTCTTTGTCACCGTTCCACATCTGCTCAAAGGCTTCTCGCTCCTCGTGTGCAGACAGCGGGCGCGGAAAGGAGCTGCTTTCGAGATGCAGTGCAAAATAAAGAATTTGGCTCGCAATAAAGGCAATAAATGCTCCAAACATGATAAACCCTCCCTTTTTATGATAAAAGGGTATGTGGTTTTCTTGTCCGAATAGAAGCTTTTTGTCTAGCCGCTTTCTGAAAAGTCGAATTTTACATTTTTTCTACTGTAAACAGCATCTGCGGCATTAAAAATTCTCATAATTTCCTAAGGACGCCTAAGCTTTTCGTCACTTTATTATATGATTGAAAAGAGTTATTTCTCAATATTTTAGCATTGCTGCACACAAAAAGACACGAAATCTTACTGTTCTCAGATTCCGTGTCTTTTCACAGTCAATACGTCTATTTTGCTGCTCTATTTTATAGCGCGCCTGCCACATTTTGATAATCAAACTGAATTT
>ERZ1090868.1808-NODE-1810-length-11037-cov-9.171007_pt1 | contig 11037 bp, 8 predicted proteins | sample MGYA00478475_ERZ1090868 | MGnify/ENA primary metagenome ERZ1090868 (study PRJEB33644, sample SAMEA5815747) | chicken gut metagenome | biome: Chicken; feature: Gastrointestinal Tract; material: Caecum | place: Ireland | collected 2019-01-01 | study: A study of the...
CAGCTCATGGCTGGCGGCGGCGTTGCCCTGATCGGCATCACTCTCGTTCCGCTCCTGTCCGGTCTGTTCGGTTAATCGGAAACCCTGTAAATCCTCACCCTGTCCCGCATAATGCGGGACGGGCAGAAAGGAGGTCGCAGCCGGATGGATTTTATCTGGGAATCGATTACCGAATGGCTGAAAGAAGTGCTGGTCGGTGGGATTATGGATCATCTGTCCGGGATGTTTGATGCAGTCAACCAGCAGGTTGGCGATGTTGCGACGCAGGTGGGAACATCCCCGGCGAATTTCTCGCCGGGGGTCTTCTCTATGATTCGGAATGTGTCGGAATCTGTCATTATCCCGATTGCAGGCATTATCCTTACGATTATTGCCTGTTACGAACTGATCCAGATGATTATCGATCACAACAATCTTGCTAATTTTGAAACCTGGATTTTCTTCAAGTGGGTTTTCAAGACCTTTGTGGCAGTTATGCTGATCACCAACTGCTTTAATATCACCATGGCGGTGTTTGATGTCTGCCAGAATGTGATTAACGGAGCAGGTGGATTGATTTCAGACACCACTGCTGTTGATGGAGCGGCTTTGGATACTCTGGAAGAAACCCTGATGGAGATGGACATTGGCCCGTTGATTGGCCTTTTCCTCCAGTCTTTCCTGCTCAATGTCACCATGTGGGCGTTGAGCATCATCATCTTCATTATCGTGTATGGCCGGATGATAGAAATTTATTTGGCCGTGAGCCTTGCACCGATTCCCTTTGCCACATTCGGCAACCGGGAGCAAAGCCAGGTGGGGCAGAATTATCTGCGCTCGCTTCTGGCGCTTGGTTTTCAGGGATTTCTGATTCTGATCTGTGTCGGAATTTATGCGGTACTGATTCAGGGAATCTCTTTCAGCGATGACGTGATTGCGTCAATCTGGGGCGTAGTCGGTTACACGGTACTGTTGTGCTTTACTTTATTTAAGACCGGCGCTCTCGCTAAGGGAGTGTTTTCCGCTCACTAGACTAGGAGGGATTCAAATTGGCAGCTTATATCTCGGTTCCCCGTGACCTTACACGGGTGAAATCAAAAGTATTATTCAATCTGACAAAACGACAGCTTCTCTGCTTTGGAGCCGGTGCGCTGGTGGGCGTTCCGGCTTTCTTCCTGTTAAAGCAGTCAGGCAATGTGTCTCTTGCCGCCATCGGCATGATGATTATCATGCTCCCCATGTTCTTTCTGGGGATGTATGAGAAACACGGCCAGCCGCTGGAAGTCATTGCGAAGCAGTTTATCGAAGCAAAATTTATTCGCCCGAAAGTCCGCCCCTATCAGACCAACAATTACTATGCGGTGTTGATGCGGCAGGCATGGGCAGAACAGGAGGTACAGCGTATTGTTTGCTCTGAAAAGCAGAAAAAAACAGACAGAACCCAGCGGAATGGCTCTGCCGGACACACTGACAAAGCGTGAGAAAAAGCAGATTCGCTCTGTCATTGAAAAGGCGAAGCGGGATGATGGCATTCCCCGCACGGCACAGCAGTCCATCCCGTTTCAGCGGATGTTCCCGGACGGCATCTGTCGGGTCAGTGACCGTTATTACACGAAAACCATTCAGTTTCAGGACATCAACTACCAGCTGGCTCAGCAGGAGGACAAAACTTCCATTTTTGAGGAATGGTGCGGCTTCCTGAACTTCTTTGACAGCTCCATCCACTTTGAGTTGTCCTTTATGAATATGGCTACTGATATGGAAAGCTTTGAACGCCGGATTCAGATTCAGCCCCGGCAGGATGGCTTCGATGATGTACGCCAGGAATACAGCCAGATGCTCCGTCAGCAGCTGGAACGTGGCAACAACGGGCTGACCAAAACCAAATATCTGACCTTCGGCATTGAAGCGGAATCCATGAAGCAGGCAAAGCCCCGGCTGGAGCACGTTCAGACAGACCTGCTCAACAACTTCCGACGCCTGGGCGTTTCTGCCCGGACATTAAATGGTAAGGAGCGGCTGCACCTGATGCACGCCATGTTCCACATGGGCGACCATGACAAGTTCTATTTCGACTGGAAGTGGCTTCCTGCATCGGGATTATCGGTAAAGGATTTTATTGCGCCCAGCAGCTTTTCTTTTCCCGGTGGAAAGACGTTCCAGATGGGATCGCTTTATGGGACTATGAGTTTTCTCTCCATTACTGCCTCTGATCTCAGCGACCAGCTGCTGAAGGATTTTCTGGATATGGAATCCAGCGAGATTGTAACAGTGCACATTCAGTCCGTAGACCAGAATAAGGCCATTAAGACCATTAAGCGCACGATCACAGAACTGGATCGCAGCAAGATCGAGGAACAGAAAAAAGCGGTTCGTTCGGGGTATGACATCGACATCATCCCCTCCGATCTGGCTACCTACGGGAAGGACGCAAAGGCGCTTTTGAAGGAATTGCAGAGCCAGAATGAGCGAATGTTCCTGATTACTTTTCTGGTGATGAACACCGGAAAAACGCTGCAGGAGCTGGAAACCAATGTGTTCCAGGCATCCAGCATTGCACAAAAGCACAACTGTAATCTGTGCCGCCTGGACTTCCAGCAGGAACAGGGGCTTATGAGCAGTCTCCCGCTGGCACAGAACCTGATTGAGATTCAGCGTGCGCTGACTACCAGCTCCACGGCTATCTTTATTCCGTTTACCACTCAGGAGCTGTTTCAGGACAGCCCGGAGGCGCTGTATTATGGCCTGAACGCGCTTTCCAACAATCTAATTATGGTTGACCGGAAGAAACTGAAAACGCCCAACGGTCTGATTCTCGGCACCCCTGGCTCCGGAAAGAGTTTTTCGGCAAAGCGTGAGATCACCAATGCTTTTCTTGCCACGGATGATGACATCATCGTGTGTGATCCTGAAAGCGAGTACACACCCCTTGTGACGCGCATGGGCGGTCAGGTCATTAAAATCAGCCCTGCCAGCACTCAGTATATCAACCCCATGGACATCAACAGCAATTACAGTGAGGAAGATAATCCCATTGCGTTGAAGGCAGATTTTATTCTGTCGCTCTGCGAATTGGTTGTGGGCGGCAAGGAAGGGCTGCAGCCGGTGGAAAAGACAGTCATTGACCGCTGTGTCCACCAGATTTATCAGCCCTACTTTGAAAATCCGGTGCCGGAGAATATGCCACTGCTGGAGGATCTCTACAATGCACTTTTGGCACAGGACGAAAAGGAAGCCCACCATGTGGCAACTGCACTGGAAATTTACGTCAAAGGTTCTCTGAACCTGTTCAATCACCGGACGAACGTAGATATTGAAAACCGGTTCGTCTGCTATGACATCAAAGAGCTTGGAAAGCAGCTGAAAAAAATCGGGATGCTGATTGTCCAGGATCAGGTTTGGGGACGGGTGACAAAGAACCGTGGACAGGGTAAAACCACTCGCTACTATATGGATGAGTTCCATCTTCTTTTGAAAGAGGAACAGACGGCTTCCTATTCCGTAGAAATCTGGAAGCGTTTCCGAAAATGGGGCGGGATTCCGACCGGAATTACGCAGAACGTCAAAGACCTGCTCTCCAGCCGCGAGGTGGAGAATATCTTTGAAAATTCTGACTTTATTATCATGCTCAACCAGGCCGCCGGTGACCGGCAGATTCTGGCGAACCAGCTGAATATCAGTCCCCACCAGCTTTCCTATGTAACCCATTCCGGTGAGGGCGAAGGTCTTCTGTTCTATGGAAACGTGATCCTGCCCTTCGTTGACCGCTTCCCGACAGATCTGGAGCTGTACAGCATCATGACATCGAAGCTGTCGGAGGTTATGGAACGGGAGGCGTAAGATGCCATTCAAAAATGAAGAGAGAATTTTTCCCAGGGACTATGAGAACAGAATTTTTTGTGAGGACTGTCTGACCTTTATGAAAGAGATTCCAGACGAGTCAGTTTTCCTGATTTTGACCGATCCCCCTTATGGCATCCATTACAGCAATCAGTTCGCGAAGAATCCGCACGCTATGCTTCCGGGAGATGATGGGATTGATTATCCTGCATTTGCCAGGGAGAGCTACCGCATTTTACGCATGAACAGCCATGCGTATTTTTTTACCCGTTTTGACTGCTATCCGTACCATTTTCAATGCCTGCAGGAAGCTGGCTTTACCATCAAAAATTGCCTGGTAATTGAAAAAGGAACGCTTGGAGGGATTGGCGATCTGAAAGGAAGTTATGCAAGCAGCGCAGAATGGGTGATCTTCTGTCAAAAAGGGCGGAGAATTTTTAACTCAACTACGCTTCTGGAAAACCGGAATAGAGAAGGCACCATGTTTCACAAGGGACGCCAACCCAGCAAACGGTATAAGACACGGTTTTCGGACTGCTGGTTTGGCTCAGAATACCCGAAGGCCACACATCATTCCATATGGCAGAAAAAGAATGGAATCTTTCATCCAACGGTAAAAAACGAAGTCTGTCTGCAGTGGCTGATTCAAATATCCAGTAATCCGGGTGATTTGGTATTCGATGGATTTATGGGAACGGGAAGTACAGCGCTGGCTGCGATTCAATCTGGACGAAAATTTACCGGAACGGAAATTTCAGAGGAATATTGGAAAATCGCTCAAGATCGGATTCGGGAGATCAGAAAGGGGGTGCGGTCGGATGAAGAATAAAACCACACGCCTGCGGTTTGAAGAAGAGGAACTGGCGAATAAGCCGGTTGCCCGTGCGGCGAAGAAAGCGGAACGGGCTGCGGATAAGGCGGATGCCGCAAAAGCCCGGCTGCCCACAAAGAATAAGCTGAAGCATGAGAAAGATAAGGCAGCTGACCGCAAGGAACAGCTGCGCTTTGGCAAAAAGGATAATTCCAAAGATGCGGATACTTCTCAAAAGGTAGCCGGTCAGGCAAGAAAGAAAGCAGTACTAGATCGGAAGAAACCGGTGGGCAAAAAGGAAGGCAAGCAGAAAGCTGGCACAGCAGGTGTAAATGAGCATTTACGCTTCGATGATTCAGCAGTGGATGTAGTGTCTCCCGGCAGCCGTATCAGCCGCACTGCTTCCCATGCGGTGACCGGTACGCTTGCTGGCCGTGTACACCATGAAATTGCGGAAAACGAGGATGACAACGTGGGTGTACAGGCGGCACATCAGAGCGAAGAATTTGCGGAAGGCGCTGCACGGACTGTTAGTAATGTCCGGTACGGTCATAAGCTGAAAGCCTACCAGAAAGCAGCCCGACTTGACCGGAAAGCAGACAAGGCAAATGTGGAAGCCCTTTATCAGCAGGCGGTAGCGGACAACCCGGAAATTGCATCCAATCCCATTTCTCGTTGGAAGCAGCGCCAGGAAATTAAAAAGCAATATTATGCTGCAAAAGCTGCTCAGGGGGTTGCCTCTGGTTCTAAGGCTGCCGGTGGTGCGGCAAAAGGCACCGAAAAAACTGCTCAGGGAGCGAAAACACTGCTGGAACGGCTCAAAAAATTTGCCGTCCAGCATACCCATGCCATGATTATTATCCTAGTATTTGCTTTGCTTTTTCTGATGGTTTCCGGGGCGTTTTCTTCCTGTTCTGCCATGCTGCAGGGCGGTACTGGCTCTTTGCTGGGAACTTCCTTCACCGCTACAGATGAAGACATTACCGGAACCAATGAGGACTATAAGGCACTGGAAGCCGCACTGAAAAATGAGATTGACAATATCGAATCCACGCATCCCGGTTATGATGAATACCGGTATCAGCTGGATGAGATCAACCACAATCCTTATGAGCTGACTGCCTACCTGACTGTTTTGTTTGAAGATTATACCAGAGCAGAGGTTCAGGAAACCTTACAGGCACTGTTTGACCGGCAGTATACGCTGACACTGGAGGAAGAAGTGGAGGTGCGTACACGCACGGAGACGCACACTCATACAGTGACCGATCCGGAAACCGGTGAAACCTCGGAAGAAGAATATGAGGTTGAGGTGGAATACAACTATTATATTCTCAATGTTACCCTCAGGAACAATGGGCTGGGGACAGCAATCGCTGCTTCAGCACTGACGGAGGATCAGCAGGAACGATATAACATCCTGCTGCAGACCCAGGGCAACCGTCCCTATCTGTTTGAAGATGATATTTATGCCACGCCTACCGGCCCTTATACAGACTATGATATTCCGGGGGAAGCTCTGACCGATGAAAAATTCGCCAATATGATCCACGAGGCAGAAAAGTATCTTGGATTTCCTTATGTTTGGGGCGGAAGTTCACCCAGTACCAGCTTTGACTGTTCTGGTTTTGTCTGCTGGGTAATCAACAACTGCGGCAATGGCTGGAATGTTGGCAGAACCACTGCAAACGGTCTTATGAGTTCCTGTGATATTATTCCCGCCAGTGAGGCACAGCCCGGCGATCTGATCTTCTTCCAGGGAACGTATGATACTGCCGGTGCCAGCCATGTGGGAATTTATGTGGGCGGCGGGATGATGATCCACTGTGGAAATCCGATCTCTTATGCTTCGATAGAAATAAGTTACTGGCAATCTCATTTTTATGCGTATGGACGCATTCGTTGAGGAGGTATGTGAATGAGTGCAAAATTGGATCGAATCGGCGAAGAACGGGATAAAGCTCTTCGCAGGCGGGAAGAATGGGATGCCCGCTATAAAGAACTGGATAAACGGTATCGGGAACAGGAAAACACGGAGATTCATGACCTGGTTCATGCGTTTAACCTGACTCCGGAACAGTTGGGGCAGCTGCTGCGCCAGACTGCGCAGTCTCTTCCCTCTCCGGAAGCAGTGAATCAGGTGGTAAAGGAGGATACCACGGATGAAGATTAAAAAGTTTTTCGCGTTGCTTTTGGCTATGACCCTTTGTATGGGTGTATTTTCGGTAAACGCCTACGCATATGTGGACGAAAGCGCTGCGGCAGAATCGCAGCCGGTTCAGGAAGAAGCGGTGCTGGAGGAAACTCCTGAGCCGGAGCCGACAGAGGAACCCATGGAAGCCTTGACGCCGGATGGCAATCTGACGATTGTGGACGATAACGGCAGTGTAGCAGGGGCTGGAAAGCAGTTTATCACATTGGTGAGCAAGAACGGCAATTATTTTTACCTGATTATTGACCGTGACGATGAAGGAGAACAAACCGTCCACTTCCTCAATCAGGTGGATGAAGCCGATCTTCTCAGCCTGATGGATGAGGATGCGGCGGCACAGTATCAGGAAAGCCTGGAAGTTGAAACAGAACCGGAAACTCCTGAGACAGCTGCACCGGAACCCGAGCCGGAACCGGTAGAGGAACCAGAAGAAAAATCCACGAATATGCTTCCGATTGTTGTGCTGCTTGCGGCAGTGCTGGCCGGTGGCGGCGGATTCCTGTTTCTCCAGATGAAGAAAAAGAAACAGGCGGAACAGACAAAGCCTGATCCGGACGCAGATTATACTGAAGACGAGGATGATGATTTTGAACTGCCGGATGAGGATGATGTGACTGACGGTGAAGAAATTGACTCTGAGGATGAGCCAGAGGATGACAACGAGGAACAGATGTAGTCCGGCGTAGCTTGTATTTCCTCGGAAGGGTAGCTTGTGGGCTACCCTAACATAAAAAAGAAAAAGGAGTGAATTGCTCATGCTCAAACTCGTGGTTTGTGAGAAGCCCTCAGTCGCTCAGAGTATCTCAAAAGTGCTGGGAGCAACAAAGCGCGGCGATGGCTTTCTGGAAGGCGGCGGTTACATTGTCAGCTGGTGTATCGGCCATTTGGTGGAATTGGCGCAGCCGGAAAGCTATGAAGAACGCTATGCTAAATGGCGAAAGGAAGACCTTCCGATTCTGCCCCATTCCTGGAAATACCAGGTGACAGCGGCAACAAAAAAACAGTTCTCCATTTTAAAGAAGCTGATGTTACGTCCAGATGTGGAGAGTCTGGTCTGCGCAACCGATGCAGGGCGCGAAGGTGAACTAATCTTCCGTCTGGTCTATCATCAGTGCGGATGCAAAAAGACCTTTGAACGCCTCTGGATTTCTTCTATGGAAGACACTGCGATCCGGGAGGGCTTTGCCAATCTGAAACCGGGGACAGAATACGATGCTTTATATGAAGCTGCCCTCTGCCGGGAACGTGCCGACTGGATTGTCGGAATCAACGCGACCCGGCTTTTTTCATGCCTGTATGGTATGACCCTCAATGTAGGGCGCGTGATGACTCCCACGCTTGGCATGGTGGTACTGCGGGAAGCAGCCATCTCCGCTTTTGTGCCGGAGCCGTTTTATACGGTACAGCTTACGGTAAATAATTTTACTGTTTCCAGTGAGCGATTCAAAGAAAAAATGGATGCAGAATTGTGCCGCAAAGCCTGTCAGGAAGCGGGAACGGCAACTGTCTGTAAAGTGGAGCGCCGGGAAAAATCAGAGAAGCCGCCAGCTCTCTATGACCTGACAACACTTCAGCGGGAAGCCAACCGTCTCTTCGGCTTTACGGCACAACAGACGCTGGACTATACGCAGAGCCTTTATGAAAAGAAACTGGTGACGTATCCACGAACGGACAGCCGGTATCTGACCGAGGATATGGCGTCATCGCTTCCAGGACTGGCAGAAAACAGTGCTTTTGCGTTTGATGTACAGCGGCCCGCTGTGGTTCATGCAAGCGCAGTAATCAACGGGAAAAAAGTTACCGACCACCATGCCCTGCTCCCCACGGCAAGCATGGCGAAAGCTGACCTTGCGGCTCTGCCTGCCGGTGAACAGTCTGTCTTGCGGATGATCGTAGCAAGACTTCTTGCCGCTGTAAGCGAGCCGCACCGGTATGCGGAAACTGCCGTGGAGCTAGGCTGTGCCGATACTGTCTTTTCTGCCAAAGGGAAAGAAATTCTGGATGATGGATGGAAGGCGATGGAACGTCAGCTTCTTCCGAAAGAGGAAAAAGTTGCAAAAATGCTTCCGCCATTAGCAGAGGGAGAGGCACTTCCCATTCAGAAAACAGAAACAAAAGAGGGAAAAACTTCTCCGCCAAAGCATTTCACCGAAGACCTACTCTTACAGGCAATGGAAGCAGCCAGCGCCGATGACTTTCCAGAGGATGCGGAACGGAAAGGAATTGGCACTCCTGCCACCCGTGCCGCCATCATCGAAAAACTGGTTCTGAAAGGCTTTTTGGAGCGCAAAGGCAGCGGTAAGGTAAAGACGCTGATACCCACAGAAAAAGGAAAAGCCTTAATCACCGTAACGCCGGAGCAGCTCCAGTCCCCTGCTATGACAGCAGACTGGGAGGAAAAGCTGTCGGAGGTGGAACACGGCGAATATGCGCCGGAAACTTTCATGGATGAGATTTCCGGCATGATTATGGAACTGGTCAACAACTATGAGATTGTGAAAGGAGCCAAAGTGCTTATGCCTGGTACAACTGTAATCGGAACCTGCCCTCACTGTGGGGCTGAAGTCATAGAACGTCAGAAGGGATGGTTTTGCTCCAATCGGGAATGCCGCTTCATTCTCTGGAAAGACAACGCCTACTTCAAGAAAATTGGCAAACGCCTCACTGCTCAGATGGCGGAACGGCTGGTACGGGACGGAAGAATCCGCGTGAAGGACTGCAAAAGCCAGAAAACCGGAAAAACCTACAATGCTTCTGTTCTGCTGTCCACCGAAGCAGATGGACGTCCGAAATTTCAGCTGGAATTTGAAAGCGGAGGTGGCGGGAAATGAGTGCGGAAAAGTTAGAAGCGGTTTATCTGGTAGACCGCCAGTTTTTTCTCCACATCAAGGAAACGGAAAGCGGCTTTCAGTATGAAGCGTTCCATCGGAGCGATAAGAAAGAAAATTACTCCGGGATGCTGACCTGGGAAGACCTTCTGGAGAGTCGAATTGCCTCCCCGCTGGCAGCTGCACGGGTAGCCGCCTGTGAAGAGATTGGACTGGAAGGTCAGGAAGTGGCGAAAGTATCCCTACTGTCCCTGCTTCCGTATCCTCGGTCAGAGATTCGACGCCGAAGCCTTCAGGAACCAGCCAGTCTTCCCTCCCACGATATTCGCTTTATCGACAGCCGGTACAAGGAACTGTTCCGTATCCCGGACGGAGGGACAATTCAGGTGGATTATCCGGATCGACATTATGCAGCCAAATGCAGCTACATTGACGATTATCATACCCAGGTTGGAAACAACGTCTACCACATTTGCCAGTTTGCAGAGATTCTGGAACGCGGCGGCGGAACCTGCCGCCCGGAACCGGAGCTTGACCGGGATACTGCCGCGTGGCAGCTGGGAAGTCAAAACTATCTGACAGTGGAACGCAGTCCGTCAGGGTGGGCGTACCATTTATACGATCAGGGATTTCATTCGGTAGCTGCCGGAGAAGTGGGCGGACTGGAAACTTCGATTCTGGAAGCCCGTGATCAGGCGATGGAACAATGCAGGCTTAGTAGCCGCAATCGGGAACTGACCGATTATGACCGGGAAGAATTTCACAGGAGGGAGTTTATGTCACAGGATAAAATTGAAAAGTGGGACGAAGTAAACGGTAATACGGGAAACAACGGCAGGTTAGAAACCTTTCTGGAAAGCGCCGGGGACAACTATGCGATTTTACAGCTGCGCGACATTGAAGAAACACGCATGGAGCGCTTTTCATCTCTGCGGATGCTGGAACGAATGGATATGGAAGTGAATATTGACCATTATGAAGTGGTGTATATCGCACCGCTGCCGATTCACACAAACCGTCCCGCCTTTCTGGAAAGCGTCTTCGAGAAATTTAATCTGGATCGCCCGGATGATTTTAAGGGACACAGCCTTTCGGTCAGCGATATTGTTGCCATCCGTGAAAATGGTGCGGTATCCTGTTATTACTGTGACAGTACCTGCTTTCAGGAACTTCCCGGACTTATCCCGGAGAATTATCTGAAAAATGCGGAAATGCAGCTTGAGGATGATTACGGTATGATCGACGGCGTTGTTAATAATGGCGCAAAAGACTGTAAGGAGAAAGCGGCAAAGGATAAAGCTGAGAAGCCTTCTGTGGTGGAGCAGCTGAAAAACCAGCCACACTGTGAGGTCAGAAAGAAATCCACG
>ERZ1090868.1811-NODE-1813-length-11027-cov-4.691852_pt1 | contig 11027 bp, 10 predicted proteins | sample MGYA00478475_ERZ1090868 | MGnify/ENA primary metagenome ERZ1090868 (study PRJEB33644, sample SAMEA5815747) | chicken gut metagenome | biome: Chicken; feature: Gastrointestinal Tract; material: Caecum | place: Ireland | collected 2019-01-01 | study: A study of...
CTGAGCGTATGCCTCTTAAAGCACCGCGCCCAGCAGCGCACCGTACAGGCCGAGCGCACCCGTGCGGTCGTAAATCTCCCACAACAGGCGGTACACCGGCTGGTCGCACGCGAACGTGCGCAGATCGTCGAGCTGCTGCAAAAACAGCTCGGCCTTGTCAAACTGGCTGCGCGCTTTGATCAGCGCATCGTAAAAGCTGATGCTGCGGCCGATTAGGCGGATATCGGCCAGTTCCTGCTCGGTAAAGCCGAACAAGGGCGAGCGCAGCACACCGATCAGATCAACGTCCTGTCGTGGGTTGTCGATGACGCTGAGTAGCGACACCATCGTGCCGACCTCAGCTGTTCCCAGCAGCCCGCCGCGCTCCTCCGCGCTGGCGGTCAGACCGACCTGCTCGAGCGCCGCGATAAACGCCTGCGCGCGCGGTTTGGGCGAGCGCAACAGAATGACGATATCGCCCGGCGTGACCGGACGCAGCGCGCCCGTTTCCTTGTCATAAACCGGGAAGCCCTCATCCAGCAGCGCACGGATGCGAGATGCCACCAGCCGCGCTTCTAGCGAAGTCTTATCCGGCGCATCCTCGTCGTCCCCCAGCCCCGCCGCGTCCAGCAGCAGCACTTCGGTTTTGTACCGCGCATGGTCTGCGTCCGGGTAGTCCATCCCCAAATGCAGCGCTTCGCGGTCGGTGTATTTCAAATCGCCCACGGTCTCACCCATGACCGCGGAAAACAGGTAGTTACATGCATCGAGCACCGCCGCGCGCGAGCGGAAGTTCTGCCCCAGCACCACGCGGCGCGGTGCGCCGTCCGACACTTGATCCACATCGGCAAAAGCACGGTATTTTTGCAGGAAAATGGACGGGTCCGCCAGACGGAAGCCATAAATACTCTGTTTGACGTCGCCAACAAGGAACAGATTGCGCTCCTCCTGCGACAGCGCGCGGAAAATCGCGTCCTGCACAGCGTTTGTGTCCTGATATTCGTCCACCGCGATCTCAGCATACTGCTGACTGAGCGTGCGCGCAAGCGCCGAGGGCTGCGCCCCGTCGTACAGCAGGCGCACCGCAAAATGCTCCAGATCGTTGAAGTCCGCCGCATTGCGCGCGCGCTTGGCATCGGAAAACGCCTGTTCAAAGGCATTCACCATGTCGATCAGCGCGGATAAAGCGGGCGCCGTCAACGCGCGGTCGTAGACCGCTTCCTCCGCCGTGACGGTCAGCCATTTTTCGCGGACCGCCTTGGCGACCGTTTTCCACTCCTCACGCAGCGCTTTGATCTCCTCGAGAAACGCCTTGTCCTCAAATTTGCGCGCGGCCTTGAGCCGGTCAAAGGTGACCGACTGCGCCGCCTCCACGCAGGCATCCCAATCCCCGCCGCGCAGCGCATCCAGTAGGCGCTCGGCTTGATTTAAGTCGCTCGTCAGCGCGGGCAGATAGGTGTCATAGAGTTCATCAATGCCGGTCACGGCATCGACCGCCATGTGCAGGAAGGCCGCGCCGTGCTCTGCCGCCGCGCGCGCCTGCGCGAGCAGCACCGCCGCGTGCGGTGTGTCCATGCTGTCCGCATGCAAGCCCTGCCGCACGGTTTCGAGAAAGGCGCGCGGATCGGGGTGCGCCTGAATCTTTTCATATGTACTCAAGATCACGTCGCCCAGCTTTTTGTCGTCGCGTCCTGCGGTCAGCAGATCGCACAACGCGAAAAAGCCCGCGTCGCCGCGCTCATAGGCTGCATCCAGCACCTCTTCCAGCACCTCAGTGCGTAAAATCGTGCTTTCCTGTGTATCCATGAGCCGAAAATCCGGCGCAATGCCGAGCGCAGCCGCCTGTTCCCGCGCCAGCGACAAGCACAGCGCATGCACGGTCGTGATTTTAGCGCGATGCACCAGAAACAGCTGACGGCGCAGGCGGGTATCCTGCGGGTCGCGCGCGACCGCCTGCGCCAGTGCCGCGCCGATGCGCTCACGCATTTCGGCGGCAGCGGCATTGGTGAAGGTCACGAGCAACAGCCGGTCGATATCGACCGGGTCGTTCGGATCGGTCAGGCGGGTGAGCACCCGCTCGACCAGCACGGCAGTCTTACCCGAACCCGCCGCCGCCGAGACGAGCAACGTGCCGCCCCGGTTTTGGATTGCAGTCTGTTGGTCTTTGGTCCACTGCGGCACGTCACTCACCTCCCGTCTGCTGCCAGAATTCTTCGTCCGTCAGATACTTCAAAAAGCGCGCCTTGTCCCCTGCCGTTTCGTCAAAGCGGCAGGCTGCGCGGAATTCGCACCAATCGCAATAGCTCGACTGCTTGTCCTTTTTGCACGGGTCGGCGGTGACGCTGCCCGCGCGCAGCTCTTTTCCCATTTCGAGCAACTTTTTATGCGTATATCGCGCGAGCCGCCCGAATTTCTCCAGATCGGCCACCGCACTTTTTGCCGCAAGCGTCGGTGCGTCCTCACCTTTTTTCACCTTGACCGACACCGGCAAAAACCGCCCGTCGCCTTCCAGCCCATGCTCCATGGCGTCGAGCAGCTCCATATCGTCACTCAGAAGACCGCTGCGGCGCAGCGCCTTGTCGCGCAGCGTGCGCAAGGTGTCCTCGTCCGTGTCGCGCGCGGCATCCGGCAACGCATCGCGCACCGGCACATACAGCACACCCGCCGGCACGATCTCATTCAGCTCGGCTTCCAGCCGCGCGCGGTAGCGCTCCAGCCCTTCCTGCTGCAAAGCGTACAGGTAAATGACCAGCTGCATGTTCAGTCCATACCAGATATCCGACAGCAAAAACGACTTTTTGCCGCTCTTGTAGTCCATCACGCGCAGATACAGCCGCCCGTTTTTGATATATCCATCCACGCGGTCCACCTTGCCGGACAGCGACACCTCGCCCTCCTCATCCTCGCAGGTGACCGGAGGCAGATCGCCGCTGCGCGAGAAATCTACCTCATAGTCGATGGGGGCGAAATCCGAAACGCGCAGCTCTTCCAACACGTTTTCCAAAATCTGCTCCGCTGTGCGCGCCAGCCGCCCGAACAGATAGCGAAAGCGCGCCGTGCGTGTTTCCAGTCCGCCCAGCTCCTCGCGCACATACTGCCGCACCACCGCGCGGCACACGCGCCGGACGGTCGTCTCGTCGGCCGCCGCCGCGCCGCCCTCGGTTTTGCCCAGTTCGGTCAGCGCATGTTCGAGCACATAATGCAGAAACGTACCGGTTTCCAACGCGTCAAACCGTGCAACCTTGCGCAGCTTGGCTTTCAGCCCGTACTGCATGAAAAACGCAAAGCGGCAGGAGTAAAACGTATCCACACGCGATGCGGTCAGGTTGAGGTGTTTGCCATACAGCCCTTGGATCGTGTGCAGGTTTTCCAAAGGGCCACGCCCGCGCCTCTGGGCCGACGCGCGGTGCACCCGCTCGTCATCCTGATAAAAGTCATAGGCCGCTCGCACGGCAGGCGAACGGTCGCCCGACAGATAGGCGCACGCGAGCTCCACCGCCGGGCGCTCAGCCTGCAAACGGTCGCGCACGGTCTGCGCCTGATGCGATACAAGCGGCACACCGGGCAGCAGGTTCCGTACGGTACCGATGAAATACGAAGGCCGCGTTTCGCCGCCCGCAGCGTCCGCTGTGTGATAAGACAGCAGCAGCTCGTCCGACGGACAGGCCAACGCACGATACAGCGTTTCCTGCTCCATGAGCAGACGCTCTGCGCCGTAGGCCTTGAGTTCCACACCCAGCGCGTCCAGCTTATCCCGATCCATATCGCTCAGCAGCGAAGTCGCCGATGCCGTTTGCGGAATCAGCCCGTCATTGACGCCGAGCAGGATGACATATTTAACGGTTTCGCCGCACACACGCTCAATATTGCCGCAGGTGACACGATCGAGCGAAACCGGAATCGAACCGACGTCATACTCTCCCAGCACAAGCCGGAACAGCTGCGCAAAGCGCTCTGCGGTGAGCATAGTTTCCCCGCACACCCACGCAAACTGCTCCATCGCGGAGACTAAAATCTCCCACAGCTGCCGATACTCGTCCGCGAGCTGCAACCGACCCGCTTGCTCGTGTGCAGCGGCACGGTCGGCCATGCGCTGCGGCGCGTCCACCGCGAGCAGAAAATCATACAGTGCGCGCACACAATCGGCGGCGGGGTTTTCGCCTTTCAGACGTTCGCGCAGCGCGGCAAAGGGCGCAATCGCCTTGGCGCGCAGCGCGTTTAATGCCTTGAGTTCCGCACGCACGCGCTCGTCAATGGGCAAACCGTAGCCGTCAGGATGCTCGGTCCAGTCACTCTCCCACGCGCTGCCACGGATGTTCCATGTCAGCACATAATTTTCCAGCCGGTCTACCTCGTCGCGCGTCAGGCTGGTCAGCCCAGTTTTCAGGCAGGAAAACATCTCCTCATGCCGGAACCCCGTGCGCACCGCCTCAAGTGCGCCCATCACAAGCGCCATCGGCGGGCGGGACAGCAGGTCGGGCTTTTCTGCAAGGAACACCGGCACGTCGTACCGCGCCATCGCCATTGCTAAAACTGCGCTGTACGGCTCGATATCCCGTGCGGTGACCACAAAATCCCGATATCGTGCGCCTTCGTCGCGCACCTTGCGGCGAATATACGCCGCTGCGTGTTCACACTCGTCAAAGGGAGACGCCGCTGCATACAGGCGCACGCCCTCGCACACGCCTTCATGGACACCGCGCACAGGCAGCAGGCTTTCCGCTTCCACCGCGGCCAGTCCCGCCGGACGGGACAGAAGGCTGGCGCCCAACTCCATCCGCTCGACCGGTTGATTGTGCCGCTTTGCCATGCGGGTGAGCGTCTTGACCGTCTTGCAGCCGGTCACAAAGATCTCGGGCTGCGCCGTGTCGCAAGTGACCGCCGCGGAGATCGGCACGCCCGCAGCAAGCATCGCCTCGATGACGGCCAGCTCCTGCGCCGTAAAGCCAAGGAACCCGTCCAGATACACCTGCGCGCCCGCCAGCACATGGCTTTCAGGCAAACGATCACGCAGATGGGTCAACCGATCGCGCGGGTCGGGCAGCGACTGCTCGCAAAGACGCTCATAAGCCGTCAATAGCTGCGCCAGATCGGACAGCTTGGCAGAAAGCGCCGCGTCCTCGCTCTCCTGCGACGCATCAAACAGCATTTGGGGCGAGACCGCACAGGTCTTGCACTCATCTACCAGCCGCAACGTCTCACGCAGCAATTCTGGCTTATCCGCAAGACCGCCCCATACCGAAAGACCACCCTGCACGCGGCGCGCCGCCTCCTGCAAGGTCAAAAGCTGCCCCGCCGGGGTCAGCATCTGCTGCGCCAGCCCGCCAACCTCGGAAAAAACGCGGTCGGCCAGACGGGAAAACGTCAGCACCTCCGCCGTGCGCGCACCATGGTTTTCAGTCGCCTCAGCCAGTCGGCGCTCCATCTGGTGCGAGTTCAGTTCCGGAACCAAAAGGACCTGCTTGCCCTCCCCTTTCCGGCAGGCTTCCGCGATCTCCCGCAAAATCGCCGTCGTTTTGCCGCTTGCCGCGCGGCCCGTCCAAATGCGCATGGTACACGCTCCTTTCGCTCCGTCTATCATACCATGCGCTCACACCTTTTCGCAACCAAATGAAAAAAAGGAAAATTTATGGTTGACATTTCTTCAAATTTCGACTATACTATATCTCGTGCTGTGAATGCCTCTGTAGCTCAGTCGGTAGAGCAGGGGACTGAAAATCCCCGTGTCGGTGGTTCGATTCCGCCCGGAGGCACCATAAATGCGGATGTAGCTCATCTGGTAGAGCGCCACCTTGCCAAGGTGGAGGTAGCGAGTTCGAGCCTCGTCAGCCGCTCCAAAAAGAAAACGCCTGTCTATGACAGGCGTTTTTGCTTTCCACTTTCTTCCCCTGCTTGCCCGCGCAAATGGTCTGTGATATACTCTGACCATACTTTATTGAGAGGTTTTCCAATATGCTGCATGAATTTTCCCGTGAAGAGCTGCTACTTGGCGCAGACGCGCTACAAAAGCTCGCTACCTCCCATGTTGCGGTGTTCGGCATCGGCGGCGTCGGCTCGTTTGCCTGCGAAGCGCTGGCCCGCGCAGGCGTCGGTGAGCTGCCCCTGATCGACAATGACACGGTTTCGCTGACCAACCGCAACCGCCAATTGATCGCACTGGCCTCCACCACCGGTCAGCCCAAGGTCGAGGTCATGCGCGCACGCATCGCAGATATCAACCCGCGCTGCACGGTGCATGCGCTGCAACAATTTTATACGCCGGACAGCACGCTTGATCTGACGCAGTTCGATTATGTGATTGACGCAATCGACACGGTCACTGCCAAACTGCACCTGATTTCGGAATGCGACCGATTGGGTGTGCCGCTTATCTGCTCCATGGGAACGGGCAACAAGCTCGACCCGACCCGCTTTGAGGTTGCGGACATCTATAAAACCTCGGTCTGCCCGCTCGCGCGCGTCATCCGACTGGAATGCAAAAAACGCCGCATCCGCCGGCTCAAGGTGGTCTATTCTAAGGAAGAGGCGCGCACGCCCCTGCCCTCGGACGAACAGAAAGGCACCGCAGGCCGCGCCGTTCCCGGCAGCGTATCCTTTGTGCCGCCGGTTGCCGGTATGATTCTGGCGGGCGAAGTCATCAAGGCGCTGACCGCGAATCTGCTGCCTTGAGCGCGCACCTTGCTATTTGTCCGCGTCCATGATATGATAAAGCCAGAATCCACAAGAAAAGGTGTTTTGATGGAATATATCACCCACTCGCCCGAGGAAACCGAAGCCTTGGGCGCAGAGTATGCCGCATCGCTGCATCCGGGCGACGTTGTCGCCTTCTCCGGCGACCTCGGCGCAGGCAAAACCGCCTTCACCCGCGGCGTGCTGCGCGGCCTTGGCTATCAGGGCCGGGTCACCAGCCCGACTTTCGCCATTGCCAATGAATACGATACGCCCGGCGGGCGCGTAGCGCATTTCGACCTGTACCGCATTCTGGACAGCGAAGCGCTGTTTGAGATCGGTTTTGACGAATATCTGGACGGCAGCCGCATCGTTTTGATTGAATGGAGCGAAAACGCGGCGGATATCCTGCCGGAGCGCTACAAAACCGTTCATATTGCATACGGCAGCGCGCCGGATGACCGACGGATCACCACTGGGGAGGTGGACGCATGAAAATACTGGCTTTGGAGTCCTCCGCCGTCAGCGCCTCGGTTGCACTAACCGAGGACGAAAAACTGATCGCGCAATCCTTTCAAAACTGCGGCCTGACCCATTCGCGCACGCTGCTGCCGATGGCGGAAAGCCTGCTGCAAAACTGCGGGCTGACGCTCGACGAAGTTGATGCCATTGCTGTGGCGCACGGCCCCGGCTCATTCACCGGCGTGCGGATTGGCGTGGCAACCGTCAAAGGGCTGGCGCTCGGCGCGGACAAGCCGTGCATCGGTGTATCCACGCTGGACGCGATGGCGCACGGCGCACGCGCGCTCGGTGGCCGCCTGTGCTGCGTGATGGACGCGCGCGCAGGACAGGTGTACAACGCGCTGTTTTCGATCGAAAACGAGCTGCCCCGCCGCCTGTGTGAAGACCGCGCAATCAAACTGACCGACCTTGCAGAAGAAATCGGCAATACGTCGTATTTTCTGGTTGGAGACGGCGCCGAACTATGTTATAATACCCTTAGGGAAAAATGTACCGGCCTGCGTCTTGCACCGCCCGAGCTGCGCTACCCCACCGGTTACGGTGTTGCTGCCGCTGCCCTGCCGTTATTACAAGCAGGTAAGACATGCGCCCCACAAGAGCTGGACGCCTTTTACCTACGCCGTCCGCAGGCCGAACGCGAACGTATGAAACGGCTTTCCGGCGATGCATCTAATCTACATTAAAGGAGACAAACGATTATGGCTACCGTTCATGAAATGGATCACCCGCTGATCAAGCATAAGCTCAGCCTGATGCGCGACAAGACCACCGGCGTCAAGGAATTCCGCGAAGCGACCCGCGAGATCGCCATGCTCATGTGCTATGAGGCGACCCGCGACCTGCCGCTCAAGGAAATCACCATCGAAACCCCGCTGGCAGATGCACGTGTGCATGTGATTTCCGGCAAGAAGATCGCGCTGGTTCCCATCCTGCGCGCCGGTCTTGGCATGGTAGAAGGCATGCTCGAAATGATCCCGGCTGCCAAGGTCGGTCACATGGGCATGTACCGCAATCCGGACACGATGCAGCCGATCGAATATTACTGCAAGCTGCCGAACGACATCGAGGATCGTGACGTACTGCTGCTCGACCCGATGCTGGCAACCGGCGGCTCGGCAATCGCTGCCATTGATGGTCTCAAGCGCCGCGGCGTAAAACACATCAAGCTGATGAACCTGATCGCAGCGCCGGAAGGCATTGAAGCTGTTCAGAAGGCTCACCCGGATGTCGAAATTTTCGTCGCTGCCATTGATCAGAAGCTCAACGACCACGGATATATTGTTCCGGGTCTGGGCGATGCCGGCGACCGTATTTTCGGCACGAAGTAAAACAAAAAAACACAAAAAACGGTGCGGCACCACGCTGCACCGTTTTTACAGGAGCATTCAAATGGAAATTCAGCATTATGAAATGGAATCCGAGCGGCTGCGCTTCCGCCGTCTGCGCGCGGATGACTTTGCTCTTATCGCCCCGATTTTGCAGGATGCGCAGACTATGTATGCATGGGAGCACGGTTTTTCCTATGAAGAAGTGGTTGACTGGATCGCGGATATGCTGCGCCGCTATCACGAAGATGGGTGTGGGTATCTTGCCGGTCTTGACCGCGAAACCGGTGAGCTTTTTGCTCTGGCGGGGCCGCTGGTAGAGCACCTGGACGCGGAAACCTCTGCGATCGGAGTGGGCTACATCGTGCGCCGCGATCTTTGGGGACAAGGCTACGGAACCGAATGCGCCCGCGCTGCGCTCACCTTTGCGTTTGAAAAGCTGAACGTGCCGCGTGCGCTCGCTCTGATCCGTCCGGACAACATCGCTTCGCTTCACGTTGCGGCAGCCTGCGGCATGAAGCCAATCGGACAGCTCACAAAGCAATATCGCGGTAAGGAACTACCGCATGTGGTATGTGCGGTTGATCGTGAGAAGTTTTTCGAGACGTTGTCTGCTGCTTCCGCAGAGCCAGACGAACCGGCACAGCAACCGCCTGAACAGGAATAAAAAAAAACAGCAGCCGAAAGCAAATCGGCTGCTGTTTTTTTATTTATAGAATCGAACCTGACCCGTCGTCTACCTGCTTGCTGATCGAGCGAATCACCACCGTATAGCTGTCGCCGTCCTCGGTTGTCACAGCGACACGGTCGCCCTGTTTTCTGCCCAGCACAGCTTTGCCCAGCGGCGCTTCGCGGCTGATACGGCCTTGCAGCGGATCACAGCGCACGGTGGTCACCACCTGAATCGCCTCGGTTTCGTCGTCATCCTCAAAGTACAGCTCCACCTTGTCAAACAGACCGACCTCGTCCGCTGCGGCTTTGTCCTCAATCACGTGCGCCGATTTAATCATGCGCTCCAGATAACGGATGCGGCTGCGGTTGCGGTTCTGCGCCTGCTTAGCCGCTTTATACTCAAAATTCTCGCTCAAGTCGCCAAAGGCGCGCGTGCGCTTGACCTCCTCGATCAGCTCCGGCATCAATTCCAGCTTGCGATGGTCGAGTTCCTTCTGCATCATCGCAATATCCTGCGCCGTCAATTCATTATGCATATGGTATTTTCCTCTTTTCCTTGCGCGCACTTACCGCGCAAAACATGAAAAAGGCCGCTTTGCAGCAGCCTTTCCGTTTCCAATCATCATTATCGGTACTGCTCTGCCCACACGGGTGCATTCGCCGCAAGCGAAGCGGGCACATCCAGCACACGCTGATTGGCGCTGCCGCGAAAGCGCAATTCAAGATTGCGTTCTGCCTCGATAAACGGCCCATCCACCAGCAAATCCAGCTGCTCGAGCAGTTTTCTCACAAATGGATCGGGCAGCTCCAGCAGCTGCTCAAACGTATAGCCGGAATACGCCATCAGGTGCTTGCCCTTTGCCTTCAGCTCCACCGCCAGATAATACAACGGCTCAGGCTGGCAAAACGGCTCGCCGCCCGAAAAGGTCACACCCTTCACCAGCGGATTGCGGCACATGTCGCGCAACAGCGTATCCAAGTCCATCTCCTTGCCGCCCGCGAAGTCATGCGTCTGCGGGTTATGGCAACCGGGACAATGGTGCGGACAGCCTTGCGTAAACAGCGTATAGCGGAAGCCGGGGCCGTCCACAATGGACTCCCCGACCGTACCCGCAATGCGTATGGTGCCTTCCATCACGCAGTATGCTCCTCTTCCATCGAGCAGCAGGAAACCGTGTGCTTGACGCGGTCATGCTCCTCTGCACGCTTGGCATTGTTAAAACGATCGAGTGTGCCAACCAGATAACCCGTAATACGGCGGATGCGTTCAAAGCCTACGCCCTCACCAATCAACTGCTCCTGCATTTCCTTTTTCTCCATGATATAACGCTTCCTTTCTTATTCCTTAACCACTTGCAATGTATTGGGCAGACGGTCGGCTTCTTCGGCGGGATCGCCGTGATAGCCCAGCGTCATACTGTTCAGATGCTTGTACAGTCCCAGCTTTTGCAGCTTGGACAGCGGTACGCCCTCGCCCTCGTGCCGTCCGCAGCGCGGGCAGGTCTCCCCGATGATGCCAGTGTAACCGCAAACCGGATCGCGGTCGATCGGATGGTTGATTGCGCCGTAGCCAATACCGGCTTCCTTCATTGCACGGACAACCGCCTCAAACGCCTCCAGATTCTGCGTCGGGTCGCCGTCCAGCTCGATATAGCTGATGTGGCCGCCATTGGTCAGTTCGTGATACGGCGCTTCCAGCGTGATCTTCTCAAATGCAGAGATCGGATAATAAACCGGGATATGGAACGAATTGGTGTAGTAATCCCGGTCGGTCACACCCTCGATACGGCCGTATTTCTCGCGGTCGATCTTGACAAAGCGACCGGACAGGCCTTCTGCCGGGGTTGCAATCAGCGAGAA
>ERZ1090868.1817-NODE-1819-length-11011-cov-8.701442_pt1 | contig 11011 bp, 9 predicted proteins | sample MGYA00478475_ERZ1090868 | MGnify/ENA primary metagenome ERZ1090868 (study PRJEB33644, sample SAMEA5815747) | chicken gut metagenome | biome: Chicken; feature: Gastrointestinal Tract; material: Caecum | place: Ireland | collected 2019-01-01 | study: A study of the...
AAAAATTATTTCCGGGGTGTATACGGACAGAATATCTCTTCCTATCTGCGGGAAACCCGCATGAACGCTGCGGCAAAACTTCTCGCAGATACGCAATATCCTGTCGCCGAGATCTCCGTCCGTGTAGGCTACTCCAATCAGGGAAAATTTGCCGCCGCGTTCCGGGAACAGTTTCATATGAAACCATTGGAATACCGCCGCCAGAAACGTCTGGAGGATCTGTGATACAAAGCAGTCATCTGAAGCTCTGCCAGAAGAAAGCTGCAAAGCACCCGGCACAGAGCAACAGCGCTACAATATCCTGACTGTGAAATCCGATCCTGCATATATTTGTCCGCTTTACCGGTCCGCCCAGCCCTCTGGTCAGTGCTGCGGCAGACAGCTCATCTCCGATTTTTACCACAGATACCATAAGTGGGATCAGACGATATTCGACCATAAGGAATGGCTTTTCCCCTCCAAAGCGTATCCCCCGCATCTTCATTGCATCCCGGATTGCCCCATATTCCTCTCCCACGGTCGGGAAAAAACGAAAGATAACAGACAGTGGTATTACGATCTTATCCGAAATATGTATCCGCTCCATAGCCGCCACAAATTCGCTGACTGTCGTAGAAGATACCAGATAAGCTCCCGTCATGATCCCGGGTGCAAAGCGGGTCATGACCGATGTCATTGCCAGAAGGAGAAAAGAGAGAAGTCCTTCTGTCCAAGCGAACGCAATCCGTTCCAGCAGGAAACACCCTGCATAGAAAAGCAGATATTTCCCTGCCGTCCGCAGTCGTCGCTGCGACAGGATAAGCCCAAATGGCATCAGGCTCAAAACAGGCTTGACTATATTCATCAGCCCCTCATTACTCGTACTGAACATCAGCGTCGTAACCGTAAGCAGCAGGATCAGTTTCGTCCGGGGATCGAGTACAATCCCGGTTCTCTCGCCTGTTGCTGCCCGCAGCATCGCCCCATCCATTACACAATGCCTGCCTTGACAAAATGTTTCCGCAGCAGGCGTCTTCCCAACATGCCTCCCAATATGGCAAAGAGGAAGATTCCCGCTACCACCAGAAGAAAGCTCCACATTGGCATAACCGCCATCACCCGGTCCGCATACTCCTCACCAAAGCTGTCTGCAAAGCTCTTCCATGAAGCTTCTGCAGTAAAATACATCGGAATATATGTACCTGTCATCCAAAGGCTGAATACGGCATAACCGAACAAGCTCATTTTGGCACTTTTATAACCTCCTGACTTCAGGATCATATCTCCCAGCAGACCAAATATAACTCCCATGGGAACACCCCAAAATCCCATGCCTGTCAGCCCCATCAGCAGTCCGCTTAAAATTCCCATAAGCGTAACCATTCCGAACTTCTTTACTCTTGTCAAAAACAGCATGAAAGGGATTCCCGTGATCAACGACCACAATGCTCCGAGGATTGGGAGAAAAACGGGAACAAATCCAATCGGTATAGCCACACAACAGCCTAAAACAAAATAAAGGACTGTAAAGAGTCCCAGATTGATCAGGTCCTTTGCCTGAAGTTTCTTATCCATGATAGCTTCCTCCGTTCATTTTATTAGTTAGCGATCCCTAACTTCTATATAAACTAACATACCTGTGTTCTAAGTTCTACATCCAAGCATCATTTTCGCTCCATTTGACATCGAGTTTTTGCATTGACTGCGCCCACTTCCGAACATATAATAATTTCAGAATAAACGTTCATGGTACTCCCCTGGATTTTCAATCAGGGAGTTATCCCGGAGGAAGATAACAGATATGAAAACAGATGATTTGATCAAAAAAAGTGCCAAGATGCCCGGCGTGTCATTGAGTCGGACTGATGACAGTATTACGCTGATCCTGAAAACCAGAGAGGGGAACGGCAGCATCACTTTCTTTCCTCTGTTCTCCTCTCTTATGCTTGCCTATATTTCTGTCAGTTCTCCTGTATGGCCTGCACCATGTCTGTATCCTTCTGATCTACATGGCAGAGAAACAGAAAAGTCGGGAAAAGAGAACATATCGGACAGCATTTCTGGAAGGAAAGGCCCCCTCCTTCTTAACTACTGCGTCTCAGGCAGATGCGAAATTCCCCTCAACACCGGAAGCTATGTCTATGTGAAAGGCGGAGACCTGTCCCTTACGGAACGTTTCGCTTGGGGCCACTATGTCTATCCCGGCAGAAACTATCAAGGGCTTGAATTTTTCATCGATACAGACTCATCGGAACTTTCCCGCTGTTCATGGATCGAAGAAGAATTCGGCATTGATTTTCGCCGCCTTGTCAGTCTTTACTGTCCTGACGGCGGCACTTATATCTCCGGAACTTCGCCGGAAGCAGAGGCAGTTCTGCATAAACTGTGGGAGCTGCGCAGCGTGCCGCTCCCACATGCCCTCTATCAGATGAAACTATATTCCCTCAGCCTTTTCTCCCTTCTCCTGAATCCGCAGGCGCCTCCGTCGTCTCGTGTATGTACATTTTTCACAGAGGCACAGGTGACTATTGCAAAACGTACCGAGAAGATCATCACTGCCGATCTAAGCGAACATCATCCGGCTTGGGAACTGGCGGATAAATTCGGTATCAGCGCTACCAGCCTGAAAAACTACTTCCGAGGTGTATACGGCCAGAACCTCTCCGTTTACCTGAAGGACCTTCGAATGGAAAAAGCTGCCGATCTTCTTGTATCCACTACACAGTCTGTGTCTGAGGTTGCAGAACAGGTTGGCTATCTGAACCAGAGTAAATTTGCTGCTGTATTCAAAAAGCATTTTGGGATGTCACCATTAGAATACCGCAAGACAGAACGTCTTCGTCTGCTATGACGTCCCATCGTTTCTGAATCGAAGTTACAGACTGTTTATCAACTCCACAACCTGCTCCACATTTTTCTTTCCAAACACAACTTTTTCCCCGTCATTGATCACAAGGCAGGGGACGCTCATCACTTGATACCGGTCTTTTAACGCCGGAAAATGATTCAGATCGTAGACTTCCGCTGTCACAAAAGGATTCTCCGCCGCAATGCGCTGGGCAGCCGTTACCAGTTCCGGACACATGGTGCAGGACAGGGAGACCAAAATCTTCATATTGACTGTTCCTGATATTTCCCGCACGTCTGACAGCGTTTTCTCATCCAGCGGCTGGCCGGGTCCCGCCGTGTTGTAAAGTCCAAGAACAAACGAAGTAAATTCATGTCCGCCGGGCACTCCGTGAAAGGCGAGACCGCTCCACTCTCCATCCTTCCTGCATACCCGCACACAGGGCAGATCCTCCGTTTTCACCGGAGCAGAGTCCGTGTCAGATAACCGGATGGTTTCCAACTGTATCTTTTCTGTCAGCCCGGCAAGCTCTTCTGCATAGTTCTTCAGTTCCTCTGAAAGAGGCGTATCAGCCAGATACAGCTCCAGTATCAGCGCAGAAGACATTTTATCGAACACGGCCCTTAACTGTGCGGTCATCTCCGGAGTAAAGATGCCGGCTGATCCCGGGCCACGGCTGTCTGCGTTTTTCTCGGAAACGTCCGGTGACTTTCCAGAAGAAACTGCCGATGGCTGCTCCGGATGAAGCCCTGTCTTTTTCTGCATAGCGGCAGCGTAGCGCTCCAGTTCTGTCGCCGCGAGAGCTCCATCTCCCACTGCCGTGACCACCTGCCGCAAAGGTTTGATACATACGTCCCCGGCGGCATACAACCCTTCACAGCTTGTCTTCATCAGACGGTCTGTCACGATATAACCTCGCTCGTCACACTCCGCGGTCCCTCTCACCAGATCCGTGGCGGGCTCATATCCGGCAAAGACGAAGACTCCGAAATTTTCTCCTTCCGGCGGCCGGTATTCCGTGATCTCTCCCGTGACGGTATTCCGATAGCGCAGACATTCAAGCGTACTTTCTCCCGACACCTCGATCACTTCCGTATTCGTGAGCACAGTAATCTTTTCATGGTTCAGCGCCGGCTCCGCGGCAGACGGCGCACAACTGAATCCGTTTCCCCGGATCAGAATCGTCACATGGCGCGCATATTTCGTCAGAAATACGCCCTCCTCGGCAGCCGCGAATCCGCCGCCGATCACAAAGACGTCTCTTCCGGTAAAAAATTCTCCGTCGCAGGTAGCACAGTAGGCGATCCCTCTTCCACGGAATTCCTCTTCTCCCTGAAAGCCTACCTTGCGGGGATGGGCTCCGGCTGCCAACAGCACGCCGAAACAAGAGAGTTCACCGCGACTGGTCTTTACTTTTTTAATATCGCCGGACATATCAAGTCCTGTCACTTCCGCAAGCAGAAATTCCGCCCCGAAATTCTGAGCCTGCCTGCGCATGCTCTCAGTCAGCGCTCTTCCTGAAGCGCGCTCCACTCCCGGATAGTTCACTACCTCTTCTGTGATCACGATCTGTCCTCCGAACTGCTCCTTTTCCACAACAACCACGCGATAGCGTGCCCGCGCCAGATAGAGAGCGGCAGTCAGCCCGGCAGGTCCTCCTCCGATCACAACTACATCATATAATTCCTTCATCTTTTTTCCCTCGTATAATAAGCCTTTCATTATTTCAGGGGCAGCAAACAGCCGCCCCCTGTTTCAGAACTCTTCTTTCTATAACTGACCGACCAGATCCAGGCTCGGCTTCAGCGTCTCTGCCCCCGGCTGCCATTTCGCCGGGCACACCTCATCGCCGTGCTCATATACGAACTGGCACGCCTGCAGTTTGCGCAGCAGCTCATCCGCGTTGCGTCCCACATTTCCCGCATTGACCTCATAGGCCGCGATCTTTCCTTCGGGGTTGACGATAAATGTCCCTCTCTCTGCCACGCCGTCTGCCTCAATATAAACCTCAAAATCTCTTGAGATCACATGGGTCGGGTCAGCCAGCATGGGATATCCGATCTTTTTGATCCGGTCAGACGCGTCATGCCATGCCTTGTGGACATAGTGGGTATCACAGGATACAGAGTAGACTTCGCATCCTGACGCCTGGAATTCCGGGTATTTCTCCGCAAGATCCTCCAGCTCTGTCGGGCACACGAAAGTAAAGTCCGCCGGATAAAAGAAGAAAATGCTCCATCTGCCCAGCACATCCTCTTTTTTCACTTCTTTGAAAGCTTCGTTGTGATAAGCCTGAACACAAAACTCACCGATTTCTTTGTTGATCAATGACATAGGTAATACCTCCTTAAATGACTTCATTTTTAGTTAGTTGCAACTAATCTAATTGTAACTTCAGGCAGGGTATATGTCAACAAAAATATCAATAATAATAACTTTTATCATTTTAGTGTTTTGCAGCGACTAACTGATCGCCTCTGGTTCTATACAGAAGTTCCTGTTTCCCTATTGACAGATCTTCTCCAGTTGAATATAATTATAACAGTGTTATGAAACACTGTTATGAATTTGAAAGATCTTTTGTGCCGCCGGATGTAAAGGCGGAATGGAGGCTGTTATGGCAAAACAAATTGAAGGAGTATATGAAGCTGTGCTCGCCTGCGCGAAAAAGGAATTTCTGGAGAAGGGATATAAAGACGCCTCCCTTCGCGTTATCGCGCAGGCGGCTGGCACAAGTACGGGTTCGATCTACACCCGGTTTAAAGATAAAGCAGGACTGTTCGATGCTATTGTAGGTCCCGCTGCAGATCAGTTGAAAGATATGTTTGTGGAGATCCAGGAGAATTTCCATTCACTGGACGACAGCACACAGGAAGCGGAAATGGGAGAATACACATCCCGCCATCAGATGGAGATGCTGGAATATATCTATGACCATTTTGATGAATTCCGCCTGCTTCTGGACTGCTCAGACGGAACCCGTTTTTCCGGTTTTGTTGATGAACTGGTGGATATTGAAGTTGAATATACATACAAATATATGGAAGTGATCAATTGCGAAAGTGTAAAATCCGGTGTTGTCACTGAAGACTTCATCCATATCATTGTCACAGCATATTTCAATGGAATGTTTGAAGTGGTACGCCACAATATGAGCCGCGATGACGCAAGGAAGTATATCCGGCTGCTCAACCGATACCATATGCAGGGATTCTCCACTGTTTTCAATCCGGAGATCTCGGAATAACCGTTACAGTGATAATCAGGCTGTTTCCTGTCCGGTACCGCAGGTGATGGCCTTATTATAAACCGCTTGGTTAGTTCTATCTAATTCAAGTAATATATTTCTAATCACAAGGAGGAATTACAATGCAGCAAAAAAGCCCTATGCTCCGTCTCTGGGAACTGAGCAGCCAGTACCACGGCGGCCTGATCCGTGCGGTCATCTCCGCTTCTGTCGGCGTCCTGTGCGGAATGCTGCCTTATTTTGCAGCCGCCAGGATCATCATCGGTCTTATGAACGGCAACAGAGAGTCTGGTTTTTATGTATTCTGGTGCATTATGGCATTCGCAGGTTATCTCCTGCGCTCCTGCCTGTATGCCCTTGCACTTTCCATGTCACACAAAGCGACATTTTCCACATTGAAGAGTATCCGGGAACAGATCCTGGCAAAGCTCCCCAGGATGCCGCTGGGAACCGTCATGGACACTTCAAGCGGTGAGATGAAGCAGATCATCGTAGATCAGGTCGAAAGCATGGAACGCCCTCTGGCACATCTTCTGCCGGAAATGACGTCCAATATCTTCGGACCTGTATGTATCTTTATCTACCTGTTCATCCTGGACTGGCGGATGGCTCTCTTATCCCTCGTTTCCATTCCCGTAGGCATGGCATTTATGATGGCTGTCATGAAAAATTATGGAAAACAGTATGAAGGTTCTGTCAAGGTAACGCAGGCTATGAATTCAACCATTGTAGAGTATATCAATGGGATTGAAGTGATCAAGGCGTTCAATCAGGGGAAAAATTCTTATGCCCGATTTTCTGACCGGGTGCTGGCTAACGCAGCATATTTTTATAACTGGATGAAGAGCTGCCAGCTTCCCGTATCTGTTTCCAAAGCCGTCGCTCCGACTACCATGATCACCATTCTTCCTGCAGGATGGATCATGTATCAGACTGGAACGCTTGGAATGGATATCTTTCTCACCACGATCATCCTTTCCCTCGGGATCGCAGGCCCTCTTCTGGCCGCCATGGATTTTGTTGACAGTCTGGCGAAAGTGGGAACAACCGTAGATCAGATCGATTCCATACTGAACGGGAAAGAACAGCATCACGGAATGACTCCGGTACATGTGGATTCCACAGAAATCCGGGCAGAACACGTCTCTTTTGGTTATCACCAGGATAAGGAGATCCTCCACGACATATCCCTGACCATCCCGGAAGGTACCATGACTGCCTTCGTCGGACCTTCCGGCAGCGGGAAATCTACCATAGCAAAGCTCATAGCCGGCTTCTGGGATGTGGAACAGGGACGGATCCTGCTTGGCGGACACGATCTGAAAGATATCCCTCTCCGGCAGCTCTATGAGCAGACGGCTTTCGTCTCACAGGATAACTATCTCTTTGATGAGACCGTACGGGAAAACATCCGCATGGGCCGGCCCGGAGCGACAGACAGGGAAGTGGAAGCTGTCGCAAAAACGGCCGGCTGCGATGAATTTATCCGCCGTCTGGAAAATGGATACGATACAGTGGTCGGCGGAGGAGGCGCCCATCTCTCCGGAGGGGAACGTCAGAGGATCGCCATCGCACGAGCCATGCTAAAGAATGCTCCTGTGGTCATCCTTGACGAAGCCACCGCATACATTGACCCGGAGAATGAGGCGGTGATCCAGCGTGCTGTTGCCCGTCTGGTAAAAGGCAAAACCGTGATCGTGATCGCACACCGGCTGTCAACCATTACGGATGCGGATCAAATCTTTGTCATAGAGGACGGACGTATAGCGGCAAAGGGTACGCACAGGGAGCTTCTTGAGGGCAGTAAACTTTATCAGGAAATGTGGCAGGCACACATTGGCGCAAAGGACGGTGACGCAGCATGATCGAAGTATTAAAAAAGATCTGGCATTTTGCCGGAAAAGAACAGAAAAACATTAGCAAATCCATTTTCTGGGGATTTTTCTATGCGGTATTCCATATGTTTCAGGTGGGAGCAATCTATTATGTAGTGCTGGCTCTTACCGGAGGAGACCATTCTTATCAGGCCGCATGGACCGCTCTGGCACTCCTCCTGGTCAGTATCGCAGGCCGTGCCGCCATCAACCGTTTTACTCAGCTTCAGCAGACCCACGCCGGATATTTCATGGTGGCGGACCGGCGGATCCGGATCGGAGACAAACTGAAGCGCATTCCCATGGGATATTTTAACGATAAAAGCCTGGGCGAGATAACCGGTATCACAACAACAGTACTGGATGTAGTGGAGACCATGGGACCAGTAGTACTGGTCAGTATGCTGAGCGGGTTTATTAACGCATTGGTCTTCATCCTGTGTGTATTTTTCTTTGACTGGCGGATCGGGCTCCTTGCTCTGGCCGGAACAATTCTGTATCTGTGTGTCACCTCCGCCATGGAGCGCAGATCCGCACAGGTAACTCCCCACCGGCAGGAATCTGAAGCAAGACTGGTAGATGCAGTGCTGGAACAGATCCAGGGAATGAGTGTGATCAAATCCTTCAACCTGACCGGGAAAGGGGATAAGCGGGTGCGTGATGCCCTGGAATACAACCGGGAAAGCAACCTGAACATCGAGCGTCTGTTTACTCCCTACAACATTGCCCAGGAAATGAGCCTGCATCTGTTCTCGGTACTGATCATCGGAGCCGCTGTTCTTTTCTGCCTGAATGGCTCTATGTCACTTGCCAATGCGCTTACGACTGTGATCATATCTTTTCTGATCTTCTCACAGATCCAGTCCGCAGGGAGTGCAGCCGCAGGACTGCGCGTTGTCGGCAGTTCCATCGACCACGCAGATCAGATCAACGGAATCCGGGAAATGGATGACAAAGGAAAGGAAATCCATCCCCAAAAGCACGATATTTCTATGGAACACGTAGATTTTTCCTACGACAGCAAGCCGATCCTGAAGAATGTCTCCGTGACCATTCCCGATAGGACAACAACTGCGATCGTAGGCCCCAGCGGGTCCGGAAAGACCACCCTCTGCAATCTGATCGCACGCTTCTGGGACGTGGATCATGGTTCCATACGAATCGGGGATGCAGATGTCAGGGAATATACTCTGGAATCCTTGATGGAACAGATCAGCATGGTGTTCCAGAAGGTCTATCTCTTTGCGGATACGATTGAAAATAATATTAAATTCGGCCGTCCCTACGCAACCCATGAACAGGTAGTTGAAGCGGCCAGAAAGGCCTGCTGCCATGAATTTATCGAAGCGCTTCCCGACGGATACAACACGGTGATCGGCGAAGGCGGGGCTACCCTCTCCGGCGGCGAAAAGCAGAGAATCTCTATCGCCCGCGCCATCCTGAAAGACTCTCCCATCATCATCTTCGATGAGGCAACCGCAAATGTGGATCCGGAAAATGAAGATAAGCTGCAGAAAGCAATGGAAGAACTAATGCGGGATAAGACAATCATCATGATCGCTCATCGTTTAAAAACCGTGCAGAAAGCGGATCAGATCCTCGTGCTGGATGACGGCGCCATCGTACAGCGGGGAACTCATGCCCAGCTCTCGGAAAAGCCCGGACTGTATCGGGATTTCCTGAATGCGAGAAAAGAAGCTGCCGGATGGAAACTGTCATAACCTATAATGGGAATAAGACCGGACAGATTTAGAAACTTCCGGTCTTACTCTCTTTCTTCTGCAATTTATATTCCTATGTGGTTTTTCCGAAAAGTTTGTTCTTCCGAAAAGACACATATGCTATAATAACAGAAAATGATTATACTGTGAGGTGATAATAGTGCATGGAAACGAATCTTCTGAAAATTATCTGGAGACAATCCTTATCTTAAGTGAACGGCTTCCTGTTGTACGCTCTATAGACATAGCAACTGAGCTCAACTTTAAAAAGTCGAGTGTCAGCGTTGCTATGAAAAAATTACGCGGAAGCGGACATATTGTTGTATCCCCAGAAGGTTATATCAAACTTACCGAAAAGGGGAAAGCAATCGCAGACTGTATATATGAAAGACACACACTGTTGTCCTCGTGGCTGGAGAAGCTTGGTGTCGATGCCAAGACAGCAGCAGATGATGCCTGCAGGATTGAACATGTGATTAGTACGGAAAGCTTTGCAGCTATCAAACGACATATAAATAAGGCATTGCCAACATGAAAAATGGTGACAGGAAGAGGCTGGCTGTCATACGATATAGGCAATGGACTTTTTACAGGACGCAGCCAGCTTCATTTCTAAGTCGAGTAATATATTTCCAGCGCATTTGAATTCCATAAAGACATGAAAAAATAGATGGCTCGAAAGCCGCCCATAAGGTCAATATGATATTGAGATTGTAACTCGTGCGCCGCCCGTCTTTTTAGAATTGCTCAAGATAAGCTGTCCCCCATGCTGCCGGATAATAGACTTTGTGATAAATAGTCCCATCCCAAAGTGTAGATCAGAACTGCGGCTGTGGTCTGCCATGTAAAACTGTTCCTCGGCGTGCATCAAATCTTCCTGCGAAAAGCCGGGACCTGCATCTGTTACTGAAATTTCCAGACTTCCTTTATTGCCAATCATTGAGATAGAAATGGAGCTGTCCTGCGGTGAATAATCCAGCGCATTATTTACCACATTCATAATCGCCCGTTCCAGCAGTAGCTTATCCGCAGACAGCACAGCAGGCAAGTTTTCAATTTCCATCTGCAATCCGATTTTTTTCGTCTGGCACAGAGCGTCAATCTGCTCTCGTAATTGTTTTATATAGGCAGGCAGGTCAATATCCTCGATATTGAGCTGATAGCCGGTCGCTGCCCGTGAAATATCAATCAGCGTCCGAATATATAGCTGCATCTGTTCCGAACTGCAGCCAATATATTCCGCATATAAACGCTGTTCCTCGTCCAGCTCTGTTTCGCTGATAAGGTCGGCATTTCCCTGAATAACTGTCAGGGGCGTTTTCAAATCATGTGCAAGTGCGGC
>ERZ1090868.1818-NODE-1820-length-11010-cov-30.965313_pt1 | contig 11010 bp, 10 predicted proteins | sample MGYA00478475_ERZ1090868 | MGnify/ENA primary metagenome ERZ1090868 (study PRJEB33644, sample SAMEA5815747) | chicken gut metagenome | biome: Chicken; feature: Gastrointestinal Tract; material: Caecum | place: Ireland | collected 2019-01-01 | study: A study of...
AACGGGCGCTGAAAGGACGCGCTGTCGGGCGGGGCGAAACGGTGGTACCCTGTGGTCAGGCGGCCGGGACACGGCGGAAAGGAGGAAGCGAATGGCACAGAAAAGAAACGGCAGCCTGCGCGACCTGCAGCGGACCACCGACCTTTTGAGCAGCCTGCTGGCAAAAGAGGCGAAAGCCCTGGACGCCCGCAGGCAGGCGGAAGGGACGGGGGACATGAAGGCGCTGAAGGAGATCACCGCGGTGCTCAAAGACCTGGCGGCCGTGGCCAGGAGTTTAGGCGAGCAGGGCGGCGGCAATGCCGGGAGCGAATGCGGCGTGGTGCTGCTGCCGCCCGTCCAGGATGGAAAGGAGGAAACGCCATGAACGGACAGACGCCGGTGGTCTGGCAGCCCCAGCCGCGGCAGCGGGCCTTTATGGAGCGGCCCGAGCCGGAAGCCCTGTACGGGGGCGCGGCGGGCGGCGGAAAAAGCGACGCGCTGGTGATCGAAGCGCTGCGGCAGGTGCACATCCCGCACTACCGGGCGCTGATCCTGCGCAAGACGTTCCCCCAGCTGAGCGACCTGATGGACAAGAGCATGAACTACTACCGCCGGGCGTTCCCGGGGGCGCAGTACAACGCGGCGAGCCATGTATGGGTATTCCCCAGCGGGGCGAAGGTCTACTTCGGCTCGATGCAGTACACCAAGGACCGGACCAATTATCAGGGCAAAGCGTTCGACTTCATCGGGTTCGACGAGCTGACCCACTTTGAATGGGAGGAGTACAGCTATATGATGAGCCGCAACCGCCCCACCGGGCCCGGCACGCGGGTGTATATGCGGGCCACCACCAACCCCGGCGGGGTGGGCCACGGCTGGGTAAAAGAGCGGTTTATCACGCCGGCTGCGCCCGGCACCCCCATTTGGGAGGAGTACAAAGTGCGGATGCCCGACGGCACGGCCCGCACCTACCGGCGGGCAAGGGTGTTCATCCCATCCAGCGTCTTTGACAACCCCGCCCTGCTGCAAAACGACCCGGACTACCTGGCAAACCTCGCGGCTCTGCCCGAGGCGGAAAAGCAGGCCCTGCTGTACGGCAGCTGGGACAGCTTTTCGGGCCAGGTGTTCACCGAGTGGCGCAACGACCCCGAACACTACCGCGACCAGCGGTGGACCCACGTAGTGGAACCCTTCGCCATACCCAAGCACTGGCGGATCTGGCGGGGATACGACTTCGGGTATTCGCGGCCCTTCTCGGTGGGGTGGTACGCGGTGGACGAGGACGGACGCATCTACCGGATCAAGGAGCTGTACGGGTGCAGCGGCCGGCCCAACGAGGGCCTGCGGCTGGACCCGGTGGAGCAGGCCCGGCGCATCCGGGAGGCCGAGCAGAACGACCCGGCGCTGCGGGGACGGGTGATCCGCGGGGTGGCCGACCCGGCCATCTTCGACGAGAGCCGGGGCGAGAGCATCGCCGCCATGATGGAGCGTCCGCCCAACGGCGTCCACTGGGCGGCGGCGGATAACACCCGCCTGGCCGGCAAGATGCAGATGCACTACCGCCTGGCCTTTGACGGGGAGGGCCGGCCGATGTTCCAGGTGTTCAGGACCTGCAGGCACTTCATCCGCACCATCCCGTCGCTGGTCTACGACGAGAGCAACGTGGAAGATGTGGACACCCGTCAGGAGGACCACATCTACGACGAGTGCCGGTATGTTTTGATGGAAAACCCCATCAGCCCGCCGGCACGGCCCGCGCCGCCGCCCCCCGCTGACGACCCGCTGGACCTGCAGCCGAAACGGAAGGGCCATGCGGCATTTTACAGAATTTGAGGTGACAAAATGGAACAGGAATTTTTGACCCGGCCGCTCCCGGTGGGGCCTGAACAGGCCGCGGAGGCCGAGCGCATCCTGCACAAGTACAAGGCAGGGAAGGCCGCGCTGGACCGGCGGCTGATCGACAATGAGCTGTGGTTCCGAATGGCCCACTGGAAGCAGTACAAAAACCGGATGATGGAGGGCAAGCCCCAGCCTTCCAGCGGGTGGCTGTTCAACTCCATCGCCAGCAAGCACGCCGACGCGATGGACAACTACCCCGAACCCTGCGTCCTGCCCAGGGCGGCGGACGACGAGGAGACCGCCCGCACCCTTTCCAGCATCCTGCCGGTGGTGCTGGAGCAGGCGGGCTACGAGCAGGTGTATTCGGACAGCTGGTGGCGCAAGCTCAAACAGGGCACCGGGGTCAAGGGCATCTTCTGGGACCCCGCGGCCCGGGGCGGGCTGGGGGAGATCGCCATCCGCTCGATGAACCTGCTGATGCTCTATTGGGAGCCGGGGATCATGGACATCCAGGACAGCCCCCACTTTTTCAGCCTGAGCCTGGAGGATTCGGAGCAGCTGGCCGCCCGCTGGCCCCAGCTGCGGGGCCACACCGGCGGCACCATTGACGCGGCCCGGTACATCCACGACGACTCGATCGACACCACCGACAAGAGCGTGGTGGTGGACTGGTACTACAAAAAGCCGGGCCCCGGCGGCAAAGAGCTGGTCCACTACTGCAAGTTCTGCAACGGGGTGGTGCTCTACGCCAGCGAGAACGACCCGCGGCTGGCCGAGCGGGGCTTTTACGACCACGGCAAGTATCCGTTTGTGTTCGACGTGCTGTTCCAGGAAGAGGACAGCCCGGCGGGGTTTGGGTACATCGACGTCATGAAGGACTGCCAGACCTCCATCGACAAGATGAACCAGGCCATGGACGAAAATGTCCTGCTGGCGTCCAAGCAGCGGTATGTCCTTAGCGACACCGCCGGGGTCAACGAGGAGGAGCTGGCCGATTTCAGCCGGGACATCGTCCATGTGACGGGGCGGCTGAGCGACGACAGCTTCCACCAGATGCAGACGGCCGGGCTGCAGGCAAGCTCGATCACCTACCGCAACAGCCGGGTGGACGAGCTGAAAGAGATCAGCGGCAACCGGGACGTCAGCCAGGGCGGCACCTCGGGCGGGGTGACGGCGGCGTCGGCCATCGCGGCCCTGCAGGAAGCAGGCAGCAAGCTGAGCCGGGATATGCTCAAGAGCTCCTACCGGGCCTTTGCGCGGGAGTGCTATCTGGTCATCGACCTGATGCGGCAGTTCTACGACGAGGAGCGGATCTTCCGCATCACGGGGGAGCAGGGGCAGAACCTCTATCTGCCCTTCAGCGGGGCGGCGCTGCGGCCAGTGCCGGTCAAGAGCCTGGCCGGGGTGGAGCTGGGCAGCCGGGAACCGGTGTTCGACATCACCATCTCGGCGGCCAAGAAATCCGCCTTCAGCCGCCTGACCCAGAACGAGACGGCCAAGGAGTGCTACCAGCTGGGCTTTTTCAACCCCGCCAACGCCGACGCAGCCCTGGCTGCACTGGAAATGATGGACTTTGAGGGGATCGAGAAGGTGCGCCAGCGGGTGCGGCAGAACGGGACTCTGGCCCGCCGGCTGCAAGCGGCTCAGCAGCAGCTGGCCAGTCTGGCCCGGGCGGCGGCCCGCCGGAAGGCCGGCCAGGCGCAGAAGGGCGCGCCGCGGACAGCCGCCCGTATCCCCAGACCGGCGGGCCCCGCCGACGCGGCCCGGCGCGCCATGAACCCGAGAGAAAGGAGCGTACAAATATGATCCGAGCATTTTATCACGAGCTGGACGGACCCGACGGCATCACCCGGCGGCTGACCGTCAAAGGGCACGCGGGCTATGCCCCCGCCGGACAGGACATCGTCTGCGCCGGGGCGAGCATCCTGATGCAGGCGCTGGTCTGGATGACGGCGGGCAGCGAGGAGGTGGACTGCGCGGCGTCCGACGGACCCGAGGGGCCCCGCATTTCGGTGACGGCTTCCCCCAGCCGGAAGCGGGAGGACAGCGAACGGCTGGCCGGCGGCTTTGAGCTGGCCAAGGCGGGGCTGACCCTGCTGGCCGAGCGCTACCCCGACCATCTGCGTTTTGCCGACACCAGCCGCCGGGGCGAGGCGGGTATGGTGGACCTGCAGCTGTTTGCCCGGCGGGAAAAAGAGCGCCCCCGCCCCGCAAAAGGCCCTGCCCTGAGCCGGGCGCAGGCGCGCCAGGCTGCCGCCGCGGGGACCCTGCACCCCCAGCGCGGCCAGGAGGAGGCCGGGGCCCCGGCCAAGCCCCCCGAGAGACGGGAAAAGCAAGCGCGTCCCCCGGTGGAACCCATGCTGGGGATCGGGGAAGCGGGGCGATTCATCCGCAGCCTGCACCGGCGCTGGGCCCTGGAAGAAGCCGAGATGCGCCGGGGCGACCCGAAGTTCTCGTTCCGGGAGGCGCTGAAAAAGCCGGCCATGCGCCGGATGATGCGGATGCCGGGAATGCGGATGCAGGAGGCCTACCGGGCGGCCTTTTACGACCAGCTGCTGGAAAACACCGCCCGCGCCGTGGAGCAGGGCGTGGTGGACCGGGTGCGGGAACGGGGCGTGCGCCCCGCCGAAAACGGCATCCACAGCCGGGGCGCTGTGGCCACCGGGCCCGACGTGGGCCGGATGAGCCGGGCCCAGCGGGAAGCCATCGAGCGGGAAGTGCTGCACGGCGCCAAAATCCGGCTGTGAAACAGGTACGGACCGGCCCCAAAGGCCGGCACACATACAGGAAAGAAAGGAAAAAACAAGATGAAATGGAACGAAACTCCCTTTGACCTGCAGCTGTTTGCCGAGGCAGACAACGGCAGTCTGCTGAACACCACCGCGACCATGAGCGCGGAGATGCGCACCTTTTATGAGAAGCGCCTCATCGACCAGGCAGAGCCCCGGCTGGTCCACGACCAGTTCGCCGATTACTACCCTGTGCCGGTGGGCGGCGGCAAGACCATCGAGTTCCGCAAGTACGACAGCCTGCCCAAGGCGACCACCCCGCTGGAAGAAGGCGTCACCCCGGACGGCCAGGCCCTGAACGTCTCGGTGGTCAAGAGCGACCTGCACCAGTACGGCGGCTGGACCCCGCTGACCGACGTGCTGCAGATGACTGCCATCGACAACAACGTAGTGCAGGCCACCCGCATCCTGGCCAGCCAGGCCGGCCGCACCCTGGACACCATCACCCGGGAGGTGCTGGCGGGGGGCACCAACGTGATCTATGCCCCCAAGGTGACGGACAGCGGCGAGACCGCTGTGACCAGCCGGAAGGACCTGACTTTGGACTGCAAGCTGACCCCCAAGCTGTTCTTCCAGGCGGCGGCCCAGCTGGGCGCGATGAACGCCGACACCCTGGGCGACAGCTATGTGGCCATCATCCACCCCTACGCCGCCTACGACCTCAAGACCAGCAAGGAGTGGATCGAGGTGCACAAGTACGCCGACCCCGAGGCCATGTACCGCGGCGAGATCGGCAAGCTGGGCAACATCCGCTTCATCGAGACCAGCGAGGCCAAGATCTGGAAGGACGACAGCTGCCCCTCCGACGGCGGCAGCGGGCACTACGCCGTCTTTGGCACTCTGGTGCTGGGCTCCCACGCCTACGGCGTCACCGAACTGGAAGGCGGGGGCCTGGAACACATCGTCAAGCAGCTGGGCTACGGCGACGACCCCCTGAACCAGCGCGCCAGCGTGGGCTGGAAGGGGATGCGCGCCGCCGAGCGCCTGGTGGAACAGTACATGGTGCGGATCGAGAGCCTGTCCAGCTATTCGGCCTCGGCCGCCGCCAACTGAGAAGGGAGGAAACCGGAATGGCTGAAGAAAAAGTGCGCGTCAAGCTGTTCAAGGACAACGGCCGCTATAAGAGCGATCTGTTCGTGAGTGTGAACGGCGTCAACTACATGATCCGCCGCGGGGTGGAAGTGGAGGTGCCCCGGGCGGTGGCCGAGGTGCTGGAACACAGCCAGCATCAGGACGATTTGACCGCCGCCCGCATCGCGGCTGCGGAGGACGCCGCCGGCAAGTGAGGATATAAAAGGCCCGGCGTATCGGAAAGACCGGTGCGCCGGGCCTTTGCGGCACAAGAAAGGAGGCTTGCAAGATGACGGCAGGCGAAGCAATCGGGCAGGCCAGGGCCATGCGCCCGGGCTGCGGGATGAAGGAAGAAAGGCTGAAAGACTGGCTGCGCCGCGAGGACGGCGAGATCCGGGCCCGGATCATCGGGCCGGGCGGGGCAGACAAGGACTTTGCAGAGGTGGGGGCCGACCGGCTGGGCGCGGACGGCCTGGCCGACAGCGCCGTGCTGCTGGCGCCCTTCCCCTTTGACGGGATGTACCCCCACTACCTGTGCGCCATGATGGACGCGGCGCTGGGGGAAAACGAGCGCTATGCCGGGGAGATGACCCGCTGCAACGCCCTGCTGGGAGAGTTTGCGGCCTGGCTGCGGCGGAGCCGCCGCCCGCCGGCCCGGCAGGTGATCTGGTGAGGAGGGATGCGGAATGTATCTGCCTGAACTGCCCGCCATGAAGAACAGCCGCCGGCAGATGCGGGTGTTCGGCGGGCTGAACGAGACTTTTGGCTGCACCGAGGCCGAATATGCGGCGGAGCAGAACTTTTCCAGCAGGGATTTCCCGGCTTTGTCCACCCGGACGCCCCGCCGCAAGCTGCGGGCGCTGGACAAGGCGGACGGGATGTACCACCTGAACGGCTTTCTGCTCATCGGCGGGGGGAGCCTGACCTACATCCCCGACAGCGGGGAAGCGCCGGTGATCCGCAGCGGCGTTTTGCGCGAGGGCAAAAAGAGCCTGGTGGGGATCGGGACCAGGGTCCTGATCTTCCCGGACAAGATGGCCTTTGACACCGCCGACGGCACCCTGAAAGCCCTGGGGGCGGTGTGGAGCGGGAGCGCTTCGGTGGAGATAACGCCCTGCGACGCCGAGGGCAAGACCTATACGGTGAACCGGTGGGGCCTGGAAGAACCTGAGGACCCGGCGGACGGAGAGGTCTTTTTGAAAGTGACGGCGGAGTCCAGCCCGTGGAACGCCGACGGGGTGCTGGAAGTTTACAGCAGCTCGCTGGAACGGTGGACCGCCGTGACGCTGGACTGCTGCAAGATCAGCGCCGCGGGCATCGGGGCGGAGTTTGCGGTGTGGGACACGGTGACGGTGAAGGGGACGGCGGCGGCCGCGGCCGGTATGTGCGATGATCTGGACGGGGAAAAGGTGCTCTACGACGCCGGCGCGGACTGGCTGATGGTGCGCATCACCCCGGGCGGCGAGCACTTTTACGGCAGGCTGCTGCAGACCGGGACGTCGGCTGTCTGGAGCAGTCTGGACGGCAAGAGCAGCCTGACCTACAGCTCGGAGGAGCCGCTGCAGTGCGAGCGGCGGGTGCCCGACCTCGACTACCTGACCGAGTGCGACAACCGGGTGTGGGGCTGCTCGGGCAGCGAGAACGTGATCTACGCCTGCAAGCTGGGGGACCCCACCAACTGGTTCTCTTACCGGAACACCGCTGCCGACAGCTACGCGGTGACGGTGGGCAGCGACGGGGATTTTACCGGCGCGGCCGCCTGCATGGGGTATGTGCTGTTTTTCAAGGAGAACACCCTCCACAAGCTGTGCGGGACAAAGCCCTCGGACTTCCAGCTCAGCAGCCTGCGGTGCCGCGGAGTGGCCCGGCACGCGGCTGAAAGCCTCTGCGTCATCAACGAGACATTGTATTATCTCTCGCCGGAAGGGGTGATGGCCTGGGACGGCAGCCTGCCGGTGAAAGTGTCGGGGGCGCTGGACCCCGGTGGGCTGACCGGCATCCGGCGGGCCGCCGCGGGCTGGCTGGACGGGCGGTATTACCTCTGCCTGGAACGGGAGGAGAAAAGCCGGCTGCTGGTGTACGACACCGAGCGCGGGCTCTGGCACGAGGAGGACCCCGGCGGCGCGGGCAGTCTGGCAATGCTGTCCAGCGGGCGGCAGCTCTACCTGTGGGACGGCGCGGCCCTCTGGGCGGCCGGCCCCGCCCGGGAGGAGGACGCCGTTCTGGCCGGGGGCGAAGGGGAGGCCGAGACGGAGCTGCCCTTTGCGCTGGTGACGGGGGAGATGGGGCTGGATGACAGCGAGGACAAGTACCTGTCCCATCTGGTGCTGCGGCTGGACGCCCAGCCGGGCACGACCCTGACCGTCTGGGCCAGCAGCGACGGCGGGCCCTGGGAGAAGCTGGCCTGGGCCGCCGCCCGCACCGAGAAGGAAAAGCTGCGCATCCCGCTGACGCCGCGGCGGCACGACACCTTGCGGCTGCGGCTGACCGGCGCCGGCCAGCTGACGCTGCGCAGCATCAGCCGCACCTTTGCCGCCGCAAAAGGCGGCCTGTGAGAAAGGAGGAAACGCCCATGGCAAGCATTGCAGGGCTGAGCAAGCTGGGCCTGCCCCGGCTGAGCAGCAGCATGGACCCCGAAGATGCCCGGGTGATCCGCAACTATTTGTATCAAATGCAGGAGCAGTTACAGTACGTATTGACCAACATCGACACCGAGAACCTCGCCGAGGGGCTGAGAAGCCGCCTCGAGGGGGAATGACAGAAAGGAGGCTGCCATGGCGGCCAAGAAAAAAGACCCCTACAGCACCCAGGGCCTGAACGACAAGGCTTCGGTGCAGCAGGCGCTGGCCTCGGCCCAGTACCAGCCGGGCGAGGCGGTGAACAACGCGGCCAGCGCCCTGGAACAGTGGCAGGCCAGCCGCCCCGGCGCGTATCAGAGCCAGTACCAGGGGCAGATCAACGATCTGCTGGACCAGGCCATGCACCAGGAGAAGTTCTCCTACAACTATGCGTCCGACCCGCTGTACCGCCAGTACGCCCAGGCCTACCGGCAGAACGCCCACGACGCCAGCACCGACGCCGCGGCCCAAGCCGCCGCCCTGACCGGCGGGTACGGTTCCAGCTATGCCACAAGTGCGGCGCAGCAGGCCTACCAGCAGCAGATGAACGGGCTGAACAGCGTCATCCCCACCCTGTACAGTCTGGCGCTGGACAGCTACACCAGCGAGGGCGACCTGCTGATGGACCAGATCGGCGCGCTGAACCAGCAGGAACAGAACGCGCAGGACCTCTACTACCGCCAGCTGGACGACTATTACACCCAGCTGGAACAAAAGCAGGACGCCTACGAGAGCGCCGCGGCCCAGGACTACGCCCAGTACACCGACTACCTTGCCAACCTGAACGACCTTTACGGCTACTACACCCAGCAGGAGGAGGCCGACGCAGCCCGCCGCCAGCAGAACTTCAACAACGTGATGAGCGTGCTGGGCCTGATCGGCAATGTGGCGCAGCTGGCCATCAGCGGGACCACCGGCCTCGGCTCGATGCTGAGCGGGCTTGCCCAGACCGGCTACAGTATGTACGCCGACAGCCGCGACTTTGAGGCCGACCGCGCCGACGCCGCCTGGGAGCAGCAGATGCAGGAGCGCCTGCGCCAGGACAGCCTGGCCCGGCAGTCCTACGAGGACAGCACCGCCGCCCAGCAGTACCAGGATGCGCTGGCCCAGCAGCAGTTTGACAACGACGTGACCAGTCAGAAACTGGCCATCGCGCAGGGGGAGTGGGCCCTGAAGCGGAGCCAGGCCCAGCAGGAGGCCGCCGCGGCCAGCGCCCGGGCCGCCAGCAAAGCCTCCGGCGGCAGCTCGTCCAAGAGCACGGACCGTTCCGGCGGGGCGTCAAGCGCAGGCAGTTCGGGCAGTTCGGGCAGTTCGGGCGGCAGCGCGGCCGGTTCCGGCAGCAGCGGCATCGACTACCAGCAGTTCGCCCGGCAGATGCGCACCCGCGGCTACACCATCGACGAGATCAAGGCGATGTTCGACGCCATGCGGGGCGTATAAAACAAACGAAAAAGGACGTACCTTTGCGGGTACGTCCTTTTTCTTGAGGATTGGAAAAGAAAGGAAATGTGAAATGGAGGTAAAAACAATGGAGGTCGAAAATCAGTTTTTCTTGATCTTGGTCAGGGCGTCGTTGAGCTGGCGTTTGACCTCAGCGGAGAAGGACTTGCCGGCCATCTTCATCATGTCAGCAAGGCGCATGGTGCCCATGATGCCGCCCTCGCCGTCGTCCTTGTCGCTGCCCATCATGCTCATCATGCTGCTGTGGGCGAAGGTGTCCATGGCGTCCTTGATGATGGCGGCCGTCTCGCTGTTGGCCAGCAGGTCGGTGACCTTGTCCTTGATGGAGTAGAAGCCCTCGGGGTAGTTCAGGGGCTTGCGGGCCTCGCGGGCCTTGGGATCGTCGAACCAGTTGGCGGCGTCGTTGCCCTCGGGCAGGTCGTAGGCATAGTTGTGCTCGGCCACGCCGTTGAAGGCGGCGGTGTCGGACACCTCGCCGCAGCTGGCGGTGACGGTGTTGGCGCCGGCCTTCAGGTCAACGTTCTGGAACACGGCGCAGTGGTCGACTGCCTCGAGGGTGCCCGCCTCAACGCCGTTGACCGTCAGGGTGACGGTGGGGCAGTTGGTGTAGACGGTGATGTTCCGCTCGCCGGGGGCGCGGTCCACAAAGCGGCTGCCGCTGATGTGGATCATGGGCTGGGTGGTCCAGTAGGCCTGGTAGACGTAGAAGGGGTCCTTCTTGGTCTTGCGGTCGTAGGTGACAAGGCCCTTGTTGTTGCGGCCCTGGATGCCGCCCTCGTCGCGGCCGTCGGCGGCAAAGTCGAACATATTCCACACATGGGTGGCCCACAGGTAGGGCCGGGTGGAGAAGGTCTTGAGCATATCGTGGTGGTACTCGGTGGCGTACTCCTCGGTATAGTCGTGGTTTTCGGGGTAGGCGGAGTGCCACTTGAGGATGCACTCGGAGCCGTACTCCGAGACGCCCAGGCACCGGTCGGGGTACAGGGCGTGGAACTTGTCCAGCCAGGGGCCGTTGTCGGCGGCCTCGCCGAAGTACCAGCCGAAGTAGTGGTTATAGCTCTCGACGTCGGTGATGACGTTGTGCTCGCTCTCCATCGGGGTCATGGTGACCTGGGCCATGGTGGTCATGCGGCTGGGGTCGAGGGTCTTGGCCACAGCGTTGACCTCGCGCAGGTTCCGGCGCAGGTCCTCGCGGTCCTTGCCGATGAGGATCTCGTTGGAGATGCCCCAGAAGAAGATGGAGGGGTGGTTGT
>ERZ1090868.1822-NODE-1824-length-10979-cov-8.849231_pt1 | contig 10979 bp, 8 predicted proteins | sample MGYA00478475_ERZ1090868 | MGnify/ENA primary metagenome ERZ1090868 (study PRJEB33644, sample SAMEA5815747) | chicken gut metagenome | biome: Chicken; feature: Gastrointestinal Tract; material: Caecum | place: Ireland | collected 2019-01-01 | study: A study of the...
ACAAGTTAGAAAAAGCCTGAAAAATCAATGATTTAGGGCTTGACATTATAGGAAGAGAAGGATTTTATATACTGGTAAAAAAATTCGGAAAGGTGCAGGTCGGCTTCGGAAACGGGAGAGAAGTATTTACGTTTGAATCCATTCGGTCGGACCTGAGAAAACATTCATGGAATGGAGTGACCGTTGTTTTCAGAAAGAAGGAAGGCTGGTGCGATCTGTATGTCAACGGAATCCTGTCCAATCGCAGGCAGTTCCGGCGGCATATGGCAGTTTCCTGGCCGAAAGCGTCTGTTTATCTGGGAAAGTATGTAGATCATGCAGACTATAGGAAAGATACGGAAGCAGGCTGTTTCTACGGTCTGGTCAGAAACATGATGGTCTGTGCGGAAAGTCTCACGCCCCGGGAGGCGAAACGTCTGCAGGATACATGTCCTGTGGGGCAGGTGAAAGAAGAATGGTTTCTGGACAGAGACATTTTCCGAAAGGACAGACAGCGTCCGCAGTATCATCTGATTGCCCCGGGAAAATGGATGAATGAGCCCCATGCGCCATTGTATTTTGAGGGATGGTATCATATCTTCTATCAGGCAAATACCCATTCTCCCACCTGGAACAATATCCAGTGGGGGCATATGATCAGCAAGGATATGGTACATTGGACGGATATGCCGCTGGCGCTGGAAACGGAAAAGACTGTGGCTCCGGACGGCTGCTGGTCCGGCAGCGCGCTGGTGGATCGGCAGGGACGGCCCCGGATTTTCTATACGGCGGGCAACAATGAAAAATTTCCAAACCAGAGTGTGGCAATGGCGACAGCGTTGATTGAGCCGGATAAAAAACTCAGAAGCTGGCTCACGCATTCCGCTCCTGTTGTGGAACAGACGATGGGATGGCTGGGTGAATTCCGGGATCCTTTCGTATGGCTGGAAAATGATACGTATTTTATGCTCGTGGGAACCGGCGATGAGAACAATGGAGGAGGAAACGCGGTTCTTTATTCTTCTTCGGACCTTCGTTCCTGGCAGCGCCACGGGTTTCTTGTGGATTATGATTATGACCGGAACCAGGAAGTGGGACATGTCTGGGAGCTTCCTGTGCTGCTGCCTCTGAAAGACGAAAGAGGAGAGACGGTCTGCAGCATTTTACTGTTCTGCGCCTGCCAGGTCGAAGGGGATGTGGTGGAAACGTATGGATTCCTTGGCCGATGGGACGCCGGCTGCCGGACGTTTGAGAAATTCCATGACAGGGCTTTGCTTCTGGATCTTGGCAACGGCGCATTTACAGGACCCAGCGGTCTGGTGACGCCGGATGGACGGAGCGTTGTATTTTCCATTGCCCAGGGGATGCGAAGGAGAGAGGATGAATATCATGCGGGATGGGCGCACAATGGCGGGCTTCCCATCGAACTGTTCCTCAGAGACGGCGAACTGCATCTGCGGCCTGTGAGGGAAATTCTGAGTCTTCGGAAAAAGCGGCTCCTGTATCTGGAAGATGTCTCTCTGGAACAGGCAAACGAGTATCTGGACAGGGTTGCGTGCAGCTGTGTCTATATGAAAATTGTCGGAGACGGGGAACAGCTGCTGGTGGAAACGCAAGACGGGGAAAAGAAAAAAACGGTCTCTTATGACAGAAGCAGCTGCCGGCTGGGCGTGATGGATCAGGACGGAAGAAAAACGGGAAAATACCGTGGAGAGGAAGATCAGGTTACAATCGGAGAGGAACCGATCTCCGTAGAATATTTTCTGGATCACTCCATGATAGAAGTTTATCTGAACGAAAGAAAATCCGTCACACTGAGAAATTATGGAAATGGAGACGGCAGAAAAATAAGACTGGAAGGAAAGACAGAAAAAATCAGACAGCTGGAAGTATGGGAAATGGAATCGGCATATCGGCTTGAGGAAAGTTTGGAAGGAAGTACAGAACATGAATAAGCAGTGGTGGAAAAGCAGTGTAGTATATCAGATTTATCCCAGAAGCTTTATGGACAGCAACGGCGACGGGATCGGAGACCTGAACGGTATCATCCGGAAGCTGGATTATCTGAAGGAATTAGGGGTGGATGTTCTCTGGATCTCTCCCATTTATAAATCACCGAATGACGATAACGGATACGATATCTCCGATTATCAGGATATTATGGATGAATTTGGAACTATGGAGGATTTTGACCGGCTTCTCGCAGGCGCCCATGAGAGAAAGATTAAGATTATGATGGACCTGGTGGTCAACCATACTTCGGATGAGCATCCCTGGTTTCAGGAAAGCAGAAAGTCGAAGGACAATCCTTATCGGGACTTTTACATCTGGAGGGATCCCGTAGACGGAAAGGAGCCGAACAACTGGGGAGCCTGTTTCGGAGGTTCCGCCTGGGAACTGGATGAACAGACGGGAATGTATTATCTGCATCTTTTCTCAAAAAAGCAGCCGGATCTGAACTGGGAAAATGATGAAGTGCGCAGACGTATCTACGAGATGATGAACTGGTGGTGTGAGAAAGGAATCGACGGATTCCGAATGGACGTTATCAGCCTGCTCTCGAAAGTACAGACCTTCCCGGACGGAGAAAAGGGAGACGGACTTTATGGAAACAGCGATCCCTATGTGTGCAACGGACCCCGGATCCATGAATTTCTCCAGGAGATGAATCGGGAAGTTCTGTCGAAATATGATCTGATTACGGTAGGCGAGACTTCTGGTGTTACTGTAGAGCAGGCAAAAAAATATGCAAACCTGGACGGGTCGGAACTGAACATGGTTTTTCAGTTTGAACATGCATTTCTGAACAATGGCCCGTATGGAAAATGGACAGATAATCCGGTGCCGCTTCCGGAGCTGAAGGAGGTCCTGAGTAAATGGCAGACGGAGCTGGAGGGAAAAGCATGGAACAGTCTTTACTGGGATAATCACGACCAGCCCAGAGCGGTTTCCCGGTACGGAAACGATTCGCCCCGATATAGAGAGGTATCGGCCAAGATGCTCGCCACATGTCTGCATATGATGCAGGGAACCCCCTATATCTATCAGGGGGAAGAACTGGGAATGACGAATATCTATTTTGAAAGTATCGATGACTACAAGGATATTGAGTGTATTGATAACTATTATGAGCTGACAGGCTCCGGTCTGATCAGCAAGGAGGATATGATTCGTTATCTTGGGCTGCGGGGCAGGGACAATGCAAGGACGCCCATGCAGTGGGATGATACGGAGAATGCCGGGTTTACCACAGGAACGCCATGGCTGAAGGTGAATCCGAATTATAAGCAGATCAACGCGGCGTCGCAGGTTCATGATGAGAATTCGGTTTTCAGTTATTACAAAAAGCTGATTTCCCTCAGAAAACAGTATCCGATTATCATAGACGGCCATTATGAACTGCTCCTGCCGGAGGATGATAAAATTTTTGCGTACACAAGAACGCTGGGAAAAGAAAAGCTTCTTGTAATCTGTAATTTTTCTGAGGAAACACTTGACTGTCCGCTGGGGCTGCCGGAACATGGGGAACTGCTGATTGCCAATTATGAAACGCAGGAAGACGGGGTGCTGAAACCTTACGAGGCGATTGCTGTTCTGACGACGGAGGAATAGACGGTCAGAGAAATCCGGGATTGTTTCCTTCCGGAAAAGCGGATTTCAGGGATATCGTCATGAAAGACAAAATTGGATCATTGCGTGAAAGGGAGAAATCAGAATATGACAAGTCAGGCATTAAGAGAAGCACGTATTTATGAAGATGTTGCCGAAAAGATGATTGCAAAAGAAGAACGGCCGGTATTTCATCTGTCGGCACGTACAGGGTGGATGAATGATCCCAATGGATTTTCCTTCTATGACGGAAAATACCATATGTTTTATCAGTATCATCCGTACGATTCTCATTGGGGGCCCATGCACTGGGGACATGCGGTAAGTGAAGATCTTCTGCATTGGGAATATCTGCCGGCAGCGCTGGCCCCGGATGAAATCTATGACCGAAACGGGTGTTTTTCCGGGAGCGCCGTTGCGCTTCCCGACGGCAGGCAGCTGCTGATGTATACCGGGGTGCAGCAGCAGCGTCTGGCAAACGGCGGGATCAGAGACATACAGACCCAGTGCCTTGCGGTGGGAAATGGAATGGATTATGAGAAATATGAAAACAACCCGGTGCTGGATGAAAACGATCTGCCTGAGGGATGCAGCGCTTCCGATTTCCGGGATCCGAAGGTGTGGAGGAAAGAAGACGGAACGTACTGCTGTGTAGTGGGAAATCGTCCGGCGGACGGGAGCGGACAGATTCTGCTGTTTACCAGCGTGGACGGCTTTTCCTGGAACTTTAAAAAGGTACTGATTGCCAACAACAACCGTTTCGGCAAAATGTGGGAATGCCCCGATTTATTCGAGCTGGATGGGCAGATGGTGCTGCTTACCAGTCCCCAGGATATGCTTCCCCAGGGATTCGAGTATCATAACGGAAACGGAACGTTGTGTCTGATTGGCGATTACGATAAGGAGACAGATACCTTTACCGAAAAACATAATCAGGCGATCGATTACGGCATCGACTTTTATGCGCCTCAGACCACACTTGCACCGGATGGACGCCGGATCATGATCGGATGGCTGCAGAATTGGGATACCTGTAATTTCAGATCACGGAATATGGCATGGTTCGGACAGATGAGTCTGCCGCGGGAACTCTTTATTAAAAATGGAAGATTGTATCAGAGACCGGTGAAAGAGCTGGAAAACATGAGGAAAAATAAGGTGGAATATTGCAATGTCGATATTTCCGGGAATGTCCGCCTTGACGGGATCAGGGGCCGCAGGATCGATATGGAACTGGTGCTTCGGCCGGCGGATCAGCAGAACATTTACCAGAAATTTGCGGTGCGTTTTGCGCAGAATGACCAGTATCAGACCTCCTTCAGTTTTCGTCCGCGGGAGTCTGTTTTAAAGATCGACAGAAAATTCTCCGGTTCAAGAAGAGCGATCATACATCAGCGCCGGAGCCTTGTGAACAGTAAAAATGGCGAACTGAAGATAAGAATTATTCTGGATCGTTTCAGCGTGGAGGCATTCATAAATGATGGGGAGCAGGTGATGTCGGCCGTCATTCATACGGATCAGGAAGCGGACGGTATTTCTTTTTTCGCTGATGGTGCTGCGAAGATGGACATAGTAAAATATGACCTCTGATCTGTGCGGAAAGACATGCGGAAAGCAGCACACTCTGTATACGGTTGAGTGCCGTCATTCTGAGATTTTACATATATTGATTCTGAGAGATAAATATGGCGGCGATGGAATGAAAAAAAGAAATTCCGTACAGCAGAAGATGACAGAGTTTGAGTATGAAAGTACCCACAGATGCGGAAGATTTTTCAGAATACAGAAGTCATTGAAAGAGCTGGAAAAGCTTCTGGGTGGATCCGGGAAAAAGCGGAAGGGAAAGAAATAGCTGTCCGACAGGTCTGCACGGTTATCCGTGCAGACCTGATAAAAATCTTTTCGGTACATGGAAGTTTACCGGTTTGTGTATTTTGACTTAAATATAAACAAATTATAAAAAATCATTGTAAATAATAACAAATCAGAAAATAAGTTAAAAAAAGGGTTGATTTTTTTGCGTGTATCGCATATAATAATTCTTGCGTTCCGATGAGGGACATCAGATAATCAAAAAAATATAAGGTTTGCGCCTTTAGCTCAGTTGGTAGAGCAGTAGACTCTTAATCTATTTGTCCAGGGTTCGAGTCCCTGAAGGCGCACTAAAAGCACTGTTTTTGCAGACGCGTGAGCTGCGGGGACGGTGTTTTTTTGTGCGGAAAAAGTAAAGAAAACTCTCTCTCATTTTCCGATGTGTCTGATATTTCTTATTGCTGAGACACAAAAGAAATGAGAGAGGGTTTTGCCGTATACATTCAGAAACATATATCGTACAGGAGTTTTCTTTCCGCTTTCGTATCGGCCAATGCCGTTCGTCAGGATAACCGGATAATCATGATTCCATCCACTGCCTGAACACTTCCTGTGGCGGGCCATACCGGCATGGAGGCAGCCTGCGCCTGCGCGAACGCCGCTTCCTCAGGAGTGGGGAGTTCCATATCGTATCCCAGCGTATCGCAGAAGCCGATGATACGTCCGGTGGAACCACAGTAGCTAGACGCATCCCACTCAAAAAATGAGACGCCGATCATTTCTCCTTTCTGCGCGCCGTCGGTAAGATTTGCGCTTCTGCTTCCGACAAACACAACCGGGTAATCCGCCATTCCGCTATCCGCAGCAATCTGCTCGATCCGCTCATAGATGGAAGACGCCAGGTCTTTGTCCTGATTATAGGTGACAAACGCCGTATGGAAAAGCTGCGTCATACTCTGGCTCTGACGGAGCGTCACAAAGACACTGATAAGACAGCAGAGAACGGCCAGTGATTTCTTTGTAAACGTTGTGATGCCCGCCAGGAAGAAGGCAAATACAAAGACATACGCAAGCTGTCCGCGCAGCGGCTGGTGCGTTCCGCCCACAACAGAGAGAAACGTGGGAGACAGCGCCAGAAGAATCAGCGCCGTAACATACAGCGGAAAGCCGGTCCGCTTCATGTTGCGTCCGCGGCTCAGGAGCAGAGCGCCGCAGATCGCCATAGCCGGCGTGAACATCCAGTGGAAGAACACCGACCAGTTTCCCAGATAAATCCGGGCGCAGTCAGACAGAACATTTCTCAGAGCCGCCCGGAATCCGATGGTCTTCCACAGAAACATATTGTTTACATAATCTGTTGCATCAATGCCGTAATACAGCCGGACAACTTTTCCGGCAAGGACATAAAGCGCAAGGCCGATACAGAACACGGCAATATATTTGACGCAGCAGAGCAGCCATGGATATTTTCCCCGCAGCTGCACCGATGGATTCTGGTAAGCCAGCAGGAATGAGACCAGAGCCACAGAGATAAACATCCCGGCGAAGGCCTGATAGGAACCGAAAGCCCAGACCATGAAGATGAGAGAGGGAGCAATCCACAGGAAACTTTCCCTCCAGAACAGCCAGCGGCTGAAACAGTAAACCGCAGCGATACAGAGCAGTCCGGCCCAGGCGATCTCAAAGGACTGAAGCGTAAAGAAAAACTGTTCCGCCAGACAGGGAGCGCTGACATATGCGGCCGGGAAAATATAATAGAACAGCCGGTAGCAGCGGTCCTCCCCTTTCCATTCCTTCACACAGAAGTCGAAGAAAAATGCTGAGAATCCAAGGGCAAGAATCATCAGAAAATTAGATACATAGGGGATAAAAATATTCATCAGAAACAGCTTTTTCGTAAATACAAGACCAAAACGGTCAATGGTCAGCCAGGAATCCAGAAGCTCCTGCTGAGAAGAAAGAGCCGCTTCGCTGTCGATGGAGAAATCGTAATAAAAAATCCGAACTCCATACAAAAACAACAGAACCAGAGTCAGAACCCCGAGCACACCTTTGTGACTTCCGGCAAATGCGGAGAACCTGGAAGCAGATTCCCTCAGCTCCGACCAGAAATCAGAACACAACTTTTTCATAACAGATAATCCTTTCTTTTGCAGCCGTTCAGCCAGCTGAACAGCCGCCTTCTTTTTCACTCCCCGCGGACAGATGCCTCCTCGCCGCGGAAGATCTGATATATAAAGATTTTAATACTTTTTCCCTGTTGACACAATATAAGAATCACAGAATCTGTCAGCAATCGTTACCGTTCAGTCAGCTGAACTAGCATTCCCGTATCGGGAGCATATGCGGCGGGAAGAGGAATGGAATCACTGTATGCCGAACGGTATTCAGAGCACAGAGGAAGGAGGGGACGGTCAAGTCCCCTCCTTCGCAAGGCAAAATCTGTATTTTGACAATTCCATATCTTTGTTCATATCATGCACTAAGCTTCCCCCTCATCTCTAACATTGCGATAATAGGGTAGATTATCTGCTCAATAGTTAAAATGATTTGTATTAGTTATTACAGGGGAAATGTCCACGACATACTTCATCATAAAATCAAAGTCAGGAATAAAAAAATAATTTTATAGTTTTTCCACTTTAAACAAACTCTTGCTGTATGTATTGGAATCTACAACAATAACCCGGCAATTTAACCATGCTAATTTCTTTTTTATGCTTTCCTGAATCCGTTTCATAACCATCGTCTTAGTTCTTCCTTTTGGGCCATTCTCTCCAAAATTGCCCTCAAGAAACAAAATCACCAATAATTGCTTTTTATCTTTTGGAATTTGGTTGGAAATAAGTTTTTCCCACAACACCGATAACTCAAAACCGCTTTCCGTATGCTGAGATTCCGTCCATGCGCCATAAAAACAAGTAATGGTTGAAGCGACTTTCTGGGCTACTTCTATATCCAGACTGTTACGGCTTTCTGCATCCAAATCTCTGGGGGCTGATTCTAATCTGCGATTGTCTATGCTCGTACGCCAAACATTTTCGCTTTCATGTCCGAGACAATTTTTTATCTCTATAAATTGAATCATTTCTTTTGATTCAGCAACAATATCAACTCCTGCTTTCTGTCATACAAAGAATCAAATTCTTCCATTACTGCATTATGTGTTAAATCCGATAGATACTCCTTTTGTTCATATTGAAGGCAATCCTCTTCTTTATATAATGACAGGAAATTATATTTTATGGCATTTTCACCTTTTTTAGGTAAGGAGGGATACATTGCAGCCATATTAAAGCATTGCTGTACAAAATAGTCATGTGTTGTAACAAAAACCTGTACTCCCATTTTAGCTAATTCTATAATTGCGTCAACTAAAGGGCGAATCATTTTCGGATTCATGTTTGTTTCTGGTTCGTCCCAAAACAGTACGGCATTTTTTGATAAACTCCCGGAAAGAATGAGATACATGATTGTGGCAATCTTTCGATACCCTTCCGACACCAATCCCATTTCAAATTTCCTTGTCTGCGATTTACCAACCGCATTATTATCCGGCCTGAAAACACCCTGCAGTTTATCAACAAGCGCTGTCTCCAATTTATCTTTAGTTAAATCTCCTTTGACAGTACACGCCTCTGCAAATCCCTTCAGCACAGAATACAGTAGCTTTATAAGTGCCGTCTTTCCTGTGCTGTTTTCTCCACTGATCACATTGATGTTTGGAGAAAATTCCACGTCCAGATTAGCAAAAATCAAGCAGAACCATCACCGCCCTTTGAATTTGCTGATGTGCAGGAATCCTATAAATCAGGTGTTACAACAGTATCTGCTTCAAAGATGGAATGATAGGCATTGAGCGGAAAAAAGAGCCATTCGCTTCCGAATGGCCCTCTGTCCCTCATTCTTCTTCCTGTTTGCTGCATGCCTGCAGTCTCCGCTGGTATTTTTCCTTCGTAGCCATTCCTCCGCGGATATGGCGCTCCTGCTTGTTGACGTTCAGAACCTCACGCACTTCTCCAGCCAGTTCAGGATTGATCTGTACCAGGCGTTCTACCATGTCTGCTGGTGTCCCATTAGGAATAAAAAATTTTGAGGTTTTGGAGTATCGGCCCTGTGGACTGTTACTCCATCGCCTCGACTGCCGCAAACACATCCTCAAACTTCCAGGTTATCCGGATGTGCTCCGCGTCAAATACCAGAACCTTCTCTACAAAGGTCTGTTCCAACTCTTTAGTCAATGTCTCCGCATAACGATACTTCTGAACCAGCCTAGAAAACTCGCTGAGTTTTGTCTCCCCGTTTTCTCTGGCCTCCCGCTCCATGCGAATCTGTTTCAGCTGCTTCTGGATTTCTTCCTGCTGAAGATTTACACGATTTCTCTCCGAGATATATTCCTCGCGGCTTAACCTGCCATCCCGGTACTTCTCATAAAGAATCGTCTTTGCTTTGTCCTGTGCGTCGATCCGCTTTTCCAGTCCCGATGTGTCCAGCTGGGACTGTTCCTTCTGGTCGGCCTGATCTTTCATCTGTTCCCACCGGACAAACTGTTCAAAATGCCATTTCAGGCTGTCCAGCACTGCGTCTCTCAACTGCTCTGCAGGATAAGCAGCCTTGTAGCAAGGTTCTGAAGGATTTACCTCTCCATACCGACAGAGCAGCTTTTTTCGATCCTTGCTGAATGACAGCTTCCTCCCACAGTGAGCACAGGTAAAGGCATTGTACCTCTGTATAGCCTTTGGCTGGCTTTTATGATAAGTCGAAAAAGTAGTCTGGGCTTTTGCGAAGTCCTCATAAGAGACGATTGCTTCATGAGTATTTTCAACTCTTACCCATTCTTCTTTTTCCACTGGAGTATCCGCTCCATAAATGCCGTTCAGCGTTCTGCGAAGAGATACCATATTCCCAGCATACCGCTCGTCCCTTAAAATCGCAAGCACTTTTGCCGGGTCCCATGCGGTTTTCCGGTTCACCCGCCGCCAGTCCATTCCCCGCTTATGATTCAGCGCATACTGGGCGGGAGAGGGGATTTCCCTTTCATTCAAGATAGCAGCAATTTTGTTCCCAGAAAGGCCGGAGAGCCGCAGCCGGAAAATCTCCCGTACCACAGCAGCCGCTTCCTCGTCAATCACCAGCTTATGCCTATCCTCAGCTGATTTCAGGTAGCCATAGGGCGCGTTTGCGCTGGCGAACAGGCCTGCCTTTGCCATCTTGTTTCGGACATTCCGTATCTTTTTAGAGGTGTCCCGGCTGTAGAAGTCATAGATAAAATTTTTGAAGGCCACCTCCAGTCCCGCAGTCTGTTTTCCTCCTTCCTGGCTGTCATACCTGTCATTCACTGCAATAAACCGGACTCCCAGAAATGGGAAGAGCTGTTCCAGATAATCGCCGATTTCAATATAGTCTCTGCTAAATCTGGAAAAATCCTTTACAAGAATGCAATCCACTTCCCGCCGTCTGACCAGCTCCATCAGCTCAACAAACTGAGGGCGGTCAAACTTTTTCCCGCTGTATCCGTCGTCACATTTTTCTATAATCCGGTAATCCTGAAATTCCGGATGGGATTTCAGATAATCATA
>ERZ1090868.1825-NODE-1827-length-10965-cov-4.750962_pt1 | contig 10965 bp, 11 predicted proteins | sample MGYA00478475_ERZ1090868 | MGnify/ENA primary metagenome ERZ1090868 (study PRJEB33644, sample SAMEA5815747) | chicken gut metagenome | biome: Chicken; feature: Gastrointestinal Tract; material: Caecum | place: Ireland | collected 2019-01-01 | study: A study of...
ATCTGCTTTAATATCAGAATAGCTCTGATTTTTCTAAAAGAAAATATATTGTATCCAAGAAAAAAACCCACTGTATTGTGGGTTACATAAATATTCCAGATCATTTTGTTTTAAATTCAACAGTCCACTCCGTTCTGTACTCTCTGAAAAAGGAGGCATTTCGATAAGTATCTAAAAAGGGACTGTCACTGAATCACACTCAACGTAATTTCCTTCTGCGGGCACAGTTTCAAAAACCTATTGCCCAGAAGGAAACCCGCCTGTTTTCAGGACAGTCCCTTGAAATCTTAATTCTTTTTTATATCTGCTATATCTTTCCCTTCGTCAGTTCATAGTAAAAGATATACTGCTGCATGATTCCCCTCATCCCGCGGTATCTGCGGTTGGGGAATCCACGCTTGTAATGTGCCTCCAGAACCTGGCGGATATGCGTATCCACCGGAAAGGCGTCCATATGATGCAGAGCAAAAAGGCAGATACAGTCCGCTACCTTTTCTCCCACTCCACAGAGCTTCATCAGCTCCTGTCTGGCGCTGCGGTAATAGCGCATCCCCTCGATTTTTTCAAGGGAAATCTCCCCGGAGGCTATGCTTTTCGCAGTCTCGGAAATGTATCTCGCCCGGTAGCCCAGTCCCAGTGCTCTAAGCTCCTCCTCCGGTGCCGCTGCCAGAGCTGAAACCGTCGGGAATGCGTCATACTCCGCCCCGCTCTCTGTAATCTTTTTCTCTCCGTAAAAAGCGCATATTTTTTCAATGCATCTTCGGATCCGGACAATATTATTCTGCTGGGAAATCAAAAAGGTAATGATCATTTCCCACAGATCCTGTCTCAGGATCCGTATTCCGCTTCCGTTTTCCGCAGCGGCAAGAAGATAGGCATCACGGGGATTCACTTCCTTTATGTATCGGCCATAGTCTTCATCCAGGTCAAAGTAGGGAATCCAGCAGCAGAGAAATTCCGCATCACTGCAGGCAAAATGAACGATAGATCCCTCCTGGATCACTTTTAAATAACGGTCGCCTGCAATCAGTTCATAAGAATTTTTTCCCGTCCCCCGCATCCGGAAGCACTGTCCGGACTGACAGATCTGTCTCAGGCTGAAATTTTCCAGCTCCACTGTAATCATGCTATCTTTTCTCCCTGTTTGATATTCCGAATCCGCCTTCTCCTGCCGCCTGTTTCATAATTTTTCTCTCTGACAATCGCTCTATGATATTTTCGTCCGCAGCTGTTCTACATCTGATGACGGACGATTCTGTATTCATCCCCTGACTGATAATAGGGGCATTCTCTGTATCCGCTGCTTACAAACCGGTAGTACTCGTCCTCATCCAGGCTCACATCGCAGCAGTAACTCTCACTGTCCTCGTCATAAACATAATTCGCACAGTAATCACAGCTTGTATTTCGTTTCATAAAATATTATCCGCTCCTTCTGATCGTTCCGCAATTCCGGCAGGCAGTATCCCACTTTTTGCCATTTCCCTGCAAATATTCTCCTGATGCAAAATTATTACAAAATCTTCTCCTGCTTCGCGATTTTTACAAGCCGGCTTGTCCCCAGCCGGGAAGCGCCCAGCGAGAGAAACTTTTCCGCATCCGCAAAGGACTGGATTCCGCCGGCGGCTTTGATCCGGACGCCTTTCCCCACATGCCGGGCAAAAAGCTCCACATCCTCAAAAGTCGCGCCTCCTGTGGAAAATCCTGTGGAGGTTTTAATATAGTCCGCACCTGCGTTTGTCACAATCTCACACATGCGGATTTTTTCCTCTCTGTCCAGAAGGCAGGTTTCTATGATCACTTTCAGCACATGGTTCCCCGCCGTCTCCTTCAGCGCCCGGATTTCTTTTTCCACATAATCGTATTTCTTTTCTTTCAGCGCTCCGATATTGATCACCATATCCAGCTCGTCTGCCCCGTGATGCAGCGCATCCTCCGCTTCAAACATTTTGGACCGCATCGTATGGTTTCCGTTAGGGAATCCGATCACGGTGCAAACCTTCATCTGATTTGCCAGATAATCTTTTGCTTTTTTCACAAAACAGGGCGGAATGCATACCGACGCCGTATGATAAAAAACGGCATCTTCACAGAGCCTGCGGATTTCCTCCCATGTGGCTGTCTGCACCAGAAGTGTATGATCTACTCTTGCCAGACTTTCCTGATATGTCATATTGCGTCCTCCTCATCACATTCTCACGTTTTCCCGGATTTCTCTCATTATCCCATACCCGGCCCTGCTTATCAAGTGATTTTCTGCACAGCATGCAGCACCGGAAAACCCCGGTTCTTTCTAAGATGGAATAAACTGTTTCAGATACCTCCTCAGCCCTCCGTCACAGACATAGACATAAGTCCCTTCGATCCCCCGGCTCATCAGTACTCCGTAGATGTTCAGGACAAACTCCAGCTGTTCCTCCTCTGTCCTGCCTCTTTTCAGTGTTTTGTCAAAAAAGCTGCTGCCGTTCAGCTTTATCTTCCCGGAAGCATCGTCAAAATACAGCTCAGGGCCAAATACCACTCCTGCATAATTCAGATCAAGGCCGTGAAGCGAGTAGACGCTTCCCATTTCATATCTGCGGTTCTCCTCGTACAGCCATCCCTTTGTCCGGCCGTTCCATTTTACAGGAATCCCGTCCAGGATAATATCCTCCGCGTCTTTTTCATCGTTTCCGGACCATTTCCATCCGTATCCCGTACAGATCCGGCAAAGTCCGTACCGCTCTTCCTTACGGAAAATCTCTCTGCGCATTTCCGGAAAAGAATCGAACAGTCTCAGATCGTAACCGGAAAATTTCTGTGCGCCGGAGCATGCCTGCCTCAGTACGTGTCTGATATACGTCACATATCCCTGTCCTGCTTTTATGCGCATCTGATCCCGCAGAACCACAGGACGGTATCTTCCCCACTCATCCAGCATACGTTTTTTTATACTGTCGGGTTCTATACAGGAAGGACTTACCCTCTGTGCGGGATCGTAGAACAGGATCTGATAATCCGACTGCTTCAGGATCCAGTCCAGCTCGTCTGCGGATGTGTCCATTCCCAGACGTTCGCATGCTGCTTTAAAATGTTTCGCGTATCTGTACAGATTTACGTTTCTCCGAAGTTTGTGCACCTCATCGCAGATGAGAATGTCATAATGTTCTTTTGTGATATCCGCCGGCGCCAGGGCATCCTTTTTCCGTAGCCCCTTCGTATCGCGGAAAACCTGACCTACTGCCTCCCGGATGGGCGTGTGGGATTCCACAAACCCGATCTTTTTCCGGCAGTAGGGTTCATAGGTTTTCAGATAATCAAAAAGAGCCGCTGCCAGTACGGTTTTTCCGGTCCCCGCGTCTCCCTGTACCACGAGAGGTCGGTTTTTATAAGGTCTGGCCGGAGCCGCGAGCTCGCCGGAATCCAGTGTGTTCAGAATCACTTCCAGTACGTTTTTCTGCTCTCTGTTCAGTTCCGCCTTTGGAAAATACTTATACATTTTAGAGTTTACGACGTCTTTGATATCTCTGATTTTCACCAGCCCCATTTCTCTGAGCCGGAGCCACAGCCGGTCAAACTCGCCTTCAAAGATCATTTTCCGGCCATAATCGTTCTTCTGATTTCCTTTCCGGGGATTGATCACCTCCAGATCACTGTCCACCCTCAAAAGGGTGATCAGAAGGTTTTCGCAGTGCTCCGCCTCTGATGAACTGAAGGCGTCCCCGGTAATAACGTGCACCCGTCTGAAGCCGTACCGTATTTTTTCCGGATCTTTCCCGTGCTGATACAGCCGCACGGCTATATCGTGGGTTTCCCCTATATAAATCTGTCTGCCGTTTTCCAGAAGGTAAACACAGTGCCCCGGCCTTTCCCGGCAGCGCTCTGCCGCTTCTTTTTCCGTCATTCCGTCTTTGTAATCACTTGTCCTTATCTCCAGCATGTTTTCTTCTTCCTGTAATCTTCTTCTGTGTTTCCCGGCCGCGGAGTCTTTTTACGCCTCCACCAGCTCTCTGCTTTCCAGATCAAATCCATGCAGATCCACAGTCCGGATCCGCATGTCATCGTAGGTTTTATAATAATACCTCCCGGTCCGGGCATTGACGCAGCAGGAATAGGTGGTCATATCAAAGGTTCCCTCCGGCGTAACCACGCTGCCTCGCACCATGGCGACGCCGTCAAGGATATGAAAAAACTGAGTCACATTGGAGGTCTCCGTTTTTTCGGACACAGAATTCCATCTGAGGAATGCCGCCCGGACAAAGCGGGACGCTGAAGAGGCGTCTCCCGGAAGGCCGAGGGCCCCCATTCCCTGGGAATAAGGCTTCAGGGGCAGGCGTGTCTTCTCTCCGGCTTTGTGTGCCGCAAACCTGGAAGATGGATATTCCGCGGTAAGGTTCATATAATTGTTCATATTTGTCCTGTGATAGTCAAAGGGCGGATTATTCGTCAGCACCCCAAAAGGATTTTCATATATTTTCAACCCTTCCCGGACAGCCTCCAGCGCAAGACAGCGGTTCCGGTCCGCCAGCATCCAGTGCAGCGGAGCCGGAGACATTCCCTCCATAAAAGCCGCGTCTGTGACGTTGACGGTCTTCAGACGCTCCTCCGCCTCATCCGCCGTTGCAGAAGTTCCCAGAACCCAGGCGATCAGCTCAAAGGAAGCCACGTCCCTTCCCCCTGCGCCTTCCCTGCGGTAAACGGCATTCCCCGGAAAGTTCAGTCCCGCCATGCAAAGCCCTTTTTCATTTACCGCTTCTGCATAAAGAGGAAATTTTTCCTCCGCTTTTCCTCCTGCCGTGGAAGCCATCCCGATCATGGCGTAATGCTTTTCCTGAACTTCTCCGTTCCGGAATTTCAAAGGAAAATTCCGCGGAGTAATGGTCACTTTCTCACCAAAGCCGCAGTCCAGATCCAGATTTCTTCCAAAATAGAAATCTCCGTTCTCATAAGTGATACAGGTACACATAGGCTTTCCCTCGCTTTCTGATTTTACAGTAAAGTAAACCGGTTTTTCTGAAAGATCAGCAGTCCTTCATCCCGCATTTTACACAGTTCATTTGACATGGCGCTTCGATCCACCGAAAGATAGTCCGCCAGCTGTTGCCGGTTAAAAGGAATTTCAAAAGTTCCTCTGTTCTGCTTTCCTGCCTCCTCCGACAGATAGGAGATCAGCTTTTCCCGGGTGGACCGCTTTGACATATGGTCAAGCTTCTGCATAAGCATCCGGTTTTTCTCCGATATGGCCAAAAACAGATTCTGCACTACCAGAGAATGAAATCTACATGCAGAGGAACAGACGGTGAGGATCTTTTTCACATTAAAAAAAATAACGGTACTGTCTTCCACCGCAACCACATCATTTACAATGGCTCCGCTCCCGGGAGCCGCGTAAGCTTCTCCGAACATCTCACCTGTATTCAGCACATTGATGATACTTCGGTTTCCCCAGTAATCATCCCTCTGAATATGAATCCGCCCCTCCACCAGCACAGAAATATCCTGGATGTTCTCCCCCTGGCGGAAAATATAGCTGCCTTTTGCGTATCTGCCTGTCACTGCCTGCAGACAGTCAAGCATGGCCAGAATCTCTTCGTCCCCCACTCCGGCAAACAGCTTCGTTTTTTTCAGCACAGAAATAAATTTTTTCATAAAAATCTTCTTTCCGTTGTAAAAACAACCGTTTTGTTTTCTACATCGTATTATAATCTGCCCATAAAGTCAATGTCTGATACCTGCCTCGGTCCGGGAATGCCGGGGGCAGAATGCAGATTATAAATCCTGAAACAACACAGAGACATGATATATTTTCAGAATACAGAGAGGAGAAAGACTATGATCAGAAGAATCATCCGAATCGACCAGGAAAAATGCAACGGATGCGGCGCCTGTGCGCAGGCCTGCCACGAAGGCGCCATTGAAATGATAAACGGAAAAGCTCAGCTCACCCGTGAAGACTACTGCGACGGTCTGGGAGACTGCCTTCCCGCCTGTCCGACAGATGCCATTTCCTTTGAGGAACGGGAGGCGCCGGCTTACGTCAATCCGGCACTGTCACAGCAGCCGGAACAACACGCCGGAGGAAACATCCCGTCAGCAGATCAGAATCACGGAGACAAACCGCTGCCCTGCGGCTGCCCCGGCACAAACGCAAAAGCCATCCGAAGGACCGATGATTCCCCCTCCGGGTTCTCTGCTCCTGCCGCCAGCCGGCTTCAGCAATGGCCGGTGCAGATCAAGCTGGTGCCTGTCAACGCCCCCTATTTTGACAATGCCAACCTTCTGGTGGCCGCTGACTGCACCGCCTATGCCTACGGAAATTTCCACAATGAATTCATCCGCAACCGTATCACTCTGATCGGCTGTCCGAAGCTGGATGAAGGAGATTACACAGAAAAGCTTACTCAGATTATCGCAGGCAATGAGATCAAAAGTGTGATGGTGGTCCGCATGGAGGTTCCCTGCTGCGGCGGAATCGAAAATGCGGTGAAGCGTGCTCTGAAAGCCAGCGGGAAATTTATTCCCTGGCAGGTTGTAACCATCTCCACAGACGGCCGGATACTGGACTGACAAAAGCAGCTGTCTTATTTCAAAAATATTTCTACAAGCAAGGATTTCACTGAAGGAGGATTTTTAGAATGAATACCAGAATGTTTTGTTTTCAATGTGAACAGACCGCCTGCGGCAAAGCCTGTACAGGCGCAGCCGGCGTATGCGGCAAGAAAGCGGATACTGCCGGGCTTCAGGATCAGCTGACCGGCGCTCTCATCGGTCTTGCGAGAGCAGCGGAGGGAAATGAATCTCTTCTGACGGAAGCCACGCACCGACTGGTCATGGAAGCGCTTTTCGCCACTCTCACCAACGTAAGCTTTGACAATGACGCCATCTCTGCTCTCACCGGACGTGTAAAAGAAGAAAAAAACAGACTTGTCCCTGACTGCGGCAGCTGTGCTTCTGCCTGCGGGCGCAATGAAGATTATGATATGGACCGTCTCTGGTCAGCCAATGAGGATATCCGTTCGCTGAAATCGCTGATCCTGTTCGGTATCCGCGGAATGGCCGCCTACGCGTACCACGCGGCTGTTCTGGGCTATACCGATGAAGAAGTGAACCGTTTCTTCTACAAAGCCCTCTTCGCCGTCGGCATGGACGACTGGGGCATGGACGAACTGCTTCCCATCGTTATGGAAGTCGGTGAAGTCAATCTGAAGTGCATGGCTCTTCTTGACCGGGCAAATACGGAATCCTATGGAAATCCTGTTCCCACCGAAGTAAGCCTCACTGTAGAAAAAGGACCGTTTATCGTAATTTCCGGCCATGATCTCCATGATCTGAAAAAACTTCTGGAACAGACAGAAGGAAAAGGGATCAACATCTACACCCATGGAGAAATGCTTCCTGCCCATGCCTATCCGGAGCTGAAAAAGTACCCGCATCTGAAAGGCAATTTCGGAACCGCATGGCAGAATCAGCAGAAAGAATTTGCAGATATTCCTGCGCCTGTCGTATTTACCACCAACTGTCTGATGCCGCCGAAAGCAGGCTATGCCGACCGTGTATTCACCACGGAAGCGGTCTCCTATCCGGAAATGGTTCATATCGGACCGGATAAGGATTTCTCCCCGGTGATCGCAAAGGCGCTGGAGCTGGGCGGATATGCCGAGGACACCGCATTTACGGGAATCAACGGCGGCAGCAAGGTGATAACCGGATTTGCCCGCAATGCGGTAATCTCCAACGCCGGACAGATCGTGGACGCTGTAAAAGCCGGCGCAATCCGTCATTTCTTCCTTGTGGGCGGATGTGACGGGGCGAAACCGGGACGCAGCTACTATACGGAATTTGTAAAACAGACACCGTCAGACAGCATTATCCTGACCCTGGCCTGCGGCAAATACCGCTTTCACGATCTGGATCTCGGAACCATCGGCGGATTTCCTCGCATCATGGATATGGGCCAGTGCAACGACGCCTACAGTGCCATTCAGACTGCCGTCGCTCTCGCTGACGCATTCGGCTGCGGCGTAAACGATCTGCCCCTGTCCATGGTACTCTCCTGGTACGAGCAGAAGGCTGTCTGCATCCTTCTCACTCTGCTTCACCTGGGGATCCGAAATATTCTGCTCGGGCCTTCTCTTCCGTCATTTCTGTCGCCGAATGTGCTGAGATATCTGGTGGAAAACTACAACATCGCGCCGATCAGTACTCCGGAGGAAGATCTGAAGAAAATTTTAGGATAAAACACAACGCCCTGCGCCGGCCGCGGTTCCTCTCGGGGAAACCGTGGCCGACGCAGGGCGTATTTCCGTTTACATCTCTGACTATCCGGAATGTCAAGTCGCCGCCTGATCCGGAAGCAGCCCGTACAGCTCATACAGGGACAGCATATTCTGATACATCACTTTTCTTCCCATAAGCTGCCGGTAGGTGGCTGATTTCGTCCTATCCTTCTTTTTCAGGTCCTCCATCCGGTTCTGTATTTCGCAGTACTCCCTCTGCACTGCCTCCAGCATTTTTTCGAAAGCCTCCAGCCGTCTTTCCTCCATATCCGCATCTCCTCCCGCTTTTTTACATTTTCAGGATCTCATACATCCTGTCGTCCAGATATTTTCTCAGGATCGGCTCCGCGTCAAAGCCCACTCCGTGATAAAATTCCTCCGCCACCGGCCCGCCGATTGCCGCCAGTGTATCACTGTCACATTTCAGACGGAACACATTCCGCAGAAAGCTCTCATAAGAATCGCTTTCATAAAAACATCTCATTGCCGGAGAAACACTTCCCATGCAGGTTTCATTCCACCGGTATACCGGCGCCAGCTCATCCAGACTTCTGTCAATGCTGTATTCATACTGGCCTGCCGGATACTGCTCCAGCACATAATCATAGATCTGCTTCTTCGATTTCCCATGACGGGCCATCCAGATACAGACCGCCGTGACAACAGCGCCTTTGATTCCTTCCGGATGATTATGTGTCACCGCTGCGGTTTTCTCCGCCACACGCACTACATCGTGAAGTTCTTCATAATACTCGCCCACAAAAGCAACCCGCATAGCAGAACCATTTCCTAGACTGTTATATGGTTTCGGGCTTTTTCCGTACATCCATCGATAAAATTTTCTGCCGTACCCGCTGTTTGGATAGTATCTTCCTACCTCATGCATGACTTTTGACAGATCCTTTTCCTCTAAGACCGCCTTTTTGACTGCCAGCGTCATAACCGTGTCATCTGTAAATCTGCATTTCTCTGTAAAAAGTTCGCAGTGTTTCCAGTCAAAATCCGCCGGCCTGGTGAATTCGTACTGGGAACCGGAAATATCACCAAGAACCGCACCTGTTACTGCCATTCTCTTATCCTCCTTTTCTTACCTCATTTTTTCTGTGTTCTTTTCCACTTTTCCTGAAAATATTTCAGAAGTTTTCCACTGTCTCCACTGTCCATCCGGCTATTTTTACCCAAAGATCTCTTCAAATCTGCTCAGCACAGTGACAGATACATAGGGCTTGTCTCCGTCCATATCTCTGACAATCTCCAGCTTATCTCCATAGGTGCTTGTCATATTCTCCGGGCCTGTGCAGACACTGTTTCTCGCAACACTCATTCTGGGATCCACCACACGGCAGAACTGGTCATAAAGCGCGCTGCTGGCTGCAAGGGCTGTATCAGAGCCGCTGGAATATACATACTTCCACTGGGATTTTACCACCTTTCCATTTTGAAAAGTCAGAATCAGGGAAGCCGGTTTTTCCATCAGAGTCGCCACTGAAAAATGCTGTGTTTCCTGGTCTGTTCCTATTTCCACCAGGTAAGCGGTTCCCAGGGCTTCCATCGCCTGGGGCTGATCCCAGCCAAAGATCTCCCTGACTTTTCCGATGCTGCGCACCGCTTCGTCATCCGAAACAACGATACTGTCCGTCTCTTCTGTGGAGACAGGCTCTCCCTCCAGATATTCCGGAGAAGAGGCGTTTCCTGCCTCAGGGGCTGTGCCTGCAGTGGTAAAGCTTTCTACATTTCCAGGATATTCCAGGCCGTCCTGCATTACAAAAAACTGATATTTATAAGTCGTTCCCGGCGTAAGAGCAATTCCCAGTTCTCCCTGTACGTCATACCACATGTTGAAACGGCTTTCCGGGCGCTGGCAGTCCTCCACATGCCTTGTGAGAAGCGTATCATTTGCGTCCCACAGATAGCAGCCCACCTGGGCCACCTGGTATCTGGCCGGATTATCCACCTTTGCGGAGAGTACGGCTGTCGTTTCCTGTATCTGCGGCTGATCGTAAGAAATGGTGTACCCTGCTGCCGGAGTGTCTGCTGCTGTATTTCCGTCCCAGGTAAAAAATGTATAATTCGGATCGCCGATTTCAATCATCGCTCCCACCATTGCTTTTGTAAAAGAATCCCCCCACGCGCTCTGCTGTATTACCGTTACTGTATTTCCGGAAACAGCTTTTACAATCGCCCAGTGGACACTGTAATTATCCCGGATGATATCTCCCACCTTCGGAGCTGTTGTCTCATAAAAGCTTCCGGAATCAATAAGAGGAGTGGAAGTTATGTCATTCAGCCCATAAACATTCTGTCCATATACCTGACTGTAAAATCGCTTTACAAAAGCAGCGCAGCTATAAGTGGGATCTCCTCCGACAGAATCGTCATACGGGCGGTACAAAGCGCCGCATATAACCGCTTTAAAAATATTTTTTCTCATATTTTTTAACCTCCTTCATGAACACTCTTCCTCTTTGCAGCTGATCCTGTTTCCAGAAAACAGTCGTCCTTTGTTTTGATGTATTCATTGTACAGGACAAAAAATCAAATTTGTTTTTACTTCAAAGAAAATTTCATTTTTCCCCTTCACGCCCTGTTTATTTCATTTTACCGTTCTGCGTTAACTGAGTCAGTCTCTCAAAGAGATGGGAAGCGGCGTAAAATGTCGTTTCGTAATGCATATAATTCAATGTATTTTCCTGTCTCTTATACACATCTG
>ERZ1090868.1829-NODE-1831-length-10959-cov-5.069516_pt1 | contig 10959 bp, 10 predicted proteins | sample MGYA00478475_ERZ1090868 | MGnify/ENA primary metagenome ERZ1090868 (study PRJEB33644, sample SAMEA5815747) | chicken gut metagenome | biome: Chicken; feature: Gastrointestinal Tract; material: Caecum | place: Ireland | collected 2019-01-01 | study: A study of...
GTACATGGTCAGCACCACCCCTTCCACCTTCAGAGAGCGGTTGAGATGCTGCCGCACGAGCGAGATGGTGTTCATGAGCTGCGAGAGCCCCTCCAGCGCATAGTACTCGCTCTGAATGGGAATGATCGCACTGTCCGCCGCGGAAAGGGCGTTGATCGTGAGCAGTCCGAGCGAGGGCGGGCAGTCGATCAGGATAAAATCGAATTCCGCCTTCACCTTTTCAAGCGCCGCGCGCAGCACTCTGTCGCGGTTCTTCTTGTAGACGAGATCCACTTCCGCCCCGGCAAGATCGATGTTCGAGGGGAGCAGGAACAGTCCCTCCAGTTCGGTCGGAAGAATGTTGTTTTTCACTTCCTCCCCTTCGATCACGACATTGTAGACGGACTTTTTGAGCGTTCCCTTGGAAAAGCCCAGCCCGGTCGTGGCGTTCCCCTGCGGATCCAGGTCGATCAGAAGAACTTTCTTCCCGGCCCGCGCAAGATATGCAGCCATGTTGACACAGGTCGTCGTCTTGCCTACTCCCCCCTTCTGATTGGAGAAGGAAATCACTTTTCCCATATCTCTCACTCCTTATCGGATTTCTCGTCTGTATCGGGCTTCGCCTCTTCTGCGGGCTCCTGTGCAGCCTCCTGTCCGGACACCGGTTCGGGAACCGACGCTTCCGTCTCCGCGGAACCGGAAGTTTTCATGCCGAACGGGTCATCGGGCATGCCCTTGTCGTGCCTTTCCATATATTCAAGCACTTCGGAATAGGACGAGCCGCGCATCAGCATATCCACTTCCGCCGTGTAAATGGTCTCGCGCTCAACGAGCACGCGCGCCATATTGTCAAGAATCGAACGGTTTTCTTTGAGCAGAGTACGCGCACGCTCATACTGCTTTTCCACGATCGCACGCACTTCGCTGTCGATGATGGCCGCCGTCTGTTCACTGTAAGAGTTCCGCTCTTCAAAATCCCGCCCGAGGAACACGGGGCCGTCGCTGCCGTAACAGATCGGGCCGACCTTGTCGCTCATGCCCCATTCGGTGACCATCTTGCGAGCCATCTGCGTGACTTTCTGGATATCGTTGGACGCGCCCGCCGAAACGTCGTGAATGACAAGCTCTTCGGCGACCCGTCCGCCCAGCGCCATGCAGATATAATCGTTAAGTTTATTAACAGTCATGTCGTTGTCGTCTGTTTCGGGACGGGTAAGCGTGTAACCGGCAGCCATTCCGCGGGGAATGATGGACACCTCGTGTACGTTGTCGGTATGTTCGCAGAGTTTTGCAAGAATTGCATGGCCGGCTTCATGATAGGCCGTACACTTCTTGTCCGCCTCGGTCACGACACGGCTCTTTTTCTGGGGACCCATGATGACCTTATTGATCCCTTCGTACAATTCAAGGTTTCCGATCATCTGCTTTCCCGCTCTTGCGGCCAGAATCGCGGCCTCGTTAAGAAGGTTTGCAAGATCCGCTCCGGAGAATCCGCTTGTCATGCGGGCGATCACCTTGAAATTGACATCGGGAGCCAGCGGCTTATTGCGGGCGTGAACTTTGAGGATCGCCTCCCTCCCCTTGACGTCAGGAAGATTGACGTAGATCTGCCTGTCAAACCGTCCGGGACGAAGCAAAGCACTGTCGAGGATATCCGCACGGTTGGTCGCCGCCATGACGATAACGCCTTCGTTGGTCTCAAAGCCGTCCATCTGCACAAGGATCTGGTTCAGGGTCTGTTCACGCTCATCGTGTCCGCCACCGAGCCCGGCCCCTCTCTGACGGCCGACGGCGTCGATCTCATCGATGAAAATAATGCACGGCTGGTTGCGTTTTGCCATATCAAACAGGTCACGCACACGCGAAGCACCGACACCGACATACATTTCCACGAAATCGGAACCGCTGACCGAGAAGAACGGAACCCCCGCTTCCCCGGCAACCGCCTTGGCAAACAGCGTTTTACCCGTTCCGGGAGGGCCGACCAGCAAGACCCCCTTGGGGATCTTGGCTCCGAGGTCGGAGAACTTCTTGGGACTCTTCAGGAAGTCAACCACTTCCTTGAGCTCCTCTTTCTCCTCCTCCGCCCCGGCAACATCGGAAAAGCGGACCTTGATATTGGTCGATACCCTTGCCTTGGTCTTGCCGAAGTTCATGACCTTGCCGCTTCCGCCGCTCATCGAACGAAGGATCAGGAAGAAAGCGACGATTCCGACGACAAGAACGGCAATGTAGAGGACATTCCCCCATCCGGAGCCCGCATTCGGATCTTCAAACGAGATCTGAATGCCCATTTCCATCCACTTCTGCAGCTTCCCGCTGTCGGACAGGTCGCCATACAGGCTGGGGCCCACGGAAGAATACGCGTACGTATTGCTCGTGACGTCCGTATACCCATACAGATTGTACCCGCTCACAACGATTTTATCGATTTGCAGATCGTCCGCGATAGATCCCGGGTCGCCGTCCTTTTCCGTCCGGGGATCCTCTATCAAATTAATAAACTGATCATAAGTACGCACTTTTTGTGCGTTGATCTGCGACGTTATCACGAAGTAGGCCGCAATTCCGAGAACCGCAACCAGCACAACGATGATAATCGTTTTGACTGTCTTACTCAAGTTTCTTCTCCTTTTTGAAATTATCTTCATTACGCAGTATGAGCAATGAATCTGTCCCTATTGTACCATGAAGCATGGATAATTTCAAGTCTTTCGCGGCAATTCTTTCCGATTTTTCAAAAATATCACTTTTTGCCCGAAAAATGCCGATTTTGTGTGCTGCGTCACCCAAAAATCGGCCGAAAATGTTTCATGTGAAACACTCCGCCGAATTTTTTCGCTTTTTTCGTGTTTCACGTGAAACATTGAACGCGAAAATATCAGCGAAGTGCAAAATTTTGTAACGCAAAGAAGAAAAAAGACGCAAAATCGACCGAAAATACCTCTCTTTGCCCTTTTGGAGACAGCATCCCAGGTCGATGCGCGTCACGAAATTATCCTCCCGTCCATAAGCCCGTCCGGGCCAAATTTAAGAAAATTTTTCACGATCAGCCGTCTTTGTGCCCTTATTTTGTTTTTTTATCCGATTTCGGAACAAATCATCGGATTTATTGACCTTTGGAACCGTAAAAATCGGATTTTTGGGGTCAAAAAAACGCTCCTACGTTGTCTGAGAGCGATTTTTAAGCTTGATTTTCCTGTTTTCCCGGGTCAAAAACGGGATCTTTTTCTGATCAAACTGCTTTTTTTCATGATTTTTCTTTCTTTGGACAGCCGATTTGCAGAAAAACCTTTCAAAAACAGGAATTCCACGATCAAATACTTCGGATTGTGGATAAGGCTTCTTCCCCAAGCGGAAATTTATCTGCAAAATACAGAAAGGGGGTTCCATACGAAGTAATCCGAAAAAAGGATCGGGGTTTTCAGGGAAAGCGGCATTTTATGTCCATATCATGTTCACATAACCCGAAATTATTAATCTGCATCTCTATGGGCTTTATCCACCGACTGATTCAGATCATACGGTATCCGCCGGAAAAGGAATTTTTAAGCCCGGTTATTGCGTCCTGAAAACACTGCACTTACAATCAATAAAAGCGCACGAAATCCGTGCGCTTTTAAAATATCATGGTGCAATAATTTTATGCGCCGTCGGTCAGGGCGGGCGCATAAAAAATCTGCGCCCCTGTCATCAGGGGGCGCAGATTTTCGTCCGTTATTTCAAAAAATTGAATTGAGCGGCCCACTGGAACCATTCCCATTCATAGATCGCCTTCACAATGCTGCTTTGTCCGATGAAGGTATTCACGGACTCCGTTCCGACCCAATAGCAGATCGTAAGGATCAGGAAAATCAGAAGAAGCGCTTGAACAAGGCCGAGGATCCCGCCAAGGATCCGGTTGATCAGGCGGAAGAAACCCACTTTATTGACAAGAGCCGTTCCGAGTTTTCCCAAAAGCCAGGCGCCCAGCTTGACAATGATGAACAGCAGGACGAACGAGATCGCAATGCTCAGCCAGTTGGCAACCGTCTCTCCGACGCCGGCGGCAATGGCCGATGTCAGCCCGAATGCGCTTTCCAAAGAATTTTTGAATGCATTACAGAACGTAAACGCCACAAAAATCGCAAAAATCGTGCCTGCAAGTTTACATACGCCCTTGACAAACCCGCGCCAGGTTCCGAACAGGATCCCAAAGAGCAGAATGACGATAAAGGCAACGTCAAGGACCCAGGCAGAAGAAGCGAGAAGATTCACTTTCATTCCTCCTTCATATTCTTTGTACATCGTTTCCGATTGCGAGATGATTATACCACACTCCGACGAAAATGTCACGCTTTCCGCAGCAATTGTTATAAAATCGTACAAATCGGGGAAGAATCAATCCATTCTATGGAGGACACCCGATGGAATATGCCTTTCACTTCAACAATTCTATGGCGGAAACAGGTTTGTACATGGCTTTGAAAAAGTGTCTCGGCCCGCTTGAACGGCCGCCCGTGGTGCTGTGTATCGGAAGCGACCTTGCGGTGGGGGACAGCCTCGGCCCGATCGCGGGAACCATGCTGCGCCGCCGCGCCTTCAACGGATACGTCTACGGCACTCTGAAAAATCCCGTGACTGCGAAGGAGGCAAAATACCTGGGGGAATTTCTCAAAAAGACGCATCCCCGCAGCAAGATCATTGCCGTGGACGCAGCGGTAGGGGAGGAACCGGATATCGGCCTTTTGAAGGTTCTTTCCGGCGCTCTGCGCCCCGGAGCAGGCGCAAACAAGCGCCTTCCGAAGGTGGGGGACGTCTCTGTGCTCGGGATCGTTGCAAAAAAAACAGCGCTCTCCTATCCGCTCTTTCATCTGACCCGCCTCGGCGCCGTCTACTCGATGGCCGAAGTCGTTTCGGCGGCGATCTCCGATCTCCTTTTTGATGAAAATGTGAACAATTCACAAAAATGCGTTTGATTGCGGGCATAGCTTGTCCGAAACAGAATTTTACTAAATTTTTTCAACATTATTTTTGGAATCATTGACAAATTTTTCTGTACGGCGTACAATATTGTCAAATCAATAAAAGGAGATAACGGCAATGATCAAGACGACAAAGACAAAGACTTACAATACCGAGACGGCGACGGTCGTAAAGAAAGTCGCATGCGGCGCGTTCGGCGATCCCACCGGCTATGAAATGACGATGTACATGACACCTGAAGGAGACTACTTCCTGTACACCAACGGCGGCGCCGAGTCGGCTTACAAGCAGGAAAAGATCACTTCTTACACCAAGGCAAACGCCAAAAAGTGGTTGGAAGAGAACTGAACAAAACAAGAAGCCTCACCCATGATACGGGTGAGGCTTTTTTATTCCGAATCGCCGACAAAACAGGCATGCAGCCTTCTTCCCGACGGCCGAAGTTCTGAATTGATCCCTTTGAACGGTCCGCAATTCGGAGACAAAAGACCTGCTTAACGCAGGCCTTTTTGCATGTTTTCTTTCATACGCATCGCATTTTTCAGGACATTTCGGCTTTTTTCGGAAAGCGGCGTTTTCCCGTGATCCTGTCGCAGACGACCTTGCAGACCTCCACAACAGGAAGTGCGGCACACGCTTGGGCGGAATAATCCGTAAATCCCGTATGTTCCAACAACAGACGAATCCCGCGGACTTTCTCTTCTCCTTGGCAAAGACGTGCTCTTCCGAACGCGATGACGCTTTCATAGTCCGCCGTCACGGAATGTCCCGTCTCGACGTACCCGGCAAGCGCGTCCCATTCAAGGCAGACGCGGTTGTCCCGTGCAATCAGATCGATCTTTTTCCCCTGCGCAGCGCAGTGAAAGTATACGATCAACGTTCCGTCTCTTTGCTCGTAACCAAAGGAGAGGGGAACGACATACGGATAGTCCTCCGCAAACAGCCCCAGACGCACGACCTGGCTCTTGGCAACGATCGCAAGGATCTGCGAAAAATCCCCGATCTCCCTGTCTTTTTTTCTCATAGACGTGTCCTCTCTATAAATTACTCTGATCTGATCTTATTACAACTGACGGTCGACCAATAGTTGGCATACCAACTACATTATTTTTACCGATTTCCTATACTGATACTGTTGGCACACCAATTGCCGGGGCAGGTATTTCATGAGATTGGTAGATGCAGTCTACGAAAGGGTCATTGAATTGATAAAAGAGCGCCGGATCACCGTCAATGCTCTGGCGAACTTAAGCGGCGTTCCCCGTCCCACCATTGTTACCATGACAAAAAGCAGCACCGTGAAACTTTCAACGGTTTACGGGATCTGCGCCGGGCTGAAAATCACACTGCAACAATTTTTTGATTCTCCGTTGTTCGATCCCGAAAATATCACCGATTGATCGATAAACCCCGACCTTACGCACTCTGCAAGGTCGGGGTTTTCATGTCGTCTGCAAAGGGCGTGCTCTGCGCTGTTCTCACGCTTCGCGTTCAATATTCCGGGCAGTCATTTTGATCGGAAAGGAAAAGCCGCGGCCTTTGCTTCGCGGCTCTCTCTTGATTTAAGCGGCGAGCCTTTCCGGCTTCCTGTGAAAGCTGCGGGAACTCCGCCTCGATTTTATTCCTCGTCTCCCGAACCTGTTTCGGTGGGGGAGACGACGGGCGTTTCAGCCGCGTTCTCCTCGGTATCCTTGCCGAGATAGGTGCCGAAGAATCCCGAAAAGCTCCCTTTCCGATAGCCGCTGGAAGCGCCTCCGTCCCGTTTGAAGCTCGTCCCGGAGGATTCGGGCGTCCCTTCGGCGGGAAGCTCGCGCTTGGGATAGGGCTTTCTCTCACCGTATTTGCCGTGATCGCGGTCATTTCTGTTCCCGCGGTAGCCGCCCTCGCGGTTGTCACGGTTGAACTTTCCGCGGCTGCCTCCGCGATCGTTTCTGCCGCCGCGGAAATCCCCGCGGTCGTTTCTTCTTTCGTAGGGTTTGAGGTTCTTGGGGATAATGACCACAAAGCGCTGAGGTTCCTTTCCCTCGCTCTTGGTCGTCACGTCGGGATGATCGACGAGCGCGGCGTGAATGATCCTTCTTTCATAGGGGTTCATCGGCTCCAGGCGCACCCGCTTTCCGAGGCGCACCGCCTTTGCCGCCAGCTTGTTTGCGACCCGCTTCAGCGTCTCTTCCCGGTCCTCGCGGTAGTTCTCGCAGTCAACGACGACGCGCTTGTAGTCCTTTCTGCCCGTATTGGCAACGGCTCCCGCAAGCGTCTGCACGGCGTCGATAATCTCGCCGCGCCTGCCGATCACGTTCTTTGCGGAGGGGGCCGTCAGTTCGATGAAGATCTTTTCTTCCTCTCCTTTGAGCGTTGCAACCGCATCGATGCCCAGAAGGGGAAGCAGCCCTTCCAGAAAGGCGACGGCGCGCTCGCCGTCCGTTTTCTTTTCTCTGACGGTCAGTTTTACCTGCGCGGGCTTGGATCCGATGATGCGCTTTTTTCCCTCGTCGAGCACTTCCACGTCGACGTCCTCTGCGGTCAGCCCGAGCTCCTCGAGCCCCGCGTTGACGGCCTCTTCCACCGTCTTCCCTGTAAAGATGTTTTCCATACCCTTATTCCTTCTTATATTTCCGGATCGTCAGCGATCCTTGTTTTTCTTCTTTTTATTTTCTTCTTTTTCGCGTGCCTCGCGCTCGATCAGCCACTTGGGTTTGTTGGTATTGATCTCAATGACCTGTTTTTCTTCCTTCTTCTTGAAGATCCTGCCGAGGATGAAGTTGGAAGCAAGCGTCACGATCAGCGAGAACAAGCTGGAAATCAACATGTAGATCGTGAAGGCCGCACTGTACATGAATGCGAAGATCGCATAGATGAGCGGCATCATGATCAGCATGATCTTCTGCGTCCTGGCGCCCTGGCCGTCCACCGTCTGATACTGGCTGCTCTCTTTCTGGGACTTCATCATGACGAACTGCGAGAGCACCATGAGTCCGATCGAGAGAATGATGAGGCCGAAGTAGCCGTTGGGTTCCTCTTTTTCCTGCGCAAGTCCCGCCGTCAGATCGTTGTAGTTCTGCTCGCTGAAGATGTTCTGAAGGGGAGCGGTCGTCCCGTCCGAAAGAGTGACCTGCGTGTTGCCGAAGTTCTGCCGGAAGGTCGCATAATCCTGCGGAATGGGGTGATTGTAGGAGACGTCCGGATACCAGACGTTTTCCACCCACAGAAAGTTCGCGCGGTGTCCTTCGTACCAGTTCTTTGCGGCCGTTGCGCCGATGCCTTTCACATAGTCAAGGCACGCGCTGTCAAAGTTCTCGGCCGAGGAAATGCTCTCATAGGCCTCCGCGTCGTTTGCCTGCAGCCAGGCGGAAAGGCGGTCCGTATCCACGGAATACGCCTTGGAAACGCTCGTCGCCTCCAGGGAATAGCCGTAGAAGATATATTTGTCCGTATTCTCGGGGACGACGGTCAGATAGTACTTGACGTTCCCGACCTCGGACATGGTATAGGTGCAGCCGTTTTCGGTGAAGCTCTCATTCTGCCTGACGGTGCGCTGCTGTTCTTCGCCCGCTTCGTCCGTCCAGACAAAGGTGACGCTTCCGTCCTCGCCGACGAGAATGTTCCCGTCCTCCCCGCGCGCGAGCAGATAGTCGATGCCCTGTTCGCCGTTGGCAAGGATCGCGGCGTTGTAGTCCCCCGACATCTCCACGAAAAAGTTGAGGTTTGCATAGCGCGAATAGGCGTTGAAACCCTGGAACGCGACGATGATGACGACAAACGAGATGATCATCGGCAGACATGCGCCGAACATGCTGTAACCGTTCTTCTTGTACAGCTCCATCATCTTCTGATTGTACATCGTCTTGTCGTTCGCGTACTGCTGCTGGAGCTTGTCGAGATCCTCGCGCATGCCGCGCATGATGAGCGTCTGCTTGCGCGTCTTGACGCGCTGATAGACGTCAAAGGGGAGGGTGATCGCCTTGAGAATGAGCGTAAAACAGATGATCCCGACGCCGATAATGCCGACGCTTTCGATGATCGCCCGCACAAACTGACCGAGCCAGTCCAGCCCGATCTGATATCCCTCTTGCAGCAGGGAGATCCCCACGCTGTTTAATAACGTCATGAACGATTGCATAGTTTCTCGCTTTTCAAATCAGCCATCTCTTTTTGAAATAGGCTTCGGGCGCGGGATCTTCCCCGCCCTTGGAGAGGGGATTGCACCGCAGAATGCGCCACATTCCGCACAGGATCCCCGGAATGACGCCGAGATTGTTGATGCACCGCTTGGTATATTCCGAACAGGTGGGCCGGTACAGGCAGGTCCCGTGCGAAAGATACTTCTGATAAAAACAGATCATGCGGATGCACAGCCCCTTGATCCGGGGCTTAAACACGTTCTTTTTCAGATACTTCCGGAGAAACGCCGCATTCTCCGCCCACAGGCTTTTCATCGTGACCGGCGGTAAGTTTCTCCCGTTTGAAAATTTTTCCGACGTCCCTTGCGAATGCGGCATATGAATATTCCTTCGCCGCCCTGGGAATGAGAAGGACGGAACAAGGTATGCTTAAACATTCCGCATTGGAGCGGAATGCTTCGCGCAAAAGACGTTTGAGACGATTGCGCACAACGCTCTTGCCGTACTTCTTTCCGACGCACACCGCAAACCTCGTCTGATCGGACGGCGCCCAAACGATAGTCAGGCTCTGGGCATGCGCACGCTTTCCGACCCGCAGAATTCTCGTAAAATCTTTCTTTTTCTTGATCCGCAGGTATTTCATGACGCTTGGTTCAAGCGGAAATGTGCTTTCTGCCCTTGTTTCTTCTTCTCTTGAGCGTCTTTCTTCCGCCCTGCGTCGCCATGCGCTTTCTGAATCCGTGCACCTTGCTTCTCTGACGCTTCTTGGGCTGATACGTTCTCTTCATATTATAACTCCTTTCCGATGTTCTAAGGTATGATTTTTTTGATTATATGCGATTTCCGCCCGTCCGTCAAGCGATTATGCGGCGTTTCTGACGGGCAATATGAGATACAGGCTCTCTTTTGTGCTTTCGTTCTGCAAAATAAACGGCGAAACGGGGCCGTTGAAGGAGAGCACGACCCTCTCTTCCCCCAGCGCGCGGAGCGCGTCGAGAAGGTACTTTGCGTTCATCGAAATGGTCATCTCCATTCCCGCGATCTGTGCCTTTACCACTTCCGCAACGTTGCCGAAATCGGACACCGATGAAATTTTCACGCTGTCCGTTCCGATCTCCAGCGTCACAAGATTGTTCTTGTCGCCGCGGATCAGAATGGCCGCACGCTCCACCGAGGCGATGAGCTCTTCCTTTTCCAGCGTGACCGTCGTGGAGAAGTTGGAAGGCACGACGTTTTCCTTGCGGATAAAATCTCCCTGATAGAGGCGGGAAACGACGGTCGTTCCCTCCGACTGCACCAGGAGCATACCGCCCTGCGTGTAAAGGGTGATCTCTTCCTCGTCCTTTTCCAGCATACGCGAAATTTCCGCAAGCGTCCTTGCAGGACAGATGATGCTCTTTTCCCCGCTTTTTGCAAGGATCTGCGCCGACGCGATCGCCAGACGGTAACCGTCCAGTGCGGTCATTTCCAGTTTTTCCCCGAATTCCATCAGGCAGCCTTTGAGCACGGGGCGGGAATCGTCCTGCGCGCAACAGAACGTCGTCTCCGCAATGATCTTTTTCAGGGACGACTGCTGCATCGTAAAGGAATTTTCGCCGACGGAAAAGTCGATCTTCGGGAATTCCTCGGCGGGAAGACTCTGCATAAAGGTGCCGGCATCGCGGTAGCGGATCTCCAAACCCTTTTCACCCGTCGCAATGGAAATTTCCTCGCCGGAAAGTTTGACGATAAAGTCAGAGAACAGTTTTCCGGGAACACAGATCTCCCCTTCCTCAAAGATCTCCGCCTTTACGCTCTTGCGGATGGAGAGTTCCCCGTCCGTTGCAAGCAGCGTGACTTCTTCGCCGAATGCCGACAGTTTGATGCACTCCATGACGGGCGCCGTCGTACGGAC
>ERZ1090868.1831-NODE-1833-length-10958-cov-4.957076_pt1 | contig 10958 bp, 8 predicted proteins | sample MGYA00478475_ERZ1090868 | MGnify/ENA primary metagenome ERZ1090868 (study PRJEB33644, sample SAMEA5815747) | chicken gut metagenome | biome: Chicken; feature: Gastrointestinal Tract; material: Caecum | place: Ireland | collected 2019-01-01 | study: A study of the...
GTGTCCTTCCATCTGATCAACGACGGCGTGTCCTGGAAGCTTCAGGATGACGGACAGGCCATTGGCGAAGGAATCTTCGGGAATCTGTCAACCACTCCCGTATCCGGCGAAGAGGAAGATTACGACGACTCTGATTCCTACGAAGAAGAATAATAATACATAAGTTATATAAAAAACAGGCAGACGGATGATCACTTTCCGTTTCTGCCTGTTTTTTCATTTCTTTATTTACAGCGCGCTGCCTAGTCTTCTTTTGTCTCACTTTCCTGCACAGTTTCCAGTCCCAGCTCTTCCAACTGGGCCTCGCTTACCCTGCTGGGAGATTCTGTCATCAGACAGGAGGCGTCTTTCACCTTGGGGAAGGCGATGACGTCACGGATACTGTCCACCTTAGCCATAAGCATTACCAGCCGGTCAAGGCCATAAGCCAGTCCTGCGTGAGGGGGAACTCCATATTTAAAGGCGTTCAGAAGGAAGCCGAACTGCTCATAGGCAGCTTCCTTTGTAAAGCCCAGCATTTCAAACATTTTTTCCTGGATATCGTTCTGATGGATTCTGACGCTTCCTCCGCCGATCTCGTTTCCGTTCAGTACGATATCGTAGGCTTTCGCCCGTACTTTGCCGGGATCTGTATCCAGAAGAGGGATATCCTCGTCCATCATCATGGTAAACGGGTGGTGCATAGCGGTAAAGCGGTTTTCTTCTTCACTCCACTCCAGAAGCGGGAATTCTGTCACCCACACAAAACGGTACTCATTCTTGTCCAGAAGATCCATCTGTTTGGCAAGTTCCACACGAAGAGCGCCCAGCACGTCATAAACCACTTTGCTGCGGTCTGCCGCAAAGAGAAGAAGATCTCCCGGCTTTCCGTCCATCGCTTTTACCAGTGCATCCATTTCTTCTTCTGTCATAAACTTGGCGAAGGAGGATTTTCTCGTTCCGTCTTCCGCAATGGCGATATAGGCCAGACCTTTTGCTCCGTAGCCTTTGGCGAACTCTACCAGCTTATCGATCTTCTTGCGGGGCATGCACCCCTGTCCTTCCGCGTTGATGCCGCGGACGCTTCCGCCTGCCTCAAGCGCGTTTTTAAACACGCCGAATCCGCAGTCTTTCACCACGCTGCTGACATCGTGAAGTTCCATTCCAAAGCGCATATCTGGTTTATCGGAACCAAACCGATCCATGGCTTCCTGCCAGGTGATCCTCTGGATCGGAAGCTTCACATCCACATCCAGCACTTCTTTGAAAAGATATGCCAGGAATCTTTCATTCACATCAATAACATCGTCCACATCCACGAAAGAAAGCTCCATGTCGATCTGGGTGAATTCCGGCTGACGGTCCGCGCGGAGGTCTTCATCCCGGAAACAACGGGCGATCTGGATATAGCGGTCATAACCGGAACACATCAGAAGCTGTTTGTACAGCTGGGGAGACTGGGGCAGTCCGTAGAAACATCCGGGATGGATTCTGGAGGGCACCAGATAATCCCGCGCTCCTTCCGGAGTACTCTTGCCCAGCATAGGCGTCTCGATCTCCAGGAATCCTTCGTCCGCGAAGAATTTTCTGGTAAGCATTGCCACTTTGCTCTTCAGCATGATATTTCTCTGAAGATCCGGTCTTCTCAGATCCAGATAACGGTATTTCAGACGGATCTCGTCTTTTGTCTTGCTGTTCTCCTCAATGGGGAAGGGCGGCACTTCTGATTCAGAAAGCACCCGCAGAGAATTTACGCGCAGCTCCAGCTCGCCTGTGGCAAGATGTTCGTTCACCGCTCCGCCTCGCTTCTCTACTACGCCGGTAACGGCGATCACAAATTCACTTCTCAGCTTTCCAGCTTTTTCAAATCCGGCTTCATCGATGCTGCCGTTCTCGAAGATCAGCTGCATGATCCCGGAGCGGTCTCTCAGGTCAACAAATACGATACCGCCTTTGTTGCGGGCTTTCTGCACCCATCCCATCAGCGTGATACTGCTGCCGGTCATTTCCTTTGTCACTTCCGCACAGCGGCAGGTTCTGTGCAGTCCCTTCATACTTTCAGCCATTGCTTGTGTCTCCTTTTTCGTTATATACCTGTTATACTCTGTCGCGGAAAAATTCTACAAATTCCATATAGCCTTCCGCGGCCAGCTGTTCTTTCTGGAATTTCTTATTCTTCTTCATAATGGAAAGATTCACCTGTACGCCGCGGCTTCTCTCCTCTTCAGCCTGTTTCAGGATCGTGAGAAGTTTGTCCGCCGGCATGTTTTTCTCTATGAGGAAAGCTTTCTTCTCCGCGGTTCCCGGAACCTCGTATCCTCTTTCCAGAAGAAGCATGACGATCCTTTCAAAACCGATGGAAAAACCGCAGGCAGAGGTGTTCTGACCGGTGAATTTGCCGATCATCTCGTCGTACCGGCCGCCGCCTCCCACAGAACCGCCGAACTCGTCCATCGCGATCTCAAAAATCGGTCCTGTGTAATAGGACATTCCACGCACAAGAGTGGGATCAAAGGCGATCCGGAAATCAGCCGTCTTCACAGCGTCCACGGAAGTGATGATGGTTTCCAGGTCCTCCGCCACCTCCGGAGCAAGAACGTCTTTCAGTTTATCTTTCAGATAGCGTACGCCCTGGATGTCCCCTGTAACCTCGCGGAAAAGTCCGAGATAGGTGTCGATGCTTTCCTTTGAAAATCCTTCTTTTTCAAGTTCCGCCGCAACTCCCTCCAGGCCGATCTTGTCCATTTTGTCCAGAATGATGAATACAGTATCGAAACTTTCTTCCGGAAAACCGCTGTACTGGGCCATGGCCTTCAGGATCTTCCTGTCGTTGATGCGAATCGTGAAATTATGAAAATCCAGTTTTCCAAGAAGCGTTGTGGTGGCCAGCACCAGTTCGATCTCCGCAAGGTAAGTCGGCTCGCCCAGGATATCGATATCGCACTGCATAAACTGACGGAAACGTCCTCTCTGGGGACGGTCCGCTCTCCACACATTTCCCATCTGCAATGCCTTGAAAGGAGCCGGAAGCTCGTTGGCATTGTTTGAATAATATCGGGAAAGAGGCACTGTCAGGTCGTAGCGCAGGCCGGAGTCCACAAGGTCTCCCTCCTCTTTCGCGGTATCAAGTTTCAGTTTCTCTCCTCTTTTCAGGATCTTGAAGATCAGTTTCTCGTTTTCTCCGCCCTGCTTGCTGGAAAGATTCTCAATGTGTTCCACACAGGGTGTTTCGATTGAGGAAAAGCCGAATTTCCCGTATGTCTCACGGATCATGTTCATCACATAATTACGGATTTCCATCTCCTTTGGTAAAATGTCCTTCATACCGGTTACCGGTTTTTTCTTTAACGCCATTTGGACCTCCTGCTATTCTTGTATTATGTATCACCCGCTGAAAAGCGAGGAAAATTTCCATATCAAAATTCTTGATCTCGTCGATCATCAGCTCCATGACCGTATGTATGTCAAAAGCGCTCCTGTAAGGCCGGTCGGAGCTGAGCGCCGCAAACACATCGCACACCCTCAGTATCCTCGCTCCCAGAGGGATCTCCTCTCCGGCAAGATTCGAGGGGTAGCCGCTTCCGTCATAATTCTCATGGTGATAAAGGATACTTTCCAGGACAAAATCAGAATACCCCTGTCCTTTCAGTTCCTCGTATCCCAGAGTGGAATGCATACGCACATATTTCAGTTCCTCGATCAGAAGAGGATCCTGCTCTCTCCCGTCGATATATCCGGTAAGCTTCAGCTTCCCGATATCATGAAGCATTCCGGCGATTGCCAGCTCATAACAGACACTTTCTTCCAGTCCCATCTCTGAAGCCACTGCATACGCCAGGTTGCTCACAACAATTCCGTGATTCAGTTCAACAGAAAGGTCGAATTCCAGGATCCTCTCCGTCGCTCTCACCGCATCTATGCGTGCTGCTCCCAAGGTGTACACCTCCCCATCTCTTACAGCCAGGCTTCTATACCTGCTCTCTTTCGTTCGACCATCTCGTCAATACGGGTAATGTAGTTCCATACGTCTTTTACGTTTTCCACACGCTCTATCCTTTTTCCCCGGTCATGGACCAGCTTAGAGGAACCGCCGGCGCCCACCGCTATGATGGGCTGTTTTTCCTCCATAATTAGTATATTGTAAATGCCGGCTTTGTCAACCTTTGCATAGCCTACATTTTCAAAATTTCCCTTCATGTTTTTCTGGCGGTACAGATAATAGGGTCCCATTCCCATTTCATATGCAGTTTTCATGGTGAGATCCATGATCTGCTGGTTATTTTCAAAAGTCATTTCCTGATACCGGTCTTTGAAAATATTCAGCCTGGCGGCGCGTTTCACCGCAAGGGAATGAACTGTCATGCTGTCCGGCGCAAGCTCCCGGATCTCTCTCAGAGTGTTTTCCACCATGGAGATATCTTCTCCCGGAAGGCCGACGATCAGGTCCATATTGATATTGTCAAATCCCTGCTCTCTCGCCAGAAGGAAGGCCTGTCTGGTCTCCTGGACAGTATGCCGTCTGCCGATGATATCCAGAGTCTCCTGGTTCATGGTCTGGGGATTCACAGAGATCCTGGTCACGGGATAATTCCGGATCATCGCAAGTTTTTCCGCCGTAATGCTGTCCGGACGCCCCGCCTCCACTGTAAACTCCGCAAGTCCGTCAAAACCGAAGGAGTCCTCCAACGCGTCAAAAAGGCGTTTCAGCAGCTCCGGCTCCAGTGTGGTTGGAGTTCCGCCGCCGATATAGATGGTATCAAGAACGCGGCCCTTTGCTTTCATCATCCGGGAAACCGCCTGAATTTCCTTTACAAGGGCGTCCAGATACAGATCCACACGGTCTTGCCACTGCTTCAGCGGATAAGAGCTGAAAGAACAGTACAGGCAGATGCTGGGACAGAAGGGAATCCCCACATAAAGGCTGTACCCGTTTTCATAATCGATATCTTTCAGGATCTCCCTCTCCCTGTTGGCTATGGTAATGGCAAGGGCCGTCTTCTGCGGGCTGACCAGATAGCGTTCCCGCATTTCTTTCGCCGCTTCGGTATTCTTCATTCCCGATTCGATCATACCCATCGCCAGCTTGGCCGGCCGGATCCCGGTAAGGTTTCCCCAGGGAAGCGTTCTTCCTGTAAGTTTCACCAGAAGCTGATAGAGGGCATACTTTATCTTGTCTTTATTTTCTTTTCGTATCTCATGGGGATCCTTACAGCAAAGAAGGGCATCCGAAGACTGCCCCTGTATGAATTCCGCGCTGATCACACCTCTGCGCTCTTCACTGTCGTAATGGATCAGACAGTTCTGATCCTGTTTTTCTACCCGGAAACGGAGATCTCCGCTTACAGCGTCCTGTTCTTCGCGCGTATAAGAGACGTTGATCTCGCTTTCCGGATAAAAAGCACGGATCAGTTCATAAATATCATGTTCAAATTCTCTGTCCAGAAATAAAATACTGATTTTAAACAAAGGGATTGTACCTCTTTTCATATCCGATGGTAGTGGAACTGTCATGCCCCGGATAAACCTCTGTCTCCTCGGGAAGCATATCCAGAAGCCTGTGAAGGCTCCGCACGATCTCCGCGGTGCTTCCTCCCGGGAAATCCGTCCGTCCCACCGAGCCGTAAAACAGTGTATCTCCGCTGAAAAGCACGCCCTCATCCTTCAGATAATAGCAGCAGCTCCCCTCCGTATGTCCGGGAGTATAGACCGTCTGAATGGAAAATCCGGCCGCCTCAAACACCTCAAGATCACTGAGCTGTACGTCGGCTTCCAGGGAACAGGCCCTCCCCTGAAACGCGGACAGGTTTACCATAGGTTTTTCCAAAGTTTCCCTTTCCATGGCGGAAGCATAGACAGGAATCCCGTATTCCTTTTTTATATCCGCGGCCGCCAGAATATGATCATAATGGCCGTGGGTCAATAGGATCCCTACCGGTCTTGCCTGCATTTCCTTTATTTTATCGATAATAACCTGGGGCTGATCCGCCGGATCGACGATCAAAAGCTCCCCTGTCTCTTTGTTTTTCAGGAAATAGCAATTTGTCATTACCGGGCCGAGAATACATTTCTGCAAGTCCAAATTTTTCATATCTTTTCCTTTCTTCCGGGCAGGACGCCGGATCAGCCAGTGGTACGCTCCACATCAAGAACGCTTTCCACCTGGCGGATTTTTTCCACAAGAGAAGCCAGTTCCTCCTTGCTTCCGATCTCAAAGCTGACAGAGATCGTCGCCTTATCCTGCTTGTTGGTACGGCAGTTAATATTTTTCATATCAATCTTACGCTCAGTAAAGATTTTTGACAGATCGACAAGAAGCCCTGTCCTGTTGTTGGCGTATATCTGAAGCTCCGCCATATATTTTTCAGAAACCCTGGTATCTGTCTGCTGCCATTCCGCCTCAATAAGACGGGTTCTGTCCGTTTCCGACATGTTCAGGATATTAACGCAGTCTGTACGATGAATGGTGATCCCCCGTCCTCTTGTGACAAATCCCACAATCTCGTCTCCGGGGATCGGACTGCAGCACTTGGAAAAACGTACTGCCACGTCGTGGATTCCACGTACTACGATCCCGCCCTTTGCTTTGGCAATATGAAGCTTGTCCTGGTTCTCGGCCGCCGCCTCCAGAACCTCCTCGTCTGTGATCTTCTTTTTATTTTCTTTTTCATAAGCTTCCATGAGCTTATTAAATACCTGTCCCTCCTTCAGGCCGCCGTGTCCGATGGCTGCAAGGACGGAATCCCAGTCCCGGAATCCGTATTTTCGCATAACGGCTTCCAGATACTGGCTTTTTGTATAGGTACTGATCTTATACCCCTTTGATTTCGCATACTGGGCAAGCATTTCCTTGCCTTTGAGGATATTATCCTCTTTCAGTTCTTTTTTGAACCACTGATTGAACTTATTTTTTGCCTGAGTACTCTTTACAAGCTTCAGCCAGTCGCGGCTCGGTCCCTGGGAATTCTGAGAAGTAATGATCTCAATTCTGTCTCCGTTCTGGATCTCATATTCTATAGGAACCAGCTTCCCGTTTACCCTGGCTCCCACCATGCGGTTTCCTACCGCGCTGTGTACCGAATAGGCAAAATCAATAGGCGTAGAGCCTGTGGGAAGATTTTTCACATCCCCCTGGGGAGTAAAGCAATAGACGCTGTCTGCAAACAGGTTCAGGTCGTTTTTCAGAAGGCTCATAAACTCCCTGTTGTCAGACATGTCTCTCTGCCATTCCAGTATCTGGCGCAGCCAGTTAAGCTTTTCTTCTTCGCTTTTGTCCACCGGAACCTTTCCGTCGGAAGACTCCTTATATTTCCAGTGAGCGGCAATTCCGTATTCCGCTGTCTTATGCATTTCAAAGGTTCTTATCTGGATTTCAAAAGGCTGCCCGTTGGGACCGATCAGAGTCGTATGAAGGGACTGGTACATATTCGGCTTCGGCATTGCGATATAATCCTTGAATCTTCCCGGGATCGGCTTATACATCTCATGGATCACACCCAGCGCCGCATAGCAGTCCTTTACTGTGTCCACCAGGATGCGGACGGCAAAAAGATCATAGATCTGGTCGATGGTCTTGTCCTGGTTCACCATTTTTTTGTAAATGCTGAAGAAGTGCTTGATCCTTCCGGCAACCTGGGCTTTGATCCCGGCGTCGTCCATATGCTGCTTCACCTGTTTTACGATGCCGTTGACAAACTCCTGCCGCTCGCTCTTTCTCAAAGAGACCTTATCTACCAGATCATAATAAACATCCGGTTTTAAATATTTCAGAGAAAGATCATCCAGTTCCACCTTGATCTTGGAAATACCGAGACGCATGGCGATAGGAGCGTAAATATCCATCGTCTCTCTGGCCTTTTCCTGCTGTTTCTCCGGCCTCATATACTGAAGTGTCCGCATATTGTGAAGACGGTCCGCAAGCTTGATGAGGATTACCCGGATGTCCTTAGCCATAGCCAGAAACATTTTCCGGAGATTTTCCGCCTGTAATTCCACCTTATCCTTGGAATAATTAAGCTGTCCCAGTTTTGTCACCCCGTCTACCAGAAGGGCCACCTCGGAGCCGAATTCCTTTTCAACCTCCTCGTCGGTCATCCAGGTATCCTCTACGGCGTCGTGGAGAAGTCCTGCCACGATCGTTTCCTTATCCAGCTCCAGATCCGCCAGAATGATGGCAACACACAGAGGATGGATGATGTAGGGTTCCCCTGATTTTCGTTTCTGATCCTTATGGGCCTCTTTCGCCACCTCATAAGCTTTCTGTATCATGGAAATATCCGCGGAGGGATGATACTTTCTCACACTGGAGATCAGTTCCTGATACAAATCCTCCGGACTGGTAAAGTCATTCATAGACTTTACCGCCGCGTCCGCTTTTTTCACAGATTCCAGTTTTTCCTGCTCCGACTGTCCGGAGCTGTTTTCAATCTGTACGTTTTTCTTTGTCTCTGCCATTATCTCCCACCTGTCTGATATCGTCTTTACGTGGTTATTTATTTTCCCTCATAGCGGATCACAGAATCCACACTGTATCCTTTCAGTTTCTCTCTTCCTTTAAGTCCGGCCAGTTCCATAAGGAACACAATTTTTACAACCTCTCCTCCAAGCTGCTCCACCAGCTTTACCGCAGCCTCGACGGTTCCGCCTGTTGCGATCAGATCGTCGATGATGGCAACCTTCTGTCCCGGCTTGATCGCGTCCTTATGCATCTCGATCTCCGCGCTTCCATATTCCAGATCATAGCTCTGGGAAATCGTATCGCAGGGAAGTTTTCCTTTTTTTCTCACCGGTACGAAAGCCTTATGAAGATTATAGGCAATAGGTACTCCAAACATGAAGCCTCTTGACTCTGTTCCCACGATCACATCCACGTCCACATCCTGCAGAAATGCCTGCATGGAATCAATCGCAAGCTTTAATCCGTCTGCATCCTGCAGAATACTGGTAACGTCCCGGAAAATGACTCCCGGCTCCGGAAAATCCGGAATGCTTCTCACATACTCTTCTATTTTCTTCATACTTCCGTACCTCCGCTTCTCTAAATGAAAATCATAACTGTTCTGCGCCTGCATACAGGACGCGGAACAGTTATCGCAAAACAATCAATATAAATCCAGATAAGTATATCACTTTTTTTCAGGGGAATCAATGAAAAACCCGACAGGACTCGGCAAAAACCGCCGCTGTCCGCCTTTTTTCAGTATTCAGCAGTAATTGCGGATCACAATCTGGAGGTTTTCTCTTCCCTGATATGTATTGATTTCAGGATAATAGGTAACAGAAATCGTTTCCCTGCTTCCCGCATACGCGGCAAAGGCTGCCGCCTCTCCAAAATAAACCGCCTCAGCCAGACCTCCGTCAGGCGCCTGAAGCTTCATCTTCGCCACATTCTGATTTTTCCCCAAAATCCTGAGATTTAAAACCCGAAGATCCTTTTGGGCAAACAAAGGTTTTGTATTTCCTTTTCCAAAAGGTTCCAGTACCGACAGTTCCTCCGTCAGTTCTTTTGTCAGATAAGAAATCGGCATTGGGACGTCAATGGTAATTTTCGGGGTAAGCTCTTTTTCTGTCAGGGTACAGTTTTCGTTCAGTTTCCTGCGGAACAGTTCCACATTTTCCTCTTTCAGGGACAGCCCCGCCGCCATAGGATGCCCGCCGAACTGTTCCAGAAGCTCCCGGCACTTTACCAGCTCGTCGTACATGGAGTACGCCTCAATGGAACGTCCGCTGCCTTTTACTCCATTTTCTCCTCTGGTAAGCACAAATACCGGTTTGTAATATTTTTCCCTGATCCTGCCGGCAATGATTCCCGCCAGACTTTCATGACATTCCGGAAGATACACTACCAGCACCGGGTCTTTTTTCAGCTCTGTTTCCTCGATCAGACGGACGGCCTCCTCTTTTCCTTTTTCTGTCATTGCCTTTCTGCTCTGGTTCAGGGCAAGAAGATCTCCCGCTTCCCTGGCGGCTTTCTCCGGATCCTCTTCACAGAGAAGCTTCAGCGAGCGGGAAGCTGTGTCAAGCCGGCCGCTGGCATTAATACAGGGGCCGAGGACAAATCCCACATGGTAAGCAGTGATCCTTCCGCCTTCCAGTCCGTTGGCGGCAATCAGGGCACGCAAACCCGGGTTCTTTGTATGTTCCAGTCTTTTCAGGCCTTCTTTCACGATAATTCTGTTTTCACCCTGAAGATCCATTACATCCCCTACGGTAGCTATCGCGGCCGCCTCAGAAAACTCCAGGATCTCTTCTTCCGGTATTCTATGCTTTTCATAAAGAGCCCATATCAGTTTCCAGGCTACCGCGGCGCCGCAGAGATTCTTGTTGGGATAAGCGCAGTCGGACTGCTTTGGATTGATCACTGCGTCCGCCGGAGGAATCATCCATTCTCTTCCCTTTTCCGTATCTATATAGGGGATTTCATGATGATCTGTCACGATCACCGTCATCCCTCCTTCTTTTGCCTGGGCGATTTCTTCTGAAGCGGCAATTCCGTTGTCGCAGGTGACGATGGTATCTATCTGGTCTTCCAGGGCCTGTTCGATCAACTGTCTGTGGATCCCGTATCCGTCCTTTACTCTGTCCGGAATGTAAGTATCCACCTGGGCGCCCAGACGTTTCAGCCCCCTCAGAAGTATAAAAGTGGAGCTTACCCCGTCGATGTCATAATCTCCGATGATCCTGATCTTTACGTGAGAGGCGATTTTTTCCGAAAGTATTTCCACAGCCTTTTCCATATCTTTTAAAAGCCAGGGGGAAGGAAGTTCTTTGAAAGTTCCATAAAGGTACTCCCTGATATTTTCTTCTCCCACCACGTCTCTGTTCCGTATCAGTCTGGCGGTCACCGGATCAATACCGAACCGTTTCCCTATTTCCTGAAAATCAGCCTTTTTGGCCATCACTACCCATCTTTCCATCTTTTTCTCCTGTCACTGTTTTTATTTTACAGGAAAACACACATTTCTCAATGCATTCTTCCTCTT
>ERZ1090868.1832-NODE-1834-length-10956-cov-12.707642_pt1 | contig 10956 bp, 8 predicted proteins | sample MGYA00478475_ERZ1090868 | MGnify/ENA primary metagenome ERZ1090868 (study PRJEB33644, sample SAMEA5815747) | chicken gut metagenome | biome: Chicken; feature: Gastrointestinal Tract; material: Caecum | place: Ireland | collected 2019-01-01 | study: A study of...
CACTTTATAGAGAAGATCCGCAAAGGGTTCCATCGCATTTTTGGCTTCCTCCACCGTGTTTGTCTGCGCCCCCACCTCCAGCAGCAGCGACCGGGGCTTCAGATGCAGATTATAACGGTAGCCTTTCAGGTAGATGCATCTCGTATACCCGGGATAATACTGTTTCGCCAGATATTCCAGCTGAAAAGAAAACGCCAGGTTATCCTCGATATAGGGATTTGGCAGATAAGAGATCTCTCCGTTCTGGTTTGTTCTGCTGAGTCCGTTGAAAAACATGACCTGGGCAGTCTGTTTTCCGTTTACCTCTGTGACCAGATGCTTGGACTCATCCACCCCGTCCCTGTGCAGATCGATCACGATCTCGATGGTCGGATGTTCCTGCAGGGCCTGGCTGATCACCGGTTCCGCATAATTATAGGCCGCGCTGCGGTCGATCTGGCCATCCACAATGTCGAAGGTATCCGTGATGTGCAGTACCTGATATCCATACCGCTCCTGCAACAGCTGCGCAAGATAATCACCCACGCCGATAACCGTCGTGGAGGTATCTCCGTCCACAGAATCCGCAAAACCCTCCTGGGAATGGGTGTGATAGATCAGGATCTGCGGATTGTCGGGATCTTTTTCCAGGCTCATATCCATTCCCAGCAACGTATCTGCGTTGATCTGGGACTCCAGAGCAGTGGTCGTAGGATCTACGACAAAGAAATTGTTCAGAAGATAATTAAAATCTGCCAGCTGTTCTCTTGGAATCTCCACCTGTTTTTGTGTCGCCGTGCCTTCCGGAATCTGCGCGGTCTCCTGTACCTGTTCCTGCTGCGTTCCGGAACTGTCCGCCTGACTGCTCTCCGTTCCGCCGGCCTGATCGTCCGCGGTTCCGCTGTCCTTCGTTCCGTCTGCCTGGTCACTCTGAGGATCACCGGACAGACTGCTTTGCGCCTGCTGATTTTCATCTGTGACAGCCTGTGCCTGATTCTCCGCCTGGCTTTTCTCCGCGATCAGTTTTTCATTCTCTTCCCGGATTGCATCGGCCGTTTCCGCATCTTCAATGATCGCTTCTTCTCCGCAGTCCGTCTCCCCGAATGTCAGAATCGGGAACTGCTCTTCCACAGTCTGCAGCACAGCGGTGAAAAAGTCCCGGGGCATTTCCTCCTGGCTGTATTCCATCCCGGGCAGAAACAATTCCGCCGCATGTTCTCCCGCCTGTACATATGCCTGCCCAAGGATCTGGCCTGTCTGCCCGGTATTCTTCCTCTCCCAGAGACTATAACATTTCCCCGCCAGATATATCCCCACAAGGATCACGCACAGGATCAGCACCGCACGCACCTTCTTTTCCAGATCATTCATATCATCACCTTTAATTATGATATGTCCAACCTTCTCCGGAAAGACCTCCTCATAGCCGTAAAAGCTGACAACAGGTCTGCTGCGCTCTAAGCCTGATGCCCCGCCGCCTGCCGCGGGATCTCGGACTGTGAAAATGCCAGATTCAATCCTTCGGAGATCGTAAAACTGAGTCGTTTTACTGTCTCATCGATATCCTTTGGCGTCACATACATACTCATCAGCGACGGACTGATCAGCTCCGAAAGAAATTCGTCCATCTCCGAGTCTTCCAGTGATTCCAGAAGTTCTGAAACTGCATCGTGAATGATCGTCGCAGCGTCCACAACGGTCGGAACTCCGATCCCGATGACAGGAACCTTCACTGTTTCCCGGTTCAGGCCTGTCCTGTAATTTCCCACACCGGAACCGGGGCTGATCCCGGTGTCCGTAAGCTGGATCGTACAGTTCAGACGCCGGATGCTGCGCGCAGCCAGTGCGTCAATCACCACCAGCACATCCGGTTTTGTCTCATCGATCACCCCCTGGACGATCTCCTGCGTCTCCATTCCCGTCTGTGCCATAACGCCTGGAACCAAGGCGCTCACCCGGATCACATGCTCTTCTCCCATGGCTGCCGCTCCGTATTCATTGACAATGTGTCTGGTGATATTCAGATTGTCCACGACCATAGGGCCGAGAGCATCCGCAGTGATCTCCCGGTTCCCAAGCCCCACCACCAGCACAGAACAGTCACGATCCTCCGGGAGCATCTTTTTCAGACATCTGGCGATCTCTTCCGAGATTTCCCGATGGTACTCATCGTCAGGCACAGCCAGGTTGGGCGCTTCCATTGTCACATACGTTCCCACAGGCTTTTCCATCAGCCTCGCACCCTGCTCCGTCTCAATTTTTACCAGCGTGGTCCACAATTCCCGTCTCCGGTTGTAACGCTTTTTGATCTCCACTCCCGGAATCTCCACCCGGTCCTTCTCAAATTTTTCTCCATTCTCCATTGCAAGATCTGTGCGGACTCTGAACCTTCCAATCATAAGAATCTCCTTTCCCGCCGGCTGCCACAGTATGACAGCAGCAATTTCCTTTGACATAAGCATCTCCATATAACTTTTTTTTACTCATATTTTAAAAGAATTCCATGGGTAACAATTCACCCAACTCTGCACATTTACTACGCTGACCGCATGAAAACGTGGCGCCTGTGAACATCCAGCCCATCGCAAAGCAATTTTCAATAGCTCAACTGTTACCATCCCAATCTGCAATTCTCAGATACGCCTTGCCTTCCGCACAGAAATAGCTTAGAATAAGTAGCAGACATTCATCTTCTGTAAATAAAAACGCACATCAGACGATACAATATGAAGAAAACGGGGGACTGTATGAAAACCATTAATGAAGACATCAAAAATCAGGATTATAAAAAAGCCTACCTGCTTTACGGCGACGAAGCCTATCTGAAGCAGCAGTACAAACATAAACTGCTTCAGGCATTGGTCTCCGCTGATGACACGATGAATTTTTCCCGTTTTGAGGGCAAGGGGATCAATGTGCGGGAAGTGATCGACCTGGCGGAGACGATGCCCTTTTTCTCAGACCGCCGTGTCATTCTGATGGAACATACAGGCTTTTTTAAAAACAAGTCTGAGGAACTGGCGGATTACATGAACAATCTTCCGGATTGTATCTGTTTCCTTTTTGTGGAAGACGAGGTGGATAAGAGAAACCGCATGTACAAAGCCGTTCAGAAATACGGCCGTGCCGTGGAATTTTCCACACAGGATGAAAAGACGCTGATGACCTGGGTGCTCAGCATCCTGAAGAAAGAAAACAAAAAGATCACCCGTCCGGATATGGAACTTTTTCTCGGAAAAACCGGAACGGACATGGGAAATATAGAGAGGGAACTCGACAAACTGCTCGCTTATACAATGGGACGAGACGTGATCACTTCTGCCGATATCGAGGCCGTGTGTACCACACAGATCACCAACCGCATCTTCGACATGATCCGAGCGGTTACGGAAAAACGTCAGCGCAGAGCGCTGGATCTGTATTACGATCTCCTTTCGCTCAAGGAGCCGCCGATGAGAATCCTTTTCCTCCTCGCCAGGCAGTTTAATCTGCTCCTTCAGGTGAAAGAACTCGCCGCGGAAGGCTGTGATCAGGCGACCATCGCCAAGCGGACCGGCCTGCAGAATTTTGTTGTCAGAAACTATCTGCCGATGGCAAGGAAATATGAACGGGAGGATCTGAAAAAAGCCGTCGAAGACTGTGTAGACACAGAAGAGGCGGTAAAAACCGGACGGCTGACCGATGTGATGAGCGTCGAACTTCTGATCATCCGGTACAGTTCCTGAAGATTCCTTCCCTATCCGCCACAGTACCCACGGCAGCAACCTGCCTGCGTGCCCATAAAAAAACTCCCGGCTACATGACGGTATAGCCAGGAGTTTTTATTGTTCAATAATTTATTTATGCGATCGAGTTTACAGCTTTGCTCAGGCGGGAAACTTTTCTTGCAGCGTTGTTTTTGTGGTAAACGCCTTTTGAAGCAGCCTTGCTGATCGTAGAAATCGCATCTGTCAATGCGGCATTTGCTGCTGCCTTATCGTTTGCAGCAACTGCAGCCTCTACTTTTTTCATAGAAGTCTTAACTGCGGAACGGATGGATTTGTTGCGCGCAGCCTTTGTCTGATTTACAAGGATTCTTTTCTTTGCGGATTTAATGTTAGCCAAACTGTACACCTCCAAACTAAATTTTCATTTGATATTTTTATAATTCGAGTTCTGTGTTCCGGGAACAGACACGGGCGTTCCTCCGAAACATGCTTTATTATTTTATGACATCTGCCGGGGTTTGTCAAGCGTTTTGTCAAGAAACTTATCCGAAAAAAATAGCCGTTCATCCAGCCGAACAGGTCCATAAGATCGTCCTACGGGCTCCTGCTCTCCGTAGTTCGATAGCCTCTGACTGTGCAGGCGCGTCCGTCCGTGATGCAGGTAAGGGCGCCGGTATCCGCAGTCACATAAACGTCGGCGGAGACGGCGGAAAGTCTCTGCAGAAGTTCCTGATGGGGATGTCCATAACGGTTAGCGGCAGAGCAGGAAATGACTGCGACTTCCGGACAGGTCAGGGAGAGAACTTCCTCCGGCGTCGAGTTTTTGGAACCGTGGTGCGCCACTTTCAGATAGTCATAGTCCTGTCCCTCTTCTTTCAGCACATCCAGTAATCTTTCTTCTCCGTCTCCCTGTACATCTCCGGTCAGAAGCGCATCGAATTCCCCGTAGTGCAGCGAGAGAACGATACTTCCGGCGTTCGGTTCTTCCCGGTAGTCCTCCCCTTCCTCGGGGTGGAGCACCCTTATAGTCAGTTCTCCGGCCGTGATGCAGTCTCCTTTTTTCATATAGCTGACGACAGCCCCGGTTTCTCCGGCCAGCTGTTCCAGTTCCGCCGCGCAGTCGCTGTTCTGCATCCACCACGGCAAAAACAGCCGACGGATTCTCAACACGGTCATCCGTTTTCCGGTCAGCTCCAGCAATTCCCGGATCCCGTTCACATGATCTTCATCGGAATGTGTCACAATGACCGCGTCCAGCGTTCCGATCCCCTGGCTTTTCAGGTAGGGCAGGATCCGATAGTTTCCCACATTTTTTTCGTCTGTGCTTCCCCCGTCGACCAGCCATGCGGACTGTGCGCCTTTTCGTATCACCAGAGAATCCCCCTGACCGACGTCCAACGCTGTGATGGACAGCGGCGGATCCCATCGGAACAGGAGGCAGATAACGGCAGCTGCCAGAATACACCCCTGAAGGATTTTTCCCGTTCGGGAAAACAGGAATCCTGTCAGCTTCTTTTCCGCATTCTCTTCCCGTGACGCCCAGGATATACCGGCCAGCACAAGAGTAAGCAGTATATAAAACAGCGCCACCTGAATCAGCGACGGCTGACCGCAGATCCAGACCGCACCGGGGATCTTCTGCACAGCCTTCATGACGGTCTCATACAGCCCGAGAAAGATGAATGCCGGAAGAAGCGCCAGTCTTCCCAAAGTCACGGAAAACAGGCCCGCACAGCAGCCCAGGATTCCCGAAGCCATGACCCACGCCATGGTCGGCAAAATGATCAGGTTCGGAAGGATAGAGAGAACCGGTATTTCATAGAAAAAATAAGCGGTCAGCGGCAGCGTCGTCAGCGTAATAAGCGTGCAGGAGACCGCGTTTTCCTTTAATGTAGCGACCAGTCCCCGCCCTTTTTCTCTCCACTTCTCAGGAATCTTTTCCGGAATTCTTTCTCTTTTTCTGCTTTTTCCCGATTTTCCACCGTTCCCCTGGTCTCCGTTTTCACTTCCTTTGAAAAGTTTTTCTGTCCTTGCAGTCTTTTCCACAGTTTCTCCGCAGATCATTCCCTTTTTCCACACCGGCCACACCAGCGCGGCGCCGATCACCGCGATATAAGACAGAAGAAATCCGCTGTATGTCAAATTCTCCGGCTGCAGGATCAGCGTGATCACCGCTGCCAGCGCCAGGGCGCTGACGGAATCATAGGTCCGGCCGACCAGTCCGGCAATCACCATGACCGTAAACATATAAAATGCCCGTCTGGTGGCGACTCCATTCCCCGTAAACACAGTATAGACCGCCATACCTGCGACAGCCAGACCGGAACTGATCAGACGATGACATCCGGTTTTCCGGAGCAACCGCAGCAGTCCCATACCCATCATGGACAGATGCAGTCCGGAGATACTGAGCACGTGCAGCACGCCGCCCATCTGATAAGCGGCTTTCAGTTCCGGATCCAGAAGGGATTTGTCCCCGATCAGCATTGCCGAAAGGATCCCCGCCTGGGATTCCGGCAGCATCACGGACAGATTTTCCACCATCCGGCTGCGAATCTGTTTCATATATTCCGAAAACCCCGGAGGCGCCTCCTGTGCCACCCGGATCTCCTCCGCCCATATAGTATAAAAGATTCCTTTGGCCGCATACCACGCCGCCGTGTCAAACTGACCGGGATTCGCCGGAGCATCCGGTTTTTCCAAAGTTCCCTCCGCGGAAACCACGCTGCCGATCGTGATCGGATCTTCCTGCTGTGTGATCAGATATAATTTTTTTACTGGAATTTCGTTCTCCTGAACCTTGAGAACACAAGATGTAATAAGATAAGTTTTAGAATTGTCTTTGATTTCATAGTCCCGGACCTGTCCCTGGACCTGTACGGTTTCTTCTGACTGAACCAGCATCTCCAGCTGTCCTTTTTCGGGCTCCCCGAAGACGGGAAGCCCGGCCAGACGCATCAGCCAGATACCCAGTGCAAGTCCGAGACACACCAGGCACATTGGCCGTTTTTTCATTCACTGTTTTCCTCCAGATATGACAGGTCTTTTTCGTAAAATTGATTCAGTTTCATACTTTCCCGGAAAGTCACATCGCTCTCCCCGTTGATTGAGAACTGTACTTTCTGCACCGGGCAGTTGGTAGTGATAGAATTCACCAGCGCATAGATCGGAATTTCCTGCGCGACACTCAGCGTTCCGTTCACAAACGTATCGTCAAAATTGACATAAGCGATATTGTCCGAGGTCGTGACGCTCAGGATGTTCGTGTCGGACGGCATGACCGCATAATGTCCCTGCTCCGACGGGCCTTTCACCAGCTGTTCCACGACCACACGTTCCAGCGGCATGCTGGTACTGTAATATACGGATCTTGTCTCCGCCACCAGTTTATCTCCGGTTTCGTTGGCGAAATACAACGTCAGCGTCGTATACTGATAATTGTTGATCTCCTTGCCGGCGTTTTCCACAAAACTTTCCCGTGTCATCGGGCCGATCACATTCCCCGCCGAATCTTTCAGTTCGCCGTTCTCCGTCGTGATCTGCACCCGGTCGACACCTTCAATCTGTGTAAACCCCCGCACCAGCCCGGCACGTACCAGGACCTCTCTTGTCCGGTTCATCTCATCGTAAGGTCCGCTGATCTTCAGCGTCAGCGTATGATCTTCCAGCGTATAATCCTGAATGTTCACGTCCTTCGCCATCAGACGCTGATAGTCTTCCTCCTCCGGCGCCGCATTGAACATTTCCACATACTCCCGGATCAGTTCCTCGCCTTCCGACGCCTCCGGTTCGCAGGCTTCCTCCACGACCTGATTCGCATCCAGCGACAGATAATACATAAAATAATCTGCCGATTCTTCCTCGCTCTCGTTTCGGCCGCATCCCATAAGAAGGACAAGAACTGTCAGAATTGAAATTAATCGTCTCATTTTATGCCTCCTTGAAACACGCGCTAAGCCAGATACGTCAGAGGAATACGGACAGAGAACGTTGTCCCTTCATTTTCCTTGCTGTAAACCTTGATCGCGCCGCGATGCATGACAATCGCACTTCTTGCGATCGCAAGTCCGAGTCCGGTACCGCCGATTTCTCTGGAATGAGACTTGTCCACGCGATAAAATCGTTCAAAAATATGATCCAGAGATTCCTTTGGAATACCAATCCCCGAGTCCGCCACAGTCACATAAAAGTACTTGTGATCGGCATTCAGAGAAACTCTGACCCATCCGCCTTCCACATTGTATTTGATCGCATTCTCCACCAGGTTGGAAATCGCCAGCGTCAGCTTCGTCTCGTCCACCTCCGCATTCACCGGGCGGAAACTGTCGAGGATCAACTCCACGTTTTTGGTCGCGGCGATCGGGCGGAGCCGTTTCAGGATCAGCTCCAGCAGATCGTTGATGTTGATCGAAGCAATATTCAGATCCGCAGCCTTCTTGTCCAGTTTCACAAGGGACAGCAGATCTGTGATAATCTGATTCTCCCGGTCGATCTCCTCGGTGATGTCCTGCATAAACTCCTTGTAAAGTTCCACCGGCACATCCTCCTGAGCATTCAGGGAATCCGCCAGAACCTTCATGGACGCCAGAGGCGTCTTCAGTTCATGAGACACATTGGAAACAAATTCCTGGCGGGATTCATCCAGCGTCCGCACACGAGCCAGCATCTTGTTAAACGCATCGGTGATCAGTTCCGTCTCAAGATAATCCGGAACCGAAATATTTTCATCCAGGTACCCATCGGTGATATCCTCAATGGAACGGGTGACCTTCTGAAACGGCCGCACAAGAATCCCGGACAGAAAGTATCCAAGTACGATGACAAACACCATGACGATCAGCAACATCATCGTTCCTTTTCGCTCCAGGATCTGCATATTCGCCTTGATCTCGTCGGTGGAAACGCTCGCCAGCATTACGCCCAGCGTGTCCCCGTTCTCCTTATCCTGGATACGGATGGTCATTTCAATATAACTGCTCTTGGAGTCATAGCGGCTGGTATCTTTCCCGTTATAGCTGTCGATGACCTCCTGAGAGATCATCGTCTTGCCCCGGTCTAAGTCGTAAGTATCCTTTACGATCTTAAAATCGCTGTCGATGATCAGGATCCGGCCGCCGTAAATGTTATTTAAAATACTGAGTTCCCCGTTGATCGCTGTTGAACTCTGATCCTGCAGATAATTCTGCTGGACCATCTGATCGCAGATAATATCGCACTGATTTTTAACTGTGATACTGCGGACCGTAACCGCGCGTTCCTCGTAACTGTCGACAATCCCGTTTTCCACGATGATCATCGGAACGATCCCGATCACTACCAGGATCACAGTAATGCGGAACCGAAGGCTCCGCAGAAACTTCCATCTGCCTTTTTTCGTAAATTTAAGCCTGGAAATAATAACCCACTCCCCATTTTGTATGTACGTACTTCGGTTCACTCGGATTCGGCTCGATCTTCTCTCTCAGCCGTCGAATATGGACGTCCACGGTGCGGACGTCGCCCGGATATTCGTATCCCCAGACGATATTCAGCAGATTTTCCCGGCTGTACACTTTATTCGGATTGAACACCAGAAGCTCCAGAACGTCAAACTCCTTCGCGGTCAGGTTGATCTCCTTATCCTTGATAAATACGCGGCGTCCTTCGCAGTCCAGCTTCAGATCTCCGGCCTGTACCACTTTGGCCTTTTCTTCCTTGGCGGCAGGTTTGGTAGTACGGCGCATGATCGCTTTGATCCGCGCTTTGACTTCCAGAATGTTAAACGGCTTGGTAATATAATCATCCGCGCCGTACTCCAGTCCCAGGATCTTGTCCATATCCTCGCCTTTCGCCGTCAGCATGATGATCGGAACACTGGAAAACTCCCGGATCTGCTGGCAGACCTGAATGCCGTCCATCTTTGGAAGCATGATGTCCAGAAGAATCATATCGTAGTCATGTTCCCGCGCCATATTCAGCGCTTCCTCACCGTCATAGGCACAGTCTACTTCCATTCCGTCCTGTTCCAGACTGAAACGGATCCCTTTTACAATCAATTTCTCATCGTCTACTACCAGTACCTTTTTCGCCATAACTCTCTCCTCATATATGAAACTGTTATACAGTTATCGAATCCCTGATCTTTTCAAACATTTTTTCCTTAATACCATCGATCTTCATGATATCCTCGATCGACTCGAATTTTCCGTTTTCTTCCCGGTAGGCGATGATCGCCTTCGCACGGCTCTCCCCGATTCCGGAAAGCGTCATCAACTCGTCCTCGTCCGCCGTGTTGATATTGACCTTTCCGTCACCGGAACCGGCCAATGTTCCGTCACCGCCGGAAACACTTCCGCCGGCTCCCTGCTCTGCAGTTTCCCCATTCTGCACTTCTTCCACTGTCAGAACCGTGATCTGCTCGCCGTCCGCCAGCGGCCTTGCCTGGTTCAATGCCTTGGGATCTGCAGATTCCAGCAATCCTCCTGCCATCTCCACCGCCTCATAGACACGGCTTCCTTCCGGCAGAACATATACTCCGGGACTGGCCACCGCGCCGCACACATAAACCTGGATCTCCGCCGGCGGAAATTCCTCCGGATCAGAGACCTCCTGTCCGGCGTCCGAAGCATCCGCCGTCAGGTCCTCCGGATCGGAGAGATCCGTCACTTCTGTCCCAGTCTCCGCCGAAGACGCGCCGGAAGAAGCCACAGTATAAGAAACCGCGTCCCTCTCACACCCGGCCAGCAGAAAAACCATCAGTATCGCCAGATTCAACACCGTAAAACCGGAAAATTTTCTTTTATTTATCATCAGCATAACTCCTTTTCGCACATGCGTAAAGGTCCCTTGTGTATGCATAACTTACTACATATTGTAGCGGAGTTTTTATGAAAATACAAGATTTTTTTAGAACGCAAAATTCCCCTCAGCGGTTCGTCCGCGTCGGGGAAAATCGTCCGTCACTTCTCCCCGTCTTTCAGTTTTAACACCATAATACTTTCAGAGTGATTCTTTTCCTGAATTCCTACAGTACAGCATATTTGCTGGCTTTTTTTGTTTTTTAAAAACTTGACAAAATATTTTTTTGCCTCTTTACTAAATGGTGTTATGGTGTTATAATAAGGAGAGGTGATTTTATGGCTTACTTTTTGAAAAAATCCAATCTGAAAAAGGGTACTTATCTTCAGATTTATGAAAGTTTTTATGACCCGCGTAAAAAAAATACCGCGCACCGTTCTTATAAAGCCCTTGGTTACGTCCACGAACTCCAGGAAAAAGGAATCGAGGACCC
>ERZ1090868.1833-NODE-1835-length-10956-cov-5.908999_pt1 | contig 10956 bp, 9 predicted proteins | sample MGYA00478475_ERZ1090868 | MGnify/ENA primary metagenome ERZ1090868 (study PRJEB33644, sample SAMEA5815747) | chicken gut metagenome | biome: Chicken; feature: Gastrointestinal Tract; material: Caecum | place: Ireland | collected 2019-01-01 | study: A study of the...
GCGGGGGCGTAAAGGACTTGAAGATGTTGGTGGGAGAACCCTTCAGGCCGATGGTGGTGGGATCGATCAGCGGATCGTCCTTGAGGGTATTGTAATCATAAACCGTTACCGGCTTGGAGTAGCAATCCATAATGCCGCCCAGAGACATGTAACGCGGAACATTCAGCTCCTTGATGCAGGTCAGCAGGCAGGGGGTCTTGCACTGGATGGTCATGTAGCCGTCCTCGAGCATACGCTTAACGGTGACGGTGTTGCCTTCCTTTTTAATGTCGGCAGCGTAGGAGATCTGCGGGATGCCGAGCTTCTCCGCAATCTGGGAGCCTACCTGCGCGGTGTCGCCGTCGATAGCCTGACGGCCGCAGAATACGATATCGTCGTCCTCAAGGCCAACCTTCTTGACAGCAGCCGCGAGGATCTGGGAGGTAGCAAAGGTATCGGAACCGCCGAACTCACGAGCGGAAACCAGAACCGCCTCGTCCGCGCCGCGCGCGAGCAGCTCACGGAGCATGCCTTCTGCTGGTGCCGGGCCCATGGTGATGACAACGACCTTGCAGCCGGTCTCGTCCTTGAGCTTGAGAGCAGCCTCAACCGCGTTGAGGTCGTCCGGGTTGGTGATGGTTTCCATGGATGCGCGGTTCAGAGTGCCGTCGGGATTGACTGCAACCTTACCGGAGGTATCCGGAACCTGCTTTACACAAACAATAGCCTTCATAGTTCAGTTTTCCTCCTTTACTTAGCGCAGAACCTGACCAGCGATGACCATTCTCTGAACCTGAGAAGTGCCCTCGTAGATCTCGGTGATCTTGGCGTCACGCATCATGCGCTCCATCGGGTACTCACGGATGTAACCGTAGCCGCCGTAGATCTGAACGCACTTGGTGGTAACGTCCATAGCAACCTCAGAAGCGTACAGCTTAGCCATAGCAGCTTCCTTGGTGAACGGCAGGCCAACATCGTGGTTGAACGCCGCGCGGCGAACGAGCAGACGAGCAGCGTCGATCTGGGTGTACATATCGGCTACCATCCACTGCAGACCCTGGAACTTGTCCAGCGTCTTGCCGAACTGAACGCGCTCCTTCATGTACTGGATCGCCTTGTCCAGAGCGCCCTGCGCGATGCCGAGTGCCTGAGAAGCGATACCGATACGGCCGCCGTCCAGCGTCATCATAGCAATCTTAAAGCCGCCGTTCTCCTTGCCGAGCAGACGGTCAGCCGGCAGATGCACGTCTTCAAAGATCAGCTCAGCGGTCTGAGAACCACGGATGCCCATCTTGTGCTCGATCTTGCCGATGGAGAAGCCCGGATCGTCCTTGTCAACGATGAAGGCAGAAATGCCCTTGTTGCCCTTGGACTTATCGGTCATGGCAAAAACAACGTAAGTATCCGCGCGGCCGCCGCCGGTGATGAACACCTTGGTGCCGTTGAGGATGTGGGAGCCGTCCGGCTGCTTAACAGCAACGCTCTGCTGTGCAGCGGAGTCGGTGCCCGCGTTCGGCTCGGTCAGGCCGAATGCGCCGATCTTTGCGCCTTCCTTGGGCTCGATCAGCGGGCGGAGCCACTTTTCCTTCTGCTCTTCGGTACCGAATGCGTAGATCGGCCAAGCGCCCAGGGTGCCGTGTGCGGACATGATGCCGCCCGTGGTACCGCAAACGCGGCTCATCTCTTCGATCGCGATCGAGTAGCAGATGTAGTTACCGCCGGAACCGCCGACTTCCTTGGGGAACTGAATGCCCATCAGGCCGTACTTCATCAGCTTCTGGACAGTCTCTTCCGGATAGCGCTCCTGCTCGTCGATCTCGGCTGCGATCGGCTCAACTTCGTTAAGCGCGAACTCACGGCACATCTTCTGGAACAGTGCTTCTTCTTTTGTAAGCCTAAAATCCATGCCATATACCTCCCAAAAAATATTCGCGGGTGTACAGAAAAACACAGCGCCCGATGCCCATGGGCCGCAGCGCTGCGTTGTGAGCCAACACCCTACTTTGGAGCATGTCTATTTATATTATATCGTTTGCCGGGAATATGTCAAGGATTTAACAGACTTTTACCCGAGATTTTCGACCCGTTTTTTTCCATTGCCGCGCCGTGTTTTCACCCTGTGTGGAATCGGCGCTTTTGTCTCCTTTTTGTATAAACACGCGCGGTATCCTAAGCGGTATCCCAGTGGTTTTTTCTCATATTCCGCGCCTCTTCCGCATAATAAGCAAGGAAGGCTATCATATAAAGGAGGAGAAGAATATGTGTGGAATCGGCGGCTTTGTCGATTATGAACACGACGCGCGCCGCTATGCCGCAGCGGCAAAGCGCATGCAGCGCAGCCTGACGCCGCGCGGCCCGGATGCAGAGGGCGACTATCAGGATGCGGACGCGGTGCTCGTCCACCGCCGCCTGATCGTCATTGACCCGGACGGAGGTTCGCAGCCCATGTATGCGCCGGACGGGAATACCGTGCTGGTATATAACGGAGAGTTATATAATACTGAAGAAATACGAAAAGACCTATTAGCCCGCGGGCATACGTTCCGCGGCCATTCGGACACCGAAGTGTTGCTGCACGCCTTTCTGGAGTGGGACACGGATGCGTTCGAGCGTCTCAACGGCATTTTCGCGTTCGCCATCTGGCAGAAGAAAGAACGGCGGCTCGTACTATGCCGCGACCGGCTGGGCGTCAAACCGCTGTTTGTCGCGCGTTTGCGGGACGGCATTGTATTCGGCTCGACCATCGGCGCAGTGCTGTGCCACCCAGCGGTAGAGCCCGAAGTCGATGAGGACGGTCTGCGGGCTGTGCTGCTGCTCGGCCCCGCGCGCCCGCCCGCGTCCGGCGTGTTCCGGCAGATCGACTCCCTGCTGCCCGGACATTATGCCGAACTCACGCCCGAGGGCTATGCCGACCGCACCTATTGGAAGCTGGAAGCGCACGAGCACCCGGACGATCTGGAAACCACAATCGCACGCACGCACGAGCTGATCTGCGATGCGGCGCAGCGGCAGCTGGTGTCCGATGTCCCGCTCGCCTGCTTTCTTTCCGGCGGGCTGGATTCCTCCATCCTCTCCATGCTGGCCGCCAAGACCTACGCCGCCCGCGGCGAAACGCTGCACACCTGGTCGGTTGACTACCGCGACAACGACAAATATTTCACCAAAAACAGCTTCCAGCCCAACAGCGATAACGAATTCATTCAGATGATGGTCGATGCGCTCGGCACACGGCATCACAACGTCGTCATCGAACCCGATGCCCTGTGCGCCGCGCTGCTGCCTGCCACCGATGCGCGTGACCTGCCCGGCATGGCGGACGTGGACTCCTCGCTGCTGCTGTTCTGCGCGGCAGTCAAACAGGGCGGCACGACCGTGTGCCTGTCCGGCGAGTGCGCCGACGAGCTGTTCGGCGGCTACCCGTGGTACCACCGCGAGGAAATCCTGTTTGAGGACACCTTCCCGTGGTCGCGCTCGGTCGATCTGCGGCTCGGCCTGCTCGCACCCGGCATCGTGCGGGACGGCGCGGAATTTGTCCGCGAGCACTATCTCGCCACCTGCCGCCGCGCCGAAAAGCTGCCGACCGACAGCAAAAAGGACGCGCGCATGCGCGAAATGTTCGTGCTCAATCTGGACTGGTTTATGGCAACCCTGCTCGAAGGAAGCGTTGCACAAGGATACCGCAGCCGATCATCTACTCCTCCAAGGTATAACCGTAGCCGAACAGGAAGTAGTTATAGTCGTCTGTATCCGATGTAAAGGAGAGGGGAACGGTTTCCCCTGCAGCCAGCGGCCCAACATAGGCGTTATGTACCTCCAGCGGCTCGTCCGGAATGGTCGCATCATCCCCATACTGCCGCGGGTTGTCCAGTTTATACAGGGAAATCTCCAGCTGTATCGTGCCGAAATCCACGTCGGTCTGATTGGTGAAGCTGGCGCGGTGTTCACCCGCATATCCTTTATTCCTGCCCGTATCATTGTGGTAGGAAAAGGTGGTTTCGTTCAAAATCCGGTTCAGTTCCTCGCGGATCGCCGCATCAATATCCGGATTGTCCCCCGGCTGGTACAGCTCCTCCTCCGGCGCCGGCACATCGGCGCTGTCTGTCGGCGCAATCGGCTGCGCCTGCATTTCTTCGTCCGGCAATGCCTCTTCCTGCACGTTTTCCGTTTGCACGGTTTCTTCTTCTCTGCCATCGTTCCATTTCGCCCAAAGCTGCGAAAACAACCCATAAAGGGAGAATGCAATCAGCAAAATCCCGATGATTGCCAACAGCAGCAGGCTTCCGCTTTTGACTCGCTCTTTCATAGCGCACCGCTTTCCCAAACCGCACACGGGACATCAGCCCGTTTCCCCACAATCTTTCCTCCTACCAGACCGGTTTCCCATCGGCCTATATTCTGTATTATATCAAACCAGCACAAAAATACCAGAGCAATCGACGGTTTATTTTCCATTTTCCACAATAAGGGAGGCTTTTTTCCGATGACCACGACCGCAACCGTTTCCACCGATACCGCGACGTTAACGCCGGGCGCGCTCAAAGCGCAGATTGCGCGCATCCGTCAGGGGTTTGACCGCCCGCTGCCCCATCCGTAACCACACGCGCATCCCACAGGAAAGGAGGACGCTGCATGGTCGCCGTGTACACCCGCCAATCGGTCGAACGGGCGGACAGCATTTCGGTCGAGCAGCAAGCGCAGCTCTGCCGCGACGCACTGACAGCGCGCGAATCGCAAACCTGCAAGGTCTATACCGATAAGGGCTTTTCGGGCAAGAATATCGACCGTCCTGCCCTCCAACAATTGCTGGCAGACGCGGAGGACGGACTGATCGACAAAATTCTGGTTTACCGGCTCGACCGCATCAGCCGCTCGGTGCACGACTTTACAGGCCTGTGCAGCCGTCTGTCCGCCAAAGGCGTACATTTCCAGTCGGTCACTGAAGGCATCACGCTCGACGACAGCCCCTCCGGTACGGTCATGGCGCAGATCATGATGGTGTTCGCGCAGTTCGAGCGCGAAACCATCCAGCGGCGCGTGACCGACAACTATTTTGCCCGTGCGAAAAGCGGCATGTATCTGGGCGGCCGCCCGCCGTTTGGCTTTGCCAAGGGACAAACGCTTGTCGGCGGCAAGCACACCGCCTGTTATATCCCACACCCCGAGCAAGCCGCGCTGATGGCCGCGCTTTACGCGCGTTATGCGCAGGAGGGCGAAACGCTGGGGTCGCTGGTGCGATGGCTCAATGCCCACGGACACCGCACCGCGCGCGGTGGCAGCTGGTCCACGCTGCCACTCGGCCGTCTGCTGCACAATCCCGCGTTTGTGCGGGCAGATGCGGCAGTCTACCGTTATCTGCAAGGCAAGGGCGCAACCATGAATGACCCGATCGAAGCCTACGACCAGCGGCGCGGCTGTTATTGCTACGCGCCGCGCGCCGCTGCGCCAACCGGACGCAAATGCACCGATCTGTCCGCCTGCTGCATCACGCTTGCCCCACACGAGGGACTGATCGACGCGGCGCTCTGGCTGGAGGTGCAGCGCAAGCTCGACCGGAACCGAGCGCTCAAAAGCAGTGGTTCCGGTTCGCACAGCTGGCTTTCCGGGCTGATGAAATGCGCCAAATGCGGCTACGCCATCACAGTCGTCAACAAACCCGCTGGCATGCGCGGACACTATATCAACTGCGGCGGGCGCAAGCGCGGCGGCGCGATTTGCCCCGGCCGCATCAAGACCATCACGCTTGAGCAGATCGAGGGCGCGGTGGAGGCCCGGCTGCTGCACTTTCTGAAAAGCTACCGCGCAATACCGCTCCAAGTGCCGCAGCGGCGCAGCACACAGGTCAATCAGCTGGAAATCGCCATCGTCCAGCACGAGCAGACCATCCGACAGCTGACGCAAAACCTCGCCCACATCCGCGAGCCCGACGTGATACATATTATCTCGGCGCAAATCCACGAGGAAAACGACGAACTGCACGCCTGCATGGCGCAGCGCGACGCGCTGCTGTACCAAAACGAGCCCGCCGATCTCGAACCGTTCTTTGCCGCCGTACTGACCGAGTGGCCGTCCTACACCATCACAGAGAAAAAGCTGATCGCCAAAGCGGCGATCGAACGGGTGATGGTGGAGGAGGACACCATCGAAGTGGTATTCCACGCGTCATACGGCGATTGATTGCAAAAAGCCCGCCGCAGAAGAAAACTTCTGCGGCGGGCCTTACTTCATCCGTTTAAGTCGGATACTGTATCCACATCGTATAGTTCGCGCTCACTTCCTGCCTGCACGGTTACGCAGTCCGCGCCGCGCAGCAGCTCGCGGCCGCCCTCGTCACCCTCAAGTGCGCGCAAGGCGGGCGCAAGCGCCGCACAAAACAGGTTGGGGTTGCCGCGCCGCTCGCCAAACACCACGCGCACCATGCGCACGCCGGGTTCTGCCGCATCCAGCAGCCTTGCGACCGTCTCGGCGGTCAGATACGGCTGGTCGGCCACGACGAATACGATAAAATCGCCGTCCTGCAAGTCAAGCGCATCCAGCCCCGAGCGAATCGTGTAGGACAATCCCTTTTCGCTCTCCGGGCTGTCCACCGCGCGCACGCCGAGCGCCTGCGCGCCTGCGCGCACCGCCGCATAGCGGGAAACCACTGTCAGCGTGCAGTCCTCCCGCTCGCGCACGAGTTCCGCCAGTGTGTCCAGCCCATGCCGATAAAGCGGCTTGCCGGAAAGCGCTTTGAGCAGCTTGTTTTCTCCAAACCGGCGGCTGTTGCCCGATGCCAGAAACAGAATATGCTTCATTCTTGCCCCTTCTTAATGCCCCAGAGCACCTTTTCCGGCGTGATCGGCAGCTCGCGGTGCCAAACGCCGGTCGCGTGCGCGATGGCGTGGGCCAGCGCGGGCGAGGGGGTGTTAATCACGATTTCACCGATGGATTTCGCGCCGAACGGACCGCTCTGCTCATAGCTGGACTCAAATTCCACCCGCAGCTTGCCCATATCCAGCCGCGTCGGGATTTTGTACTGCATAAAGGAATTTTCCGCGATGCGGCCGGTCGGCTCATAGGTCACATCCTCGAAGAGCGCCATGCCGATGCCCTGCACGATGCCGCCCTCGGTCTGCACGCGGGCCAGCGCCGGGTTGACCGGCGTGCCGCAGTCCACGACCGCGACGTAATCCACCACGTCCACCTGTCCGGTCTCCTTGTCCAGCTCGATCTCGACCATGCCGACCATGAACGGCGGGGGCGAGACGGGCGACGAATGCGAAGCGGTCGCCTGCACGGCGGTTTCATTGCCGCACATCGACTTGGTGGCGATGTCAAACAGCGAGACTTCGCCCGTGCCGTCCAGTTTTTTGACCGTGCGGCCTGCAAATTCGACCTCATCCGTGCCGCAGCCCAGCATGTCCGCCGCAACCTTGCAAAGATTTTCTTTCAGCTGCGCGCACGCCTTTTCGACCGCCTTGCCGGTGACATAGGTCGTCGAGGACGCATACGAACCGGAGTCATAGGGCGATGCGTCCGAATCCGCACCAAACACCGCGATATCATCCACCGAGCAATCCAAACACTCAGCCGCCATCTGCGCGAGGATGGTATCGCAGCCAGTGCCCATATCGGCCGCACCGATCGACAGATTGTAAAAGCCCTCGTCGCTCAGCTTGATGGTAGCGGAACCGACATCCACGCCCGAGATACCCGAGCCCTGCATCGCCATCGCCACGCCCGCGGTGCGCACCTTGCCGTTCCCCATGTCGCGCACAGGATACTTCGCGTCCCAGCCGAACAACTCCTTGCAGCGCGCCATGCAGCGGTCGAGCGCGCAGGCGTTCGCCGGTTCATTATAATACGCGGTCATGATCTGCCCTTCGCGCACCATGTTGCGCTCGCGAATGGCGACCGGGTCAATGCCTAATCGGTCAGCCAGCTCACTGACCGCGCTTTCGACCGCGAAAATACCCTGCGTCGCGCCGTAGCCGCGGTACGCGCCCGCGGCCTGCACGTTGGTATAGACCACGTCATACGCAAAGCGGAACGCTTCCAGGTTGCCGGTGTAAAGCGGAATGGACTTGTGCCCGGACAGGCCGACCGTTGTCGGACCGTGTTCCCCGAATGCGCCCGTGTTGGACAGCGTATAGACGTCAATCGCACGGATGACGCCGTCCTTGTTCGCGCCAACGCGCACATGCACTTCCATTTCGTGTCGAGGCGAGCCCGCGATCTGACATTCCTCGCGCGTATAGATCATTTTAGCCGCCTTGCCGGTTTTCCATGTCACCAGTGCGGGATACACCTCAACGACCACCGACTGCTTCGCGCCAAAGCCGCCGCCAATGCGCGGTTTTTCAACATGAATCTTGCTTTTCGGAATGTCCAGCGCGTTTGCGATGATGCGGCGCACATGGAACACAATCTGCGTCGAGGAAATGATGTGCAGCCGCCCATAGTGGTCGATCTCGGTATAGGTGCGGAAGGTCTCCATCATCGCCTGCTGGCAGGCCTTAGTGTGATAGGTGTGCTCCACGACCTCGTCGCAATCCGCCAGCACCGCGTCCACATCGCCGTCGCCGCAGGTGTCGCTCGCGCACAGATTGCGCTGATTATCCGCCCCGACCGGGCAAAGCGCGCGCCAGTTGTCCTCCGGGTGCACCAGAATCTTGTTGTCCTTCGCCGTGCGGAAATCCAGCACCGGCTCGAGCACCTGATATTTCACTTTGATGAGTTTGAGCGCCTTATCAACCGCTTTTTCGTTCTCGCCCGCGACAATCGCCACCGCGTCGCCCACAAAGCGCACACGCTGATCGAGAATCAGCCGGTCATAGGGCGACGGCTCGGGGAAGGTCTGCCCCGCCATGGTGAACCGCTTCTGCGGCACGTCTTTATAGGTGAAAATGCACTCGATGCCCGGCACTTTACGGGCAATGTCGGTGTTAATTTCCTCAATGAGCGCGTGCGCGTGCGGGGAACGCAATACCTTGACGACCAGACAGTCATGCGGGGTCACATCATCCACATAAGCGGGCTTACCCAGCAGAAGCTGCATGGCGTCCTTTTTGCGCACAGCCTTGTTCACCACGCGAAAATTCGTCTCCGCCATCATGCCTCCCCCTTTCGACTGTCCAGATAAGCGCGGATGCCGCGCAGCTGTCCTTCATAACCCGAGCAGCGGCACAAATTGCCCGCGAGATAGGCGCGGATCTCATCGTCGGTCGGGTCGGGATTTTCGCGCAAGAGCGCGATCGTATTCATCACAAAGCCGGGGTTGCAGAAGCCGCACTGCTCGGCCCCCTGATCTGCAATAAAGCCCACAAAATCCTCAGCTTCCTCCTGCAAGCCCTCGAGCGTCTGCACCTGATGACCTGCCGCACGCGCCGCCAGCACGCTGCACGACAGCACCGGTGTGCCGTCCATCAGCACGGTACACAGGCCGCAGTTTGCGGTTTCGCAGCCGCGCTTGACCGAATAACAGCCATGCGCGCGCACAAAATCAATCAGCAGCGTGTCCGCGTCGATTTCGGCGGTCAGCGGCTTGCCGTTGAGTGTTAGTTTGATCTCCATGCCTTATCCCTCCTTTGCCAGTGCGAGCGCCGCGCGGCGCACCAGCACCTTGCAAATCTCGCGTCGGTATTCCTCACTGCCGCGCATGTTGCCGGCGAGCGCCGCGCGGGACGCGATATCCTCCGCGAAGGCGCGCGCGGTTTCCTCGGTAATGCCCTGCGCGAGCAGTCCCTTGTCGTCCGCGAACACGGCCGCAGGCATGGGCCGCGCACCGACAACGCAGGTGTACGCCCCGTCCTGCACGGCAAGCGCCACGGTCAGCACGGGGAAATCGGTCGAAATGTTGCGCTGCGACAGGTACACAACTCGCCGCGCCGTCTTGGGCACGATGACCTCAGTGAGGATATCGCGCGTCGTACGCGGCAGCGCCGCAAAGTCCGCAAGCGGCATTTCGCCCGCATGATGCAGCTTTACCCGCGCGTCCAGCGCGAGGAACAGCGTCAGCACATCGGAAAAGCCGAACCGGCCCCACAGGCTGCCGCCGAGCGTCGCGCAGTTGCGGAACTGCACGCCGACAATGTGCTTGACCGCCTCCTCCATCGCGCCCTGCGTGAGTTTGGCAAATCCTTCGTGCAGCTCCAGCGCGCGCAGCGGCACCATCGCGCCGATGCGGTATTCGGTTTCGGTTTCCTCGATTTTGTCCAGTCCCAAATCGCACAGGTCGATCGCCGTGCCGACCTGCCGCCGGTGCATCTTGAGCCACAGCATGCCGCCCAGCACCACATTATTTTTCTTCTGGCAAAGTGTATATGCTTCGTCCAGGCTCTGCGCCCGCACATATTGATTGATCGAAAGCACCTTTCCCATCCTTCCGTCCTCATTTTCCCGTATCCTGTCTTTTGGCCTTGGGTTACACACGGCTGTCCTGCCGTCATGGTTGGTTTTTCGGTCTGCTTTGCAGTCATTATATCATAGAAAGCAGGTTTTCCAAAGCGCTTTCCACGATTTTTCCACAGAAACCGCGTTTGTGCTTTATACCGCTTGACTTTGCTCTCAAATCATACTATACTTTAGGCAATTTACCCCCGGCCGATTTTTACCAAATTTCAACAGGAGGTGCGCGATCATGCCGGAAAACAACGCACTGGCGCGGCAGTTCACCCTGCCCTCGCTGATGCGCTTTGCGCTGCCCAATATCATTATGATGGTTTTTCTCTCCATGTATACCATTGTGGACGGAATGTTTATCTCCCGCTATGTCGGCACGCTGGCACTGAGCGCCGTCAATATGACCTATCCGCTCAACTGCTTGGAAATGGCGATGGGCATCATGCTCGCCTCGGGCGGCAGCGCGATCATCGCGCGGCAACTGGGCGAAGGCGAGGAGGACAAAGCGCGGCACAACTTTTCTTTCCTGATTACGGTGTCGGTTGCGGTCAGTCTGGTGTTCCTGCTGGCGGGCGTTTTCACACTCGCTCCGATTATTTC
>ERZ1090868.1835-NODE-1837-length-10948-cov-4.565042_pt1 | contig 10948 bp, 8 predicted proteins | sample MGYA00478475_ERZ1090868 | MGnify/ENA primary metagenome ERZ1090868 (study PRJEB33644, sample SAMEA5815747) | chicken gut metagenome | biome: Chicken; feature: Gastrointestinal Tract; material: Caecum | place: Ireland | collected 2019-01-01 | study: A study of the...
ATCTTGCGGCACAAATATATTAACGTTTTTGTAACAATGTTGTAACATATTTAGTGACGGATTGCAAGCATTTTTCTTGTATTTTTCAGGATTTCATAAAAATTTCATATATGAAGCAGTTCCTGAACAATGGATTTTCCGGTCTTAGTACTCCAGAGTTTCCATATATTTCATGTATTTTACCACCATGAGGGCGATCTTAAAGGTAATCGCGTCCTCAAATACTCTCAGATCCAGGCCTGTGCTTTTCTGGAGCTTATCCAGACGGTACACAAGAGTGTTTCTGTGAATATAAAGCTGCCTGGAGGTTTCGGAAACGTTCAGACTGTTCTCAAAGAACTTGTCGATAGTTACCAGAGTTTCCTCATCAAAATCATCCGGCGACTTGTTCTCAAAAATTTCCTTAATGAACATTTTGCACAGCGGTATCGGAAGCTGATAGATCAGTCTGCCGATCCCAAGAGAACTGTAAGCGATCACATCTTTTTCCCCGAAAAAGATCTTGCCTACGTCAAGGGCCATCCTCGCCTCTTTGTAGGAACGGGAAACTTCTTTCAGTTCATTGACAATAGTACCGTATGCAATATGCGTCTCTCCATCCTGGCTGTATCCCAGCGTATCCAGGATCGCGTGGGAAAGCTTCTCCATATCGCTGTAGTCTTCGCCGTCTTCAAGCTGCTTTACAATGATGATGCTCTTCTCATCCACTGCAGTGATGAAATCCTTTGTCTTTCCGCCAAAGAAGCTTTTGACGCTCTCCATGATATTGTGGTCTTTTTCCTGCTGCATCTCCATGATCATGACCACACGGCGCACATCCGCGTCTATATGAAGTTTTTTTGCCCGGTTATAAATATCCACAAGAAGCAGATTGTCCAGAAGAAGATTCTTGATAAAGCTGTCCTTGTCAAACCGTTCTTTATACGCGATGATCAGATTCTGGATCTGGAAAGCGGCAAGCTTGCCCACCATGTAGGTGTCTTCGTCATCGCCGTGAGCCACCAGTATATATTCAAGCTGGTAATCATCGCATACCTTGAAATACTGAAATCCTTTTACAAGCTGACTGTCCGCCTGGGATTCCACAAATGCCTGTATATCCCCCGGCTGAATCGAAAAATCGGAAAATGTAGAGGCCAGAACCTTGCCCTCTGTGTCAATAATACAGAATTCTGTTCTGGATATTTCTTTTAACCCTTCCAGGGTATTCTGAAGTACCTGATTTGATATCATTTGCTTACATCCCTTCCCATATCTTGTACATGCTTCTTTACAATTTCCCCACAAGAATTTGTACATAGAAATATTTTAATACAAAATCACCAAAAATAAAAGAGGAAAATAGAACTTTTTTACAAATTTTTGTGTATTTTTCCTATCTTTCGATTAAACCTTCCCCAGGAACGTCCCGGACATCTCCTACAATGACGAAAGCGGAGGGATCGATCTCGTCCACCTTTTCCTTAAGGGCGATCAGTTGTTTTTTCCCCAGCACACAGTACAGCATCAGCTTTTCCTGGCCGGAATACATTCCTTTGGCGCTGATTCCCGTAACGCCCCGGTCCAGATCATTCATGATCATTTTGGAAATTTCATCCGGCTTTTCTGTGATAATGTAGACGGATTTTGAAAATTTCAGGCCCTCGATCAATCCGTCGGAAACCTTTGTCACAAGAAAAACAGCAATGATCGCATACAGAGCCCGTTCCATTCCAAACACAAAGGCTCCTACAAGGACGATAGTTCCATCTACAAACTGCATGATCTGGGCTATAGAATAATGTTTCAGGTATTTCTGGATAAGAGCGGAAAGCATATCTGTCCCTCCGGTAGTACCGCCGCCTAAGAATACCATTCCGATCCCCACACCCATGAGACAGCCTCCGTAAACCGCTGAGAGCAGCAGATCCTCAGAAAGCGCCCATCCCGGCAGCACAGCAAGCCAAAGGGTAAGCGAACCGTCTCCGATCAGCGCCTTTTTCGCAAAAGTCATCCCTTTCATCCTTATCGCCAGAAGGAACATGGGAATATTCAGGGTCATATTTGTCAGCCACAGCGGCACTTCCCAGCCGTACAGATTTCCGGAAGCAGCCTTTACCAGAATGGAAATGCCGGAAAATCCCCCTGTTACCAGCCCCGCAGCGTCAAAACAGGAACTGATTCCCAAAGCCATCAGTCCGGTTCCTATGAAAATAGTCAGATATTCGATATACCAGGGTTTCTTTCCTGTAAGTGCCATAGTCTCTCCTTTCTGTTCCGTTATTGCTTTGCCATGCTGAAGTTTTTCTAAAAAGACGAAAAGAACGGGCGGCGGCCAAATGGCCGCTTCCCGTTCTTATTCTGCCCTATTTCTTCGGCATGTTTACAAATTTCACAAAACGATAGCTCTCTATGATCTGGAAATATTTTACGATTCTGGGATACAGCGGCTCCGCCGCCTCTCCGAATTCTTCTTTTACAAGAGCCGCGATATCAGCCACAGTCCTTTTTCCATCGATCAACGGCCAGATAAAGCTGCCCTGTCTGTCCAGATGAACCTTGGTAAAACGAGGTTTGCTGAAGACTTTCTGAGCGATCGTATTCATGATACCAGTATTTTCCACTTCCAGGATCACACGTTCTTTCAGGTCTTTATGCCATCCCAGAGCTTCATTTCTTTCTGGAATCAGATCCAGATAGTTAATATCATTATTCTGTTTTTTATTTTTTTTTCTCATCAGGCTTTTCTTTTATTCCACAGTGAGAATTTCAGCAGAAGGAGGATCATCAGGATCATGATCACTACGCCGCCGATATTACCCAGGTTGATCACACCGGAAATATCCAGGCTGATTCCTGCTACTGTCAGAATCGCAAGGGCTATACCTACCAGACCCTCTCCTGCGATCATACCTGCACAATACAGAGTACCGTTGGTGGACTGAGACTCTCTCTTTTCCTTTGAAACGTTCTTTCTGCCGTCCATGAACAGACGTACAACGCCGCCGATCATAATGGTAGCGTTCAGATAGATCGGAAGGTAAAGACCGATCGCAAAAGGCATTACCGGAATTCTCAGGATCTCCAGGCCCAGTGCCAGGAACACGCCGATGAATACCAGGTTCCACGGAAGATTTCCGCCCATGATTCCCTCTACGATCATCTTCATCAGAGCTGCCTGCGGAGCCGGTACGTTTGCTGTGCCGTATCCCCATGCCGCATCAAGAAGATAGAGAACTCCTCCGATGGCAAGAGCTGCGATCACAACACCCAGCATCTCACCAATCTGCTGTTTCTTCGGTGTCGCGCCTAAGAGATAACCGGTTTTCAGGTCCTGTGAAGTATCGCCGGCGATCGCCGCAACAACACAGATAACGGAACCGATGGCAATAGCGCCTTTCATACCGTCAATACCTGTCTGTCCGCTGGCTTTGATTGCCATTGTGGCAATCAGAAGCGTCGCGATGGCCATACCGGAAACAGGGTTGTTGGAGCTTCCGATCATACCTACCATGCGGGCAGATACAGTTGCAAAGAAGAAGCCGAACACTACGATCAGAGCTGCACCCAGCAGATTTACCGGAATTGCCGGAACCACCCAGATGATGAATACCATGGCAATGATTCCCACAAGAATAGCAGCCATAGAGATATCCTGTTCTGTTCTCAGAGCACTCTTTGCTGAACCGCCCTTCATGTCTCTCATGGAGTCGCGGAAAGTTCTTACGATCAGCGGCAGAGACTTGATCAGGGAAATAATACCGCCCGTAGCGATTGCTCCGGCACCGATATATTTTACATAGTTTGTCCAGATATTAGCGGCTCCCCCTTCCGCATAAAGCTGGGCGATAGTCACGCCCGGATCTGCCGGATACAGCCAGGTATCCGGTCCGAACAGGCAGATCAGGGGAACAATTACCATCCAGCCTACCAGAGAACCTACAAACATAAAGGAAGCAATCTTCGGTCCCACAATATAGCCCACGCCAAGAAGCGCCGGGTAAACTTCCATACCAATTTCACCCTTAAAGGATTTAAAAGCCGCAGCTACGTCTGCAGGCACTACCTTCAGACCGTCTACTACAAATTTAAAAGCTGCCGCAATTCCCATTCCGGAAAATACGGTTGCCGCATTGGAGCCGCCTTTTTCACCGGCAAGAAGCACGTCTGCGCAGGCTGTTCCTTCCGGATACGAAAGCGTTGCATGTTCTTTTACGATCAGCGCGTTACGCAGCGGCACCATAAAGAGCACACCGAGAATACCGCCGCAAAGCGCGATCAGTGTGATCTCTACAAGGCCGGGTTTATCACAGAGACCTTCTTCTGCCCATAAAAAAAGCGCCGGCATGGTAAAGATAGCGCCGGCTGCCAGTGATTCTCCGGCAGACCCGATGGTCTGAACCATGTTGCTCTCCAGGATGGAGTTTTTCTTCATAATTACGCGGATGACTCCCATGGAGATAACTGCCGATGGAATGGACGCAGATATCGTCATACCGACACGAAGACCAAGATAGGCATTGGCCGCGCCGAATACGACAGCGAGAATCATACCCATAATTACGGACGTTACCGTGAATTCCGGTGTGATCTTTTCCGCCGGAATGTACGGTTTAAACTCTTTGTTGTCGTTCATTGATTTCCTCTCCCTTTGTATAATTTTATAGACCATGTATCATTATAAACATATAAAGAGGCTTTTGCAAGAATATTTTTATCTATTTTGCACATTTTTCTATAGAAAATTTTCATTTTCCGTCAAGAAATCCTGTCATCCCTCCGCTTCCAACTGTTTCGTCAGATATCTTCCCACAATTTTTGAAAAATTGCGGATATCACGGATATAAGCGAAATCTTTTCCAAAAATTTTTTTCTCTGTGGCCAGGTCCTTTTCTTCTCCTGCAAAGACTCCCAGAACACTCACATTCAGGTTTCTGAGACGGCGTACCTCCGTAGCTGTATCTGCCACAGACTCTTTTCCCTGATAAGGCCTGGGATTCCTTGCGTTCGGACGGTTCACGATCACATCGTAGGGCCTGCCGTCGCTGAGCACGATAAGGATCTTTTTCTCCTCTCCCCTCTGCAGAAGTCCGTATCCTGCTGTTTTCACCGCAAGTCCGTCTCTGTTGTTGGAAGAGGTGACGTAGTTGAAAATATTTTCATTGGCGGTTCTCGGATCGTCGTATTCCCGGAAACGGTGAAGGATCGTATAATCCCAGAAGGTACAAAAACTCATCACTCTGTGAGGAATATCCACATTGCTGAGCGCCTCGCTTATAATGTATGCCTGAAGGGCAACCTCTCCCTGACGGCTCATCTGAGATCCGCTGGCGTCGATAAGTACGTCCACCACAAAATCAGAAGCGTCGTTTTTCAGCTCCCGCACGAACACCTTGGCGTCGCTGCTCCTTCCGATCCGCCACAGTCTTGCCGGAACGATCCGTCCCCTGTCCGACAGCACAGTCTGAGGCTCCTTTCGCAGCACCAGTTCTTTTCTTAAGGTATCTGTCAGGACTTTGATATTGTTTTTTACAAGTCTGTGTTTGTCATGATACAGCCATATATTTTTATTTCTCAGACGCTTCGCATATTCATACTGATAATTCCTCTTTACCGGATTTTTCAGAACGCCCTCCGTAAAATAGAGGCTGCAGTCCCCGTGGATTCCCCGGCACATCAGATGATTCATTCTTTTTTCTTCCATCTCGCTGAGATATGTTTTCCCATAATTCAGTTCCACATAAGTATGGGCCTTTTCCAGCGCTTCCGGAGACAAAACGGTGATCTTATGTTTTTTCCGGCGCTTTTCTTCCATCTCCTCTGTAACGGCGCTGCTTTCCAGGTTTGTCATATTGCTGGTAAGCTGTTTTACATAGCTTTCCAGAGCCTCCTCGTACATCTCCTCGGAAAGAAAATCCTCCCAGGAATATTCCATAAGTTCTTCCAGAGTTACGGAAAGCACCTTTTCCAGAGATCCATGTCTTCTTTCAAACATGGGATCGATCACAGAATTATACAGACGGTCGATGATCTTTATCAGTTCCATGGTATCGGAAGCTGTTTCCGCCTGCCTCACTATATCCAAAAAAATCCGGATACTTTTCTCCGTCCGGAATTCCGTCCCGTCCAGTCTTCTTCTTAAAACAGCGATCTTCAGCCTTCCCAGCACGTCTTCCTGGGAGGGCATCGTTTCAAACTCCTGATCAAGGATATCTTCAAATGCCTGCCTCTGCATTCTTCTGACGCCGGGACGTTCCGCGCATATTTTCTCCCCGATAGCTTCCTCAATGCAAAGCTGGGCAATAGAGGTAAGTTCCTCCTCTCCTGCCTGGCAGAAAATCTTTTTCACAAGATAAAGCCCCAGCATGTCCTTGTCGTAATAGCGCGCAAAAGCGCCCTCTTTGATCCCGTCGTAAAGGGCGATGGCCTCGGATCTTAAAAAAAGCTCTGTATTGGGTTTAAATTCCAGGGTATAATCGCCGCTTACTGTCCACAGAAGATTTTTTATTCTGTTTTCCAGCTCCAGCCGTCTGTCTTCAAGCTCCGGGATTCCGGAATCCTCTTTATTCATAAACATCCTCTTTTGTCCAGTCTTTTGGTAATCTGGTACGGACTATATCTTCTATGATTTCCTTTTCAAATGCGTCAAAGGTTTTATTGACGACTCCCATCTGAAGAGCTTTCCATGGAGAAAGTCCCGCGCTTACGATCTTCATAGCCGCCAGAAGCCCTCTTAAATCCAGTGACTTTGTGGATATCTCCCCGTTCATCGCCTTTAGCTGAATATCAAGAAATACGCCGGCGAACTGTTCCACCGCATCTGGTTTTGCCGCCGGAAACATCCTCTTAAAGATAAATTTCAGAGATTCTTCCGTCTGGGCCGGCATATCGATCACCAGAAAACGGGATACCAGGGCCTCGTTCAGTTCCTTTGTTCCCGCATATCCGTAGTTCATCGTTCCGATAAATCTCGCCGCCGGATGAAGATCGATTTTATCATATCCGGGCACGTCAATGGAACGGCGGTAATCCAAAGTGGCATGAAGAACGGAAACCGCATCGTTTTTCGCCATATTGATCTCATCCAGAATACCGAACCCTCCGTATTCCGCGCACCGGTATATGCTTCCTTTCCGGAGCTTCACCTGATTATCCTCAAAGGTATCCGTTCCGATCAGATCCCCGCTGTTTGTATTTACATGAAAAGAAACATTATAAGACGGCCGGTTGAAAATATAGGCAAGATTTTCCGCCAGCACGTTTTTTCCCGTGGCCTTCGGTCCTGTAAGAAGGAGATTTTCCCCCTCAAGGATTCCCGCAATAGCCATTTCCAGTATATCCTTTCCAAAAAAAGGTATCGCAGGCTTTACCACCCGGCCGGCAGCCTCCGCCGGCACTTCGTACTGCCGGCGGAATTTTTCCACCTGGGAGATCAGCTCAGGGGATACCTTTTGTTCCTCCAAAAAATTCAGTTCTTCCATTTCTTCTCCTGATCCTTACACTTCAAAAATCAAATCTCCGTAGGACGGCATCGGCCACATTTCCTTATCCACCAGCATTTCCAGCTTGTCTACCGGGCTGCGCAGCTCTTCCATTGCTTTTACAACGGTTTCTCTGCAGTATACGGCTCTTTCCCGTCCTTCCGGCACCTTAAGGATCTTTTCTGTCACCTGGGAAAGTTTGTTCATATTTTCGTCTGTTTCCTTAAGAAGAGAGGAACACTGGTTCAAAAGATCCAGTTGTACACTGACGTCGATATTTCCCACCGCCCGGACAGTATTGATAGAATCCGCCAGCACAGTAGTATACTTGATCACCGCCGGAATGATCTGTTTTGTAGCGATGTCGATCATAGTCTTGGCCTCAATATTTACGGCTTTTGCATAGATCTCATACTGGATTTCCGCTCTGGACTCCAGTTCCGCCCTGGTAAATACGTGAAAGCTCTCAAAAAGCTCTACGGCTTTCTCTGTGGTAAGCGCCGGAATAGCGTCCACCATTGCCGGAAGATTTGGAAGTCCTCTTCTCTTCGCTTCCTCCTCCCATTCCGGAGCGTAGCCGTTTCCGTTGAATACGATCCGCTGATGTTCCGTCGCATATTCCTTGATCAGGTCATGAACTGCCATGTCGAAATCCGGCGCCGCCTCCAGACGGTCGCAGGCTTCCTTAAACGCCTGGGCCACGATGGTATTTAAGACCACATTGCAGGAAGAAATGGAATCTCTCGCTCCTACCATACGGAACTCGAATTTATTTCCTGTAAAGGCAAAGGGAGAGGTTCTGTTTCTGTCTGTGGCGTCCTTCATAAAATCAGGAAGGGTTTTTACTCCTGTCTCCAGCTTGCTGCCCTTTTTGCTGTGGGTAGCTGTTCCAGTGCTGATAAGCTGCTCCAGCACGTCTTCCAACTGCTCTCCAAGGAACACGGAAATAATCGCCGGCGGAGCCTCGTTTCCTCCCAGACGGTGGTCGTTTCCCACATCTGCCGCTGATTCTCTTAAAAGATCGGCATGAATATCCACAGCCTTCAGAATACATGTAAGGACCAGAAGGAACTGGATGTTTTCGTGAGGCGTTTTTCCCGGATCCAGAAGATTGATCCCGTCGTCTGTGGTCAGTGACCAGTTGTTATGCTTGCCTGATCCGTTCAGACCTGCAAATGGCTTCTCATGAAGCAAACATCTCATTCCATGGCGGCTTGCCACTTTTTTCAGGATACGCATCATGATCTGATTGTGATCCGCGGCAATATTAACAGGAGCGTAGATCGGCGCGAGCTCGTGCTGGGCAGGAGCCACCTCGTTGTGCTGTGTCTTTGCGGAAACGCCCAGCTTCCAGCACTCTTCATTGACTTCCTTCATATACGCGGAAACTCTCTGGCGTATAGTGCCGAGATAATGATCGTCCATTTCCTGGCCTTTGGGCGGCATAGCGCCGAAAAGAGTGCGTCCTGTATAGATCAGATCCTTCCTCTGCAGCCACTTTTCCTTATCGATCAGGAAGTATTCCTGTTCTGCTCCTACAGATGGAGTTACTCTCTTTGATGTCGTGTTTCCAAACAGGCGGATCAGACGAAGGGCCTGGGTATTGACAGCTTCCATAGATCTCAGAAGCGGGGTTTTCTGGTCAAGCGCTTCTCCGGTATAGGAACAGAAAGCGGTAGGAATGCAGAGAGTGCCGCCTGCGGCATCGTGGCGTACAAAAGCCGGCGAGGTGCAGTCCCATGTAGTATAGCCTCTTGCTTCAAAAGTAGCTCTTAAGCCTCCGGAAGGAAAGGAGGACGCGTCAGGCTCTCCTTTGATCAGTTCTTTTCCGGAAAAACTCATCAAAACCTTTCCGTTGTCCATGGGAGCTGTAATAAAAGCGTCGTGCTTTTCTGCGGTAACACCTGTCAACGGCTGAAACCAGTGGCTGTAGTGAGTGGCCCCCTTTTCGATCGCCCATTCTTTCATCTCATGAGCAACCACATCCGCGATCTCCATCGTAAGCTCTTTGCCTTCTTCGATGGTTTTTTTCAGCTCTTTGTAGACTTTCTTAGGAAGTCTCTCCTGCATGACAGAGTCGTTGAATACATCGCATCCAAAGATTTCCGTTACATTGATATAGTCTGACATCTGTGTTCTCCTTTTATCATTTTTTGTTTTCTGCTGCTGATTTCTTCTGTTCTTTTTACTCCCGGCTATTTGCTGTTTTTCTTACTTTTCAGATAGAGGTTCAGAGCCTTATGCATATTTTCAATCTCAACTGCGGTCTGGTTGCCTCCGAACTCTCCGTCCAGCGTCCAGGGTACTTTTTCTTCAGTTTCTATCACAATCTTTTTTGACTTAAATGAATGCACCAGATCTGTGTTGTCTTTTCCCATGACAAGCGCAGTCATGATCTCCTGAAGTTCCAGAGGATTCTTTGGCATCGTGATAAGCGTCACTTCGAAAAATCCGTCGTTCATATCCACGTTTTTTCCCGTAAGGTTCTTAAAGCCCCCGATGGATCTGGAATTGGTGACCATTCCCATAATAAAATCGTCCTCCACTTCCATCTCTTCCGTAACGACCTTCATGTGATAAGACTTGATATTGAAAAGGCTCTTAACGCCTTCCAGAATATAAGCCACATGGCCAAGAACGTTTTTCAGGTCCTGGTCCGTCTCATAAGAAACATCGGTAAAAAGTCCGAAAGCCGCCACATAAGCAAAAGTCTGGCTGTTGAACCTTCCGATGTCACAGTGATACAGCTCCTCCTCCATGATCATAGACGCCGCTTCCACCATATTTTTCGGCACAAACAGGCTGGTGGCAAAATCATTGGTGCTTCCCGCCGGAATATAGCCGATGGGAACAGTGCTTTTCTGCTCCATGATGCCGGTAACCACTTCGTCCAAAGTGCCGTCTCCTCCGCTGCAGACAATAAGATCTACGGAATGAGCATATTCTTTCGCCATTTCATATGCGTCTTTCGGTTTCTGCGTACAGTGGATCACCACTTCATAATCATGCTTATTAAAAATGTCTACAATCTCCAGCAGGTGCGTCTTGATCTTTCCTTTGCCTGCTTTGGGATTAAATACGAAGAGCATTCTTTTTCTCACAGCCTGATCCCCTTTCTGTCATTTACCTTTTTATGATACAACAAAATCAAAAAAATGCCTAGAGGTAAAATTTATCCGCGTTTTGCTTCAGCCTTTTGTATGATCCCGGAAATATCCCTCCAAAACGCGGAGACTTTCTTCCCGGAGCACTCCTCCCGTCACCTGCGGTCCAAAAGGAGATCGGGAAAATATCATTTCCGCGCAGTCGTTTCCTTCTTCTCCCAGAATCCGGCACAGATCTCTGTCGCTTGCCCCGTATACAAGTCTTCCCAGCTTTGTCCATACCATGGCTCCGCAGCACATAAAACATGGTTCACAGCTTGAATACATCGTATACTCTCCAACATCCATGATTACTGTATCCTCACAGCACCGGCGCACCAGACC
>ERZ1090868.1838-NODE-1840-length-10924-cov-25.882786_pt1 | contig 10924 bp, 8 predicted proteins | sample MGYA00478475_ERZ1090868 | MGnify/ENA primary metagenome ERZ1090868 (study PRJEB33644, sample SAMEA5815747) | chicken gut metagenome | biome: Chicken; feature: Gastrointestinal Tract; material: Caecum | place: Ireland | collected 2019-01-01 | study: A study of...
GGGCAGGCCGGCCGCCCCGGGCCAGCCTGCCCCCCTCCCCCGCAGAAGGCGCGGACCTGTGAGAGAAACCCGCGCCCCCGGGCGAAAAGGATATTGCTTTTTCCCTATGAATATGGTATGATATAACGCGGCCCGGGACCGGAGGCCGGCGCAGCAGCCGGACGCCCCGGGGGCCCTGCTGTAAGACCCCTGCCATAGGTTGAATGATAGAAAAGGAAAATGAAGAGCGTGCAAGAGAAAGGACTGTCTGCCATGAACGTCTATACCACCAACGTCACTGATTCCATCCTGGGCATCAGCGTCAACGACACCACCATCGACCTGTTCGAGAGCCAGTACCCCGTGCCCGGCGGCGTCAGCTACAATACCTACCTGATCCGGGACGAAAAGACCGCCGTCATGGATACGGTGGACGCCCGCGCCACCGACGCATGGATGCAGGCGCTGGAGCAGGCGCTGGGCGATCAGGCCCCCGACTACCTGGTGGTCTCCCATGTGGAGCCCGACCACTCGGCCAACGTGGCCCGGCTGGCGGCCCGGTACCCCTCCATGCAGGTGGTGGGCAACGCCAAGACCTTTGCCTATCTTGAGAACTTCTTCCCCGGGGCCATTGCGGCCGGCCGCCGCGTCACCGTCAAGGACGGCGACACCCTCAGCCTGGGCAGCCACACCCTCCACTTCGTCTTTGCCCCCATGGTCCACTGGCCCGAGGTCATGGTCAGCTACGAGGACAGCGAGAAGGTGCTCTTCTCGGCCGACGGTTTCGGCCGGTTCGGGGTGGTGGCCGAGGGCGACAGCCTGGCCAACTGGACCGGCGACGCCCGCCGCTACTTCCTGAACATCGTGGGCAAGTACGGCCCCCAGGTCCAGGCCCTGCTCAAGAAGGCCGCCGGGCTGGACATCGCCCGGATCTGCCCCCTCCACGGCCCGGTGCTGGAAGGCGACCTGGCCCCCTACCTGAGCCTGTACGACACCTGGTCCAGCTATAAGCCCGAGGCCCCCGCCGAGGTGCTGGTGGCCTCCGCCTCCATCCACGGCCACACCCGCCAGGCCGCCCACCAGATGGCCGAAAAGCTGCGGGCCGCCGGTGCCGCCGTCACCGAGATGGACCTGACCCGCACCGACGTCTCCTACGCGGTGGCCGAGGCCTTCCGCTGCGGCAAGATGGTGCTGGCCTGCGCCACCTACGACGGGTTCCTGTTCCCGCCGATGGAAACCTTCCTGACTCACCTCAAGACCAAGAACTTCCAGGGCCGCATCGCCGGCCTGATGGAGAACGGCATGTGGGCCCCCATGGCCAACAAGCTGATGACCGCCGAGCTGGCCGGGATGAAGAACATCACCGTCTGCGAGCACACCGTCAGCATCCGCGGCGCCGCCCACCCCTGCGACGACGCCCAGATGGACGCCCTGGCCAGCGAAGTGATCGCCCGGTGACAGCCCCGCTGAAACCCTGAAAAAAACGCGAAGCCGGACCTCCGACATAGAGGTCCGGCTTTTGGTTTCGCGGTTCAGTTCAGGTCGTCCAGGATGTCGGGCCAGAGGGCCTGCTCCTGGCGCAGGGCGTCGAAACAGCAGTCCAAGTAGATCTTGTTGGCGGCGGGGATGACGCTGCACCGCAGCAGGAACTGGTCGTCGCTGAGGGAGCTGTCCGGCCGCAGGGTGGACGCCTGCAGCCCAAACACCGACCCGATGGCGGCCTCCAGCTCGGCGCAGAAGGCGTCGTAGGCCGCCTTGGCGGTAAAACGCTCCTGCTGGATGGCAAAGAGGAACTGAATGTTCTCCATGGACAGGACGTTTTTGACCACCACAATGTAGATCAGGTAGCCGATTTGGTCCCGGGTGTATTTTTTGCGCACCGGGTGTGTGATAAGCCCTTTTTTGACGTAGTTGCTGACCATCGAGCCCGTCAGCTCCATCCCCGGGAAATTGCGGAAATGACTGTTGACATATTGCACGGTCTGATCGAGGTACAACCCCACGCCAGGCAATTCGTCATACCGGGGCAGGGCAAAGCCCACGGCAGAAGCCGCGATGCGGCGTTTCGTTTCAGCATTCATAGCCTAAGTATACATCAAACCGTCCAAAAGTCAATAGAACTGAAAATCTTTTGTTAAGATTTTTGCATATGGTTGACAAGTTATTCAAAAACTGCTATGATGAAGGCAGAATACGGACTTGTTCCGTCAGACAGGCAGAGGACGGGTCTGAATCGAACGGTTGGCGTATGCCGGCTGCGGATTGGAGAGATGTATGTATGAAACGGAAAATTGTGCTGGATTCCTCATCGAATCTGTGGCAGCTGCCGGGGGTGGACTACGCCTGTGTGCCCCTGAAGATCATCACCGACGAGCAGGAGTATGTGGACGAACCCGGCACCGACGCCTTTGCCATGGCCCACGCCCTGCGCACCTATAAGGGCAAGAGCTCTACTTCCTGCCCCAACGTGGGGGACTTTCTGGCGGCATACGCCGGGGCGGACGAGATCTTTGTCGTGACCATCACCGGCACGCTGTCGGGCTGCAACAACGCCGCCCGGATGGCCGCCGAGGAATACCAGGACTCAAACCCCGGCGCCAAAGTGTTCGTGCTGGACAGCCTTTCCACCGGGCCGGAGATGTGCCTGCTGGCCCGCCGTCTGGCGGCTCTGGTGCCCACCGAGGCCACCTTTGAGGAGATCTGCGACGCGGTGACGGTCTACGCCGAACACACCCATCTGCTTTTCTCGCTGGAATCGCTGAACAACCTTGCCCGCAACGGCCGGGTCAAGCTGACCGCCGCCGTGGTGGCGCGGGCCCTGGGCATCCGGGTGCTGGGCCAGGCCAGCCCCCAGGGCGAGCTGGACATCATCTGCAAGACCCGCGGGGAGCACGGCGTGCTGGAGCGCACCATTCTGGAAATGCGGGACCGCGGCTTTGCCAACGGCAAAGTACAGATCGCCCACTGCGACAACGAAAAGGCGGCCCGCCGCCTCAAGCTGATGATCGAGGCCATCTGGCCCGACTCTGAGGTGGAGATCGTGGAGTGCGGCGCGCTGTGCAGCTTCTACGCCGAGCTGGGCGGCCTGCTGGTGGGCTACGAGGACGCCGCCGCGCCCACCGTCTAAAAATATCATTGCATCAAGGGAGACAGCGCTGGGACAAACGCCGCGGCACTGTCTCTTTTTTTGCGTCTTTTCGAGCCCGGCTTGCAAAACAGGGCCGGGGGCGGTATACTGTCAGAGACACGAGCATCCATCACAGAACAAAACGCTGGAAAGGAGAAGCCATGTTTAAACTGCCGGTCGTCAAAATCCTCAGCCGCTGTGTCAACAAGATCACCATCACCTTTTTGCTGATCCTGGTCCAGTTGGTGTGGATGGCGTCCCTCTACCTCCGGTTGACGGAGTACGCCGCCTGGCTCAACGGCGTCATGACGGCGCTGAGCGTCCTCATCATCCTGTTCCTGGTCCGCAAAGACGAGAACCCCGCCTATACCATCGCCTGGATGGCCCTGATCGGCATCACGCCGGTGTTCGGCGGGCTGATGTATCTGTTCTGGGGCAACAAGCGCCCTTCCCGCCGGATGCGCCGCCGGATGGCTGCGGTGGACCGCCGCCACCGGGACCTGACCCGGCAGCCCCCCGGCCAGCTGGAAGATGTGGACCCCCGCGCCCGGGCCCTGAGCGGCTACATCGCCCGGTACGGCCCCTGGCCCGCCTGGAAGGACACCGCGGTGGAATATTTTTCCAGCGGCGAGGCGATGTTCCCCCGCCTGCTGGAGGACCTGCGCCGGGCAAAAAAGTTCATCTTCCTCGAGACCTTCATCATCCGCCCCGGCAGGATGTGGAACGCCGTGGAGGACATCCTGCGGGAAAAGGCCGCCGCCGGGGTGGACGTGCGGGTCATCTACGACGATATGGGCTGCCTGACCACCGTGCCGTCGGGCTTTGTCATCCGGCTGGAGCAGGCCCACATCCGCTGCATCCCCTTCAACCCGGTGGTGCCCCTGGTCTCGCTGGTCATGAACCACCGCGATCACCGCAAGATCGTCTCCATCGACGGCAACGTGGCCTACAACGGGGGCACCAACTTTGCCGATGAATATATCAATGTGGAAGAGCGGTTCGGCTACTGGAAGGACGCCGCCGTCCGGCTGGAAGGGGCGGCGGTCTGGAATTTCACGGTGATGTTCCTCAATTTCTGGAACTCCTTCCGCCCCATGGAGGAGGACTACCGCCCCTTCCGGCCCACCGTCCAGGCCGCGGCGGACGGGGTGGTCCAGCCTTATTCCGACAGCCCCCTGGACGAGGAGCGCCTGGCCGAAAGCGTCTACCGGGACATCCTGGACCAGGCGCAGGACTACGTCTATATCTTCACCCCCTACCTCGCCATCGGGGAGGACCTGCTCAACTCCCTCAAGCTGGCGGCCAAGCGGGGGGTGGACGTCCGGCTGGTGCTGCCCGGCATCCCGGACAAAAAGATCGTGTTCCGGCTCAGCCGGTCCTATTATCTGCCTCTGCTGCGGGCGGGGGTCAAGGTGTATGAGTTCACCCCGGGGTTCATCCACTCCAAGTGCTACGTCAGCGACGACCGCATCGCGGTGGTGGGCAGCATCAACATGGACTACCGGAGCCTTTACCTCCACTTTGAATGCGGCACCCTGCTGATGGGGGGCAGCCAGGTGGCCGCCGTCCGGGCCGACGCGGAGCAGACCTTTGGCCAGTGCCACCGCATCACCCTGGACGACTGCCGCACCAGCCTGCTGGGCACCCTGCTGGACGATGTGCTGCGCCTGGTCAGCCCGCTGCTGTAAAAAGACCGCTTTTCAAAAAGAACGCCGCCCCTGGCCGCATCTGCCGGCCGGGGGCGTTTTCTGTGTGCATAAATCGTGCTCCGGCGGGCACACTAGCCCAAAAGCCCCCGCGGGGGCCTGCAAAGGGAGCGAAGTTATGAAGGTACTGCGTACAAAACCGATCCGATCTCTGGCCGTGCTGGCTGCGGCAGCCCTGCTGCTGGCAGGCTGCGGGGAGCCGGCGGACAGCATGTCCGGCGCCTCCGGGTCCTCCGGGTCCGCGGGGGCGTCCGGGGCGATGAGCGGCTCCTCCGGCGCGGACGGCGCCGCCGGGGACTGGAAGGCGGGCCTGGCCGTCCTGAGCAAGGGGGAGGCGCGGGACGCCGGCGGCGAGCTGAACACCATTGCCGCCGCCGTCCTGCTGGACGGCGAGGGGCGCATCCTCCATGCGGTGGTGGATGAGCTGGAAGCCCAGGTGACCGCGGACGAGGCCGGCGTGGCCCTGCCCGGCGATCTGCGCACCAAGCGCCAGAAAGGGGACGAGGATTACCCCCTGTCGGCGGTGTCCGGCATCGGCAAAAGCTGGGCCGAGCAGGCGGACGCCCTGGCCAAACACCTGGAGGGGATGACCGCCAGCGAGGTGGCCGCCCTTAAGACCGACAGCGAGGGCAAGGCCGAGGACCCCGACCTCCTGGCCGGGTGCACCATCGAGATCGAGGGCTACCGGGACGCCATCGCCAAGGCCTGCCGGGAGGCAAAGCCCATCGCCTGAGCGTGTTGTGAAAATAGATATTTTTTGCAGGCGGACCGGGGCGCGGATTGTCCAAAAACACGCTTGCAATTTGGCGCGTCCTGCACTATAATGTCACCGTTCTGAAAAGCGTCCTGCCCCCTTGCGGAGCAGGGCGCTTTTCACGGGAAAGTGACGTTGTATCCAATGGAGGGATCCGCTTATGACCAAAGACATGACCCAGGGCAAGCCGCTGCAGCTGATCCTGCTGTTCTCGGTGCCGCTGATGCTGGGCAGCCTGTTCCAGCAGTTTTACAACATGGCCGACACCATCATCGTGGGACGGTTCGTCGGGGTCGAGGCCCTGGCGGCCGTGGGCAGCGTGGGCGGCCTGAGCTACCTTGTGCTGGGCTTTGTGAACGGCATCGCCTGCGGCTTTGCCATCCCGCTGGCCCGCTGCTTCGGCGCCCGGGACGGCGAGGGGATGCGCCGCTACACCGCCAACTCCGTCTGGCTGTCCCTGCTGTTCGGGGCGGTGCTGACGGTGGCGACGGTGGCCCTGACCCGGCCCATCCTGGTGCTGACCAACACCCCTGCCGACATCATCGACATGGCCGACGTGTACATCCGCACCATCTTTGCCGGCATCCCCTTCACCCTGCTGTACAACGTCACCAGCGCGTATATGCGGGCGCTGGGGGACAGCCGCCGCCCCCTTTACTTTTTGATCGTGGCCAGCGTGCTGAACATCTTCCTGGACATCTTTTTCATCCTGGCCTTTGACGCCGGGGTGTTCGGCGCGGCGCTGGCCACCGTCATCAGCCAGGCCGTGGCCGGCGTGTGGAGCCTTTTGTACATGATGAAGAACTTCCGCCAGCTGGGCTGGTCGAAGGAGGAGGGGCGGCTCAGCCTGTCCCACTGCGCTTCCCTGTGCATGATGGGCCTGCCCATGGGGCTGCAGTGCAGCATCACGGCGGTGGGCAACATCGTGCTGCAGGCCGCGGTCAACGGCCTGGGCAGCGCGGCGGTGGCCGCCATGACCGCCGGCAGCAAGGCCGGGCAGATCCTGTCCGTCCCGCTGGAGAGCATCGGCACCGCCATGACCACCTACGTTGGCCAGAACCTGGGCGCGGGCAGCCTGCCCCGGGTGCGGCAGGGGGTGCGCACCGCCCTGGGCATCGGCTGTTTGTACAGCGTGGCCTCCTTCGTGATCCTGCACTTCACCGACACGCTGCTGATCGGGATGTTCCTGGACGCCAGCGAGGACGCGGGCGGGGCCATCATGGCCGACGCCCGGGCGTACCTGTTCTGGAACAGCGTCTTTTACATCCCCCTGGCGGTGCTCATCGTCTACCGCTACTCCATCCAGGGGCTGGGCTTCTCGGGGCTGGCCATGTTCGCCGGCGTGTTCGAGATGTTCGCCCGGGGGCTGGTGGGCTTCTACCTGGTGCCGGTGTTCGGCTACTGGGCCGGGTGCATCGCCAGCCCGGTGGCCTGGTTTGCGGCCTGCTTCTTCCTGATGCCGGCCTACCATCTGGCCCTGCGGCGCCTGAGCAGTGCCCGGGATGCCGGCCCCCTGCGCATGGCGCGGGCCAAAGGTTAACAGAGCGCTTCATCCGTCTTTGCCCGCCCGGCCTGCGCCGCGGCGGGCTTTTTGCGTGGATTGACGCCGCCCGCCGTTCGGGGTATACTTAATACTACATATCCTGCCGGAAAGGAGGGCCTGCCATGGAGGACCGGCAGCTGGAACAGATCGAGGGCACCATCGAGGACATCATCTTTGAAAACAGCGACAGCGGCTATGTGGTGTTCGAGCTGTCGGGGGAGGGCAGGCTGACGGTGGTCTGCGGCACCCTGGGGGAGCTGCACGTGGGCCAGAGCGTGATCTGCCGGGGCCGGTACGAAAACCACGCCACCTACGGCCGGCAGTTCCACGCCGCCGAGTGCCTGACCGATATGCCGAAAGACATCGATGCGGTGTACGCCTTTTTGGCCAGCCGGTCCCTGCCCTATGTGGGCCCCGCCACCGCCCGCAAGATCATCGAGACGTTCGGCGCGTCGGCTTTGGACGTCATCGCCAACGACCCCGCCCGCCTGACCCAGATCAAGGGCATCTCGGCGGACAAGGCCGACCGCATCCAGCAGGAGTTCAAGCGGATGTTCGGGATGCGGGAGCTGATCGCCTATCTGGCCCAGTTCGAGATCGGGCCCCGGCGGGCGATGGAGGTGTTCCGGGCGTTCGGGCCGGGGGCGGCCCAGGCCATCGCCTCCAACCCCTACCTGCTGTGCGGCGAGCCGCTGCAGCTGGACTTCCGCCACGCCGACAGCATCGCCGCCTATTACCAGATGGAAGGGGACAGTCCCCAGCGGCTGGAAGCCGCCCTGCTGCGCACCCTGCGCCACAACGCGGGCAACGGCCACACCTGCCTGCCGCGGGAGCGGCTGGTGGCCACCGCTTCGGCTTTCATCCACCAGCCCGCCGACAAGCTGACGGCAGCTCTGGAGCACTGCCTGGAGACGGGGCGGCTGGAGGAGCGCAGCTTTTCCACCGGGGAATACATCTATCTGCCCGACCTGCTGGCCGCCGAGGAAGCCATTGCCGCCCGGCTGACCGCCCTGGCCCGGCGGGAAAAACAGACCGCCCGCCACCTCGACCAGGACATCCAGGTGCTGGAAGCGGCGCAGGGCTTTGCCTACGCCCCCGAGCAGCGGGAGGCCATCCGCCGGGCCGTGACCGAAAACTGCCTGGTGCTGACCGGCGGCCCCGGCACCGGCAAGACCACCACCGTCAAGGCGGTGCTGAACGTGCTGGAAAGCCAGGCCGAGCGGGTGGCCCTCTGCGCCCCCACCGGCCGGGCCGCCAAGCGCCTGAGCGAGCTGACCGGCCGCAAGGCCTCCACCATCCACCGGCTGCTGGAGGTGGACTATACGGGGGGCCGCGTCAGCTTCATCCACAACGAGCGCAACCTGCTCAAGTGCGACGTGGTGATTCTGGACGAGATGAGCATGGTGGACGTCCAGCTGTTCCAGAGCCTGCTGGCCGCCCTGCGGCCCAACTGCCGGGTCATCATGGTGGGGGACGCCGACCAGCTGCCCAGCGTGGGCCCCGGCAACATCCTGGGGGAGGTGATCCGCTCGGGGGCGGTGCCCACCGTCTGCCTCAAGCATATCTTCCGGCAGGCCAAGCGCAGCCTCATCGTGGAGAACGCCCACAACATCGTCAGCGGACGCCCCCTGCAGAAGGGCGGCCGGGAGGACGACTTCTTTTTCCTGGAGGCGGACGGCGAGGCCTGCCAGAAGCTGGTCTGCGACCTGGTCACCACCCGGCTGCCCCGCAGCTACGGCTTCGACCCCATCCGGGACATCCAGGTGCTCTGCCCCACCAAGATGGGCCCCTGCGGCACCCAGGCCCTGAACACCCTGCTGCAGGACCTTTTGAACCCCCCCGCCAAAGGCAAACCCCAGCTGCAAAGCGCGTCCCGGGTGTTCCGCACGGGGGACAAGGTGATGCAGGTCAAAAACAACTACGAGATCGTCTGGAAGCGGGACGGCGGCGAGCAGGGGGTAGGGGCCTACAACGGGGACATTGGCATCGTGGAATCCATCGACCCACGCTCCCGCTCCATGACGGTGCGGATGGACGACCGGGTGCTGGTCTACCCCGCCGAGAACCTGGGCGAGCTGGAGCCCGCCTACGCCATCACCGTCCACAAGAGCCAGGGCAGCGAGTTTGCGGCGGTGGTCCTGCCGGCGGCGGCGGTGCCGCCCCGGCTGTGCTACCGCAACCTGTTCTACACCGGGGTGACCCGGGCCCGCCGGCTGTGCGTGGTGGCCGGCCGCCGGGACACGGTGGCCGCCATGATGGCCAACGTCCGCCAGAACCTGCGCTACAGCGGCCTGGCCGAGCTGCTGAAAAACTGCGCCCGGCCGCCGGAGCCGGACGGGCCGGCCTGACGGCAGGGTGAGAAAACACTATACTTTTCCCCCGGGGTGTGGTATACTGAAAACTGGATTTCTACAGCCCCGTCCGGGGCTTTTGGCATAGAGGAACGCGAAGAAAGGAACACTGCATTATGGCACAGAACGACATCGGGATAGACCTTGGCACCACCACCATCATCATCGCCCAGGAGGGCAAGGGGGTCGTGCTGAACCAGCCCAGCGTGGTGGCGATCGACACCCGCAAAAAGGAAGTGCTGGAGGTGGGCGACAAGGCCCTGGCCATGGTGGGCCGCACCCCCAACTACATCTCGGCCACCTTCCCCCTGAAGGATGGCGTCATCAGCGACCACACCATGACCCGGGAGCTGATCTGCCGCTTCGTCAACCAGGTGTACAGCTCCCATATGGTCAAGCCCCGGGTGGCGGTGTGCGTGCCGGCGGCCATCACCGGCATCGAGAGCGACGCCGTGGTGGAGGCGGTGGTCGCGGCGGGCGCCCGGCAGGTGTACCTGATCGACGAGCCCATCGCGGCGGCCCTGGGGTCGGGGCTGGACATCACCGTGCCCGACGGCCGGATGATCATCGACATCGGCGGCGGCACCACCGACATCGCGGTGCTGTCGCTGGGCGGCAAGGTCAAGGCCACCAGCGTGCGGGTGGCGGGCAACCACTACGACGACGAGATCCTCAAGTTCGTGCGGGCCAAGTTCAGCATCGCCATCGGCCAGCGCACCGCCGAGGAGCTGAAAAAGCGGGTGGCCTGCTGCCCCCAGAAGACCGACTTTGACGAGACGATGGAGATCAAGGGCCGCAGCCTGCTCACCGGGCTGCCGGTGCGGGTCAACGTCTCCACCAGCGATTTGTACGACCCGGTCATGATGCTCAGCGAGCAGATCGGCACCGCGGCCCACCAGGTGCTGGAAAAGACGCCCCCCGAGCTGGCCGGCGACATCTACAAGAACGGCGTCATGCTCACCGGCGGAGGCGCCCAGCTCCACGGCCTGCCCGAGTACCTCAGCCAGGAGCTGAAGGTGGACGTCTATGTCTCGCCCGACCCGGTCAACTGCGTGGCCCTGGGCACCGCCATGAGCCTGTCCATCGGCGACAAGCTGGAGGTGGGCTTCACCGACGCCACCCCGCGCATCGGCCGGCGGTGATGGCGGGCCCCAAACGGTTGCAATCGCCCCCGAAACCGGGTATAATGTAAGAAAACGCCGAGCGTCCCGCACACCGGGACGATGACAGGAGGATGTACCATGGATTCCAATACCATCATTACGATCGTGATCGCCGTGGCCGGCCTGGCCTTTGCCCTGTTTGCCCTGAACCGGAGCCGCGCATCGTCCGGCACGCCCAAGGCGCGCCCCGCCGAGGCCCCGGCCATGCCCGCGCCCGCTGCCGCGCCCCGGGCGGCGGCCCCTGCTGCGCCCCGGGCCCCCCAGGTGGAAGCCGGCATCCCCCCCGAGGTGGTGGCCGTCA
>ERZ1090868.1839-NODE-1841-length-10924-cov-6.363603_pt1 | contig 10924 bp, 9 predicted proteins | sample MGYA00478475_ERZ1090868 | MGnify/ENA primary metagenome ERZ1090868 (study PRJEB33644, sample SAMEA5815747) | chicken gut metagenome | biome: Chicken; feature: Gastrointestinal Tract; material: Caecum | place: Ireland | collected 2019-01-01 | study: A study of the...
AAGGCATCATGGCTATCGCTCCATTTTAGAGTGTTAATTTTCTGGGAAGTTCACAATGAACGAGGAGGGAATGCAGACCACCGAAAACGACCGCATTTTTGTGGGCAGGCAGATTGAATTCGACGAGGAGACCTTTGAGCAGAGCCTGCATGAGCTGGAGCAGGCCTCCAACTCGGAATCCCGGAAGATCCGGAAGATCGTACATAGAATTGTTCCCGAATACAAATACAGCAAATAAGGAGGAACGGCCGTGGACACAGGAAGAAACATGAAAGTGCAGGAAGATGTGATTCTGCGGGAAATCGCCGGCGAGTGTTTCCTGATTCCCACCGGGAAGACCGTACTGAAATATAACGGTCTGCTCCATGTAAGTCCGCTGGAGGCGGAATTGTGGGAAATGCTGCGGCAGGGCACGAATCTGGAGGAACTTGTCCAGAAGATGATGACTGTATATGACGTGCAGGAGAGTGCGCTGAGGGAAGATATCCAGGAATTTCTGGACAGGCTGGACAAAAGCGGAATTCTGACGTCAGACGGGGAGGAAGACGGCGTCCCGGCAGAGACGGGCGCCCCGACAGATGAGAGATGAGAAAAGGTATGGCAGAACAGACAAAAGAATTGGAAACTACTGACGAAAAATTTTATATTGATAAATCGGCCGGGCTGGAACAGGCGCTGAAGGAATATCCCTGCGTGTACCTGGAAGGGGCGGCCGCGTCGGGAAAGACGACGGCGGTTCGGATGCTGTGCCGCAGACAGGAGAATCTTTCCGTCCTGGCGGTATGCGCCGGAGAAGAAGAGCTGGAAACCTATGGGGAAAGAATCCGGCGGTTCCTGAACCCGGAGACGGAGCAGAAAGGCCGGAACAAATGGATTTTTATCGAAGGCGTTCCCGGGACATTGACAGAGGAAGAAAAAACGTTTTTTCTCACGCTGATTCCGCAGCTCGGCCCCAGAGAGCGGCTGATCCTTGAGGGCAGGGACGATCTGCCGGAAGCGTTTCTGGACCTCTTATGGAAGGGGAAGATTCAGCTGATCGTCCAGGAGTCGCTGATGCTGACGCGGACGGAGGTGGTCCGGCTCGCCGCGGAGAGAAACAGTTTTTTGAATGCCTCGGAATTGTACGAGGAAACCGGCGGGTGGGCAGGCTGCGTGGATCTTCTCCTGCGCCTGACGGCGCGGCCGCCGGTGCGGATGGGGAATATTCCGTCTGTCCGGGAAATTCTCCGGCGCCGCGAGGTGCAGGAATATCTGGAGAAGGAGATCCTGTGTACCCTTTCTCCGGAGGAGCAGGAAGTACTCCGGTGGCTGGATCTGTGCCCCTGGACCCATCCGGATCTGTGCCGGGAAATCTTTCAGACGGACGGCTCTGTCGGGATCATAGAATCGCTGGAGCGGAAAGGCATCCTTGTCCGCTGCTGTAAAAAGCGTCTGTGGAAGAAACTACCGCTGTTTGTAAAGCCTACCGGGCCGGAACGGGCGGCAGAAAGATGGTCTGCAAAGCGAACAGAAGCACAGATGCAGACGGTGGTTGAAACGCCTGAAAAAGCATCTCTGGAAAGTGCAGGCGTATGGTTTGACCGGAAAGGATTTCCGGCACAGGCCCTTTTCTGCCTGAAAAAAGCAGGGGACCGGACAGGATATCTGGAATGCCTGCGGAGCCACTGCGCAGAGATCCCGTTTTCCGGAATTTCTCCGGCGGAAGGATTTGTTTCGGAGGATTCGTCTCCGGAAGGCTGTTATCTGCGAGGCATGGAGGCAGTTGTTCACCATGACTGGGATGCTCTGCAGGAGGAGATTCGCCTGACAGAGCAGCAGAAGGATCAGAAAGACGCCGCGGAGATCTGGCTGAATCTGAGTTTTGCCAATCCGCTGCTTTCCCTGGAAGACTGGATGAAAGCGCTGAAACGGACCGCAAAGACACACGGCCCGCTGCGGCTTTACCATATCCTGGGAGGGTCGTTTACGTTTCTCTGCGGCCTCCGGGATCTTTCCGGTCTGTTTGTGGGGGGAAGAAAGGCGGAGAGGAAACAGGCGGAACTCTGGAAAAACAGTCTCGGTCCGGAAGAGTGGAAGGCTTATCAGTTTGCACGTATGGAATTCTACCTGGAGACGAAGCAAAGAGACCGGATTCCGGACGAAGACTGGAAGCTGCTTCTGACGCTGGAGGAAAAGGAAGACTGGACGACGCTGTTTGCCAGATACTGGCTTCTGATCAAGCTTCGCCGGTCCCCGGATACCGATCCTGTTCTTGCGGAAGAAGAGGAAGAGGCGGAGAACGCTGTCCGGAAAATGCTCGGCGAAGAGGAAAATCCGGTCTGCAGACAGATTCTGGAGGCGGCGGACGCGCTGCGGGGAAGCGGAGGCGGAGAGAAGATCCTTTTTTCCTGGGTCCGCGAAAAGCGCTTCGAGTGGTCCGACGAGATCCGGGAGGAGACCGTGGGCATGTGGTACCTGCGTGCGGCGGCATGTTATGAGATTCAGCAGTATGACCGGACGGAAAAAATCCTGAAAAAGCTGATTCCTTTCGCCCGCAGCGGAAGACGAAGCCGGATGCTGGCGGAATGCCTGTTCCAGCAGGCAGCCGTCAACTGGTCCAGGGAGAACCGGAAAAAATCCCTCCAGGATGTGGTGGAATCTTTCCTCGTAACCGGGGAGTTCCGGTACGTCAGATTTTATACCCGCTACGGAAGAAACGGGTATGAAGTCCTGGAGGATTACATCGAATGGCTGAGCAGCAATTCACCGGATACCTGGAGCCGCAAAAAGAAATATAATTACGGCAACGTCCTGAATATGCCAATGGAGGATTATATCAATCTCATTCTTCGGGAAGCGAAGAAAAACAGAGGCCAGACGGCAAAGCGGCAGCCGGAGGAGGCGGAAGAGCCGCTGACGGTGACGGAGATCATCGTCCTGAAAGAGCTGAGCACGGGAATGACGAACGAGGAGATCTGTGCGGACCTGAACCTGAAGCTGACAACGGTGAAGGGACATATTTACAGCATTTACAAGAAACTGGGAGTGAAGAGCCGGGTACAGGCGCTTCTGATCGGCCGGGAGCGGGGAATCCTGCGGGGAGAGTAGGCATGATCGATATACATACGCACATTCTTCCGGGCGTGGACGACGGGGCCCCGGATCTGGAGACTTCGCTGATGATGGCGGAGGCGGCGGCCCGGAGCGGCGTCGCCGTGATCGCAGCCACCTGCCACAGCAACCAGGAAGAATATCAGAACTATGAATCCGAAGAACTGCGCCAGCGGTTCGCGGAGCTGCAGGAAGCGCTGGAGCGGGAACGGATTCCCGTACGGATCGTCCGCGGAATGGAGATCTGGGCCGTCGGCCGGCTGGAAGAGAAGATCCGGAGCGGACGGCTGATTTCCCTGAACGGGTCGCGGTTTTTCCTGACGGAAGTCCCGTTCGACGCGGAACCGGAGGAGATCCGCGCGCGGCTGACTGAGATCCTCGATCTGGGAAAGGTGCCGGTTCTGGCACATCCGGAACGGTATTACTGCGTGCAGGACCGGCCCAACTGGCTGTTTGAGTGGAGAATGCTGGGCGTCCTTGCTCAGGTGAATAAGGGGAGTATTTTTGGAAGATTCGGACCGAAGACAGAGAAAACCGCCGGGATTCTTCTGGATCATCAGATGGTCAGCTGCATTGCCAGCGACGCCCACGGCGTGGAATACAGAACGACGGATATGGGTCTGATCCGGGAGTTCCTGGAAAAACATTACTCGGAAGAGTATACAGATATCCTGCTGAGAAAAAATCCGGAGCAGATACTGAAAAACCGTCTGCCGGCCGCTGGTCCGCCGCCGGTTCCGGTCAGACAGGAAATACGATGGTTTTGGTAAAAGGAGAAACACAGAATGAGTAAAGCAAAGACAGCAAGCATCCTTTTGTTTGCAGTATCACTGGCGCTGTTCCTCTTCTGCATTTTTGTGCGGGAAGGCGGCCAGGACCAGAGCGGTCCTGAGATTCAGATGGATCAGCAGGAGATTCAGGTCAGCATCGCCGCAGACGACGCCACGCTCCTTCAGGGAGTGACGGCGACAGACAGAAAAGACGGAGATGTGACAGATTCCCTGGTGGTGGAGAGCATCTCCAACTTTATCGAAAAAGGCAGACGGAAAGTCAGCATTGTAGCCTTTGACAGCGACAATCATATCACGAGGGCGGAGCGGGACATCGTGTACACCGATTACACATCCCCGACGTTCACGCTGGACGCCCCGCTGAGGTTTTCCATGGACGCCCAGAATCTGACGGAGGTGCTGCACGCACAGGACTGCCTGGACGGTGATATCACCAGTAAGATTCAGATGAGCTTCCAGGACGATGTTTCCTACAATACGCCAGGACAGTACCAGGTAACCTACTCGGTGGCGAACAGCGCCGGCGACGTGAAAAACCTGCCGGTGACGCTGGAGCTTTACGATCCGGCTCAGGAGACGGAGGGACCTTCCCTGACCCTGAACCAGTATCTGGTGAACCTTTCCGTGGGAGAGGGCTTTGATCCCTGGGGATACCTGGACAGCGTGACGATCAACAACTATCAGTATGTCCGGGGAGAGGACGGAGCTTTGTACGGAACTCTGACCGGAGAGGTTCTGGATTCCTCCGCCGTCCAGATCGAAAATCCGGTGGACACAAATACGCCGGGCGTTTACGAGGTGGTCTACAGCGCCTACGACGAAGACGGCACACAGGGCACGATACGCCTGATTGTATCAGTAAACGGTTGAGGAGGCTGACATGCGAGAGTACGAAAACAAATATATCAATTCGGAAAAAACAGCATGGGATCTGCGGAGCATTCTGTCGGATCTGGCAGGATCCTGGTGGATGATCCTTCTGGTTGCCCTGAGCGCTTCATTGCTGACTTATTCCGTGATCTCCTTCACCCATGAGGACCGGTATACAGTGAGCACGACGTTTACCGTCAGCCAGGGCGGCGGAGAATCCAATGCGGTTACGAATCTTTCCGCCGCATATGAGATGGCGCAGAAGTTTTCCGTGATCCTGGATAATAATATACTGAAAAAAACCGTAATGGAGGAACTGGGACTGGACAGCTTTCCGGCGACGATGAACGCATCCATCGTTCAGGAATCCAACCTGATGCAGCTGTCGGTGACGGCCGATTCTCCTCAGCACGCCTATCTGATCCTGGAATCCGTGCTCAGGAATTATCCGACTCTGTCGGATTACATTATTCCCAACGTGGTTCTGCAGACTCTGGAGCAGCCGCAGATTTCCGGGAGCCCGAGCAATCAGCTTCCGGTCAGACAGTATATGATCTATGCATTTCTGGCGGCGGCGGCCGTGGTGGCGGCGCTGATCGCAGTGACCTCCCATCTGCGGGATACCGTAAAAAACGAACAGGAATTCAGCCAGAAAGTGGACGCCTATCTTCTCGGCACCATCTATCATGAGAAGAAGAAAAAGAGAAAAAGCTCGATGCTGATCACCAATCCCGTGCGCAGTTTCCGCTATGTGGAGGCCTACCGGATGGCCGCGTCGAGAATCCGGGGAAGGATGGAGCGGAAACACGCCCAGATCCTCCTGGTCACCAGTGTGGCGGAAAACGAAGGAAAATCCACCACAGCGTCCAACCTGGCGCTGGCGCTGGCCCAGGAACAGAAAAAAGTGCTCCTGGTAGACTGCGATTTCCGCCGTCCGGCGCTGCACAAGATTTTCGACGTGAAAGACAGAGAAATGAAAGACTTCTCTCTTGTACTGCAGGGTAAGGAGAAGGCCAGCGGAACCTTTGAGAAAGTGCAGAATCTGCAGCTGTACACCGCCTTCAGCAAACATTCCATTGAAAATCCGTCGGAACTGATTTCCAACGGCAGGCTGGAGCGGCTTCTGCGGTCCTGCTGCAAAAAAATGGATTATATCATCCTGGACTCCCCGCCGATGGGACTCGCCGTCGACGCGGAGGAGCTGATCCAGATCGCCGACGCGGCGGTACTGTCCGTCCGCCAGGACGCCGTCCTGACCCAGGACATCAACGACGCCATCGATGCGCTGAATCAGAAAGAAGAAAAAGTCATCGGCTGCATATTCAGCAATGTCTATCCGCCGATCGGAGAGCGTCTCCGCCAGGGAGCCTACGGATATGAAGGCTACGGAAAATACAGCAAGGCAGATCGCTAAAGGGGAGCAGTATGAGAAAAGAAGAGACAAACGAATATACGGACGAACTGGAAAAAATCGACCTGTTCAGCTATCTTTATGAATTTATGAAGGCACTCAGAAAGTTTTTCTGGCTGGTGCTTCTGATCCTTGTACTTTGTACGGCCGGCGGCTGTCTCTGGAGCTGGAGAAGCTATCGCCCGATGTATGAGGCGTACACCTCCTTCGTCGTGACCTCCTCCGGTCAGACTTACAACAGTTCCTACTACGACAACACGACCGCAGAACAGCTGGGAAAAACCTTTCCCTATATTCTCACCAGCGGCGTGCTGATGGACGTGGTCCGGGAGGATCTGGGATACAGTTTCGGTTCGTCCATCGAGGCGACAGTTATGGAGGGAACCAACCTGTTTACGATCACCGTACGCGACAGTTCGCCTCAGACCGCTTACGACGTTATGACCTCCGTGATCGAAAATTATCCGGTGGTCGCAGAGTATATCATCGGGGGAACGACGCTGACTGTCGTTGACGAGAGCGGCGTTCCCACCACACCCGCAAACAGCGGAAATATGAGACGGGCGGCAGCGGTGGGATTTCTTGCCGGCGCTGTGATCTCCGCCCTGTTTCTTGTCGTGTACCTTGCCGGCAGAAAAACCATCCGCAGCGGCGAGGATATGAACGCCATCGCAAGCACAAAGTTTCTCGGAAACATTCCGGAAACCCGGATCAAAAAGAGAAGCAACGCAAAGGATCAGGCGATGACCATCACAAACTCCAAAGTGCCGCCGGCCTTCAAGGAAGGAATCCGTCTGGTACGGTCCCGCACGGAAGCGGAACTTCAGGGAAAAGAGTGTCCGGCGCTCCTTGTGACCAGCGCGGTTCCTGAGGAAGGGAAGACTACCGTGGCCGTAAATCTGGCGCTGGCGCTGACTCAGAAAAGTCACCGGGTCGTACTGATCGACGGCGACCTGCGAAATCCTTCGGTACTGCAGGCGCTGAACCTTCCAAAGCAAAAGAATGGTATTGTCCAGGTGCTCCGCGGACAGGCAAACCTGGAGGATGTCCTGATGGAATACAAGGAAACCGGGCTGAAGCTCCTGCCAGGCTCCGGAAAAATCTCCAATCCGGCGTCTCTGATCCGCTCGGAAGAGATGAAGAACCTGATGCAGACACTGAAGGAACAGTCCGATTTCCTTATCATCGACACACCTCCCAGCTCCGTGCTGTCCGACGCGGTAATGTACGAGGCGCTTGTGGACGGAGCGGTAATGGTGGTCCGCCAGGATTTCGCCAGCGCTCAGCAGGTGCAGAGAGGCATGGAGACACTCGCCGACGCAGATATCCCGGTGATCGGCTATGTGCTGAACTACATGGAAGAAGGCGCAATGGGATACGGCTACAGCAGTTACGGGAAGTACGGCTATGGCAAGTACGGGTACCGGAGATATGGTTACGGGTACGGGAAGTACGGCTACAGCAGGTACGGCTACGGACGGCATGCGGAGGATGACGATGATGCGGACCGGAGCGGCAGCAGGGAGAGAAAGAGCAGCAGCGGGAAAGCGGCTGGAAAGAGTGTGAGTGCGAAGCAGGGGGAGTCGGCGGAGTAGGCGGCTTCACTGAGAAGTGAGAGAGACTCTGGTTTTGGCAGAAAAATGAAAGCAGTGAGGGGAAGTATGTATAAGAAATATCTGAAACGACTGATTGATATTGTCATGTCCCTGGGCGGAATTGTATGTCTGTCCTGGCTTTATCTGATTCTGATTGTGGCGATCCGGCTGGATTCCCCGGGACCAATTCTTTTTCGGCAGAAGCGGGTCGGAAAGAAGAAACGTCACTTCCAGATCCTGAAATTCCGGACTATGCGGACCGATACGCCGCACGATATGCCGACACATCTGCTGCAGGACCCGGATCAGTTTATTACCCGGACCGGACGTTTTCTGAGAAAAACGTCGCTGGATGAGCTGCCGCAGCTCTGGAATATCCTGAAAGGCGATATGTCGGTAGTGGGGCCGAGGCCGGCCCTCTGGAACCAATTTGACCTGATTGAGGAGCGGGACAAATACGGCGCCAACGATATCCGGCCGGGACTTACCGGATGGGCACAGACCCATGGCCGGGATGAGCTGGAGATTGAGGAGAAAGCGAAGCTGGACGGATATTATGCAGAGCACCTGAGCTTCGGTCTGGATGTAAAATGTTTCCTGCGGACGATCGGCGCTGTGCTTCGAAGCGACGGAGTTGTGGAAGGCGGAACTGGAAGGATGGCGCAGGAACGTGGGGAAGAGAAGAAGGTTTCATAGAATACGAATTTTTGCGATTCATTTGTGTCTGTTGTATCAGTTCCGGAAAGAACTGATACAACAGATGTGAATGGGCTGAGAGAAGCATCAGGAAATGTGTTTGTTTGGCTGGAAAATATTTTCTATCAACTTTTTACTGAGTAATCAAATGGGACGAAAGGAATGTCCGATGTATGTAGGTTGATGGTTCAGTAATGAGTTGATGGGATTAGGGAAGAAATAAGGATGAAAAAGGAAATGAAGAAAGTTTTATTTGTGGCGACAGTGGTGCGTTTACATATCAATATGTTTCATAAACCATTTATCAAATGGTTCCACGATCAAGGCTGGCAGGTTGATGTAGCAGCTAATAATGATTATGAAAATAAAGAAGAGTGTGTTATTCCATATTGCGATCATTTTTATTGCATTCCTTTTGAGAGAAGCCCATTCAGAAAAGAAAATTTTGAAGCATTCTTTCAGCTGAAAAAGCTCTTAGAAAAAGAGAAGTATGATATTATCCATTGCCATACTCCGATGGGAAGTGTTGTTACACGACTTGCAGCAGGAAAGGTTAGAAAGAATGGGACAAAAGTAATTTATACTGCGCACGGTTTCCACTTTTTTAACGGTGCTTCTTTAATAAATTGGCTTGTTTATTATCCGGTCGAGCGAATTCTTGCACATCGGACGGATCTGCTGATCACGATGAATCAAGAAGATTATAAGAGATCTCAAACTTTTAAGGCAAAAAGAAATGCATATGTCAATGGTGTAGGACTTGATCTGAAGAAGTTTGTTGAAGCAATGCCAGAAGAAAAACAAGAAGTTCGTCGTGTGTTTGGTTTGCAAAATGAAGACATATTTGCAATATCGGTTGCACAGTTGATTAAGAGAAAAAATGACATAGTGCTAATTCAAGCAGTGGCGAAGCTGAATAATCCACATTTTCACTTATTTATCTGCGGAGATGGAGTACAGGAAACAGAGTTGAAGACGAAAGCATTGGAACTTGGTGTAGAGAATCAGATACATTTCCTTGGGTTTCGTAAAGATGTATATAAAATCAGTAGCGCAGCGGATCTTTTTTTATTTGCGTCTCTGCAGGAAGGGCTGCCAGTTGCAATTATGGAGGCTATGGCATGTGGTTTACCAATTGTAGCATCAAAAGTGCGAGGAAATAGCGATCTGATTGATCAGGGGAAAGGTGGATATTTGGTGAATCCGATGGATGTAGATGGCTTTGTGAAAGCTATTCATAAAATAACAGATAATAAAGAAAAGCTAGAAAAAATGAAAAAGTATAATCTGAAGAAAATTCAGAAGTACAGTATTGATGCTGTAATGGATCAGATGGTTGAATTATATCGGGAAATGATGTAGGTAGAGGTATTAATAGATGATTTTTCAGTGGCAGTTATTTGTTTTGCTAATTGCAGTGGCAATGTTTGTTACTTTTGCAGGTCAATATAAAATTGTAAATTCGTATGGAGTCAGAGAAAAAAGATATAATTGGTTTCCGGTGCTTATTATAACAATACCCATGATTTATATGGCAGGAACTAGGTCAACTACAATTGTACATTTTGGTGATACTGCAGCATATTTATCAGGATTCAATGAGTCTACAACTTCTCTGTCAACATTATTTGCACGTATTACGGAAGATTCGAAAGATATAGGATTTTCAGTATTTACTACTGTTGTTAAGCGCATAATCGGTGATAGAGAGATAGTGTACTTAACATTGATTGCGACAATATGCATTGTATGTGTTATGTATACTTATAAAAAGTATTCTTGTAATTTTGTTATTTCTGTATTCCTTTTTATTGCTTCATCTGATTACCTTCAGTGGACTTACAATGGAATACGTCAGTTTATTCCTGTGTCTATATTATTTGCCTGTGCTGGATTGCTTATTAAAAAGAAGTATGTTCCACTGATCATTTTAATTTTGCTTTTATCTACTATTCATGCCTCTACTTTGCTGATGCTACCTATGATATTTATTGTTCAAGGAAAGCCATGGAATAAGAAAACGCTACTGTTTGCAGTAGCGATCGTAATTGCAATTTCATTTGTTGATCAGTTTACCGATTTGATAACAACATTTATGGAAAACTCACAGTATAGCGGAGAGGTTGACCAATATTTGAGCACAGAAGGCACTAGTATTCAAAGAGTTATGGTGTATTCGTTGCCGGCAATTTTATCTTTGATTTTTAAAAAACGTATTGAGAAGGCCAACAATCCTATCGTAAATTTAGCTTCTAATATGTCATTAATAGCGGCACTTTGCTATGTGTTATCCGCATTTACAAGTGGACAATTTTTAGGACGGCTCCCTATATTTTTTTCATTATATAACTATATTTTGATTCCGTGGATTATACAGCAGTTTTTTACGAAGAATTCAGTTAGAATGATTTATATATGTATGATTGGAGCGTATATGATTTTCTATTTTTATCAGGTGCATATAACATGGG
>ERZ1090868.1847-NODE-1849-length-10888-cov-9.561340_pt1 | contig 10888 bp, 6 predicted proteins | sample MGYA00478475_ERZ1090868 | MGnify/ENA primary metagenome ERZ1090868 (study PRJEB33644, sample SAMEA5815747) | chicken gut metagenome | biome: Chicken; feature: Gastrointestinal Tract; material: Caecum | place: Ireland | collected 2019-01-01 | study: A study of the...
ATGTATGTGACATAATTTGAACCATTCCATTCTTGGACAAAATAATTATATGCAACTGTTCCGTTTCTACTATAACCATATCCTGACATAATGTTGTGGGTACCTATTATTGATCGCTGCTTACCGTAGTAAACGCCGCCGGCAAGATAAACATTTCCGTTATCAACCCTTATTCCTCCACCGCTATTATTATTTCCCTGCCATCCATTTTCACTATAAAAAGAGCCGCCATAAATATAGGTTACCGCAGATTCATTACCAAACCAAATTCCGTTGCCGTTAGTTTCTCTGTAACCACGGAACACACCAGAATAAATAGCTATATTCATAGCTGTATCTGAGTTAGTAGCTTCAACAGTCATTCCAGCAGCGTTTCCGCGCACATAAATGTCTGAATCCATGCCCTGTTGCCCAAACGTGACGGTTGCATATTGATATACTGCAAATGCCGATTGTCCCGCAACGTTGAATGTGCCGTTATAAATATTTGCCTCGCCGCGCGAGTCTGCCGATGTGCCCATTATGAACGCGCCGCTACTTGAAACATTACTTTCTTTTAAATTACCGTTTTGATCTTTGCTAACCGCACTTCCAAATACGCCGTTATAAATATTTGCCGTGCCGCCGCACACCTTCAAACAATACGAAGCAGCCGCTCCACAAACAAGGTCATTGTTAGAAGCACGTATACCTTGGTCACCGCCGACAAATGTACCATTATAAACATTAGCATTACCGTTAGTCACCATTATACCGTTGCCTAACAGCGCACTGTATGATCCGTTATAGATATTCAGCGTGCCGCCGCTTACCTGAACGGAGTGCCCGCCCGTTTGCGGCATTTGTGTAGACCAGTTGTCCGCGGCTCCGGCAACGTGCATATACTTTTCAAACGCAGCAACACCGGTGGTGTTTATTGAAACCTCAGCCGAATCACCGCCAACTACATCATCAAGTTGACCGTTGCCGTTTACATCATCTTCGCTTATCATGCCGTTAAGGGAAACCGACGTGTTGCTTCCACCCGAAACATATAGCCCGCCGCCGACAGAGTTAGTTATTGTGCCTTTTAAAATTGTAACATCAGTGGCGGTCGCACTTGAAGTGTCGCCGACTACCCTTACAGCAAAGCTTTTGATATTGAAGGCATAGTACGCATCTGTGCTGTCATAGATATTCGGCATATTCCCAATCGGATAATCCAAATCAGCATTTTCGCCGATACCCACATCATCGTTATCCGCGCCCTTATGGGTTATATTGAGTGTACCGTAGGAGAGCAGCGAGCCGCTCTCAATGCGGATTCCGTCGGTTGAATAAGCCGTACCGTTCGCTTGCCAAGGATAATTGGCACTTGTGTTACTTTCCACCTCAAAGGTAATGGCATCATCGATTGTAACATTGCCGCCGAGAATGTACATAGCTGTTCCGCGGGAAGTTGTCAACTCGATTTCAGCGCTTGTCGCCGTAGTTTCAAAAGTAACGTTGCCGCTGCCGGGAATAATGTCCCCTGCCGTCGTGCCGCTATAAATTTTGTTTAACGCAGTTATACCCAATCCGTCAGATATGATTGTTGCGCTGTTTACATTAAATGTAATGTTGCCGCCCGTCGTGCTTATCGCCGTGCCGGAAAGGTTCTCGGCAAGCGTATTCGTACCTGTATACATGCGGATTTCACAAGTAAAGTCGGTACCGCTGATGCTGATTTCTCCGCCCGAATATGTGTTTTCCGAAATTTCTGCGGCGCTGGAATATATGCCGACAGACTGCTGTCCGTAAACAGTTATACCGGTCTGACCGTAGCACGAAACCGTTCCGCCCTCGGTGGCTATACCGTAATTTTCGACCGTATAGCCAGTTCTGCCGTAAATATACACAGCCGTTTGGGCACCGCTGCCTTGCGTTCCGCATGTAATTGCGCCATTAACCGAATAAATGCCGTAGCAAAATTGCGCAGTTCGGTTGGTATTTTCTGCTCCCATTCTGACCGAAGTATTACCGTTGCAAACCACCTTACCGCCGTCGGCAAAAATGCCGCGGTTATAGCTGTTAGCGTCAGTAGCACTAAAACTTCCGTTCTGGTTTTGCCGCGTATTGAAATTGATTGTGGCGTTGTTGGCGGTGACGCTTGAAGCTGCGCCGGAGGCGCTTATGCCGTCCATATACGAACCCGAAAGGTTGAACTGCGCCGAGGTTAAAATTTCGAGCGCGCCGCCCGCAATATTTATCGCCGAGCCGTTATCCCGATAATCGCCCCCCGGCACAGCGGAGGCATCTTTATTGAAGGTGACAGTTTGAATTGTCATTCTGCCGTTGTTTACGCGCACGGTATCGCCGACTTCGGAATTAAACGTTCCGTCGGTTACGCGCAGATAATTATTGTCGTCCGCGACGGCGTAATCGCACTGAACGCATACGCTGCTTTCGTAGGCGTAAAAATCACCGCTTTCAACCGCCATGTAGCCGCCGGTGGCGTCTACGCAATAGGTGTTGTTAACGCCGAAATACGAATAATACGTGCCGCCGCGCACATAAAGGTTGCCCTCCTGCATTTGTATTGCGGCGTAGTTGGGAATGGTGCCGTCCTGCGTGGGGTCATTGGCAGAAGTTTTTACATCTTGATATATATATACGGTTACGCGCCTAAAACCGTTGGGAGTTTCTTCTGTAAGGCTTGCAGGCTGCCCGGCATATGAATATCCAGTAACCTGACCGTCTGTTATTTCGGGTTTAAGATAGTATTCGTAAAAATAATCTGCGCTGCCGTCTGCGGATATGGTGGTATTTTCTACCGTTTCGTCCTCGATAGTAAAATAAAGGTAAGTATCTACGGGGATAAGGCTATTTTCTATTTCCTGCCAAAGCCAACTATTACGTTGCCAATATGCATATCCACCACTCTCTTCACTAAAATACATATTGCCGTTTACTGTAACCCCGCGTCCCGCGCCGTCAGACGAAACATGCGGTATTATTACGGGCATACCCGCATTTGTGGTATAGCCCCCATCATTATCATACACAATACTAACCCTATCATCGTTATCAATTTTAGCCTGAGTTGGTGCAGACCAATTGATTATGTGTTGAGAATCGTCATCTAATCTTTCTGCGTATTCATTTAAATTTAACGCCTGGGAATCCCGCGCATCGGAGCTACGGGGCCCGCTTTCAAAGCTGCCAGCCGCTATCGTCAAAGTGCCGCCGCTTATCTGCAAAACGCTGCCGACGGGGTTATAAAAACTGCCCGTCTGATTTTCAGACGAGTCGATTATGGTAAGGCGCACGCCCTGGGTTATATTAAGCAGGGGTTCGCGGTTGTTGCGCTGAATTTCGTGACCGTTTAAATCTATTACGAGGTCAGAGTTTACGTCGCTCACCCCGCCCATGATTATGAGGGGATTATCAACATCATCGGCAATTTTGATATTGCTGTAACCGTTGTTTATAGCGGCAAAAAAGTCTTCGACCGAATGTACCTCTACCTGGTCGGCGACGACATACTCTATATCGCCCGAATAATCGGAATCGGATTCGTACTCACCCGAATATCTGCCCAGCGTGAGCGAGGCAGTGAAAAGGGTGAGTATGACCAAAGATATTAAGATGTAAAGCAAAACTCTTCTTGTTTTTGCCGTCATGTTTTACCTCACGTTTCTGATGCCTGAACAAACAGCGCAGTTAAGCGCACATCATAACTTTTTGCCAGAACTTTGTAGGCATGGAATGTAATTAGTGTAGTACTGCCGTCGGTATTTTGCACGCGCTCGGCAAAAGGATCGGGAATAATATCCGAAAGATCAATGTACCTTTGGTTGTTGCAAGTGCCCGTGCGCATCCCCTCTATTGTATTGCCCGGCGAATATGTATAAGGCAGGGGATTATCTTCCGAATACTTCGCGTCGTTAATGCTGAACGTTATGGGGTGGACGTAGCTTGCGGTGCTGTCCTCGCTTATGGGCGCCACGTGCGAAAGGGTCAGATTATAACCGCCCGTTCCGTTATACTCGCAGTTTACGCGCACGATGGTATTTGCCAACGCGTCTTCCGCTACGTCGGTAAACCGCGCCGTCTGCGTAAAGTGATACCCCGTCACCCTCGCGCCGAGGTAGGTGTAGTAATATTCCGCAGTTTCGGGGGCGGTTATCATAAGGTCATTGTTGCCATATACAACAGCTTCCCCTTCACCCGACACCACTATCTCGTTTACAGGCATAGACGCTCCGCTCGTCTTGTCTACGCGCTGCGCATACTCTACCGTTGCATTATCTTCATATATGCCTTCGTCCCTCTGCTGCCACAGGGCGGAAAAGTCGCCGTCGTTGAGCCTTTCGGTCAGCGTGAGGTAAATAACAAAAGTATGCTGCCCGGCAAGATTAGCCTTAAAGTACATGGTGGGCAAATTTATATCTATCGTATAATAGTCTATGTCCTCTTCGAGGTCGAGGAAGAGCTGAGATTCGTAATCGGTTGCGCTTTCGCCGCGCTGAAAACCTATGGAGTACGGCGTAGATACCGTGCTCGCCGTTATGGAAAAATTAATTCCTGTTCCCGTGCCGGTTTCGTAATTTTCGTCGCCGTCGTTGTCTTCGTAGGCGGATATTGTGCCGCCGAGCTGCCCTTCCGAGCGGCCGAATCCGCCGCTTACAAAAAGGTATTCCTCAACGGCGGTATTACCGTTATCGAAATAGTCTTTAAAACTATTAGTGTTAACGCGCGTGCCGTCGCCGTAATCCTTTAAATTGCCGTCGACATATCCGTCGCTGCTTTCCGCATTATAAATGAGTTCGCCGAGCACTATTTCGGGAGAGCGAACGAGGACGCTGTCGTTTTCGTCAACTTCCGCAACCTGGATTGCAAGGTTATCGGCAATTTCGGCGGGCAGATAAAAGCGTATGCGCCCCTGCACGTCTACCCCGCTGACGGAATTATACGGCGTGCCGTCGGTATGAACCTTTTGGGTGTAATTGCGCATGGTAAAACGCACCGTGCGCGCCGTGCTTATTGCCGACTGGTTGTCGTTGCTCGTAAGCCAGTAATTTATGTTGGGAAAGGCGGTGGACGAAATATCGTTGATAGAATACGAACAATCGTACAGCGCAACGGGTGTGGCGATATTCCCGGTTGAGCTGATTGTATAGCGCGAAAAAGTGACGCCGGTGAACAATACGCTCACGACGAGCAAACAACAAAGATATGTTAAGATGGGGTATTTCTTCTTAGTCCTCGCTTTGTGTTCCATTTTTCTGCCTGTCTGCTATTCTTGATATAACGTCCGCGCCAACCCAGACCGCCGCACCTGCAAGTATTACCACGAGCAGACCCGTTGGACTGCGGAGAAAGTCGAGCGCGGTTCCCGCGCCCTTTATGACCCAAACCACTTTGCCCACGACCTGCGCGCGCTGCACAATTTCGGGGTCGGGCGAAGGATTTGCATCGCCCTTGGTGGTATAGCCGTTTTCATCGGCAAATATTATGCGGTGAGTGACATACATTCCGCGCTGCGCGTCGTAAAAGGTTATCACGTCGCCCATTACGTAGTCGTCCTGCGCCTGCACCACTATAAAATCGCCTACTTCTATATCGTCGCCGTTGCCGTCGTCCATGCTGGGCGAAACGACTTCCGCGCCGGCAAAGCCGAAAACCGTCGGCATCTGGTTGCCCCATGCGTAGCGCGCTATCAGCATATATATGTTGTAAGCGCACAGCGCGAGGCAAACAGCCACAAGTATGCCGCGGATAACGGCATTAATTACCTTTAAAACCTTTTTCATGAGCCCTGTACCCAGGCGGTAAATTCAATATTGAGCGTATAACTTGCCTGGTTGATGCCCGCCTCGGTATCGACCTCGTCGTTGTGTCTCCACTCCCATTCGAGGACGAAAAGCGAGTCCGATTCTTCCTGTATGGTCATGCCGTAAGTTGAAAGTTCTTCGGGCGAAACCTTGTCGGCGCCGTCCTCGCCGCCGGCGAGCAGAATTCCGTCGCGGTAGAGCGAAAACGCCAAATCTATTCCGTATTCGTTTATGCACGAAAATTCGAGCGAGAATTCAAGCGGGTCGGCGTTTTCGTTGCTCAGATAGAAGGCATAACTGCCCTTCATACCGGGCGCAATCTTTTCGGTGCCGAACATTTCGTTGTAGAACACGCCGATGTTTTCAGTTTCCGCCCAGCTGTCGCCGTATTCGTCGGCGACGAACAGAACGGGCGCATAATCGAGATTTTCCGAACGGTTGAGATAATACGCGCTCAGGCAAACCGAAAGCGCCGTTGCCGCGACGAGAAGGAGCAGAATGAGCAGCGCTATCATCGCGGGGAAGCGGCGAAGCGTGGCTATGTAGTCGTTTGAAAGGGATATTACGTTGTCGTTTCTGTCTAAAAAACCCTTTTTATTGCCGCCCTGATAATAATAAACGCTGTCGTCGTCATCGCGCTCGAACGCGCCCACCTCGTTGCCTTCGAGGTCGTACCACACGCTGCCGCGCACTTTACCTATCTTTGCGCCTTCGGCGTCGACAACCTTAGCCCTGCGCGGCAAACGCACGGGCGAAGGCGCGAGCACTTCGGTGTTATAGTCGGCAAAGAATGTCACAGTAGGGCGCGAAGCGCCCTGCGCACGCCCATCGGCGACATTGGACTGAGGAATTACCGCCCTGCCCGTGCCGTAGAACGAACCGACGGGTATATTTTCAGGCGAGGGCTCCACCTCGTCCTCGACAATGTCGTTGTCAAGTATCTCCTCGTCCGCCGCAGCCATATCGGCGGGGTCGAACGTTATATCGCCGTAAGACAGCCCGTCATAATCGACGCTGCAATCGCGGGCAAGGTGATTTTTGTCGGGCAGCGCACCCGCAGACTGCAAAAGTTCGCCTATCAGCGAATAGGCGCACTTGACGCGGTTGGCGTTGCATATATTTATTTCAAGCGGGCAGTCGCCGTAGCGCGCGCTCCGCGAATAATCGTTGTTATGATATTTTGCCGGAGAATACTTTGAAGGTTTGAGCGCGAGAAAAAGGCGCACATACCCCCTGACCAGCCGCACCCTGCCGAGCAGAGTGTTGTCAAGGTAAAATTCCTCGCCGTAATCGCCGACTTTTGACCATACCCTTATGCCCTTTGACGGCACAATATAGCCCGAAAAAGCGTTCTTGATGGCATTGTAGCGCGAACGCGTTTTAAAGTCGGCACGGCTGACCCTCTGCGTAAAAGCAAGGCGGGTTTCGTCGTTTTCAGCCGCAATTAAGTTTTTGTTTTGATTATTTTCCATTTTTAATCTGTCTGTTAAATTAATCTGGCAACGTTCCGTTGCATCATGCTCCGCAATTTGGCGTTGTTACACCTTCCCACCACTCTTGCGGACAGCAACGTTCCGTTGCATCATGCTCCGCAATCAAGCAGTATTTTCTACCCCGCCACTCTTGCGGACAGCAATGTTCCGTTGCATCATGCTCCGCAATCAAGCGGTATTTTCTACCCCACCACTCTTGCGGACAACTTTTCTTAATTACTTACGTCATTTCGAGTGGAGGGCGTTAGCCCGTAATCAAGAAATCTATTCCTTATTACTTACCTTATTGATAGATTTCTCCGCTCGCTTACGCTCGGTCGAAATGACATGCTTGGGGTCAACTTACAAAAATTGTCACCGCCGCGCCACTCCGCCACAAAGCGGCGCGGCAATGCAATTACTCCGCGAAAAAAATAAATACCGCGGCGAACATAAATACGGTAAACCCGTACTATATGCCCGCCACGGCAGTAAACGCGTTTTAACTTTTATAAATATGTTTATTGTTATGCAGGAAGTTCAGACGACTGAACGGCTACGTAGCTGAGGTTGCACGAAACCTTTATAACATTCTGACCAAGCCATGTGTCGATTGCATCAGATGTGATCTGACCCAAATCGTCCATCGTATCCCATACTATGCGCACATAAACATATACAGCGCCATCATTAGCTGCAATATTTTCAATTGTTACCGTTTCGCCATAGCCCTTCCAATCGGTTCTATCATCTACAAGACCTCTGGTATCTGCGGCAAACTGAACCTGAATAGTAGTTTTTGTTTCCAAATAGCTCGGCAAGACGTCACCCCGCGAAATGCCTCTTTCACTCCAACCGACAATACCCGACCCGTTAACGCCATAGTAAACAGGAGCATCACCAAGCGTTACGCCGATATCTGCCATAACATCGCTTTTGTTGACGATTGTAGCAGCAAGAACGCCTTCACTTGCATGAACACGGTCACGACCCGTTGCCCACGCAGCATCGTCGGGAGAGATCTTATCAAGCGTAACTTCATCAGCACCCTCGGTAATATCGTCGCCGTTTAATTCAATTTCCCACTTTGCAACTTCCGCAGAAGCCGAACCCGTGCCCGTGCTGGTGTACCTTGCGAACGTGGAGCCGAGGAAGCAGCAGCTTACGAGGGTGAGAACGACCAAAAGAGCGAACAGCATGGGAACTATTCTTTTCTTTGAGTTTTGTTTCATAGTTTTCAAATCTCCTCTTTATATAAGAAATTTTTTTATACAATCGTCGGGTGTGGCGCCCCAACGGTTATATGCGGCAGTGTTTTTTCTTTGTCATTTCGAGCAACGTCGCGCGAGGAGGCGTAGCCGACGACACTCTGCCGAGGGACTCCCGCTTGCGGGAAACGGCAGATAAATCTCGCCTTACCGATAGATTTCTCCACTCGCTTACGCTCGGTCGAAATGACAAGGGGTGAGTATAATTGATAGATTTCTCCATGCGTGCGGCTGTACCGCACTTAGTCGAAATGACAAGGCACCTTTTATTACTTACGTCATTTCGAGCGTAAGTCGAGAAATCTATTCCTTAATCTGGCGGTATCGCTTTATCCGACCATATCTTGCGGATAACTTTTTCTCTTATATCTTTTACTAATTACTTAATGACTGCTGAATATTACTCCTCATACTTAGGTTCGGAGGGTTCGGGCTCTTCCCGAGCGGACTGCCGAGCGCCGTCAGAAGTCACTTTTTCGACCTCTTCAACCTTATCGGTGTCTTTAACCTGCGCAGCATCTTCGACCTTTTGTGTATCTTCTGACTGCCCTTCGACTTGTCCGTCCGAACCCGACGTTTCGCCGCCCTTTTCGCCGACGAGGGCGCGCAGGCGGGCAATTTCTTCGTCCTTGTCCTGAATAAGTTTTTCGCTGCGCTCCTGCTCCTTAACCTTGCGGTTGTTGAGCGTTATGCGGATAGCGTCGTAAGCGATAAACGCGACCACGGGAATACCCACAAACACAAGTATGCCCGCGGGGGTTTGCAAAAACATTGCAAAGTCGCCCAACCCCTCTACGCTGCCGGCGAGCCTGCCGACTATGTAAGAAGCTTCGATAGCTTCGGGATCGTTGGAATTATTGGCGTCGCCGCGGGTTATTACCGACGAAAGCGTTCCGTCCTCCGCGCGGCTGACGCTGACTATGCGGTGGGTTACATATGATATACTGCCGTCGTTATTTTCAAAATAATAAGTGACGACGTCGCCCTCGGCAAGATCGTTCTTTTCCTCTTCGGTTAAAATGTCGATAAATACAAGGGCGCCTTCGCCGAAGCTGTCGGGATTGTCGCCTTCCATTGAGCCGGTCGCAACCGCCAGGGGCGCTATGCCGAAAACATCGGGCGGAGCAACACCACCTGCCGAGCCCTTGATTATCAGCGTGATGTTGATTATCAGAATGGGCAATAAAATAACAGCGATTACGCCCATTACTATTGCGGCAACAACGCCGCCTTTGCCTGATTTTTTAGACATGCTTTGAATAATTTCCTTGTAATAATCCGCCTGTAAAACCGCAAACCGCCCAAAAAACAAACGCTGCCGAACACATTAACTATTTTAGCGCACACATTGACAATAGCAACATATACTGCGCGAAACAACGCTTTTTTTGCGTGAAATACAAGTTAAGGTTAATCTTAACCTGCCGCCGCACGAAAACGATGTAGCGAAACGCATTAAAAGCAATTAATTTTATGCGTACTAAAAATAATGCCCGACAGTTGCTGACAGCCGCATATTCAGCCTTACAAACAAAAATAAAACTGTTTTGTTCAGCAAAAAAATAATATCATAGAAATCAACTCTTGTAAAGACCCAATCGCATGATTTATTAAATTTTCTTGTCTAATACAACAAAATTTATTGCAAATAATATTTAAAAAGCCCTGCCGATGATGCCATGTTAAGTACATTATTACTTGTGAATAATTATAATAAAGATATTTGCACTTGTCAAGTACATAAGTAATTTTTGATGATAAAATCTGATTATTATGGGACTTAACAAAATTTTGCTTGAACTCCGAACCGAGCAGGGCATGAGCCAGAAAGAGCTTGCCCGGGCAATAGATGTAAGCCAATCGACTATTGCAAAAATAGAAGTCAACAGAAACGAAGCCACAGCTTCGACAATACGCAAACTGTCGAAATTTTTCAACGTGTCGGCAGACTATCTTCTGGGACTGAAAGACGAATTCGGCGGAACCACCCCCGCATCGGAAAACAAATTCACGACCGAAGAACAAAAAATTATTTGTCAATACCGACAGCTTTCGCCCGAATACAAAACCGCCCTCAAAGCTGTTTTGCAAACCTTATCCGACGCGTCGCGCCGCAATAACTGACGGCATATATACCAATAATCGAGGCATATATCCCCGCTAACGTCTTTTCCGCTCCTTCGGCGGCACAAAAAACGGACAGAGCGGGACACATGACCGCAGCACACGCAAAAAAACGACAAAAGACTGCCGCGGGCGCGGCCGGTTAGGGGGGGGGGGGGGCGCGAAATAAACACACTGAGGCACCCGAAATGATATAAAAAAGACAGGGTGGGGGGGGGAGTAAAGAGGC
>ERZ1090868.1848-NODE-1850-length-10884-cov-9.452212_pt1 | contig 10884 bp, 29 predicted proteins | sample MGYA00478475_ERZ1090868 | MGnify/ENA primary metagenome ERZ1090868 (study PRJEB33644, sample SAMEA5815747) | chicken gut metagenome | biome: Chicken; feature: Gastrointestinal Tract; material: Caecum | place: Ireland | collected 2019-01-01 | study: A study of...
CCAAGCCTTTGTAGACTACTACGAGGCCAGGGGCTGGAAGTACGGCCCTGGGAAACCGGGTGTGGACTGGAAGGCCTGCGTAAGGACGTGGGAGAACCGCCGGAAGCAGGAAGGGGGTGAGCAGGGTGAACGATATTTCACTCTTGCTGACGTTCCGAGAGGAACTGATTGACCCGTCCCTGCCTACCGGACTGTGGTGGTGCGCCACGCCGGAGGATGCAGCGGCGGTTGGTGTCAATGCGGTCTGCAAAAACCAGTATGCGGCATGGGATGATATTTCCCGATGCATGGAATTTATCTCACAGTTCTGCTACGTGTTTGTCTGCACCCCGGACGATGCCGCCAGGGATGAGATTGTTGGTGAGCTTCAGAAGCGGGTGACGACAACCCTCCTGGTGGCGGACAAGGCTGCGTTTCGTGGGAACGGCTCCGTGGTGGAGCTGCTGGAAAATGCGGGCATGAAGGCCGTAGAGGGGCTGCTGTTTGGGGCGCTTGACGTGCCCAGGCCGGGCCTGATTGACCTGTCACAGGTGGCGCTAGAAGAGCCGATTGCCAGGAACCGGGTCATGTCCGGGCTTGTGCCGCTGGACTATTGCACCGGCGGTTTCCGGGGCGGGGAATTATCCGTCTGGACAGGCCGGAGAGGCGAAGGGAAGTCAACCCTGCTGGGCCAGATGCTTGTGGAGAGCGTGAACCAGAACCGGGTGGTATGTGCCTACTCCGGGGAGCTCCCGGCCAGGCAGTTCAAGCGGTTTATCATCCCGCAGATCGCAGGCCCGTGGAACCTGGTAGAGCGGCCAGACCAAAGAACGGGCCGAGCGGAGTATGCGCCGAGGAAAGATGTCCTAGAGGCGATCGACCAGTGGCTGGAAGGGAACTTCCTGCTGACGGATCTTCGCCAGTCAAACGCCCACGACGAGGATAATATACTCAGCCTGTTTGAGTACGCCTACAGGCGGTATGGATGCTCTGTATACCTGGTAGACAACATCATGACCGCCCAGCTCAGGGGAGAACTGGAGTTGGGCCACTGGGGAGCGCAGAAGGCATTTGTGCAGCGGCTCAGTGCGTTTGCCAAGCACTATGACGTGCATGTCCACATGGTGGCGCATCCCCGAAAGGCAGGGGAGGACAGAGGGCTGACGGCTGACGATATTGCGGGCGCGGCGGAGATCACAAACCTTGCGGACAACGTGTTTTCCGTGGAGCGGATGAAGGATGGAGCGGAAATGGACTCCAGAATCAAAATCATCAAAGTCCGGGAAACCGGGAGCCGGGAGACGGTGCCGTTGATGTTTGACCAGAAGTCCAGGCGGTACTATGACGCCGGAGGAAGCCCGGACAAAAAGTACAGTTGGGAGGCGGCCAGAGATGGGCATGGTTGACAGTCCCCACGCCTAAAGGCGGGGGTTTTACGCCGCAGTTGATAATGGCTGAGTCAGAATTTTCGTCGGTGTATCAGGATATCGTGGATGCACTTGGCGTGGCATTGGAGGCACTGGATGAATAAATACCACAACCGGAAGGTGACTGTGAATGGGATTACCTTCGACAGCCAGAAAGAGGCTGACAGGTACCTGGAGCTGATGCTGCTGCAGAAGGCCGGGCAGATCGACCGACTGAAGCTGCAGCCGGAGTTTACGCTGCAGGAAGCGTTTACCACGCCGGATGGAGAGAAGGTGAAGGCAATCCGGTACCGGGCTGATTTTACGTACCGGAAGAAGATGCGGGACGGCGTTGATACTTACTGGGTGTCCGTTGTGGAGGACGTGAAGGGCTATCGGACGAAGGAGTACCAGCAGAAGCGGAAGATGATGCTGGACATGGGGATCCGGGTGATTGAGGTTTGATCACAAGTAAGCAGCTCATGAAAATACGGGAGATGAACCAGCAGGGAATGACCGACGCTTACATTGCTTCCTATCTTGGCGTGACAAAGACAACGATCAAGCGTCACAGGGACGCAATGGGGCTTCCGGCGCACCATAGAGGTAGCGGATGGTACACTGTGCGAAATGCTTTTGGAACTATCCTGGCAAATGGTACATCCAGGCAGTGCGCAGCGGAGCTTGGGATTAGTCTAGGTACATTCTATCAGCGGGTAATACGCTCTAACAGAGAGAAGGACGAGAAATATGTCAATGAGTCAAAACGACGTTAAGCGCGCCCTCCTGGGCGACCACGAGGCGGCGAAGCGGCTGACGGAGGTCGGGGTGCTGCTGGAGTGTCCGTTCTGCGGGGGAGAGGCAATGGTGGAGTATGATACAATAGAGCCGTTTGAGTATGCGGTGTTTTGCGGAGATTGTGGAGTCATGCCAGCAACCAGCGAAGATGAACAACTTGCCCGCCTCGCCTGGAACACCCGCGCACCAGCTCTGAGCGCGGAGGAATTGGAGGAGTTAAGTCATGGATAATTTACAACCAAGCCGAATTAACGGGGGGAACCCTTCCACTGGACGCAAAGCATCGGATTTTTACCCAACGCCCCCAGAGGCCACGGTCGCTCTATTGAAGTTTCTTAGCTTGCCAACACAAGCACATATCTGGGAACCCGCTTGTGGGGAAGGTCACATGGTTGATGTTATGGAGGCAATGGGCTATACGGTGACCGGGACAGATATTCGGACGGGATATGACTTTCTGAGTGAGCCGCCCATGCTGTGCGATTGGATTATCACGAACCCACCGTTTCGACTGGCAGCGGATTTTATTAGACGGTGCGCAGAGCATGGGAAACCGTTCGCACTGCTGCTGAAATCCCAGTTCTGGAACGCGGCAAAGCGATACAAGCTATTTCTCGAAATCACGCCCACAAGGATACTTCCACTGACTTGGAGACCAGACTTCACGGGAAAGGGACAGGCTATGATGGATATGGCGTGGTGTGTGTGGGATTTAGCGCCAAGAGACACTACATATTTTCTGCCACTTAGGAAGCCGAGCGCGAAGGAGATGGAGATGCTGGAGGGGATAGAATGATTGTTTTTCCAACAAGCTCCGATATCTATTTGGAGCAAGACGGAGAAAAGGTTGCCACGGTACAAAGCTACATGGCATCCAAGAGAGATGACGGCTATCACATCAGGCTTTCAAGGGTATATATGATCGACGTGAAGCGGTCATTGTATTCTTTGAGCAATTTTTCTCTTGTGGTCGAAAAGCCAGGGGGAATTATCGTGTACACTGGATGTCGGTGGAAGTCAATCACAGAAGAAGGAACTTTGGATAGTATGATTTGCGAAACGGCAGACATTATCGCAGAGAGGAGAGAGGAGGCCCAGCCATGACGCGGGAAGAAGCGATTGCCGTATTGGAAGAGAGTAAGCGGCAGAACGAAACCATGAGAGACAACCCAACCACATTTTGGGCATCACATCAAATGGCAGATGGCGTCAAGAATGCAAAAAGGCGAATTGCGGCCCTTGAACTCGCCCTCACCGCCCTCCGCCCCGTCAGCCGGGAGCAGGTGGAGAAGGTGTGGAGGGGTGAGTGGATGGCCCTTGACGAATGCTCGAATGAGGGAGTTTACTGCAAGCGGTGCAAGAAAAAAGTGTACCGAATTGAGTACGCAAACGAGAAAATGAGGTCTCCATTCTGCCCTGCCTGTGGAGCCGCCCAGACGGACGAGGCCGTGGAGATGGTGATGGAGAGGATGGAGAAATTGCATGAAGATAACGGTTGTTCTTGAGGCTTTTGTACAAACCAGCTATGAGACCTATACACACAAATACAAAACCGTTGATGTAGAAGTGCCGGACGACGGGAATGAGTGGCACATTGCGGGAGAAATGGAGGCGATGTATGATACAAGTAACTGAGCGCAAAACCGTCCCGGAGAATTGTTATACATGCCTATATGGGCCGAATGCAATCGGATGGGACGGAAAACCAATTGGACGATTAGGATGTGCCCACGCTGACCGAAAAGAAGACTGGATGCTGTATGGTATGGGACTGAAAGGGCCGTGTCCTTCATTTTGGCTCGACCAGAATCGTTTTGAAAGAGTGTAAGGGAGGCGCTGAAAGATGGCAGTTCGACCGATTGATGGCAATGAGCTGTATAGAGAGGATGGACAAATGTATAAACCTTACATAGACGAGAATAACCGGCTTCACATTTTCTGCCTTTGCGATGGTACTTATATATTCCTTTTGCAATTAGTCAAAGTACTGGCCGAAATGGGATGTAGCGACATCCACACGAACGGAGACATAGTGACAGAGGGGATACCGGAAGATAAACCATGGTGCAACTATTTATTTGAGGCAAGCGGAATTTTACCGGACGAGGCCGTGGAGATGGTGTTGGAGAGGATGGAGGAAATGAAAAATGGCTAATCGTGGCGATGTAATCAGCGTGGACAAGCTGTGGGATATTTTTGACCTGGAACGGGAAAAAGCGTGGGAGGGCGTGGATGCACCTATTGGTTCACAGGAATGGGAAGCCGCAGCCGGGAAGATCGACACCATCAACAATATTTGTGAAGCGGTGCATGACATGAATACCTGTTCACGGTCAGATGGCGAGAAGGCTAAAAAGCCGGTCTGGAGGGTCAAGCAAAGCATTGTGCATACAGACTATGCGGACGGTTCTGCGGACACAAGAACTATTAAACGTGCGTCCTGGTGCTGCCCTGTATGCGATTGGTTCGTTGGGGAGCAGGTAGACATATTTGGACGCAAGCATAACCAGCAGAAAAAGAACTTTTGTGACCGGTGCGGCCAGATGATTGATTGGGAAAGTGTGGAAAAGGAGACACAGGCATGAATCTGGAAGAAGCGATTAAACTATTGAAACAGTATCAGGGATACGAGGCAATGTTCCCTGACGGTGAGAAGCTGAAACACGCTTTTGACCTGACAAACGAGACTGTAGATACACTGCTCGCCGCCCTCCGCCCCGTCAGCCGGGAGCAGTGAGATGGAGATGCTGGAGGGGATGGAATGATAAGCAATCAGAAAGCGTTGGCTGCTGCTCAGACTATCGTTGATTTCTGTCACCAGCAGAAAAGCTGCCAGAACTGCATTTTTCGTCTGTTTGGCGCTGATAGCTGGAAGTGCTATATTGAAGCATTTGATTTGCAGGATGTTCTTTCCAACATTTCCGCAAAAAAGAAAAAACACGGATGGATTTAAGGAGGCCCAGACATGATGACGCTGGAAGAAGCGATTAAGCTATTGAAGCAGTACCAGGGCTATGATCCGATGTTCCCAGATGGAGAAACGCTAAAGCATGCCTTTGACCTAACGGACGAAACCGTTGACACCCTTCTCACCGCCCTCCGCCCCGTCAGCCGGGAGCAGGTGGAGAAGATGTGGAGGGGTGAGTGGATAGGTGACAACGATGAAAGAGTTGGAACCATTGACGGCTCTCCCACCAAAAGCGCAACATGTTCTGTCTGTGGGAATTGGCTTGTTGGAAGTGATGAATATGATTGTAGTGGGCATTTCTGCCCTGCCTGTGGGAGAGCCATGACGGACGAGGCCGTGGACATGGTGCTGGAGAGAATGGAGGCGCTTCGTGATGAAACTTAATGAGCTGTTGGAGGCAAACATAAAAATTCATTCTCTGTTAGAAGTGCGTAGTGCGTACAACGGCAAGGTATTATGCCGAAACTTTGACCGCAAAAAGCACATAGAGATTGGAGAACGTGAATTGGTTTCTTTGTGGGCGAGCACGAAAAAACAGGGCGATGCCCCTGGCGGGTGGATATATCCTGTGCTCTGCTGCTATGTGGACGGAAGACCCGAATATGAGAAGGAGGCGGTGGACGGTGAGCAGGCCCATTGATGCAGACAGACTGCTGGATGATATTACCGCAGCAGAAGAACACGGCGGCATGGGTGCTGTTGTGGCGGGAACGATTAGACGGTATGTGATGCGCCAGCCCACCCTCACCCCGCCGAACGAGTGGGTGAGCGTGGAAAATGCCTTGCCGACAGAGCATGAGCCAGTTCTGTGTATCGTAAGCGGGAAGCCGAAGGCGAACATTACCTTGGAGGAAGCATACCAGCTAGGCTCGTGGAATAAGGCTGACGGCTGGATCATCGATGAATACTTGGACTGGGAAGATGCGGATGTGTCGTGGTGGAGAAAACTACCAGAGCCGCCTGACCGCCGCCCGCCGGAGGGAGAAGCATGAGACATAGATACACTAGCCAGGAGCTGGAATCCATCACCCAGGAGACCCCAATCTACATTGAGGGAGCAGGGATAGCCCAGCTCCGATGGGGCGGCTGGGAGATTGCGGAAGGAGTCAGAGACGGGTATCTGTACTGCAAGCATGTAAAGCCGTTTGCGATGGATCTGTACGACAAATACTGGACGGCCTGGGATGGGCCGCCGGAGGGAGAGGAGGACAAATGACAAACGCAGATAAAATCCGAGCCATGAGCAACGAGGAGTTAGCAGAATTTCTGTCAGAGGAGCAGTTCCGCATAGCAAATGTCGTTTTTCAGACAGTGGGATATGGGCTAGAAAAACAGGCAATATATGCGCGAAGGCTGAACTGGCTCCAGCAGCCAGTGGAGGAGGACACCTGATGGACATTGAGAAGCTGATTGATGGATTGAAAAGCAGCAAGGGGCCAGACAACTGCCATGATTGCGCCCTTGGATATTGGGCACTTATGGGAGCCACCGCCCTCTCCACGCTCCAGGCCGAAAACAAGAAGCTGCGGGCCGAGCTGGAGCAGGTGAAGCGGGAAAACGACGATCTCTGGATATACATTGAAATCGTAGACAGAGAGTACCAGAGGTACATGGACAGGGGCTATATTGACAGACTGGATGAATTGAAACGGACGTGGAGACGCGGCCAGAAGGAGGGCTGACATGGCACAGCTTTACAAGATGACGGTATATGTGTGTGACCTGGAGGAGAACCTGTCCCTGAACGATATAAAGCAGCTTATAGACGATGAGGCTTTGGATGGGGTTGCTGTGTCCTGTGTCACGCACTTTGCAGATGAAAAAGTCGGGCCTCACGTTGAATGGGATGACGATATTGACCTGAACTATACAAATTCAACAACAGAGCAGTGGGAGCGATACTTCAAGGAGGACTGACATGGAACGGCTGACTGAAAGACTGGAAAACGGGGTAATCAATGTCAAATATGCAAGCCAGCATGAAACTGCTATCCATCGCCTCGCCGCCATCGAGGACATCCTGGGCGACGAGTACGACCTGGAGAGGCTGAAATTCATCATGGACGCCGAGCGGCACGGCGGGCTTATCGTTAGGTATCCGCGGGATGATCCAGGACCAAAAGGCCCCCCCGGTGTTTGCCCCGGTTGCGGGAGATACGAAGGGATATCCTGGGACGCAAAAACAGACGTATCTACTTGTGCTTTGTGCGGCTGGGCCAATACAGAGGCCGCACTACGGAGGGAGCAGGAATGAAAACAGTGACCTTTTTTGACACCCGTGAGGAACTACGAGAACTGACCGGCCTGCCAGCAGATGACTACGACGACGCTTTGTGGGATGCTGGCTTTGACCTGGATGACTGGGACTTTGGGTTTGTGTCTGGTACAGAGTGGAGCGAGGATGGCTGGTATGAAGGGAAGTCCCCATTCTACGAATACTTTATCCTTGACCGCATGGGGAGTTACTGCGTTGGATATAAGCACACGGAGTACAAAGGACGGCACTATTACTTGATGTACCATGCGTGAAGGGAGGAAATCGTGAAGATTGGAGATACGGTTTATCAAATAGATGCTTGCAGAGTATACCCGCTCACAATTCAAAAAATTATCTATGACTGTGGGCATATCGCGTTTGATGATGAAGCAATCGGGAGGGGCGTGTATTTATCGGAAGATGAAGCGAAAAAGGAACTGAATGGAGGCGGTGAAAATGGCTGAATACATAAGCAAACAGGCATTTAAGGAAAAATATCTTTGCTGCGGGTGGCTGCCTGAAATGTCGGAGGAAGAGTTTAATTCTTTTCCAGCCGCCGACGTGGTGGAGGTGAGGCACGGGAGATGGGGAGAGTATGAATCCTTCCCATTAACACCGAGTTTGAATGGACATCCATGCAGTGAATGCGGTATGCGCTTTTCTACATCAGCAATTCCTGTTATGAAATACTGCCCCAACTGTGGCGCTCGCATGGACAAGGAGGAATGAGGATGAAGCTTTGGGGCCCAAAGCCGGGAGACATATTCAAACGTTACGGAGCGTTCGTGGGTAATTCCTGTCAAGAATCCGACGCCATGATGGGCTATGAGGTGGTGGAGGATGATTCCTGCAAGAACTGCACCCACTACAAAGGGGAGAGTATTTGCGGCCTACATGCTCTCAATGTAGAAATTAACCCGGATGAAAAATGTATTGCTTGGGAGAAAAGGAAGGAGGCCAACATGGACAAGCCGTTGAAGGACTGGACGCTTGGGGAAGCAAAAGAATACTGCACAAGCAGAAACGGAAATTGCGCAGACGATTGTATATTCTCAAAAAAGGGGATTGGAATGGTATGCGGTATTGCCCCTAAACCTGTATGGTGGACGTTGCCAGAGAAGCCCCGCTTCACCCAGCAGGATGTGGAGGACGCGAAATCCGTAAAGCGAGTATTTGGACGAGACGGGACTGTCAAACGGCTCAAAAAGGAAATAACGGCCCCATACAGCAATCTTACTTTCGACAATATGTATATCAACGAAGGTATGTTCCCTTGTATCTTTGAGGGCCAGGAGTACACCATTGACGAGATCATCGGAGGTGCGGAATGACCGCCATAGAGGGTATGTGCTGCGACTGCATCCACGACGGCCCCTGCTGCTCCTGGGACGAGTTTGAGGATTGCCCCTGGTACAAGGAGGACGGGAGCTGCTGGGAGCCTTACACAAAGGAGGAACAAAAATGAACATCAATGAGTTCGCAAAAGAAGTCCATGCTAATGCCTGCGAAAAAGGCTGGTGGAACGAGGAGCGCAGCTTCGGGGATATCATTGCCCTGTGCCACAGTGAACTGTCTGAGGCTCTGGAGGAGTTCAGGGCAGGGCGGCCCATGGTGTGGTATGACTGTTCAGCTAAAGACCCGACTGATGACTCCATCGTGTGGTGTGGTATGCCGGGAACCGAGGAGTGCTATTCCATTTTTGAGGACAAAAAGTGCCCGTACCGCAACGATAAGCCGGAGGGTATCGCTGTGGAGCTGGCAGACTGCATCATCCGTATCCTGGACTACCTGGGCAAGGAGGGCGTCGACGTGGAGGCGGTTCTGGCGGAGAAACACGCCTACAACAAGACCAGGCCATACCGGCACGGAGGCAAGGCGCTATGAGAAAAATCCTATTCCGAGGCTTCCACCCCTGCGACGGCCCGGACACCATTGTGGTGGATGGGGAGAAGGTTAAGGGGAGATGGGTGCAAGGCTATTTCTTTCAAATATGGGAACGAACATACATACTTTGGGGAACCACAAACGATGTGCCAAATATGATTGGAATACTCCCCTCCACGGTGGGGCAGTACACCGGACTGACAGATAATACTGGGAAAAAGGTGTATGAGGGAGACGTATTAAAAATTGCAAAAGCCATGGACGGTATGGGAGGATACTATTTCCCACCGCTGGAATATCCGGTCAAAGTAGAGGTTAAGTGGGACTTATGCGGATGGATGTGGGAAACACTTGGAGAAAACAAGTATTACATAGGTTTCCCAGATGCGTGGGGCCATTACACATGTGAGGTCATCGGCACTGTGTTTGACGAGGGAAACCAATGAGACGTAACGCATATGTTGGTAAATTGATAGCTGCCAAAGCAGCTCTTACCCAGCAGCAGAAAGCAGCTCTGATACATAGAATCCTCACCACAGTTTATCAGGCGTCCGCAATCGCACTCAATGAGCAATTTGGATTTGGCGCAGAGCGTATAGCCAGGTTCCGGGACTGCATGGAGGCGGTCATCATGGAGTACGGGGGCCTCATGGACGAGGCGGATGTCGACTATGCTGACGGAAAGCTGGCCCAGCGATATGAGACCATTATGGGAGTTGATGCGTATCCTGAGCGATAACGACTTCCACGCCCTCCAGACGGCCCTCCAGCGGATGGACGAGCTGACCCTTACAAGATCGCTCGGAGACTGGGAAATCACCGCCAGCGTCGTGCCTGTGCGCCACCCATGGCCTGTGGCAATGGCTGTGCAGGTGCGGAACAAAATGGGGCGGATTGAATGGGTGCAGACCTTTGAGAGCGTGGAACAGGCAAGGAGGGCGATACGTTGAGCGAGTTTTCAGAGCGCCTAAGAAAATTGAGGGAGGAGAGAAAACCGGTCAAGAGCATGGTTGTAGTTTCTGAGTTATGTGGGCTGCCAAGAAGCGCGGTCAGAAAGTATGAGCGCGGGGAGGCACTTCCCGGGTATAAGGCGCTGATATCTCTGGCTGATTACTATGAGGTGAGCCTTGACTATCTTACATGCAGAACCAATTTTAGATAAAATTTGATGATTAACCTTAAAAGGGCAATTAAGTAAAAATTTTGTTTTACAATATAGGCGTGGGAGTATAGTGCAGGCTCCCGCGCCTTCTTCTCTCTCTTTCCCTTCCATCTCCCGGCGGTGCGTCCTCCTCGCCGTCGGGAGACCATATGCCGCAGGTTGTACCAGCCCGCTATCAGGGCCGGATGGTCGCACCATCCATGCGGCGCCATTGAGCGGTGGCGGAACAGGTAGACGCTATGGTGACGGGTAGAATGGCACCTATTATCCTGCTTCGGGTATGGGATAGTTCCCTCTGGTTTGCAGGCCGCAGAAATGCGAGACGGGCGTTAGATGGCAATTCATTCATGTGAGGTGCAAATCCTCACCCGCTCAAACAGGCCAGCGGACAGCCTGAACCAACCCGCAAGATAGCCGGTTACCCCGGCTA
>ERZ1090868.1856-NODE-1858-length-10850-cov-6.655767_pt1 | contig 10850 bp, 8 predicted proteins | sample MGYA00478475_ERZ1090868 | MGnify/ENA primary metagenome ERZ1090868 (study PRJEB33644, sample SAMEA5815747) | chicken gut metagenome | biome: Chicken; feature: Gastrointestinal Tract; material: Caecum | place: Ireland | collected 2019-01-01 | study: A study of the...
CTATTTCGTATAATATTATTGCGCTCCCTCGCTTCGCTCGCTCCCTGCGGTCGCGGCCGGCGGCGGGTGCCATTGCCCCCCCGGCCGGGGGGGCGCCGGCGCGGAGTGTTTTTAAAAATTATTATTAAAAAAAAATTTAATATTATATTTAAAAAAACATATAATGTAATTTCATTTTAATAAAAATTACTTAAAAATTTTGCGCTTTTATATTAAATAATTTCACGTTTTTTTTTGGCGGCAAAAAATTATCATACACAGCAAAAAAGCCGCCGCTGTATTGGGTTATACCATCGTTGCGGCGGCATTATGTGCGGAATAAATTAAGCTTTACGCTTTGCTACTGCGATGCGGATAAGCTTTTTTGAAGGCTGTTCCTCTTCGGCGGGCTGTTCTATTTTTTCAGACAGAACTTCTTCCATGTCGCTTTGAATTTTTACTTCCACACCTTCCCTTTGCATCATTCTTACATAAGATATTGCACAAGAATAGGGGCGTGATTTATCACATCCGTTGCAGAAAGGTGCATACTGTCCGCACAGATCATATCCGCGTTCTGCGCTGTTGACAAATTTATCATAGTCGATTATCTGCTGAATGCGGGCAAGGTTTGCGTCGTTGAGCACGGCGGGTAATTCCTTTAAAAGTTCCATAGGTGCATTTTCATTCCACATATTTTGCATCCTCCTTGTTTGTACTTATAATTATATACAAAATGTGCGTAAAAATCAAGGGGTATTGTTAAATTTCTTTTACCGAAAGGCAAGAAAATATTTCATCATACTTTTCTTTCTTGAAGGAAATTGTGTCGGGGGTGATAACCGCCGCCGTTCCGGCGGCAACGCCGCACTTTAACACCTCGGCGTTGTCAGCTCCGCGGACGAGCGCCGTCATCGCAGCGGCTACCATGGCGTCACCGGCGCCGACGGTAGAGTTCATTGCAACGTTATTTGATTTGCAATAATAACTTTTCGTTCCGTCGGTAATAATCGCCCCCTCCTTTCCGAGGGAAAGCAACACATTTTTTGCGCCCATAGCGACGAGCTGTTTTGCCCCGTCGAGCGCCATAGCGCGATTTTTTACGCGAATACCGAGCGTGCGTTGCAACTCTTCAACATTGGGCTTGACAAGGTTTACGCCGCACTCCAACGCATAGCGCAGCCTGTCGCCTTCGCTGTCGACGATTTTTACCACATTGTCCGGCACGGCTCGAAGAATTCTCTTGTAAAAATCCGCCGTCATACCCTTTGCAAGACCACCCGCAACAAACACCGCCTCGCATTTTGGGGAAAACTCTGCAATTAAATTTATCAGGTCATCCTGTTTTTGGAGAGTAATTTCGGGAGAAACGTCGTCGAACTCCGTGAGCATAGATTTATGGTCGACGAATTTATAATTTTCGCGAACCCTTCCCTGACTCCATACAAATTTATAATTTATGCCTTCGCGGTGCAGCTCCTGTTCAAAGAGTCTGCCGTTGTCTTCGTACATAAATCCTGTTACGAATGCCTGAGCGCCGAGCCGTGCAAGACCTATTGAAACATTTATGCTTTTGCCTGTGTAAAAAATTCTTTTGCTGATAATTTTATGCGACATACCGACGGATAGAGAATCGACCTCGATATTCACATCTATGCAGGGACTTAAACTGACTGTTAAAATCACTTAAAAAATGCCCTCCTTTACAAAAAATGTTGTTAAACTTTAACGTGCATTCCGCGCGGCGCAACAAATCTGCGGGGCAAAAATAAAGCCGCTTAAATAAGCGGCTTTCGAATCACATCGAAATCATTTGAAGCGTTTCGTAGAGCTCGTAATTAAACTTTTTCTTCATGCTGACCGCTTCGATTATATCCATATCGATAATTTCATTTTTATGAATACCCACAACGCGGTTGCCGATTCCCTCGCTGAGAAGTCTTACAGCTTTGTTGCCGAACTGGGCGGCAAGCATTCTGTCTGCCATTGAAGGCGAACCGCCGCGCTGAATATGACCTATTGTTGTGGGTCTTACCGAATATGTTGTAACCGACTGCAACTGTTTTGCAAATTCTTCGGCCGTGCATACGCCTTCCGCAACAACTACAATGTTAGAATGTTTGCCGTTTGCACGCGAACGGTTTATGCGCATAACGATATCGTCGAGGTCAAAGACGACCTCGGGAACAACGATAATCTCCGCCCCGGACGCAATACCGGCGTACAGAGCGATGTCGCCGCAACGCCTGCCCATTACTTCGACGACCGAAATTCTTTCGTGCGAGGTCATTGTGTCGCGCAGTTTATTGATGACGTCGATACAAGTATTGACCGCGGTATCGAAGCCGAGGGTATAATCAGTGTATTCAAGGTCGTTGTCGATGGTGCCGGGAATGCCTATCGTAGGAATTCCGTACTCTTCCGAAAGGCATTTCGCGCCCCTGAAAGAGCCGTCGCCGCCAATGACGACAAGACCTTCGATTCCGCGCGCTTCAAGCGTTTTTACAGCCTTTTTCTGCCCCTCTTTGGTGAGCATTTCAAGACATCTTGCCGTGCGCAGTTTTGTACCGCCCCTCTGAACGATATCGGAAACAGAGCGCATTTCCATAGAGATCATCTCGTCGTCGATGAGACCCTGGTAGCCGCGCTCGATCCCGTAGACTTCCATACCGTAATAGAGCGCAGTGCGCACTACCGCCCTTATGCAGGCATTCATGCCGGGAGCATCTCCGCCACTAGTAAGCAAGCCTATCCTCTTCATAAAAATATTCCTCCGAAAAATCGTATTGCGCACGGTTTGACCCGTATGCCCCCTTTGCCGCAATACTTTTTCATCATTTCCATTTTATATTATAACAGATAGATTTAAGATTTACAACCCTTTTTGGATATTTTTTTACTCAATATATTTAATATCTTTGTCGAGAATGAATCCGCCGAGTTCGGCGAGCAATCCGCGGCAGTAATTTATGCCGTGAGGCAACTTATATTTTTTGTTTCCTCTGACTATCGCACATGTCGTTCCGCCCTCGTAATTAGACAGCATAGATACAAAATCGTCGAAATCCACATCGGAGAGAGACGTGGCGTTCAGCCAGAGGATGGGCTGTTTGATATCTTTTTTTACAGTTTGCTTAACTGTTCCGGCTCTGCCTTCAAATGCTTCAACGTCGAACTCTTTGAGGTCGTCGAGAATAATCGAAGGTTCCTTGCCGCCGTCGAGGTCGAGCTTGCCCCTAACGGTAACTATTTTATCGTTTGCGATGGCGGCTTTTACCCTTTCAAAAATAGCGGGAAAGGCAACGCACTCTACCGAGCCGTAGACATCCTCAACCGTCACAAATGCCATTATTGCTCCAGTGCGCTTGGTTGTGGTGCGGCGATAAGCTGAAATTATGCCGCCCATCTCCACCTGCATTCCCTGCTCAACCTGGGTGTAGGTGCGGTTGCCGTCCTCATCCTCGGTGTATTCAAGCATAGAACAATTGAAGTTTTTATCTTTGAAGGCCGATTTATATTTATCGAAAGGATGTCCGCTGACGTATACGCCGAGAACCTGCTTTTCCTTGGAGAGTTTGTCCATGACATCGTATTCGGGTATATCGGGATATTCTACCTCTATTTTTTCCTCTTCGATAAATTCTCCGAAGAGTGACATCTGGTCGCCGTTCTTCTGTTTGCTGATGCCCGTTGCTCGTGAATAAACTTCGTCATAGACGGCAAACAGCCTTGAACGTGCAATCCCCATCGAGTCGAAAGCGCCCGCGAGAATGAGTCCCTCGATTATTCGCTTGTTGACGAAAGGTGTGCAGCGCAGGACAAAATCGGGGAAATCCTTGAATTCGCCGTTCTTTTCGCGCTCGGCTATCACGTCGTCGATCGCACTCTGCCCCGTGCCTTTGAGCGCCGAGAGCCCGAACCTTACGCCGCCGTCCTGAACGGAGAATACCGTTTTTGATTTGTTGATCTCTGGCGGGAGTACTTTTATGCCCTTATCTTTGAGGTAGAGAACATATTTTGTTATTTCCTCTATTTTATTGAGGCGGTTATTTAAAAGTGCGCAGATAAATTCTTTGATATAATATTTTTTGAGCCAAGCTGTCTGGTAGGCGAGCGTGGCATACGCCGCCGCGTGCGATTTGTTGAACGCGTAGGACGCAAAGCCCTCCATGTCGGCAAATATTTTTGCCGCGACTTCTGCGGAAATGCCGTTTTTTACGCAGCCGACGATCGTCGAGCCGTTAGTATCGCTGATGCCGCCGTTTATGAATTTTTCCTTCTGCGCCATCAGCGTCTTTTTATCCTTTTTGCCCATGGCGCGGCGGACGAGGTCTGCTTCGCCGAGGGAAAATCCCGCGAGGTACTGGAAGATCTGCATTACCTGTTCCTGATAGACGGGAATGCCGTAAGTGACTTTTAATATTTTTTCCTCTTCGGGGCAGTCGTAGGCTATGGGCTCGATGCCGTGCTTGCGGTTGCAAAAGCTGTCGATAAAGCGCATGGGGCCGGGGCGGTAGAGCGAAACGCCCGCTATCAGGTCTTCAAGGCAGTCGGGTTTTAACTGGCGCATGAATTTTTTCATGCCGCCGGCTTCGAGCTGGAACACGCCGTCGGTATCGCCTTCGGAAATGAGTGAATACGCACCCGCATCGGTGTAGCCGATTTTATGGAAGTCAACATCGATGCCGTGATTTTCGCGTATGTAATCTATGCACTTTTTAATATCGGTCAGGGTGACGAGCGCGAGGAAGTCCATTTTGAGCATTCCGAGCGCCTCGATCTCCTTTGCGACGAACTGGGTGGTTATATCTTCGCCGTTGCGTGAAAGGGGAACGTTGTCGGCAATCTTTTTGCGGCAGATAACGACGCCGGCTGCATGCATGCCTGTCTGACGGGGCATACCTTCTATCTGCATAGCCATGTCGATAACGCGCCGCAAAGTTACGTCGGTTTCGTAAATTTCACAGAACTCATTATTGCGTGCAGCTTTTAAATCGTTTAGCTTGCCCTCGGCATCAGCCTTTTTGTCAGGATCTGTTTCGGCTTCGTAGGTCGCTCTCGCCCCCTCTATCCTGCGCCCCAAAAGGTCGCCTATAGAAGTCTTGCCGTCCATTATCTTTGTCAGCCTGTCGGTTTCGGAATATGGCACGCGCATTACGCGTCCTACGTCTTTAATCGAGTTTTTTGCCGCCATTGTACCGAATGTGACTATCTGGCAGACGTTTTCGGGGTGGTACTTCTGGCGAACGTATTCGATAGTTTCGCTGCGCCTGTCGGTGCAGAAGTCGATATCGAAGTCGGGCATGGATACGCGGTCAGGGTTGAGAAATCGCTCAAAGAGCAAGTCGTATTGCAGCGGCTCGACGTCGGTTATGCCGATCGCATAGGCGACGATAGAGCTGACGCCCGAACCGCGCCCGGGACCCACCGGAATGCCGTTTGCCTTTGACCAGTTGATAAAGTCCCAGACAATGAGATAATATTCGGCAAAGCCCATGCCGATGATTACGCCCAGTTCATACTCTGCGCGGTCGAGTTCCCTCTTTGTGACCTCGCCGTAGCGCCTCTTCAACCCATCTGCGGTGAGCTTTCTCAAATATTCGGGCGGCGTTGACCCGTCCGGCGGCGTGTAGCCGGGGATGAGCGAGGTGTCGCGAATGGGATAACCCTTTTTGTCGAGGTTGAAGGCGGGCTCCGTCACCTTGTCGGCAATGACGCGGGTGTTGGAAATCGCCTCGGGATAAGCCGAAAAGAGCGCCGCCATTTCGTCGCCGCTCTTGAAATAGAACTCCTGCGTGTCGAATTTCATGCGCTTAGGGTCGTCGAGCGTCTTTTTCATCTGGATGCACATGAGCACATCCTGCATTTCGGCTTCGGCTTTTGTTATGTAATGCACGTCGTTCGTGGCGACGATCTGCACGCCTATCTTTCTTGCGAGCGCGACAAGCTTGGGCAGAACCTGCTTTTCCTCAGGTATGCCGTGGTCCTGGATTTCGATATAAAAATCCTCGCCGAAGATGTCTTTAAGGTAGAGCGCGAGCTTCTCCGCCCCTTCGTCGTCGCCGTTCAGCAGCCTGTGTGGAATGCCGCCCGCAAGGCAGGCGGAAAGGCAGATTACACCTTCGGCATGTTCCTTTAAAACATTATAATCTATTTTGGGTTTATAATAAAATCCGTCGACGAACGCCATGGAATCGAGCTGGACGAGGTTTTTATATCCCGCTTTATTTTTGGCGAGCAGAATGAGGTGCTCGGAGATATTCTGCGATTTGTCGTGCATGTCGCGCGTGACGTAAAACTCGCAGCCGATTATATATTTTATGCCGGCGATTGCCGCCTTTTCGGCAAAATGAAGAGTGCCGTACATGTTTCCGTGGTCGGTTATGCAGACGGTATCGATGCCGTTTTTCTTGCAAAAAGATATTAAGTTGTCTATTTTGCACGCGCCGTCCAAAAGGGAATATTCGGTGTGCAGGTGTAAATGTACGAAATCGGTCATATTTTTCCTTATGTTATGAAAGTTGGTTAGCGATCTGGGCTATCTTTCTCATGCGATGGTTTAAACAGCTTTTGGAAATCCCCAGCCTGTCGGCAAGCTGCTGCATGGACGCGTTGGGGTCGGCGAGACGGGCTTCGGCAACTTCAAAAAGGAGGGGCGTAAGATTTTTGAGCCCTATTGTCTGGCGTATGGTCTCTATTGCCCCTATCTGATTTACGGAAGCCGTCACCGTTTTGTCTATGTTGGAGACCGAACAGTTGCTTACGCGGTTGACGTTGTTGGTGAAGTCCTTCAATTCAACGAGTTTGTTGAGCTTTTGCAGGCATTTTTCTGTGCCCATGGCGTTGAGAAGGTCGGAGATAACTTCCTTGCTTTTGACGTAAACGACGGCGCTTTCCTTGCGCGCGACGAGCTTTGCGAGCACATCGAGCGAACATAAAAGGTCGCAGAAATCGCCCGCCGTAATCTTGTTTGAGAACACTACCTCAAAGTGATAGCCTGTGCGGCTGTAACTGCTTTCGTCGGGCAGGGTGCAGCTTCCGCCCCCCAAAAAAGCACCCTTCAAATAGGCGGCTATGCAGCAATCGCCCGCGAGCAGGCTGTCGTCTATGCCGAAAGTCAGCGAAAAACCGTCGGAATTGCGTTTTAAAATTTTAAGCCTGACCAGAAAATCGGTGGTTTTTTGATCGACGCAGGCAAAAGTAAGCTTGTCCTTTCCTGTAAACTTATCGAACTCCACGCCCGCACGGTCAAGGGGAACGGAAAAATAATTTTCAAGCATGTCGCACAGAAATTCGGCGGTGCGTTCGTTTTCGGTGACAATTTCAAAGCCAAAATTGCCGTTTTTGGAAATAATGCTTCCGCTAGTGCGTATAAACGCCGAAAGGAACGCGAGTTTGCAGCACACCCATTCCAATCCGTTGTCCATTATTTCATTTTTAATTTCCTCGGTAAAGTTAGCCATATTTTTACGCGTGTTGTTTTTTATATTCGGCGAATCGGAATTTGGGATATCGCCCGTCGATGTTGTCGATTAAATCCAAAGATATGTCAGCCTCTTTTAAAAGTTGTTCGGCAATTGCCGTGTCCCCCACTCTGCCGCCCGAATGAGCGTCCGAGTCGATGACGAACCGTGCGCCCGTCTGCGCCATTAAGTTGAGTTCTTCCGCCGAAACGTGCCGCTTTTTGGTGTTGATTTCTATATAAGTGCCGAAGTCGGCGCAAGCCTTTGCTACCTCTTTAAGGTCGCAGCAACATTTGTAATTTATATGCGTGAGAATGTCGACGGGGTTGTGCTTTACAGCGTTTATATACGCCCGCGTAGTTGCATTTACGATCTTATCCGAGGGGCGCTTGCCCGACTTGTAGGCGATGTAATTTGCCAGCATGATGTTGTACATATCGCCAAAGCTTGCATATTTAAGCATTTCATGAACGCCGAAAAGATATATGTCAAAGGCGGGCAGGTCGCTCTCCTTCATATCGGTGCGACCGTCGACCGAAATAAGGTTTGCCTCCATGCCCATTAGCACGTTTAGCCCCGTCAGCTTTTTTGCCTCCTCTATTTCGGCACGCAGATCGGGAAGGCGCTTTCTCTTCAACCCGAAGAGCAGATGATTGAAACCGTGGTCGGTGATTGCAATTTCCTTCAAACCGAGCTTTTTTGCCGCCATAGTATTTTCAAGCACGGTATTCTTGCCGTGCGAATAGGGCGTATGTGTATGGTAATCTCCCGTTAATATCATTATTTTCTCCTGAAAATGCCGCAAACGAAGGCAATTTTGATTGCAGAAATCAAATTTAAAGATCGCACATTTAAAAATGAAGGAATAAACTTTGGGTGTTTCGGGCGCGCGTGCAAATATATCTGCGGCTAAACGATGGGTGTTCACCCGAAATTTCCCACGCGGACTACTTCCTCTTCAAGATTTATCCCCGTGCGAGAAAAAACTATGCTTTTAACCTCATTTATAAGGTCGGAAATGCGGGTTGACGTCGCACCGTTGTTAATTATAAAATTGCAGTGTTCGGGACTGACGTAGGCGCGAGCATCGCCGTATCCGCCTAAACCGCACTCGTCGATAATTCTGCCCGCAGACTGCCCTTGGGGGTTTTTGAACACGCAGCCGCAGCTTTTTCCCTTTGGAAGAGGCGCACGGCGGGATAAGTTTTCATTGATGTGTTTTTCAACGCTCTGTGGTAAATCGTTGAAAACCGAGAGGAAAACGCCGAGAATTATAGCGTTTATGTCACGCATAGTACTATGCTTATATTTAAAATCACAGCTTTTGTTGCTTAAATTAAAGGTTTTGCCGTTATACAGCTTTACTGAAAGAACATTTGAACCAATATAATGTCCTCCCGCACCGCCGTTCATGAAAGCAATTCCGCCTATGCTTGCGGGAATTCCCGCAAGGTATTCAAGCCCGCCCAGCCCGCGGTTTTTGCAGTATGAGAGTATGTAACTTACGGGCGTGCCCGCAAGACAGAACAGCGTATTGTCGTTTATTCGGGCAATTCCGCGAAGATATTTTGTGCTGATTACGCAGCCGTTGAAGCAACTGTCAGACGCAAGCACGTTGGAACCGTTGCCGAGCACGATATATGGTTTGCCGCTGCGCGACACGAAGTCGTACACGGCGCGCGCTTCGGGGAGCGTTGCAGGGAAAAAGGCGCATTTTGCCCCTCCTCCCGCTCCGTACGTAGTATACTTTGAAAAAGTAAAATTATCGTCGCGCCGCACTCTTTTGAGCAGTTTATCGCAGCCCGAAAAAGCGGCTATATTTCCACTTCTATATAATAACATTTTTTTATTATTTTTTCAATCACTTTAATAAATTTTTCAAAGAATTTAAATCGCTGTTGTTTATCGCGTTCTTTACCTCATTAATATACGTTTCGCCGACAAAACTTGTTATTGCGTATTCGTATTCTGCCGACTGCATTTCGGCGCGAATTCCGACGGATTGGGCTCCGTCGGAAACCATGCCGAGACTTGCCACGCTCTGCGAAACATCGTTGAGATATAAGCAGAAATCGCGGCAATATGAATAATCATCATTATTATTTAATATAGAAATGTTTTGATAGAGATCGTTGAATGAGGTTACAACCTTTGCCTTGTAACTTTGTTCGCGCGTTTCCAGGCGGCATATGTCGCGCTGGGTACCTAAGAGATATTTATACTTCCCATCAATCAGGCTGACATAGGCAGACGTGGGAGCTTCAAAAGTCGCTCCAGAAAGTCCTTCAAACAGCGCACAGGCAGATGCTAAGTTATCCCTGCCCTCGTTTACTACGGTATTTTGTGGAGTAACGTCGGAAAAGTCGCACGCATCATCGAGACATATTAAAAGATACGCACCTCTGCACCAGCAAATATATGTGAAATCGACTGGATTAATGAATGTTTCAATCCCGTAAAAACCCGCTCCGTAGGAAATCATGTCCGGCACATTGCCCGCGGCTATGTTTTCGCGCGCCGCATCGGCTGAAAGCGACGTCACAGTTACGTAGGTTTTTGTTCCGTCAAAAAAAGTTTCGGCGACGTCTTGCAGATACTGGGCGCGGGAGCCTCTGCCACCCTCGAAAGAGTCAACCTGCCACAACGTCAGAACGCGTGTACGCTCCTCTTCGCGTCCGTCATCTGTCGCACACATAGCTAATATCGGTGCGGCGATTAAAATTGCCGCCATTGTTATAAGTAGAAGAATACGTTTTTTATTTAGCATACATTATTTTATTTGTTTTGCGGGCAAAAAATACTCTCCAAAAACATAGGGGATTATTCCAAACGGAATAATCCCCGCGTTCATCCGCCAAACCGCAACAACGCTTTGACGAACAAACTATTTTCAAAGCGTTGCCGCTTGTAATAATACTTTGCGCAAAACTGATATCTTTATGCAAAAGCGCAAAATTTATTTAAGAGCTATATTCATCGCTTGTGTATGTATAAAACCACTCCATAAATACATTTGGATCTGTTATGCCGCCCACATCCATTTTGACAATCTTTCCTCTTTTATTTATTATAAAATGAGTTGGGTAAGCACTAATAGTATACGGATCAAAATATGAAGCAATGAGAGAATCACCATTAGATGCTTTTTGCCCATCATACACTACATCCCATGGAATACCCATTGAATTTTTATAAGAGGAAACTTTTTCGGCGGTGTCGCTTGGATAGTCGCTTATTGAAATAACTTCTACAACATCACTATATCGTTCGTACGCTTCCATTAAGGCGGAATGCTCAGAGACACATGGACCACATGTTGTAAAGAAAAAATCTATTAATATTATCTTTTTCCCATTCTCAAATGCGTCAAAAAGTTTTTTGTTCTCATAAATTATTTCTCCATTATTA
>ERZ1090868.1861-NODE-1863-length-10824-cov-12.344786_pt1 | contig 10824 bp, 5 predicted proteins | sample MGYA00478475_ERZ1090868 | MGnify/ENA primary metagenome ERZ1090868 (study PRJEB33644, sample SAMEA5815747) | chicken gut metagenome | biome: Chicken; feature: Gastrointestinal Tract; material: Caecum | place: Ireland | collected 2019-01-01 | study: A study of...
TTCTATTAATTTCTTATAAATTTTTTTCGTTCCAAACATAGGTTTATCTTATACTTTTGTTTTAAAAAAATCAATCTCATTTTCCCATTTACGAATTTTTCGTTTAAAAAGATAAAATATCGCCAAAATAGGAAAATAATTTTATTAATATTTTTTCCCGTCCAAAATCCTGTCCAAAATTTTTCTTAACACTTTTCTCGCGAAGCCATGCAGCCGTATTTTTAAGTGTAGTAGGCTTCCTGGTATCTGTCAAGACAGAGTTACCCGATATCAAAAAAGAAACCGGAAAATGCAGACATTTTTTTCCAGTTTCTTCTATATTAATATACGTGAATCATACGTAAATATATGAAATTATTGTGTTTTATTAGACAACGATTCTTCACATCCTATTTCTGTTCAAATCTTGAAAGAAAACCTTTCATATAACAAACAGTTTTTCTCAAATGTTCTTTTCCTGTGCTCCCAGGAGTTTCTCAAACTCCTCCGCCGGCATCGGTCTGTAGTAATAGTATCCCTGTGCCGCGGCGACCCCATGGCATTTCAGATATTCATACTGCTTTCTCGTCTCCACGCCCTCCGCAATCATCTCCATATGCAGAGACTTCGCCAGCCCGATGGTGGCCTCCAGGATTTTTTCCGTCCGCTCCTCCCCGATTCCCCGGACAAACTCACAGTCCAGTTTCAGCACGTCAAATTTCAAGTCCAGCAGAGACAGCAGGGAGGAATAGCCGGTCCCAAAGTCGTCCAGCAGAACGGTAAAGCCTTCCCCGTGCAGCGCATGGATCGTATTTTTCAGCTGTTCCATGTCCTTCGCTGCGAAAGTCTCCGTCACCTCAAACTGAAGATCCTCCGTCTCCAGACCTTTTTCGTTCAGATACTTTCGGCACTCCGCGGCAAAGTTTTCGGAATACAGATAGGTCCGGGAGAGATTGACCGATACGGGGACGGTCGGAAGATCCTCCTCCTTCCACCGGCTCAGATATCGGCAGACAACGTCCATCACCGCGCGGTCCACTTTTTCGATAAATCCGTTCGCCTCAAAAAACGGGACAAACTCTCCCGGCAGAAGCAGCGTGCCGTCCGGCTTCTGCCAGCGGACCAGCGCCTCCGCGCCGCAGATTTTTCCTGTTTTCAGGTCCACCTTCGGCTGGAACCAGGGAATAAATTCTCCCCGCGCCAGCGCCGGATACATCTCATCCTCATAAATTTTGTTTCTCAGCTGCCGCCCTTTGATCTCCTCGCTGCTGAAGCAGAAACCGGTCGTATGCCCGCCCTTCAAAGTCTGGGCGGCAAGCATCGCGCTGCCGCAGATCTGCTCGATGTCGGTGGTATCGATCGGCTCTGTCCCCGTCTTCCGGATCTCATGCACGCCGATGGCGGATTGAAAATGGATCCTGCCCATACTTCTGGCGAGTTCTGCCAGGCATCCGGTCAACTGTTCCAGCCGGCTCATCAGTTCCCCGCAGCTGTCATACAGCCATAAAACCATAAACTGATCTGCAAGCCGGTGTCCCACAACTTCGTCTGACCGGCTATTTTCCAGAAGCGCCTTTTCCAGTCCGCAGATCGCCTCGTTGCCGGCCTCCACTCCCAGAAGTTCGTTGATCATTTTAAAGTGATTGATGTCCACCGCAAGGATCGCCGCCTGCTTTTCTTTCTGTTCATTCAATACTCTGGCGGCGTCCAGAAGAAATTTCGTATTGTTTTTCCCTCCTGTCAGAGGATCCACGTAGGCGAAATGTTGCAGGCGACGGTTCTGCCGTCTCTGCTGCCCGACGATCAAACCCGCCCCGAGACAGAAGATCAGGCCGGTAAACCCACACAGCAGTTTCGTGCTGTTCACGATCGGCGCATACCGTTCCATCACCGCCTGCGTCGGCACAATCGTCACGACAAACCAGTCGTTGATCTCCAGCGGACGGTAATAGGCATATTTCGTCTCCTCCGCATAATAGGAAATACTTCCCTCCCGGCGATCCTCCATATCCCGGCGCATCTGCTCCAGTTCTTCGTAATTCTTCTCACTCTTCTCCCTGAGTCCGCCCAGAAGATTTCCATACAAACCGTTCTGTGCGATCATTACCTCGCCGGAGGAATCCGTCACATAAGAATAACTGTTTCCGCTGAACGGTGCGGAGAACAGCTCGATAAACTTCTCCGTCTGATAAACGGCATAGATCGCTCCGGCCACCTCCCCGTCCACAGTCACGGGCGCAGCATAAAAGTTCACCTGCGACCCGTCCTCAGGATTTTCCATCGTAGCGCTGATCTCTACCTCTCCCTGCATTGTCCGCTGAAAAAATTCTTCCCGGGAAAAATCATACGTTTTTCCGCCGACACTGCTGGCAGTGCCGTCCGTCTCGACGATCCCCACATCCTCGAAATCATACAGTTCGATCAGCGGTTCCAGCGCCCTGGAAATCTGCTGACTTCTCCCCTCAAACGGTTTATGATACTGGGCGGCGATCCTCTGAAAGAGCGTCAGCTTATTGCTGATCTCATACTCCAGCATCCGGGCATTTCTCGCCGACGCATCTTTCAGGATATTCCGTGCCTGCTCCTCCGTCGTACGGCGGATCTGCCCCGCATAGAAAAACAATGCGCCGACAAACACAAGCCCGATCACCGCCAGACCACACCCCATAAATATCTTTCTGTCTTTTTTCAGCATACCGCTCATTTTCTGTCACTCACCTTCTTGTCCGGAATTATATGCCTGTCAGAGATTCCTTATCGCCCGCAGAAGCAGACGTAATATCAGCCGATTATACCATGAAGCTTAAATGTTTTCAATGACCGGATGAACCGTTGCGATTACTTAGTTACAGTTCAGCCAGCTGAACTGTAACATTACTTAAGCTGAAAACAGGTGAAAGAAAACACCCTTTCCGATGTATTGTATTATTCGGAAAGGGTGTTCAGATAATTCATCTGTTAATTGATAACAGTCAAAAAGATATTATTGTTCCTTACGGAAGATTTTCTTTGCAGATACGGCCACAACCCCGAGGGCAAGGACTGCTTCCGACAGCAATCCGCTGATTCCCGGATCTCCGGTTTCTGGCGTGGAACTCTTCGTGGAAGAAATGCTCGCCTGTTTTACTGCTTTCTTATTCACTGTTTTCGTTTTCAATACTTCCGTTTTTTCTGCTGGAGTTTCTTCTGACGGAGTGTCTGCTCCTGGTGTCTCTTCGGATGGAGTTTCCGTTCCCGGTGTCTCTTCTCCCGGTGTCTCTTCCTGCAGAGCATCTTCTACATAAAGCATCGCATCGACAGTGCCGTACTTATATACCATTGTCACAGTATGATCGCCGGTTCCAAGCATATCGAGTACGGATTTGTCGAGGATCACAGTGTTATCTGAAATCTGGTAGGAGGAACTGTCAACCATTTCTCCGTCGATTTTTATTCCTTCAAAACTGTCCATACTTCCATTTGCACTTATCTCGACCGTTCCATTGCTGCCCTTTGTATACTTGCTGCCGTTTCCCTCGACCACACTGAGAAATTCCTGATAATTTGCAGCGGCAAGCGCCAGGTTGGTATCCGCAGAGGCTTTTCTCTTCTGTGCTTCTGTCAGTGCAGCTTCTTTCGCCTTTACCTTTTCCTCTGCCGCAAGGATCTCTTCGTCGAGTTCAGCGATCCGGCTTTCCGTCTCGGAAATAAACTGTCTTTCTTCATCGAACGCCTGGTACAGAGGATTTCCTTCCTCTGCCGCCAATGCACCTTCCAGAGACATTCCTTTTACTTTTTCGTAGGCATCCGCTGCCTCTGCGTAAACTTCCTGGGCTCTTTGTGTATCTTGTTTGGCAGCTTCAAGGGTATCCTGGGCTTCCTTCAGAGCTTTCTGGGCCGCTTCTACATCAGCCGCAGCCTGATCCCGCGCCTCGGTTGCAGCCTGAACCCCGGCATAGGCATCTTCCGTCTCCTTCAGCACTTTGTTTGCTGTATCTAATTCCGCATTTGCTGTGTCCAGCGCCTGCTTTTTCTCATCTCTGATCTGCTCCAGATCAGAAAGCGCTTTTTCCTGAGCAGTGACATGCTCAGACGTTTCTATAAGGATCGCCTCCGCCTGGGCTTCCGCCTTTTCTTTGGCTGCCACATCATTCTCTGCAGCCTCTCTGTTATCCTCCGCATCCTGGACTCCCTTCCGGAGCTTTTCGATCGTCTCTTCACTGGTCAGGCTGTCCAGTTCGTCTTTCTTCTCATCGGCGACAGTCCTGAGACTTGTCACCTCTGCATCGGCTGCTGCTTCAGATTTTCTGCTTTCTGCCAATGCCGCTTCTGCGTCTGTCACCGCCTTATCCGCTGCATCTTTCGCGGCCAGAGCCTGTTCCGCCGCATTGGAGGCTTCCTGCGTTTCCGCCTTTCTGCTGTCATATGCTGCCTGTGCTGCTTTCACGGCATCACTCTTCCGGGCGACTGCCTCTTCTGCTTTCTCCAGCGCTGCCTGCGCATCATCTTTCGCTTTCTGCGCGTCCATTACCGCCTGCAATTTATTGGATGCCTCTGTCCGGGCAGCCTGTAATGCCTGTTCCGCTTCCTGAGCTTTTGCCTCAGCAAGGCGCAGATTCTCAACCGCTTTATTATATGCTGCATTGGCAGCATCCAGAGCATCCTGACAACTCTGTTTGTCTACCGTCGCATAATATTCATCAAACAGCTTCTGAATTTCCTCGACAGTATATAATGCATCTTTCGATACACTTCCCATGGAATCATGAGCAACTGTTTTACCTGTATATCCGGAATACGCCACACCGGAAGCTGTCGACGAGATGGAATGCTGCCAGTGGCCGATCGTGTAAGACCACTCTGCGTCTTCTGCGATTTGCTGCGCCCTGTCCAGAATGCTCTGTGCATTTTCGTCTGTGATCTCAGTGATTCCCAGTTCCTGCATAGCCTGTGTGACATAAACCTGTTCCCCGGTCAGAAGACGAACTTCACTCATCCCCCAGCCAAGGCTTTCCATGCCGGCGCCATAATCCGGACCTTCATGATTCATAAAAAAGGTATGACCATAAGTATAGGCAGCTTCATTGGCAGAAATCTCCGCAAACGCCATAGCAGAGATTGATATATGCATCTTCAGGTTTTCCGGGTCGTCCTTCCACAGATACTGTGCGAATAAGTCCTCTTCCCTTGCTTTCTGAAATTCTGTCAGATCAGCCAATGCCTGTTTGACATACTCCAGGTTCGTGCTGTCCTTTTCACCGCCGAGGATAATCCTTTTCTGATCCATCCCTGTGATATTGGAATTCATTCCATACTCGATCCATTGGATCGCACGCTCTGCATCCGCCCTCTGAGCATCTGTCAGGGATTCATTGTCAAGAAGCCACTGAAAAAATCCAAGAGAACCCTGCTGGTAATTCGCGTCCGCATCTTTCAGCGCATTCTCTGCCTCCGCAGCAGCAGCCTTTTTCTGTTCAACATTCGTCTGCTCGGTCTGCAAAGCAGTATCCGCCTGGCTCTTATCCGATTCCGCTTTTGTGACAGCCTGATCGGCTGTATTTTTCTCGTTTACCGCCTGTGATAATGCTGCTTCCGCTTCAGATAATACCGTCTCTGCGTTTTTCTGATCGGAAACTGCGCTGCCATACTCTTTTTCTGCATCGGAGAGAGCTTGTCCTGCGCTGTTTTCCGCACTCTGGGCAGCCTCATATGCACTGTTTTTCTCATTCAGATCTGCATCGGCAGCGGCAGCCTCACTCTGTTTCTGATCCAACACCGCCTGTTTCTCCGCCACATCCTTCTGGGCAGCTTCCAGCGCCTTTTTTGCTTCCTCCACTTTATCCTCTGCCGCCTGCCAATCGGCATACTGCTGAGTCTCCTCCACCGGAATCTTACCGTCCCTCAGATCAAGAGCCGACTGGAGACTGGCTTCTGCTTCCTCCAGTTCTTTCCTCTTTTCTTCCAGCGTGGCCTTCGCATTTTCCAGGTCTTTGGATGCAGCGTCATAATCTTCCTCCGCGGCATTTTTTTCCGATTCCGCATTTTCCACAGCCTGTATGCCTGTCTGTACGTCAGCTTCCGCATTCTCATATTCTTTTTCTGCTTCCGCTGCGTTCTTCTCCGCATCTGTCACATCTTCCATTGCAGCATTCACATCATCTGCCGTAACTTCTGATGCTGCTTCTTCCTCTGCCAGTGCATCTTCCTTTTCTTTTAGTTCATCTTCCGCTTTGTCCAATGCATTCTGGGCATCTGTGACAGCTGTCTCTGCCTGCTGTTCCTGAGCATTACTCTGTTCCAGATCCGTCTCCGCCTGTTCCATCTCTTCTTTTGCGGATTCCTGTGCAGCGGTGATCTCAACTTCGATCTGGTCTTTCGCTGCATCCACTGCGGCGGCACTGTCGTTCTGTTCCGTCTGAAGCGCTTCCTGCTCCTTTGCCGCGTTTTGTGCCTCTTCCTTTGCCTGCTCCACATCCGCAGCCGCCTGCTCCTGGGCTTCCTCGGCAGCCTTCAGATCCGATTCCGCCTCAGAGATATTTTGAGGCGCTGACGCCTCGGCCTCAACGGTCGATACTTCCGCAGAACTGTCATCCGCTGGAAGTTCTTCCAAATCCGCTGCACGAGCTGTCACCGTGTTTCCCATAACTACAAGTCCCGTCACCGTAAGCGTTGCCAAGCCGGTCTTAATCTTTCCAACCATAATCCTGACTCCTCCTAAAAAATAATCTTTGGTATATCATACCACGTTTTCCTTCTATTGTCATGCAAAGTGCAGCAACTCAGGATAATTTCGGTTACAACTCAGTCAGGTCTGCGCATTTACTGCGCAGACCGTGTGAAAACATCGTGCCTGTAGGCATCCAGCTAATCGCGAAGCGCTTCCCGATGACTGGATGCCGTAACCGTTCAGCTGGCTGAACGGTTACATAATATCAAAAAACATTATTGTCTACGATCGTAAATGGCAATAAAAAAAGCCTCAGATCCCTTGTTTCACAACATCTCTCAAGGAATTCCAAGACTTCATTCAATGCCCAGAGCCGGAATCGAACCAGCGACACGAGGATTTTCAGTCCTCTGCTCTACCAACTGAGCTATCTGGGCATGTCTCAACGACGAACTACATTTTACCACATACCCAACTCCGATGCAAGCACTTTTTTTAATTACAATCATCCATTTTGTAACCGTTCAGCCAGCTGAACTGTTACCTCGTCCCCTGCAGCCGCCCGCCGCACACGCACGTCCGCTGCCGCGGGATCCTTTCGTCCGCCTGAAACCACCTACTAATAAAAGCCCCGCAGTTCCTCCGGCTGTTTCCCGAGCATCAGACTTTCTACCACGTAGGCCACCCCGTCGTCCTCATTGGACGGAGCGATTAGATCCGCCACTGCCTTGATCGCCGGCTGTCCGTTCTGCATCGCGACGCCGAGTCCGGCGAATTCCAGCATTGAGCGGTCATTGAATCCGTCTCCGAAAGCCATCATCCGGCTCCTGTCTTTCCCCAGAAGTTCCAGCAGCCGCTCCAGCGACCGGGCCTTGTCAATCCCTTTGGGCATTACCTCGAGGAAATACGGTTCGGAGCGCAGGACGCTCAGTTCCCCGTGGAAATACTCCTTTACTTTTTCCTCCACCTTCGCCAGGTAAACGCCGTTATCCATCAACATACATTTCACCACAGGAAACGTGACCTCTCTCCGGAAATTGGAGAGTTTCCGCACTTTCATCTTTGTGCAGATCACTTCCTTCCGCACGTACTGGTTTTCCGGCGTCTCGGTCAGGATCTCGTCTCCCTGGTACGTCAGCAGCGCGGTGCCGTACTTCTGCGCCAGGTCTGCCATCTGCTGCGGCACACCTTCGGGCAGCCATTTCTGGAAAATCCGTTCCCCGCTGCGGCAGTCGGTGATCAGCGCGCCGTTGAAGGAAAGCATATAGCCATGATATTTCTCCAGTTCCAGTTCCTCCGCCAGCGGCGCCACGCCGTAGGTCGGGCGGCCGGACGCCAACACGACGGTTCCGCCGGCCTCCTGATAAGCCCTCAGCACCTCTTTCGTGTGTTGGGTGATCTCTTTTTTGTTATTGGTCAGCGTACCGTCCAGGTCCAGCACCAGGATCTCATATTGCATGATCGTTTCTCCATCTCTCTATCATATTTCCGCAATCCTCCGGCGGACCGGACGGTTACGGATTTCTTTACGATTCCATATTTTCACAGATTTTCCGCAGGATCCGCAGAAACTCACTGTGCTCCTCTTCCGTCAGGTCTTTGCAGATGACTTCGTCCATCTGCCGGAGCACTTCCTGTACTTCTTTCGCCTTTTTCTTCCCGGCCTCCGTCAGACAGATCTGATAGGACCGGCGGCAGTCAGGATTCTTTTCCCGGCGCAGAAATCCCTCTTCTTCCAGACGGTCCAGAGAGCGGGACATCGTGGTCACATCCAGATGACACAGATCCGCCAGCTCTCTCTGGGAGATGTTCGGTCTCTGTAAAAGGCGGTTCAGGATTCCCACCTGCCCCTGGCCCGGCGTCAGCCCCAGTTCCTGCAGTTTCGGCCGGATCAGCTGCTTGCGGGATCTCTCTGCCCGAAGCAGTCCTTCTCTTATCTCTCTTTTTTCCATCCGATCTCCTCCTTTCGGCATCAACTCTGTGCTCCTGAATGGAATATGCCGCAGCCGCCCGGTCCGTCAGGCGGCTGCGGACGGTCTCTTATTCCAGTTCAAACTGTCCGGTATACAGCTGGTAATATCTTCCTTTCTGCTCCAGTAATTCTTCATGGCTTCCCCGCTCGATGATCGTACCCTTCTCCAGCACCATGATCGCCTTGGAATTCCGTACCGTGGACAGCCGGTGCGCGATAACGAACACCGTCCGCCCGTCCATCAGTGCGTCCATGCCTTTCTCGATCAGTTTCTCGGTTCTTGTATCGATCGAACTGGTTGCCTCGTCCAGGATCAGCACCGGCGGCCGGGAGATCGCCGCCCGGGCGATGGCGAGAAGCTGCCGCTGTCCCTGGGACAGATTGGCGCCGTCCCCTTCCAGCATCGTGTCGTATCCTTTCGGAAGTCTCCGGATAAAGGAGTCCGCGTTGGCGATCTTCGCCGCCTGGCGTACATCCTCCTCGGAGGCATAAAGCCTTCCATAACGAATATTATCAGAAATCGTCCCGGTAAACAAGTGGGTATCCTGGATGACCATGGAGAGGGACCGCCGCAGATCGTCCTTTTTCATGTCCTTGATATTGATGCCGTCGTAGAGGATCGTGCCGCTGTTGATCTCGTAAAAACGATTGATCAGGTTGATGATCGTCGTCTTTCCGGCGCCGGTAGAGCCCACAAAGGCAATCTTCTGTCCCGGTTTCGCATAGAGACTGATCCCGTTAAGGATGATCTTATCAGGCACATACCCAAAGACAACGTCGTAGAACCGCACGTCGCCCTTCAGCGGTACCAGAGAGTAGGTCACGCCGCGGGCGTCCCGCAGTTCCCGTTTCGTCGGGATCCGCCCATATCCGCTCTGCATCTGTCCGCCGGTCTCCACTATACCATTCTGAATCTGCCCGCCGGCTGCCGGCATACCATTCCGCATCTGTCCGCCGATCGCCGCCGTACCGTTCGATATCTGTCCATCGGCTGCCGCCGTACCGTTCGGTATCTGTCCATTGGCTGCTGCCGTGCCGTCCTGCGATGGGCAATCCGGCATCCCCGCGAAGTTTCCGGAAGCGCCGGCCATATCCCCGGGCGCAGCGGGAAGATGCGGCACTTTCCACGCAAACGTTCCGCAGTAGTCTCTGCATTCCTCCAGGCTGCCGTCCTCTTTCACGCGGACATTGCAAAGGGTCACGGTGCCTTCGTCCACCTCCGGCTCCTCGTCCATCATCTCAAAGATCCGCTCCGCGCTGGCCAGCGCCACCAGAAGAAAGTTGATCTGCTGGGTAAACTGGTTCATCGGCAGCGCGCTCTGTCTTACATAGACCAGGTAAGACGCCAGGGTTCCGAGATCCGTAAGCCCCGCCAGGGCAAACAGGCCGCCGGCGCAGGCGGAGACAGCATAGTTGACATAAGAGAGCGCTACGACAGTCGGCACCGTCATTCCGGAATAAGTCAGCGCCTTTGTGGACGCGACCCGGAGGGCCTCGTTGCGTTTACAGAATTCCTCGAAATCCTGCGGCTCATGGTTGAAGACTTTTTCCACCTTCTGTCCAGCCACCATCTCCTCGACGAATCCGTTGATCTTTCCCAGGTATTCCTGCTGTTCGGAGAAATACTTCTTGCTCAGCTTTCCGTTGTGCCGGATATAAAGCGCCATCAGAAACAGGAAGAGAAAGACGATCGTCGAAAGCCGTACATCCAGAACCAGCAGCATCACGATCGTTCCTCCCACCGTGATGAAACTCTGGATCAGCAGCGCGAAACTGTTGTTCAATGCCTCGGAGATCGTATCCACATCGTTGGTAAACCGGCTCATCAGTTCCCCGTGGGTGTTGGCGTCGAAATATTTCAGCGGAAGTTTCTGTACGTGGGAAAACAGATCGGCGCGGATCTCCTTCACCACCGTCTGGGAAGTGTGGACCATCAGCTGGTTGTACCCGAAGCACGCCAGCGCTCCTGTTCCGTACATCACTCCCATAAAGACAATCATCCGGATCAGGCCGGGGATATCCTTCTGCAGCACATAAGTATTGATCACAGGCTTCAGCAGATACGTTCCGTAAATATTGGCCAGAGCGCTCACTGCCACAAGCACGGCGATCGCGGCCATCGTCATCTTATGGCGGCCCAGATAGCTGAAGATCCGTGCAATGGTTTTTCTCGTATTTTTCGGCCGTTTATAACTGGTTGTCCTTGCCATTACAGATTCGCTCCTTC
>ERZ1090868.1864-NODE-1866-length-10809-cov-6.226985_pt1 | contig 10809 bp, 9 predicted proteins | sample MGYA00478475_ERZ1090868 | MGnify/ENA primary metagenome ERZ1090868 (study PRJEB33644, sample SAMEA5815747) | chicken gut metagenome | biome: Chicken; feature: Gastrointestinal Tract; material: Caecum | place: Ireland | collected 2019-01-01 | study: A study of the...
AGGACACCCTGATTAACAGTCAGGTGCTCTAACCGACTGAGCTAAGGGGCAATATTTTCGTAGCTATGCCAAAAACGACATATAGCCAACGATGTTAAGGAACTGATCTCGAACATTAACCTCGCATCAGCGGGACTAACCAACTGAGCTATGGGGCAAGATTTTGTTCACTGGGCGAGCCAGCTTTATTATTATAGCAACCATGTGACGCTTTGTCAACGCCTTTTTCAAATTTTTTTTGCAACTTTTTGAAGGCAGGGGTCCTCTGCTTCCTCCGGCAAAATCCGCTTGCGTTCGCCAGGCCCTTGCTTTATAATGAAATTACTTATAGAAATTTGTCGGGGGATTGCGGTCTATGGCAAAAATTGACGTCAACCAATATATGGAACAATGTGGCGTGCGCAAGGCGCGGTTTGGCGGGTACGAGCCCGACGACGTAAAGCTGGCGTTGCGCTCCCTGTGCAGTGATTACGAGCAGAGCCTGGCCAGTGCCAAGGCGGAAGCCCAGGCTGCCCGGCAGGAGAGCGATGCCCTGCGCCGGCGTTGCCAGACCCTGATGGGCCAGAACCAGAATCTTTCGGCCCAGAATGCAACCCTGGCTGGTCAAGCCGATAAAATTGCACGGCGCCAGGATGATCTGGCTACCCGGTACTCCAAGGTGCAGGAACGCAATCATTCCCTTACCGATCAGGTGGCGGTGCTGCGGCTGAAAAACTCCGACCTGACCCGGGAAAAGCAGGAACTGACCGAACGGGCGGAAAATGCCGAGGCGGCGCTGCGCATCAAGGGCCGCGCCCACGATGAAGCCCGTCAGCAGGTGCTCAACGAGAAGGAAAAGGTGCTGGCCGATGCCCGGGCCGAGGCGGACAAGATCCGCGCCCAGGCCAAGGCGGATGCCGATGCCCTGCTGGCGGAGACCAACCGCAAGGCGGAGGCCATCGACCAGCTGGCCCGGGAACAGGCCATCAGTCAGGCCCGCAAGATGGTGCAGGCTGCCACCGATGAAACGCGGGAAATCCAGAACGCACACCGCCTGCGCCTGCAGGACCTGAAAAGCCGCATTGCCGCCATGGAGCAGCAGCGGGAAAAACTCATGGACTTTTTCAGCCAGATGATCGGCGAACTGCAGGAGGCCCAGGACTATGCCCGCCAGAATACCCCCATCGAAACCTACGAGGACGATGTGACGGAAGTGTCGGCGGAGCCCAGACTGGATCTCTCGGAGAAAACGGTGGATGCGGCGGCCGCTGCGCTGCCGGCGCCTCAGCCGGAGGAGCCCGCACAGGAGCCGGAAAAGGAAGAACCGGTCAACTGCGTGGTGGCGCCCGGTCTGGACGAAGCCGAGCCGACGCCGCCCCGCACGGTGGAGCTGGTGCCCGAGGAGGAAACCACCCCTTCGCCCGAGTATTTTGATACCGATCCCAAACCGCAGCCCAGCGACCCGCCCGAGATCGAGATCCCGGGGGCCATCTTCTCCTACCCGATCCTGCGCCAGGAAGGGGAGCCCATTCTGGACGAGGAACCGCCCCTTCATGGCCCGCACCAACCGGAAATGCCCGACCTGAGCGCCACCGAGGAGGAACCGGAGGAGGACGACTCCGGCGATATCCATATCATTCCCGAACGCAAACCCCAGGAGGATCCCCGCCGCAAAAAGGCGGTGACGGCCCTGCGGGCGTTGCACCGCAAGCTGGGCAATGGCTGATACATAACGGGGGATGCCGTGTGAAACGACTGAAATTCATCCTGGCCATGGCGGGTACGGTGCTGCTCTGTCTGGCACTGTGCCTGGCAGCGTCGGCCGATACCACCATCGCCACCAACGGGGCGGGTACCTTTTCGGTGGAGCAGATCTACGTCAATGTACCCGAGATGGATGTCTTTTTCTATGCCCTGGACGCCGACGGCAATCCCTACACCCCCACCGTGGTACAGGCCGCCGGGCTGGAACTGACGGTGGGGGACCATGCCCTGGACACCGGTTCGGTGGGGCAGGCGGACAGTCCTGTCTGCTACCTGGTGGGCATAGACAACAGCGCCGAGATCGATGCCGCCGATTTCCGGCAGATGCGCGGCGCCGTCTGGCAGTTGATCCGCAGCAAAAGGGAAAATGACCAGATCGCCCTGTACACGCTGGCCGGCCAGACCACCTGCGTACAGCCCGCCACTTCGGACACACAGGCATTGTATCAGGCGCTGGCATCCATCCCCCAGGCCAATGGCACGGTGGACATTGCCGATGCGGCCACCACGGTGGTGGGGGACATCCAGCGGGATTACCAGGCCATGGCCCCCCGCAAAACCGTCTTTCTGTGTACCGACGGTCAGCGGGTGGTCACCAACCCGGCACTGATGGCCGGGCTGCTCAGCGATGTGAGCAGCCGCCTCAACATCACCCTCTATACCTTTGTGGGCAGCGGCAAACCCGAAACCCTGTCGGCGCTGGAAACATTGTCCGACGGGCGGATCATCCCCTGTCAGATGCAGGATATGGACGAGGCCATCCTGCAAAAGATGGAGCAGATGGCCACGGCGCTGGAACTGCGCACCGAAGTGCCGGAAAGCTTGTACGGGGAACGGCAGGAGCTGGTCACCCTGTCGGTGCCCAGCCTGGGCAGCGCGGTACAGAGCACCTCCACCGTCTATATGGGCTTCCGGATGGAGAAACCCCAGGTCAGCAAGGTGCGGGTGCTCAACCGTAACACCCTGGAGCTGACCATGAATCAGGCTGTCAACCAGAACGCCACCCGCCCCCAGTTCTACCGGGTCGCCAGCAACGACATCTGGAACTGGCATGTCCCGGTGCGCGAGGTCGAGATCAGCGAGGACGGCCGCACCGTGCTGCTGACCACCGATCCGCTGTACAAGGGCAATTACAATGTGGCGCTGAACAAGGTGTCCAGCCGCCTTTCGCCCGCCAACGTCAGTTCCCTGCGGGACGAGACGGATTTTACGATCGCAGTCTGGCCCCGGGACCGGGCTTTCTATCTGGCGCGGTTCCGCGCCCCGCTGCTGCTGGCGGCTGCCGTGCTGGCGGTGCTGGCCCTGCAGTGGCGGCGGCTGCGGAGGCGGGACCGGGCGGCGGAACAGACCGCCGAGGCGGAACATCTGCTGGCCGGTACCCAGGGGCCTGCCGCCCTGCCGCGCCGCTGGGTGACGCTGTTCTGGGCGCAGAAAGGGTCTATCGCCGAGAGCCGCTGGGCCGGCATGGTGGAAAGCAGCCTGATGCTGGGCAGCGATGCCGCCCAGTGTGATCTGTGCCTGCCGGATGCCAAAGTGCGTCCCCAGCATTGTCTGCTTTGCGTGCGGGGGGAATCCCTGCTGGTACAGACACTGGGACCCGAAGCTCCGGTCTTTGTCAACGGGGAACGCATTGGCGGGGAGCACCGCCTGCAAAATAACGATACCCTGCGCCTGGGCCGTACCACCATCCGGCTGGTGCTGTGAAAGGCAAGGAGGAAAAACGCCATGAAACTGACCAAATGCGACCAGGGACATTTTTTTGACGCCGACAAATACCCTGCCTGCCCGTACTGCAATACCGATCTGCAGACCGAGTCCGCCATTGTGCGCACCAACGAAGCCACCGCGGCCGAGGCAGGAACCCCCGGTGGGCCTGTGACGGGCTGGCTGGTGGTGCTGGACGGACCCGCCCGGGGCAGAGACCTGCGGCTGGGCATCGGGCGCAGCTTTCTGGGACTGGACGGTACCGGCGCGCCGGTAACCCTGCAGGCCGATGCCCCGCTGGGGGTGCGGCAGGCGGTGGTGGTTTATGACGATCAGACCGACGCCTTCACGCTGCTGCCCGGTTCCTCCCAGGAGTTGTGCTACCTGGCCGGCCAGGCTGTTCTGCAACCCCAGCCCCTTACCGGCGGCGAGGAACTGAAACTGGGCTCCGCCACGCTGCGTTTTGTCCCTTTCTGCGGCGGCGGATTCCGTTGGTAAGGAGGTGCCGCCGTGTCCAGTGAGATTGTTTTTCTGATCACCGAACAGCGCAACAAACAGCGGATCACCCTGCCTTCCGGCCGGGGGGCGTACCGGTTTGGCCGCAGCGCCCAGTGCGAATACGTGCTGCGCCGGAATAACGTGGGGGACCGCCAGTTCACCATCTCCTGTGCCGACGGGCAGTGGATGGTCACCGACGATTCCAGCGACTGCAATACCTGGTACAACAACCGCTACCTGACGGCAGGGGAGAGCTGCGCCCTGCAGGTGGGGGATGTGATCGGCCTGAATACCGACGGCAACGCCACCACCCAGGAGATCACCTTCCGGGTGGAGGAAATCCGCACCGTACAGGGAGCCGCCGACGGACCCCGGCAGGAGCAGCCCGATGGGGCGGTCCTGCGGGAGGTGGATGTGCGCCGCAAAAAGCGGGTGCTCATCGGCCGCGGTGACGACTGCGATATCAAACTGGTCAGTGACCGGGTGTCCCGCCACCACTGCGAAGTGGTCTACCGGGACGGACAGTTCGAGGTGCGGGACCTGGGCTCCACCAACGGCACCTATGTGGACGGCATGCCGGTCAGCCGGGCTGCCCTGCGCAACGGCGCCGTCATCAACGTGCCCACCCAGGTGTTTGCCTTCACCGGTGGCCTGCTGCATTACCACGAGCACAAAAACGGTATCAGCGTCCAGCTGCTCAACGTCTACAAGACCGTCCAGGACCGCAACACCCAGAAACCGCTGAACATCGTGGACGGTACCAGCCTGGAAATCCAGCCCAACAGCTTTGTGGTATTGGTGGGCGGGTCCGGCACCGGCAAGTCCAGCCTGCTGACCTGCATCACCGGCACGGACCCCTGCACGGCGGGCAGTGTCCGGTTCGACGGTCTGGAAACCCGGGGCAACCGCAATGCCTTTGACGCGGTGCTGGGCTATGTGCCCCAGCGGGACATCATGCACGACAACCTGACAGTAGAACAGAGCCTGACCTTTACGGCCAAGCTGCGCATTGCCCACGACGCCAGCCGGCAGGAGATTGCCACCGCTGTGGCCCATGCCATCGAGGCGGTGGACCTGACCGGCCGGGAAAAGACGCTGATCTCCCAGCTTTCCGGTGGGCAGAAAAAACGGGTTTCCATCGCCATGGAACTGCTGGCCAGCCCCCGGCTGCTGATTCTGGACGAGCCCACCAGCGGCCTTTCGCCCGATCTGGACCGCAGCATGATGGAGCTGTGCCGCAAGCTGAGCCACCAGAACTGTACGGTGCTCATGGTTACCCACAACATGTCCAACATCAACCTCTGCGACAAAATCGCCTTTCTGGGCACGGGCGGTGTGCTGTGCTACTACGGTCCGCCCGAGGAACTGAACCGCTATTTTGACGTGGAACTCACCAGCGATATCTTTGAAAAACTGCGGGTGCCGGAACTGGTGGAACAGTACCGACAGCAATACTTTACCACGCCGGAGTTCAACCGCCTGGTGGCGGCCTGGCCCGAGGCAGCACAGGAGGCGGATAAGCGATGCGATTCACCGAAGTGATGAAATTCTTTCGCCAGTTTACCGTGCTGGTACAGCGCAACCTGCGCCTGATCTGGAACGACAAGCTGCTGATGGCCAGCCTGATTCTGCAGGCTCCCTTCATGGTGTTTGTCATCCGGCTGGTGGTGGACCCCAACTGTTTCACCTCCAACCTGGTCAACGTGGGCAGCCGCACGGCGCTGTTCATCCTCAGCGCCATGGCGGCCTTTATGGGCACGCTGAATTCCTACCGGGAGATCTGCAAGGAGCGGGACATCATCCTGCGGGAAGCCTCGGTGGGGGTCAATCTGCTGGCGGTGGTACTCAGCAAGGCCTTTGTGCGGCTGGTGGTGGAAATCGGCCAGGCCGCCATTCTGGCCTTCGGGTTTGTCAACGTGGTCCATGTGCCCCAGAACCACCTGCTGTTTGAAACCAATTCCGAGATCTTCCTCACCGTATTGCTCATGCTGTTTGCTTCCAGCGCCACGGGGCTGCTGATCTCTGCCCTCTTCAAAAGCGGCGAGACCGCCATTCTGGTGGTGCTGGTGGTGATGATCGGCCAGGTGGTGTTCAGCGGCATCATGTTCAACCTCAGCGGGGTGTCGGCGTCCATTGCGTCGGTCATCGTCTGCCGGTGGGGTATGGGGGCGCTGGGCGCTTCCACCGACCTGAACAGCCGGCTGGCCTGGCTCAAGGCAGGCTTTGACGGCCCCATGTACGATTCCACCATCGCCAATCTGCTCAACTGCTGGCAGATGCTGGGCCTCATTGCGGTGGTCTGCATTGCAGCCGCCTGGCTGGTGCTGCAGATTTCCTTTGACCGCAAAAAAGGCTGACAAAGACGAAAAAATGCCGCCCGAAAAGGGCGGCATTTTTGTGTGTGGAATTACTCTTCCGGCCGGCGCAGTTTGTCGGCGGCGTTGCTGGCCGCTTGCCGGGCTGCCTGCCGGGCGTTGCCCGCCAGTTTGCGCAGGTGCACCAGTGCGGCGCGGGTGGAGGCCAGGGTTTCGCCGTAGCGCAGGCTCTGCATCCGGGGGAAGGCCCGCAGCAGACGCCGGGTGCCCAGCTTATCCAGGTCAATGGCCCGCAGCTTGGCCCGCAGCAAATCGGCCCGCACCGTCAGTTCGGCGCGCAGTTCGGCAGCGTTGTCCCGGCTTTCCAGCTTGGCCAGGGCCAGCTGGAGCTTCTGCTCATCCAGCAGGGTGTCGGCGGTCATGGCGCCGGTGCCCAGCAATTCGGTCAGCTTGTCGCTGGAAATCCGCAGCTTGGCCCGCAGTTCGTCAATTTCCTGCAGGCGCTGGTTCAGCCCGATGGCCGCCGCCGTGGAGGCGCCCACATCCACCAGGAAGAACACCAGGAAGACGGCGTCCAGCGGTGCCATAATGCGCAGCGGAACCGCCCCGGCAGAGCGGAGCAGCAGCGGATGCACGACCTTGACCATGATCACACTGCCCAACCCCCACAGCAGCGAAAACTGCGGGCAGATGTAGCCCCCCAGGTTCCACTTCAGGTGGGAGTAGTCCCACCAGCGGATGCGGTACAGCTTGAACAGCACCCAGCCGCCGATCAGTTCCAGCAGGGTGGTCAGCACCATGCCCACCACAAACACCGTCAGGACCCCCGGGGTACTGCCCCGGGCAGCGAACTGCCGCATGCAGTGCAGCAGCACCAGCATCCCGATGCCATAGATGGGGCACAGCGGCCCGCAAAGGAATCCGCGGTTCACCAGACGGTGTTCTTTCAGGGCGGCGTAGATCACTTCCACGCACCAACCCAGGATGCCGTACAAAAAGAACCAGAACAGCGTGCGGATGACGCTCTCAATCGGTGGCATCTTCCGCCTCCTGCTGACGAGCCAGCTCCTTGGGTTCCACCCAACGCACGGTTTCGTCGGGGCCCTTGCGGGCAATCAGCGCCTTAATGGGAATGCCCTGTTCGCTGAACATCCCTTCGTGTTCGGTGCGCAGGTTCCAGGCCGGCTCGTCGGCGTGCAGATCAAAGGTCTGCCAGGTGATCTCAAACCCGGCGGCCGGGAAGTAGTTCAGGCTGTCCCGGAACAAATCGTCATCGTCGGTCTTGAACCAGATTTCGGCCCCCTCGTCCATCAGGCGGCGGTATTGCAGCAACTGCCGGGGATGGGTCAACCGGTGCTTGTTGCTGCCGGCGTTTTTGCTCCAGGGATTGCAGAAGTTGATGTAGATCCGAGCCACCCGGTCCTCCGGCGTGAAGGCGTTGCCCATCCGCTCAATGTCCAGGCTGGCAATCTTCACATTGTCGGGGGGCAGTTGCCGGGCCGCATAGGCGGCCTCCACCTTGCGCTTGGCCAGAATCAGCACCTTGTCGGTGATGTCGATGCCCAGATAGTTGATGTCGGGATGGGCCGGGGCAATCTGGGCCAGAAAACCGCCCTTGCCGCAGCCCAGTTCCAGGTGCCAGGGCTGATCCGGCCGCGCATAGAGCTCGTGCCAGTGACCGCCGTGGGTCAGCGGCTCGTGGACGTGAAAATCGCAGGCCAGCAGCTCCGGCCGGGCATAGGGTTTAAAACGCATTCGCATAGCAATAACTCCTGATTTTTATAGGGTTTCGGTCAAAAAGGCGTGGATCTCCGCCTCGCTGCCCCGGGCTAGACTGCCCTGGCAGAAAGTCGGTTTTCCGCCGCCGCGGCCGTCAAAGGCCTGGTTCAGCGCCTTGCACAGGGGACGGACATCCCCCGCCGGGGCGGCAGCCAGCGCGTAGGCCAGCCCCTGCCCGCCCGGCGCCAAAGCACAGCAGACGGCGCCGGTTTCGGCCGCCACGGCCAGGGCGATGCGGCGCAGCCCATCCCCGTCGGCACCTGCTGCCCACAGGGTGCAGGGAACGCCAGGCTTCGCCGCGGCGGCACAGGCGGTGGCCAGCGCGTTCTGCAGGTCGGCCAGACGCTGCTTCAGCTGGGCTTCGCCGCCCTGCAGCCGGGTCACCGCTGCTTCCAGACTGCCCACCGGGGCGGAAAGCCTCCGCCCGGCGGCTTCGGCGTCGGCCCAGCCGGTGGCCACGGCATCGTAGGCGCGCTGCCCGCAGGCCACGGCCAGCCGCATGCCGCCCTTGTAGTGCTGAGAGGAAACAATCTTGATCAGCCCCACCTCGCCGGTGCGGGCCAGATGGGTGCCGCAGCAGGCACAGCGGTCGCCGCCCGCCTCCACCAGCCGCACGGGGCCCTCCAGCTCCTTTTTGCTGCGGTATTCGGTATGGGCCAGCGTGTCCGGGTCGGGCACATAGCACCGCACCGGGGTGTCGGCCCGCACGGCGGCGTTGGCCTGGGCTTCGGCCTCGGCCAGCTGTTCCGCCGTCAGGGGAATGCTGGTGTCCATCCGCACGTAGGGGCTGCCGATGTGGAAACCCACATTCTCGGCGCCGTACAGGCGGTGGAGCGTACCGCTCAGGATGTGTTCGCCAGTGTGCTGCTGCATGGCGTCCAGCCGGCGGTCCCAGTCCAGGACTCCTTCCACCGCAGCGCCCACCGGCAGCGGGGCGTCGGTGGTGTGGGTGATGATTTCGCCGTCGGTGTGAACGGCCAGCACCCGGGCATTGCCCAGACGACCGGTGTCGAAGGGCTGGCCGCCTCCCTCGGGGAAAAAGGCCGTGCGGTCCAGGACCACGGCAAAGCCACCGGCAACGGGCGTGCAGGCCGTCACCGTGGCGGTAAAGGTTTGTGCATAGGAATCAGTTTCGTACAGTTTGTCGGTCACAGCGGGGAAGACCCCTCCTCTTTTTTGGAATTTTTCCTATTATAGCATAAAACAGGTGTGGAAAAAAACTCCGAAATCTTATATAATAAAAAGCAGTACGATTTTACTATAAAAACAAGGAACTTTGCCCTATGCAGATGAAATTTCGCTTGGCGGCGCTGGCACTGCCCGCGCTGCTGTTGGCCGGTTGCACCCTGGAACCCCGGCAGGTGCTGGACCAGTTGCTGCCGGCCGAGAATACCGCCACGGTGGAAACCGCTGCCACGCCCCAGCCCCAGACGCTGACCGCCTACGCCACGGCTGCCCTGCTGCCTGCGCTGCAGCAATACGCCGATACCCAGCAGGTGGCCCTCAACGCGCTGGGCGATCCGGGTGCGGTGGATCTGGTGGCCATGGATCACCTGCCGGGGGACCTGGTGGAAGGGGTGGATGTGATGAGCGACACCCTGCTGGCCGCCGCGGCTGCCCGGGCCGGCGTCACCGAAAGCACCACCGCCCTGCCCCTGGGCCGGAGCCTGTACGGCTATTGGGCCAACGGCAGCCTGTTAACCTCGCTGCTGGGGGAGAACGGTGTGACCGCCCTGCAGAACGCCGACTGGGATGAGTGGAGTGATTTTGTCGAGACGCTCCAGGCCTGGCTGGAAAAGCCCGGCGCCGCCACCGTCACGCTGGATGGCACCGACTATACCCTGCCGGAGACCAAACCCGACACGCTGAACGCCACAGGCGTTTTCTCGGAGCCCATGGACCGGGCTTCCGGCTATACGGCGGCGATGCTGGCCGCCGGCAGCGACAAGACCGCCGACACCCTCACGGGGCCGCTCAACGGTGTGTACAGCGCCGTGACCCTGGAGTGGGACAACCTGGCCCAGAGCGACGAGACGGCCATCTTCCGCCGGGCCAAGCTCACCGATCTTCTCTCGGCCTACGGGTCGGACGCCTGCCAGAGTCTGGTGCTGATCCCCTTTAAATGCGAACTGGAGGAAAGCGACCTCTCCACCGAGGAATACAACCTGACCGGCCTGTGGGACTATCCCGTTCTGGCGGATGTGGGCTATGTCACGGTGCGGGCCGGTACCGACGAATCGGCCCAGAAAGCGGCCAAGAGCGCCGTGCTCTGGCTGTACAGCAGCGGGGAGGGGGAAAACGCCCTGACCGAGACACTGGGCGTCATCACCCCCTGGAACACCGCCTCGGACACCACCACCCTGGGCGCCATGCAGATCCAGCAGGCAAGCACCGGCATCCTGCCGGGCATCACCGTCACCCAGGCCCAGGCCGACGCGCTGGCCGCCAACGAGGAATCGCTGCGGGACAGCACCAGCCACACCACGGCCGAGCGCAACGCCTTCACCCGGGAGGCACTGCTGGCCCTGGGCGTCACCGAAGGGGAAGAATAAGGCTGCGCCTGCGGGCGCCCTGTTTGGAAAAGAGGAATGCAAGATGGAATGGAAACGTTGCAGCGGTATCCTGATGCCCATCTCCAGCCTGCCCGGCGGATACGGCATCGGCAGCCTCGGGGCCCCCGCGCCCCCCGGTGTGGGGCTTAATGCCCCCGCCCGGGAGCGGGGGGGGGGGCGTATGGCCCGGGGGGGCCCCCGCGAAGCCCCCCCCCCCC
>ERZ1090868.1868-NODE-1870-length-10779-cov-5.481070_pt1 | contig 10779 bp, 5 predicted proteins | sample MGYA00478475_ERZ1090868 | MGnify/ENA primary metagenome ERZ1090868 (study PRJEB33644, sample SAMEA5815747) | chicken gut metagenome | biome: Chicken; feature: Gastrointestinal Tract; material: Caecum | place: Ireland | collected 2019-01-01 | study: A study of the...
GCGGGTATGCGCGTCCTCCTCGGCGATGAGGAGATCCCCGTCGTCGGCGGCGGGTTCACGCCCGAAGAGGCGGGCAGCTATACCGTGCAGTATGTGGTGGAGGAGGGCGGCAAGACATACCTCGCCGAATTCCCACTCACAGTATATGCGAAGGACGCTGCGCCCGCGGTGGACTTCGACCTCACGGGCGGCGTGGGCGAAGGGGATGTCATCTACCTCGGCGGCGGCATGACGGGCAGCGTCACCGCCTCGACCAAGCTGCCCCACGACGGAAGCCTGTGCCCCGTCACCGCACAGCTCAAAAAGGACGGGGAGAGCGTTGCGGGCTTCGTCTATGAAAACGGCACGTTCTCCCATGAGTTCGGCGAAGTCGGCGAATATGTGCTCGTCTTTACGGCGGTGGATCAGGTGGGCAGGGAGAGCGTCAAGGAGATCTCCTTCACCGTCTCGCGCACGAGCGTCGTGCTCGCCGATCCCGAAGATCTGCAGACGCTGCTCGACCGCACCGATACGATCGGGTTCTCCGCGGAGGACGTCGCGGTGACGGACGTACACGTCGAGGACGGGCAGACCGTCAGCAAGCCGCAGTCGGAACTGCTTTCGCTTCAGGTCACCATCGACTACGCGTTCGGCGACGGTGAATTTACGCCGTGGTCGCCGGATGCGGACATGAGCGCGCTCGGGGACTATAAGATCAGATACTCCGTCTCCTACCGTCTGGAGGCGGACGGGGAGGTATATACCTCGGAATTCGTGCGCACGGTCAAGGTCGTCGACAACACGCCGCCCGAACTCGGGGAGGCGGCGGCGCCCGAAGGGAACGTCAAGCAGGATATGGAGCAGTCGACCGACGCCGCGCAGTATTACCGCGCGATGACGGGCGGGACGATCACGATCGCGCAGCTCGGCGCCACGGATGCGCGCGCCGATGCGCCCGTCGATCTGTCGTCCGCCGTCAAGGCAAGGCTGACGGATGCGGATAAACAGGTCACGGACATCACCTTCACGGACGAAACATTCACCTTCACGCCTGAAAAAGCGGGCACCTACTATGTCACGTTCACCGTCAGCGACGGCGTTCTTGAAGATACGTTCGTCTATGTGTTCGAAGTCAGAAGCGTCTGGCTGAGCGCCTCGTTCGAAAGCGATACGCTCGCGGATGCGGAATACGGCAAGGCGTACACGCTGCCTTCGCCCGCGTTCACCGACTTCAACGGCGATTCGGTGACGGGCGTGCAGGTCAGGATCGAGATCGTTCCGCAGGGGGGGGGTACTCCCGTTACGGCAGAGGGCAACTCCTTCACGCCCGACGCGACGGGTACTTTCACCGTCCGCTACACCATGAGCCACAGCGGGGAGACCGTCGTCAAAGAATTCACGCTCACGGTGAAGGACGTCACGGCGCCCGTCATCTCCTTCGCGGAGGAAGTCCCCGGAACGGCATACGTGGGCGAGACGTTCGTCCTGCCCGCCGTCACCGTGACGGACGACAGGGACAAGGCGCTTGGCTATACCATCTGGCTGGAGTTTGAGGGAACGCGCACGGAACTCTTCGATCTCTCCTTCCGTCCGGAGCAGACGGGGACGTACAAGATCGTCATCGAGACGAGCGACACGGCGGGCAACCCCGCGTCCGTCTCGGCGGAGATCACCGTTACGGAGCGTCCCGCGCCCGACTACGGATGGGTCATCGCGGTGTGCTGCGTGGCGGGCGTGCTGGTCATCGGCGGGCTTGTCACGGCGATCGTGCTGATGAAAAAGAAGCATTCGGCGAAACCGGGCAAATCGGACGAATAAGGCAAAGAAGGGGAAGGGCGGAGTTCGCCGCCCTTCCCTAAAATTTTTGAACGAGGTGAAACATGAAGAAAATTTTGACAAAAGGCGTTGCGCTCCTGTCGGCTGCCGTCCTCGCGCTCGGGCTCACCGGCTGCAGCGGGTTTCGCAGATTTGACCCGAACAAGACACAGCTCTACGTCGGGCTGTACAACGGCGGCTGGGGGAGCGAGTGGCTGAACGATGCCAAGGCGCGCTTCGAGGAAGCGTACCCCGACTACGAGATCGTCATCACGGCGATGAAGAACGAGTACGAGTATGCGACGCTGAAGAACAATATCGCGACCGACTTCAACGATATGTATATCACGGCATGCTCCTACTACAACTACATCAAGGACGAACAGATCCTGGACATCACCGACGCCGTCACCAAGGACATGGCGGATCTCGGCGAGGCGGGCAAGTCCGTCGAGTCCAAGATGGACGAGGGGCACCGTTCCTTTTACAAGACGGCGGAGGGGAGATACTACGCCGTGCCGTTCGGCTCCTCGGTGTGGGGTCTCAACTACGACGTGGACCTTTTCGAGGAAAACGAACTCTTCATCTCCGCATCCGACGGCTCCGGGAGCGGCATCACCTGGACGAGCGGAAAGGAGGGCGCGGCGCAAAAATCCGCGGGACGTGACGGAAAAACGGGGACGTATGACGACGGCTGCCCCGTAACGTGGAAGGATTTCCAGGCGCTGCTGCGCAGGATGAAGTCCAAAAACATCACGCCCTTCATCTGGTCGAACGAGGTCGGTTACCGCAATCAGATTTTGCTTTCCCTGTGGGCGGATTCGGAGGGCGCGGATAATTTTGAAAAGATCAAGACGCTCTCGGGTACTTTCACCGATTACAAGGGGGAGGAACAGACGCTGAGCGAGGCAACGGGATATAAGATCAATCTCATGCAGGGGAAATACAACGCCGTCGAGTTTGCGGCTTACATTTCCTCCAACAATTATTTCGACAACAGTTCGGGGACGTTCGGCTTCACCGAGACGCAGGACGTGTACATCGAGTCCCGCCACGCGGCGTCCCTCGGGGACAGGAACCGCATCGCCTTTCTGGTGGACGGCGGGCACTGGTACAACGAGGACGAAGCGTACATCGAGGAGACCAACCACAGCCGCTATCCCGACGACTACGGCAAGACGGGACGCCGTTTTTCCGTCATGCCCTTCCCCGTGTTCGGCGATGAGGTCAACACGACGGCGACTTACCTGGAAAGTTCGCACGAGTTCGCCATGTTCGTCAATGCGCAGACCGAGCGCGCCGAACTCGCCACGCTCTTCATCCGCTTCCTCTGCACGGACGAGAGCCTGCGCAGGACGACGATGATGAGCGGACTGCACAGGAACTACGAGTACACCCTCAACGAGGACGAGATCGCGCAGACGCCCTATTATTATCAGCAGCTCTACAAACTGCAGTCCTCCGAGGATGTCGATATCGTCAACGTGCGGCAGAGCAACGATTTTTACATTGAAAACCAGGAACTTGCGAGCATCATCGGCTGGGTGTTCCAGGGGTCGTTCACGAACAATCAGGGCAAGAACACGAGCCTGAACGAGCCCTTCGACGACTTCCGCTATTACACGAAGGACGGGCTCACCGTCGATAAATACGTCGAGGGGAGCTATAAGTATTACGAGAGCCAGTGGGGGACGATGTATCAATGAGCAGACGGCAAAAGGAGACGAACGGCTCCGGCTGGCGCGAGAAACTCAAGTGGGGCGTATATGACGTTCAGTGCGCCCTGCATAAAAAGTTCAGCCGCCCCGCGGGGTCCAAAAAAACAGCAACGCTGCGCAAATCGCGCGTCAATGAGATCCTCTTCATCATTGCCGTCCTCATCTTCCCGCTCACCATCTTCGGCGTGTTCTATGTCGGCGTCAATATCAACAGTATTCTCCTCGCGTTCCAGGAATACGACATCCGGACGGGGGAGTACATCTGGTCTGGCTTCGGCAACTTTGCGGAATTCTTCGAGATGCTCAAAACGGAATCGTTCATGGGGCACGCCTGGGTGAATACGGTCATTCTGTTTGTGGTCAACCTTGCGATCAACCTGCCCTTCCACATTCTGAATGCCTACTACGTCTACAAGAAAAACCCGCTCTTCAAGACCTTCCGCATCCTGCTCTTCCTGCCGTCCATCCTTTCGAGCGTCATCACGGTGACGATGTTCAAGTATTTTTTGGTCTACGGCCTGCAGGACATCTACGACCTGTTCGGGTTGGGCACGGTGCCGAACTATATCTACGACCCCGAAACGGGCTTCAGCACCATCCTCGCCTATTCCTTCTGGGTGAACTTCGGCGGCTCCATCATCCTGTTCCTCGGGCTCATGAACAGGATCCCGCCCGAAATTCTGGAGGCGGCGTCGTTGGACGGCATCACACCCGTCAAGGAGTTCCTCTACATCATCCTCCCGCTCATCTTCCCCACGATCAGCATCTATATCATCAACCTGCTTGCGGGGTTCTTTGCGCAGCAGGGATCGCTCTATACCTTTTACGGGTCGGATGCGCGGCAGGAATTTTACACGTTCGGGTACTATTACTACATTCAGGTCCTCGGGGAAGCGGGCGTCGCCAAGTATCCCGTCGCCTCGGCTGCGGGCCTTCTGTTCACGCTGGTGACCGTCCCCGTTACTCTGGGCGCGCGCTGGCTCATGAACAAACTCTGCCCGTCGGTGGATTATTGAGGTGAAAGGATGGAACAGGAAAACATTCTCGAAGCAACCGCGGCACCCGTGGCAGCGCCCGAAGCGGAGGGCGGAAAACGACCCCGCAAAAAGAAAAATCATTTCAAAAGGGGAAAGTGGGGCGTGTTCCGCATCGTCATGCTCCTGCTGCTCTCTATCTATTCCGTGACGATCATCTTCCTCATCGCATGGGTCCTCTTGTCCTCCTTCAAATCCAAGATGGACTTCAGCGACTATCCGCTCGCGTTCCCGCCGAAGTTCTATTTTGAGAACTATGCCAACATTTTCAGGGAACTGAGCATCAAAGTGACCGTCCCGGGCATGGGACAGCGCGACATCCTGCTGCCCGAACTGTTTTTGTACTCCCTTCTCTACAGCGTCGGATGCATGGCGGTCTCCATCATTTCCAAGGCGATGGTCGCCTATGTGGTGGCAAAGTATAAATTCCGCTTCGCGTCCGTGCTGTACACGGTCAACATCATCGTCATGATCATTCCCATCGTGGGAAGGCTGCCCAGCGAGCTGCAGCTCATGCGCGCGATCGGATTTTACGACAACCTGCTGGCGCTGTGCATCATGAAGGGGTCCTTTACGGGCATGGATTTCATGCTCCTGCACGCGACGTTCAGCTCCGTTCCGTGGGAATATGCGGAGGCTGCCAAAATGGACGGGGCGTCCCACTTTACCATCATGTGGAAGGTCATGTTCCCGATGGTGAAGCAGGTCATGCTCATCCTGGCGCTTACGAATTTTATCACCTATTGGAACGATTGGAACGTAAACGTCACCTATATGCCCAGCTATCCCACGGCGGCATATGCGCTGTATGCGTTCCAGAATTCCAACATCAACTCGATTAGCCTGGGCGGCGTACCCTACATTCTGTGCGCCTGCACGGTGGTCATGCTCCCCATTTTGGTGCTGTTTGGAATCTTTAACAAACAGCTTTTGGGAGAAGTCAGTTTCGGAGGGATCAAAGGATGACAAAGAAAAGAAGTGTTGCGATCACGGCAGCCGCCTTAACGTTTGTGCTGGCGGCGGGCGCGGCAGGGCTCCTGATGCCCGAGAAGAAGGCGGCTTCCGCATTGACGGCGAACGATCTGTTGAGCGGCTCCTCCGTCACGATACAGCAGAATGCGGCGCTGCCCGCTTATATGGAGAAGATCTGGTGGAACGGACAGGAGTACGCTTCCGGAGATCTGACAGCCGTCCGCATCGAAACGGACGGGGCGGCGACCTCGGCGACCGTCAACTACAACAGGGTGATCGACCTTTCCGACTGCGACGAAAACAGCCGCATCTTCGACTTCATCATCGCGCCCGCAAGCGGCAGGGAATTTAACGATCAGGTCGCGAGCGTGACGACCGCGGACTATGAATTCCGCACGCTGCGGGTGACGCTCACGGACGTACACGACAGTTCCAACTATGTGTCGTTCGATTTTGAACGCAGGCAGGATTTCTATTATTACAGCTCCATCCGCGTCAGCGCGCCCGGCATGACGAGCGCGGGGTGGGTGGAATCCAGCCAGGCGCTGCGCGAAAGCCCGTTCGGGACGCCTCTTACCTCCTCGTTTACGGGCTGCCCCGCAAACGCGCAGGGACAGTACGGCGTGATCTCCACATTTTTCGACTATGCGGACCGCGCCGTCTATGCGCAGCCCTACGGCTCGCTGCAAAAGACGATCGTCCGCGACCTTGACGGGACCGAGCATCTCGTTCCCGGGGAAAGCACGCTCTGGAACGGGTTTACGACGGGGGAAGTCCGCCTCTCGTTCAGTTTTGAGACCATCAATCCCTCCGCAAAGGCGGCGATCTATCTGTTTGCGGTCAACGGGCAGGACATGACGGGGGAGACGATCGTGGACAAGACGCCGCCCATCGTCAAGCCCGACGACGAAAATCTCGCGCAGGGCGTTCCCGAGGGAGAAGTCGGCCGCCCGTACCGCGTATTCGAGGCATCTGCCTACGACGCGCTGGACGGAAAACTCGACCCTTCGGCGATCGACGTGAAGGTGCTTTCGACGGACGGGCAGACGCCCGTCGGGATCGAGAACGGCTGCTTCACGCCTGACGAGACGGGGACGTACACCATCCGCTACAGCATCTCCGATTCTTCGGGCAATACGGGGACGTACGACCTCCTCGTGACCATCCGTGCAAAACTTGCCGATTTGCAGATCACGGTGGAAAACAACACGCTGCGGGAGACGTGTTCCGTGGGCGAGACGGTGGCGATCCCGCAGAAGATGACCGTCCGCGGCGGGGCAGGCGCCTACAAGACGTCCATAACGGTCACGGACCGCGCGACGGGCGAGGCGCTCGAAGTCCCGGACGGCAGCATCGTCTTTGAAAAGCAGGGATACTATGAGGTCGCATACCGCGCCGGGGACTATATCGGCAATGTGGCGGTGCAAAAATATTTCCTGCTTGCCGAGGGAAGGACGCAGCCGTATGTGGACGAACCGTCCATGCCCGCGGCTGTCCTTGCGGGCAAGCCGTTCACCTTCCCCGCATTTACCGCCACCGATTACAATTCCTATGCAGGAAAACCCGTTGCGGCGGAAAAGTATTACGAAGTGACGTCCGACGATTGGGAAAGCAAACAGACCTATCGGGAAGGCGACGTGTTCACGCCGTCGGAAGGGGAGTACCGTTTCAGGGTGTGCGCCGAAAACATTGCCGACCCGAGCCAGAAGTACATCGGGGAAGAAGGGCGGTTTTCGGCTGTCCGCGCGGTGAACATCGGGGAGTATCTCTGCGACGTGACGGGGGCGGTCAAAGCCGATTATTCAGCGAATGAGGAGTACCCGCGCTATATCGTAAATCGTGATACATCCCTCGAATTCTTGAACCTTCTTAGCGCGGAGACATTCTATCTGACCTTCACCGTCCCGTCGGGGCTCGACGCATTCGGGGCGATCGAAGTGCGCCTCCGCGACTATGCTTCGGCGGCGCAGGACGTGACGATTTCGATCGAAAAGCAGGGGGATCGCTGCGAGGTTCTTCTCAACGGCGAGCGGACGCTGTCTCTGAATACGGCGTTTACGGGAACATCGTTTGAAGTATATCTCTCCAACGGTTTTGCCTATATCAACGCGACCCTCATCGCCGATCTCGGGACGATGTTCTCCTCCGGGAAAGTCTATCTGTCCGTCGGGCTGCGGGACGTGACGGGACAGGCGGGCATAGAGCTTCGGCGCGTCAACAATCAGACCTATCTCGGCTTGTTTGAGGAGGACGAAAATTTCGACGTGACCGCGCCCGTGGTCGTGCCGTCCGACGACATCTCTCTCGTCCGCTATGTGGGCGACACGATCGTCGTTCCCGGTGCGAAGGCTTACGACGTTCTCGATCCCGTGTCCTCCGTCTCCCTGCGCGTGCTGCGCAACGAGGAGGAGATCCTCGCACAGGACGAGGCGGAAGGGGGCGTCATCTATGCGGCTCTGCCCGGCGAGTACAGGATCGTCTATACGGCTGCGGACGCTTCGGGGAATACGGCGAACGCCATCTATACGGTCAAGGTGTTCAACCGCGCCGATCCCGTCCTGAATGTGGAAGGCGCGCCGCCCGCGCACGTCTCCCTTGGAGACAGCGTGTCCGTTCCCGGGGCGGCTGCCGCCGATTTCGCGGGTGAGGAGCTGGACGTCTTTGTCTATGTGATCGATCCCGACAACTATATGCGGCAGGCGGACAGTTCTTTTACGGCGGAAAAGGAGGGGACGTACATCGTGCGCTACTACTGCTGCGATGGGTACGGATGTTATACGATCCGCGATTACTATGTGGAAGTTCTCGGAGGTGAACAATGAAAAAGCTCAGATATATTTTCTGTGTGGGGTTGGCGGCTATGATGATATTATCGGCGGCGGCTTGCAATAAAGCGCCTCAGGAGCAGCAGGATGCGCACGTCAACATCGACGCGTATACCGTTTCCTATACCGAATATCCGCTCTTTGCAAACGGAACGAGCAAGTACAGGATCCTGCTTCCCGCACAGCCTTCCGCGGCGGAGCAGTATGCGGCGGAGGAACTTTCGTCCATCTTTGAAGAATCCACGGGCAAACCGCTCCCCATCGAAAACGAGGGCGGGCAGGCGGCTTCCTCCTATATCTCCATCGGGGATACGAAGGCTGCTGAGAAGGCGGGGATCGCCGTCTCCGAGCGCGAAATGGGCAACGGCGGCTTTGTCATCCGCACGGAGGGCGAAAACTGCTTCATCAACGCAAACACGGAAGCGGGAAAGATCTACGGCGCACTGTTTTTTGCCGAGAAGAATCTCGGGTATATGTATTACAGTGAGGATGAGATCAGATATACCCGGTACGAGGACGTCATGCTCGGGGATTTCGATCTCGTCTATAAGCCCTCCTTCGACGGCAGGAACGTGTACTCCTACGATACGCTCTACAACAGCGAGAATGCCGTGCATCTGCGCGTGAACGGGGTCGTCTCCTCCTGGGACGAGAAATTCGGCGAGGCGTCGATGTGGTCCTCCCTCCACGACATGTCCAACGTGTTCCAGCTGCTCTATGTCAAGGATTACTACAACGACCATAACGGCTGGTTCTATCTCTCGCCGCAGTACCGCGACACCGATTTTTCGCAGATGACGGACAACGAATGTTACACCATCGTGCAGAAGCATTCGCAGCTCTGCTACACCGAAGGGTATTACGAGGACGACGAGGGCGGAATGTTCGATACCTTCGTGCAGAACCTGATCGGCTATATCCAGAGGGAGCCCGACGCCAAGCTGTTCATGCTGGGCATGGGGGATAACGAATACTTCTGCGACTGCGACCGCTGCCGCGAGGACGTGGAGAAGTACAAAGAGAGTGGCGTCATGATCCGCTTCGTCAACAAGGTCGCAAAGGAGATCAAGCGCTGGCTGAAAGAGGAGAGCGGAACGCCCGACAGGGAGATCTATCTCGTTGCCTTTGCCTATCTCACGGTCATGGAGCCGCCCGTCAAGTACGAAAACCGTCAGCCCATTCCCATCGACGAGAGCGTGGTGGCGGAGGACAACGTATGTATCCGCATCGCGCCGCTCACCAATTCCAACTTCTATTGGACGATCGACGATGCCGATCACAACACGTTCATGAGCAACAACATCGCGGGCTGGCAGCAGATCGCTTCCAACTTCTCCATCTGGGATTACAGAGTGTACTACCATAACGTCGTGGCGCCCTATCCCTATTGGAACACCGTCAAGACGAACTTGCAGGTCTATAAGGACATGAACGTCATCGACGTCTACCATCAGGGCATTGCCCAGACGTCGGGCGTTCCCTTCGGCAGGATGGACGACTATGTGCGTTCCCGCCTGCTCTACAACCTGGACGCCGACGTCAACGCGCTCATGAACGACTTTATCGACGCGTATTACAAGCAGGCAGCACCCTATATCCGCGAATATCTTGCCTACCTTCGGACGTACTATGAAAATCACGTCGTGCCGGCAGGATACAGCGGCAGCGTGTACACCACCGTGTTCACGACGGAATTCTGGAGCCTTGAATGCCTGCTCTCCATCAAAAATATCTTCGACAAGGCATACGAAAGCATCTCCGGGCTTCCCGAAGAGGAGTTTGAGAAGATGAAGGGGCGCATCGATGTGGAGAGCCGCTTCTACCGCTTCGGGCTTCTGGAGCTGTATTCGTCGTACTTCACGAAGGATGAGATCGCGCAGATGATCGATGACTGGGAACAGGCAAACGTCTTTAATCCACTGATGCAGAATGAGGTGCGCGTCGATATCTCCACCAAGGTCGACGAGTGGAAGGCGCTTCTCAAATAACACGTTTGGAAATGAGGAACATGACGGATTTTCGCGAATTCGGAATTTTGATCGGCTGTGCGGCGAATGCTGTGCCGCGTATCGAAACATTGGAAAAGTACGCGGATATCATGCAGGCGCTCGGCTATAATACGCTCTATCTCGAGACGGCGGATACTTACAAGATCGAGGGGGAACCCTACTTCGGATACATGCGCGGCGGGTACACCGCCGCGGAGATCCGCCGTCTGGATGCGTATTGCAGGGCGCGCGGCATCGAACTCGTCCCCGCGATCCAGACGTTGGCGCATCTGCATTTTCTCAAATATTATCCCCGCTATCAGCCTGTCATCGATGTGGACGATATCCTGCTGGCGGAGGAGGAAGAGACATATGCGCTCATCGACAAGATGTTTTCCTCCATCGCCGCCATGTATTCCACCCGCAGGGTGAATATCGGCATGGACGA
>ERZ1090868.1877-NODE-1879-length-10753-cov-13.772668_pt1 | contig 10753 bp, 8 predicted proteins | sample MGYA00478475_ERZ1090868 | MGnify/ENA primary metagenome ERZ1090868 (study PRJEB33644, sample SAMEA5815747) | chicken gut metagenome | biome: Chicken; feature: Gastrointestinal Tract; material: Caecum | place: Ireland | collected 2019-01-01 | study: A study of...
TCGGCGTGCAGCACGGATGCCGCGCGCTGGGAGACGAGGAAGACGGTGCTGTCGAGCGTCCTCAGCGCGACCCTGAGGCGGGCGTCCGTCGCGTAGTCGAGCGCCGAGGCGGAATCGTCTAAAATGAGGATCTCCGGCTTTTTGACGAGAGCGCGGGCGATGGTGAGGCGCTGGCGCTGCCCGCCCGAGAGGTTCTTGCCCTCCTGTTCGACGGGGGCGTCCAGCCCGCCCTTGGAAGAAACGACGTCCTCCGCCTGGGCGAGGCGCACCGCTTCCATCAATTCGTCGTCGGTGGCGTTCTCGTTGCCCCACAGAAGGTTGCTTCGGATGGTGCCTTCGAAGAGCACCGCCTTCTGCGGCACGATGCCCACGCGCTCGCGCACCTCTTCGACGGGGATGCCGCGCACGTCGCGCCCCTTTAAGAGCACCCGCCCCTGCGTCGCCGCATAGAAGCGGGGCAAAAGATTGATAAGCGTGCTCTTACCCGCGCCCGTGCCGCCGATGATGCCGATCGTCTCGCCGGAGCGCGCCATGAAAGTGATATCGGAAAGCGCGTTGCCGCCGCCCCCGTAGGCGAAGGAGACGTGCTCGAAACGCACTGCGGCGTTATCGGCATGGCCTGCGGAAAGCGTCGGCTCGAGGACAGAGGGCTCCCCCTCCCTGTCGAGCACCTTGCCCACGCGCTGCTGGCAGGAGACCGCCTTCGTCATGGTGACGATGAGGTTGGCAAGCTTGATGAGCTCGACGAGGATCTGCGAAAGATAGCTGTAAAGCGCGATGACGTCGCCCTTTAAGAGGATATTGTGATCGACGCGCCCCGCGCTCAGATAGAGAAGCGCGATGAGAGCGAGATTAATGAGGATGTAAGTAATGGGCCCCGTGAGCGCCGAGATGCGCCCCACCTTTTTTTGCGCGCGTTCGAGTTCGCGCGTGTGCTCGTCGAAGGCGCGGCGCTCCTTTTCTTCCATCGAGAAGGCGCGGATGACGCGCACGCCCGCCAAATTTTCGCGCACGGACAGGAACACCCTGTCGAGTTTTGCCTGCACTTTTTTATAGAGAGGGATGCAGGCGCCCATCACCGAATAGACGGCGACTGCAAGGAGCGGGATGACGCCGACGAAGACGAGCGCGACCTTCGCATCGACGGTGAACGCCATCGCCATCGCGCCGAAGACGATGAAGGGCGAGCGAAGAAAGAGGCGCAGCGTCATGTTGACGCCCGTCTGCACCTGGTTGATGTCGCTCGTCATGCGGGTGATCATCGTGGAGGTGCCCATCTCGTCGATCTGAGAAAACGAGAAGGACTGCAATTTGCGGAAGAGGCGGGAGCGAAGCTCTGCCGAACAGCCCACGGCGGCGCGCGCCGCAAAGAACTGCCCCGCAATGGAGAAGGCGCACCCGACGAGCCCCATGCCCACGAGCACAAGGCACATGAGGGCGATGAACTGCTTATCCCCCTCCGCAATGCCCTTATCGACGATGAGGGCGACGATGAGCGGGGTGACAAGTTCGAGGCTCGCCTCCAAAAGCTTGAAAAGGGGCGCCAAGATGCATTCCGCCTTGAAACGTTTTAAACAGGAGAAAAGATGTTTCAAAACTCTGCTCCGAAAAAGTATTTTTGCAAATTTTTTGCGGCAAAACGCCGCTTTTTCAAATTGTAACTTGTTGCACAAAAAAAGTCAAGCGCCTTTCAAGGCGCCTGACTGTCTGGTTGCAAATAAGTATCTCGGAGATCACAAATCGGTATCGTTAAGGCGAAAAATCGGAAAGTAGTCGCGGATGAGACGAGGAGCCCGCGCAAGCGGCGACAGGAGCTTACTGAGACGTAAGTGACTGAGCCGTGCGTAAGGGCGACAAAGTATTCATCCGATGAATGCTTTTCAATGCCGATGAATGCTTTTCAATTTTGCTTGACAGAATGTTCGCGTTTCACCCTCTCCTGCGCCAAGCGGAAAATTTCTTCCGTCGCAAAGGAGAATTTAGAAAGCTGCGTGCGGTTTGATACGGGATGCAGCCAATAACTGTCGTCGTGCACCGAGATGTCGATGCAGTCGCCGAAGATGTTCTTCTTGTATTTATCCTTGCGGAAGGGATAATCGTATTCGACGTGCACGCTTTCGAGCTCGTTGCCCGCCCAGAAGAGATCGACGGGCTTGCCGTAGGCGGTGCAGGTCAGATGCGTGCCTTCGACGGTCTGCACGAGCTTGCCCATGCCCTGATCGTAAAAGCGCTTGGCGTTGGGCAGGGTGTGGACGGTGACGTCGTCTTCGAAGCGGTATTTGCCGCTCTCCACTTCCTCGCGCACGTTCTGCCTCTCCCACGCCATCCAGTCGGGGATATGCGAAAACTCCGTCTCCCCCTCTTCGGCATGAAGCTCACCCAGCTCGCTCATCTCCCACACCTTCTTGCAGGCGTTGCACCAGAGCTTGGTGCCCTTCGAGTACATTTCGAATTCCTTCTTGCAGTGCGGGCACTGATAGAGGATGTGATGCAGCCCTTCGGCGCGCTTTTCGTAAGGATTGCGGATACCCTCTTCCTTCTGCCAGGCGTACTCGTCGCGCTGCAGTTCCCTGTGGATACGCGCGTTGAGTTCGGCGGCAGAGAGCGTTTTGACTTCCTCCGCGTTCGCGACGCAGACGAGGTCGGCGCGCATGGGAAGATGCTGCTCCACCTTGTTCCACTGCGGCGCGGAGATGAAGGGGCCGTACATCCTGAGGACGACGACGGGGACCTTCATGAGCTTGCCCGACTTGCCCAAAGAATCGGGCAAAAAGGAAGTCGTGCCGTCGAAGGAATAGCGCGCTTCGGGATAGACGCAGACGATATCCCCGAGGGTGTCGATGCAGTACTTCATGTTCTTGATGAGGTGCAGGTCTTTGACGAACTTGCGCTTGCAGATGCACCCCAGCTGCCGCATGAGCCAGTCGCCCACGTCGCGGATGGCGTCGATAGCGACGACGTTGTTGGCGCCGTAGGGCGCCACCGCCTTATACATGAGGGGAAAGTCGAGCATGCTCGCGTGCGTCGCAAGCAGAAGATAGGGCGGCTCGATGCCCTCCATGTTGATCTTGTTGATGGTGACGGGCCGCCCCTTGAGGCGGGGGTCGATGGCAAACTTGTTGGCGATCCACATCCACAGTTTGCTCGGCTTTTTGGGTTTTCGCGCAAAATCGTAGCGCTTGGGTTCCTTGTTTTGTTTCATTTGTTTTTCCCCCTCTATTCTCTCGTGCGGGATATATTCCCGTTTCCAGTATAACAGAGGGAAGGCATTTTGTCAAGGCATGCAAACAAAACGCCCTCAAAATGCTTCAAAAAGCAGCTTGATGCCGATGAGGACGAGCACGAGCCCGCCTATCTTTTGCGCCCCGCCCGAAAGTTTATCGCCCGTGAGTTTCCCCACCTGCACGGCGGCAAGCGACAAAAGAAAGGTGGTCGCGGCGATGATGAGGGCGCAGATCGGCACGCCGAGCGGAAGAGAGCCCGCCGCCTCCTGTGCCATGAAGGAAACGCCGACGGCGAGCGCGTCGATAGAAGTTGCGACCGCCTGCGCGGTGAGCGCGGGAAGACGTAGCCCCTCCCGCCTCACAAGGAAGCGCCCCTCCTCTTCCAACGCCGCGTCGAGGAGCATCTTCCCGCCCAAAAAGAGGAGCAGCATGAAGGAAAGATAGGGTGCGATGCGCCCGACGAGGGAGGAAAAGACGGAACTCCCATAATATCCCAAAAGGGGCATCCCGCCCTGAAAGACACCGAAAAAGAGGGCGATGAGAAAGGTCTTTTTGCGGCTCATACGGGGCTCCGCCATGCCATTCGCCATGCCGACCGCCGCCGCATCCATCGAAAGCGCCGCGCCCAATAAGACGATATCAAAAATGCTCATGAATGTTTCTCCCGTAAAAAGAAAGACCCGTGCACGGCGCGCCGAAAAAGCGTTCCGTGCACAGGTCTCGATGTTTTAGGTATACTGTAAGGGAATAGTACGGACCCGATCAAAAGCGGAAACTGAGGCGCTCATACATTGTTGAAGCCCTTGACCGTGCGGTCGGCACGGCCTGCGGGCTTCGCCTCGTCTTAGCGCCCATCTTGCCGCTTTTGATTGCTGCGCACTTTTTGCGGCAAGATTTTGGGATGGATTGCCGCGAAGAGGATGCAGCAATACCCGCGTATTGCAAAGACGATGAACGGCAAGGCGCACAAAAGATGCCGCAAAAAGCGTGGTCCCTATTGTTCCCTTACAGTATCCCCGCGGCGCATCGCCGCAATATGTGGAAGAATACCGCCCGAGGGGGCCTTCTACTCCCCTATGCCTCCCCATGATAACACGGAGGGCGGCGGGTTGTCAACCGTTTTGCGCGAGCCCCGCGATCTCTTTGACACGGCTCATGGGGACGGGCGCGGTCTGCCGCGTGCAGCGTTCGAGCTTTTCCACGACGCCCTCGCGCGTGAGGTGCCCTTCGGGCACGAGCACCCTGTCGCCCTCCTTCACGAAGACGAGCTCGGGCACGAGATACCACATAGCCTCCTCCCCCGCCCGGACTTTGGCAAAGGTATAAATTTCTCCGTCCGCGAGCACCCCGCCCGCCAAAGAATGGATCATCATGTTCTCCTTATTTTCTTCCAAAAAAGATTTGTGCGCAAAGATTTTTTGGAAAGAGGAGGAGCAGGCGTTGTAAGCGCGGTGTTTGCCGAACGGCAGACACCCGCAAAATGCGCCTTGCTCCGACGAGACCGAGAAAAACCGCAAGCGCGACAAAGAGATGTGACGCAGATCCTTCGCGGCAAGCTGCGGAGAAGATGCGAGCAGGTCGAGGAGCGCGCGGATTTTTCGAAGGGAGCTTACTAAGAGGTAAGTGACCGAGAAAAACCGCAAGCGCGACAAAGAGATGCGACGCAGATCCTCCGCGGCTCAGAATAAGGGTGCGAAGGCTTTCAATATCTCGCACATCCCCCGCCACACGACGCTCTTTTTCGCGTCCTCTTCCGTCTGAAGGGCACACTTTTTGAAGGTCGCCTCGTAGTCCGCTTTGAGCTCCGCATTCGCTGCCGTGCGATACATGAAGACGGCGTTTTCGTAGTGGTGCATGAGCGAGCGGTAGTCGAGGTTGATGGTGCCCACGACGCTCGCCTCGTCATCGGAGAGAAAGCTCTTGGCATGGACGAAGCCGGGGAGATATTCGTAAATTTTCACGCCGCCCTTGATGAGCGCCATATAGTTGGAGCGGGTGAGCGCGAACGCCGTCTTCTTATCGGGGATGTGCGGCACGACGATGCGCACGTCCACCCCGCGCGCCGCCGCCGAAACGAGCGCCTCGCGCATGCGGTAGTCCAGGATGAGATAGGGCGTCATGATCCACACATACTTTTCGGCGACGCTTAAAATGTTGATGTAGAGGTCTTCGCCCAAATGCCGCCCGTAGAGGGGGATGGGTCCGTCGCTGTACGGCTGCACGAAGCCTTCGCCCCGCACGCCGCTCTCTTCGGGCAGGAAGCGGGAGAAGTCCTCCGTCTCGCCGCTGCAAAGATCCCAAAAGCGCAGGAACATGAAGAGCAAACTCTTTGCGCCCTCGCCTTCGAGGCGCACCGCCGTATCCTTCCAATTGCCGTAGGGCTGTTTGACGTTGATATACTCGTCTGCGAGGTTGATGCCGCCCGTGTAGGCGACCTGCCCGTCGATGACGGCGATCTTGCGGTGATCGCGGTTGTTGTGGAAGTTGGAGACGACGGGCACGAAGGGGTTGAATTTATAGCACTTGATGCCCTGTTTGCGCAAGTACTTATAGTACCCCGCGCGCACATAGCCCATGCTGCCGATGTCGTCGTAGAGAACGCGCACCTCGACGCCCTCCGCCGCCTTGGCTTTGAGGATATCGAGGACAGCGCCCCACATGACGCCGTATTCGATGATGAAGTATTCGAGGAAGATGTACTTCTTCGCGCGCTGCAAGTCGAAGAGGAAGTGGCGGAAGAAGTCTTCGCCCGTGGGGTAGTACTTTGTATCGGTGCCGCGGTAGACGACGGCGTGCTCGTTCTTCGTATAGAGCGCGCGCGACACCGCCGCCCAGCGCCCCATGCCCGAGACGAGTTCCTCTTTGGAGAGCGTCGGGCGGGTGAACTTGTGCGCTTCCTCTTTGAGCGCCAAGAACTTCTTCCGCTGCCTGCGCGAGGGGCGGTTGTAGGAAAAGACGGCATAGATGGCGACGCCGAAGGCGTTGAAGGCGACGATGCACAGGAGCCACAGGACTTTTGCTTCGGGCATCATGTTGCGGTTGATGATGTGGATGGCGGTCGCCACGACGACGATCCACCCCACGGCGCGGAAGATGAGGTCGATCCACTCCGCACCGCTCACGAAGACCGCCTCTAAGATGAGTTTTAAAAGATAGAACGCGCCCGCCACGACCAAAAACCCTGCAAGGAACAGGGCGATGATCGTGAGTGCCACCAACGTAAAACGGCTGAGTAAAATGCGCAGTCTTCTCTTCATTTGAATTTCTTGTCCGTTTTCTTTTTCGTTTCAGAACTTTGAGGAGCAACCCTCCTCGCGGAAGTTTATTCGGAAGCGGCCGCTTCTTCAAACGTGCATCCCGGGGGAAGGGCGGAGACGTAGCGTTCTATGCCGTACCGTTCTTCCCACAGCGCGCCGCCGCGGAAAAAGTAGGGCGCTTCGGCAACGACACGGGAGAGCGCGGTGTATAAGAGCCCGTCCGCTTCCACTTCGCCCTCGGCGCGGAGATAGAGCGTCTTCACGCCGCTTTCGAGCAAAAAACCGCCTTCAAAGCTTCCGCCCAGCAGCACGGCTTCGGAAAAGCTTTCCTTTTCCGTGCGCCGCACGCGCGTGCCGTCCCAGGCGAAGGGCTCTCCGTCGTAGTATGCCCGATCGCCGTAAAAAGTCTGCACGGCGTACGATTCGAGGGGCGTGAGCGCGCTCCCGTCGAGCGATAAAAGCTCTGCAAGCGTGCCGCCTTCCAGCACGGAAACGACCGTTCTCAATGCCTCGGAGGCCGCCACCGTGCCCGTGTTCTCCTCCCGTTCCAGAAGGACGCCCTCCTGCGACACGCCCGCAAGGCAAGTAAGGGCGGAAGAAAACGTCTCTTCGCTCTTTGCGCCGTCCGCCCAAAGGCAGGAAAAGCGCTCCGCCCTGCCCTTCTGCTTCGGGCGGGGGAGCAGCAGGATGACCGCCGCCGCCAGAAGGACGAGCGCCAAAGCGCCCGCAAGCAGCCCTTTTATGAGCCGCGCCCGCGAGGAGGCGTTCACGAGAGGTCGAGGCGGTGCTCGGCGTCTTCTGTCGAGAGCGCGCCGAAGCCGTTCTGCCTGAGCCCTTCGTAGACGGCGACGGCGACAGAATTGCTTAAATTGAGCGAGCGCGCCTCCTCCCGCATGGGGATACGCACGCATGCCGCGGGATGCGCGAGCAGAAGATCGTCGGGGAGCCCCTTCGTCTCCTTGCCGAAGATGAGATAGTCGCCCTCGCGAAAGCGCGCCTCGGAATAGACGCGGGGAGATTTGGTCGTGAAAAAGTGCAGTTTTTCTTCGGGCACGCCGAAGAGCGCTTCTTCCACACTTTCGTGCACTTCAACTTGGACGAGGTGCCAATAGTCGAGCCCCGCGCGCTTTAAGTATTTATCGGAAATTTCAAAGCCGAGGGGCTTTATAAGGTGCAGAACGCACCCCGTGGCGGCGCAGGTGCGCGCGATATTGCCCGCGTTCTGCGGGATCTCGGGTTCGACGAGCACGACATGGAACATAGTGCGCCTCCTTTTCTTTATTTTACACCCTCCGCGCACGATTGGCAAGTTCTTACATATGAAAATTTTTTCACACGTCCGAAAAGCAAACAGCCGCCCAAAAAGGACGGCTTTGCGTGCAGGAAAAGACAAATGAGTTTCAACCCATGTTTTCTAAAATGAGTTTATCGGCGACGAGGGCGATGAATTCGCTGTTGGTCGGCTTTTCGGTGCCGATGTAGACGCGCGCGCCGAAGATGGCGTTGACGGCTTCGATGCGGCCGCGGTTCCACGCGACCTCGATGGCATGACGGATGGCGCGCTCCACCTTGCTCGCCGTCGTTTGGAATTTTTCGCCGATGACGGGATACAGCCCCTTCGTGACGTTGTTGATGACGTGTGGATCTTCGACCGCCATCTTGATGCCCTCGCGCAGGTATCCGTACCCCTTGATGTGCGGCGGGATACCAATGGAGATGAAGATGTTGCTGATGCGCTCGTCCAAAGAATTCGCGCGGCGGCGCTCCAAGCTTTCGCGGCGGGCGGGCACCCCTTCGCCCGCGACCTCCGCCGCCCTGTCTGCGACGACGGAAGCTTCGACGGGCTTCATGAGGTAATACCGCGCGCCCAATGCGATGGCGCGGTTGATGATCTTATCGTCCGAAAAATTGCCCATGACGATGAACGCGCACTTCTTTTCGCTCCGCTTTGCCTCTTCCATCACCGTGAACCCGTCGAGATTCTTCAAAAACAGGCTCAAAATGACGATATCGGGCTCTTCGCTCTTCAAAAGGGCGATGCCCTCTTCGCCGCTTGCCGTCGCGCCGCACACTTCCCAGCCCGCGCGCGAGGCGATCTGTTCTTTGAGTTCGTTTGCAAATGATTCGTTGCTCTCCAGGATCAAGACCCGTACCGTCTTCATCTCTGCGCCCCCTGAAATAGTTGATACCTGTATTATAATTCAACTTTTTGCCGCTGTAAAGCTATTTTTGTAAAAAAGTCATTGATTTATTTACAAAAATCGTCGAATTCTGTAAATAAATCGGAAAAAATGGCGGCAATCCAGATTTTTGAGGCAAATCGGCTCTTTCACGGGGGTGTATTTTTCGTGAATAAATCGCCGCGCGGCTACAAAAATGCAGCCGCGCGGCGTAAAACAAGGCGAATTTTATGCTCTTTCTTCCGCGGCGTCGAGGTATTCGTCGAAGGTGATGCTCTTATCGTATACCTTGGTGCCGTCCAAAACGATGATACGGTTCGCGACGGTATTCATGAGCTCCTGGTCGTGCGACGTTAAAAGCATGCAGCCCTTGAAGGCGGTGAGCCCGTTGTTGAGCGAAGTGATGGATTCGAGGTCGAGGTGGTTGGTCGGCTCGTCGAAGATGAGGAAGTTGCCCCCTTCGAGCATCATTTTGGCGAGCATGCAGCGCACCTTCTCGCCGCCCGAGAGCACCTTTGCTTCTTTCAAGGCTTCCTCGCCCGAGAAGAGCATGCGCCCCAGCCAGCCGCGCAGGTACTCCTCGTAGTGATCTTTGGAGAACTGCGAGAGCCACTGCACGAGCGTTAAAGAGCAGCCGTCGAAGTATTCGGAATTGTTCTGCGGGAAGTAGGAGTAAGAGATGGTCTTTCCCCATTTGACGGTACCCTCGTCGGGCTCTTCCTTGCCCGTCAGGATATCGTAGAGCATGGTGACGGAGGTGGACTTATCGCACAAAATGCCGATCTTATCCCCCTTCTGCACGTTGAAGGAGACGTTCTCGAAATACCCCTTCTTGGTGAGCCCTTCGACGGTGAGGATGTCGTTGCCGATCTCGCGCTCGTACTTGAAATCGATGAAGGGATACTTGCGGAGGGAGGGCTTGAAGTCGGAGATGGTGAGCTTTTCGAGCTCCTTCTTTCTGGAAGTCGCCTGGCGGGACTTGCTCGCGTTCGCCGCAAAGCGGGCGATGAACTCTTTGAGCTCGGCGGCGCGCTGTTCCGCCTTCTTGTTGGCGTCCTTCTGCTGGCGCGCCATGAGCTGGGAAGTCTGATACCAGAAGTCGTAGTTGCCCAAAAAGAGGTTGATCTTGCCGTAGTCGACGTCGCAGATGTGCGTGCAGACCTTGTTGAGGAAGTGGCGGTTGTGCGAGACGATGATGATGGTGTTCTCGAAGTCGAGAAGGTAATTTTCCAGCCAGCGCACCGTCTTCAAGTCGAGATTGTTGGTGGGCTCGTCCAAAAGAAGCACGTCGGGATTGCCGAAGAGCGCCTGCGCAAGCAGCACCCTCACCTTCTGCTTGGCGTCCAGCTCGCCCATCTGCAAATAGTGATATTCGGAGGGGATATCGAGCTCGTTCAAAAGCGTTTCCGCCTCGCTCTCCGCCTCCCAGCCGCCGAGCTCGGCAAACTCGCTCTCGAGCTCCGCCGCCCTGACGCCGTCCTCTTCGGTGAACTCGGCGTGCGCGTAGAGCGCGTCCTTTTCGTCCATCACTTCGACGAGGCGCTTGTGCCCCAGCATGACCGTGCGCAGCACCGTCTCGAAATCGTACTTGTTCTGATCCTGCGCAAGGACGGACATGCGCTCGTTCTTGCCCAAAGTCACTTCGCCCTTGTTGGGCTCGATCTCGCCCGAGAGCACCTTCAAAAAGGTGGACTTGCCCGCGCCGTTGGCGCCGATGATGCCGTAGCAATTGCCGCTCGTGAATTTGAGGTTGACGTCCTCGAACAGCTTCTTGCTGCCGTATTGCAGGCTGACGCCCGTGACCTGTAACATACTCTTACCTCTTGCCCGTGTTTTCCCACATTATACCATAGGCGGCGAGATTACACAACCGAAAGCGCGCGCGAAACGAAAAATCCCGCCCGATGAGGGAAAAGAACAAAGAAATCTGTGGTTTACTGCCCTTTTTTTGAAAATGTGCCTTGACTTCGGGCGGGAAAGAAGGTATAATAAAGACGGTGGCGAAAAGGCGCTTTGCTTTTCGCGTGCCCAAATCGCTGAATTCTTTAATATTTATGGAGGTTTTAGGATGACTAAAATGACAATCGACGGC
>ERZ1090868.1880-NODE-1882-length-10742-cov-5.204735_pt1 | contig 10742 bp, 17 predicted proteins | sample MGYA00478475_ERZ1090868 | MGnify/ENA primary metagenome ERZ1090868 (study PRJEB33644, sample SAMEA5815747) | chicken gut metagenome | biome: Chicken; feature: Gastrointestinal Tract; material: Caecum | place: Ireland | collected 2019-01-01 | study: A study of...
CACAACCTGACCGAGACGAAGAAAAGCCCGCTCGTAGAAGCTGGATGGACGGAGGCTGATTGCCGCCGCTGGTGCGAGGAGAACGACCTGCTTTCCCCGATCTACACCACAGCAACCCGTGGTGGCTGCTGGTTCTGTCACAACCAGAGCGTGGGCCAGCTTCGGCTGTTGCGCAAAAATTACCCGGATTTGTGGGCGCTGATGCTGAAATGGGACAATGACAGCCCGGTCACATTCAAGGCGGATGGACACACTGTACATGATTTTGACAAGCGATTCGCGATGGAAGACGATGGGCTTATTATGCCATACGATAAATCATTTCGCTGGAAAATGCTAAATGATACAAATATGTAATTTAATTAAGGGGATGACAAAAAATGGCAATGGCGATTGACAAGCGAATCATGCTTGACCTTATCATAGAAGCGAAGAAAACCGACCCGGAAGCAGGCAGCTTTTCGGAATGGCTGGCGGAGTATCTGGTGGAGCATCTGCCCACCCTCACCCCGCCGAGCGAGTGGGTGAGCGCGGAAACACCGCCGACAACGCAGGGATGGTATCATGTCGCAGTTTTAGACCTAAAAACCGGAAAATACACGGTAGAGCAGGATTTATACTCCATCGAACTGGCAAAAATGCACGGTTTTGAACCAGGTTTTTGTAAAGCGAACCGGTGGAAGGAGCGGGAGCGAATCGACTATTGGTGCAGATTTCCCGCCCCGCCTGACCGCCGCCCGCCAAAGGAGGGAATTGAAATATGCGAGCAATCGACGGGGATTCATTGGCGGAAAAAGTAGAAAGAGCATATAAATTTGCAGCAGGTGACAAGAGAACAGCATTAAGTTATGTTCTCGACCTGATTGCAGATGCGCCCACCATCACACTATCGAATGATTGCGAATATTGTTGCGGTGAACCTATGAGACCGCTAGACTGGCAATACGGCTTAGACCACATTTTCCCCAATTACAAATATTGCCCCATGTGCGGAAGGAGGGTACAAAAATGACCCCTAACGAATATCAAAAACTGTGTATGCGAACAGCAAATAAATTGGACAGATTCAAACTAATCGTAAACGGCGCAATGGGATTGTGCGGAGAAGCTGGCGAGGTAATTGATTTAATAAAAAAATGGGTGTTTCAAGGACACGAATTATACCAAGATGACGTTGTGGAGGAATTGGGCGATGTTTTGTGGTATGCAGCGATTTTGTGCGAAGGCATAGGCACGACTATGGAAGAAGTGATGCAGAAAAACATCGAGAAATTAAAAAGGCGGTATCCTGATGGATTTGAAGTAGAAAGGAGCGTGAATAGAGGTGATGCGCAAGAGGCCGGTGATTAGGATTGCACCGGATGGGACAAAAACGGAGTATGAATCTTTGTGTGATGCGGCGAAAGCACAGGGGATAAGCCCGGGGTATTTATCGAACTACATAAGACGTGGAGCCAAGATCGGAGGATGTTATTACCGATTTTTAGACGGCTTTATTCAATCCATAAAAGATAGGATTGTATGCCCGTTTTACGTAGAGCGTCATAACAATACTATTATATGCGGAGGATTTAGTAAATGCACTACGATGAATACAATGTTTGAAAACAATGGAAAATGCACGGAACATATGCAAATATATTGCAGCAAGATGGACTATGATAGTTGCGAAACAAGTGAAGCGATCATGGATATACTTGATGCCATTGAGGAGAGAAGAAAGCAAAAAGTTTTGAAAGAATTAAGGGGTGAGATAGCGAATGATTAAATTGGAATTTGTGGAAACGTTCGGCTGGAAAGCTGCAATTCGTGGAATGCGAAACCCTATGAATAGCTGGCGTGCTTCAGATAGCACTTTGCAGGATATCGGGCATAATGATAAGCAATTGATGCAAAAGCTATGCAAAAGCGGGGCTAGTCATAGGAAGTTTCTGCGAATGATTCATGCGCAATTTGATGTTGTAGCGCCTTTGTATTGGTTGAAAGAATTTGAAACGTACAAAATAGGTACTGTATCAAATTCTTGCTCGACAATGCACAAAATTACATCAAAATGCTTTAGCGCGGAAGATTTTAGCACTGATAGAATGTGTACTGATAAGGAAAGCGCATTTAAGTATGGAATTGATGCTATTAGCGTATTTAATGATACGCTAGAAACACTTAATTATTACAGGAACGCTTATATCAAAGAGGTAGGCCATAACGATGAATTGGCAAAAAATATATGGTATACTATAATACAGCTTTTGCCGTCTAGCTATAATCAACGCAGAACCATAGATACGAATTACGAAGTATTGCGAAAAATGTATAGCGAAAGGAAAAACCATAAGCTGTACGAATGGAGGGAATTCTGCAATAAGATTGAAGATTTTCCGAATTCGTGGCTGATAACTGAATAGATAAACAGAAAGGAGAATATAATGACTAAGCAGGAATTGCAAGAAGTGCGGTTTTCGAAGCAACGAATTTTAGCGTTGGAGCGCAAGATTGAGCATTATCGCGAAATGGCGGAGCAAATTACCGCGAAAATTGACCCGAATGGCGCAGGTGGCGGCGGGAATAGCGGTAGGAGCGCAATTGAGGAAAACGTATGCAGCTTTGTGGACTTTTACAATGAATCGAAAGCAGAGCTAGAACGTTATCTATCATTGTGCCGGAAAGCAGAAAGCCAGATTTCGCAAATCAAGGATTCGCAACAAAAATCAATATTGGAGATGCGATATATTTGCGGATATAACTGGCAGCAAATAGCAGAGGCATTAGAAATTGATGAGCGATGGATGCACAGGATCCATGGTAAAGCTTTGGTTAAAATCGAAGAATTTGACCAGTAAAAGCCAGTAAAAGCCAGTAAAAGCCATTGAAAGCCAGTATTGACATGAGTATAATGGTATACGTGAAGTCACGTAAGGGAATTCACCCATTCCCTTACGTGATTTCACGTATACTGAATAGTTTTCATCGATTGGAGATTTTTTATGGAACTTGCGACACTACCGCTGAATAAAATAAAGCCGTATGAACGCAATCCGCGCAATAATAATAAAGCCGTTGATGTGGATGTTATTATTAATAGATGGGGAAATTTGACAGGAATAAAGGCGGTATTGATAAATGAAATGGAATAAGGTGGTGATCGTTCGTGCCAGCAGGGCGGCCAACAAAAGAATTTGATAAAAATGCGTTTGCCGACCTTATTGGCTTCGGCTGTAGCCAGGACGAAATCTGCTGGTTTTTTCGGGATGCGGATACGGGAAAGCCAGCCAATCCAGATACTTTGTCCAGGTGGTGCAAACGTGTTTACGATATGAATTTTCAAGAATATAAAGATAAAATGGGCTTAATGCCGTTAAAAATTCAATTGCGTAAAAATCAATTAGATTTATCAAAGAAAAGCGCCGCGATGGCTATTTGGCTTGGGAAACAGTACCTTGGGCAACGCGATGAAGTCGTAGTGGATGCGGGAATTCGCACAAAAGATGACGCGTTGAGCGCTAGTTTGCGCGAAATGGCAAAGGGGCTGGAAAGCGATGATTAATTTTCTAACCCACTTATCTCTATTTACGGGAATTGGCGGGCTTGATCTTGCGGCAGAATGGGCCGGCTTTCAGACGGTGGGGCAGTGCGAGTGGGCGGATTACCCTACAAAGGTGTTGGAAAAGCACTGGCCAGATGTACCACGCTGGAGGGATGTTCATACATTGACAGGAGAAAGCTTCCATGAAAAGACGGGGCTACAAACAGTTGATATTATTTCTGGAGGATTTCCGTGCCAGCCATTTTCTACCGCGGGATTAAGAAAGGGTAAAAGTGATGAGCGATATTTGTGGCCTGAATTTCTCAGAATCATCCAAGAGCTGCAGCCAAATTGGATTATTGGAGAAAATGTTGTTGGAATCATCGGAATGGAACTCGACGATATTCTCATTCAATTGGAAGAAGAAGGATACGAAGCAAGGGTTTTCGTACTACCAGCTTACGCCGTTGGAGCATTACACCAGAGAAATAGAGTCGCCATTGTGGCCCACTCCTGTGGCAATGGATGGAAAGATGAAAGCAAATCTCAAAAGAGTAGAAATGCTTCTGATGGGAAAGAAAAAATTCGAAAGCAAGAAATCAGGAACTACAGCCTCCATTCAAGGCCTAAACAACTGGGTTTGCGCACGATGCGCCGCGCAGAGTGGGGAAATCCAGATTGGTTACGCGAATCCGGAATTTGTAGAGTGGTTGATGGGCTACCCGATAGGTTGGACAGGCTGATTTGCTTAGGGAACGCAGTAGTCCCGCAACAGTTTTATCCTATATTTAAAAGCATATTCGATGTAGAAAATGATTGGATAAAAGCGTATGAATGAAGCATATAACATAGATTGTTTGGAGTATATGCGGACTTTGCCAGATAAACACCCACCTCGGCAGCGGTTCAAGCCGGATAGCGGCCTATGACGCTGGGCTGGACTTTGTCGGTTGCGAGATTGACCCGGACTATTTCAAAAAGCAGGAGAAAAGATTTGCAGCGCATACGGCGCGGTTAAGAGTTGTGGATTTATATTGATATGGATGGATTCGATTTTGATTTTGATTTTCTGGGCGAAATGGATAGCGACGATGAATCGGTGTTCCTGCGCAGCAAGGAAAGGACTTACTTCGATGTTCATGATGGCGCGGAAATTTTATCGCGCCGCGCTGAATTGCCGAAAGATGGTGAAAGCCTGCGCGCGATAAGCTACGCGGGCGGATTTTCTAGCTGTTCCGTGGTGCTTTGGATTGCTTCAAAGGCCAAAATAGAACGAATGTTTGCATCTACGCTTCGCGTTGGCAAAAAAGAAATCGATGCTATAAAAGATTTGCACGATGATGGTAAACTTGATAGTGCGAGTTTCGTTTTGTGCGGAATCAGCAAGGAAAACAAATCGCTGAAAGGCAAAGATTACGGCTACACCGAATATTTCGAAGAAAAGTGCGCGGAATGTGGGTTTTTGTGGTCGTATGCTAAAAACCACAGCAAGATTATATTGCTTGATACAAGTGAGGGAAAGTTTGTGATTGAAACATCAAGCAATTTCAATGAGAACCCGAAGGTTGAACAATTTTGCATAACTAAAAGTGATTTGATATATGATTTCTATAAAAGCGGGATATTTGGGGCGTAAATAAGATGATTTCCACCAAACAGCAAAAAATCATGGCGTTTCCGTATTCGGACTATGACGCGCTGATATGCGACGGAAGCGTGCGCTCCGGCAAAACATCCATCATGATGTGGGCGTTCATTCGCTGGGCAATGGAGATGTTCGATGGGCGGCTGTTTGGGATTTGCGGGAAAACCGTGGATGCATGCACAAAAAATCTAATCACACCATTTTTGTCGATGAAGCTGGCGCATGAAAAGTACGCGTTGAAATGGCGGCGTTCTGACAAGATTTTGGAAGTGCGCGCAAACGGCGCGACAAATTATTTTGAAATATTCGGCGGAAAAGATGAAGGCAGCGCGGCGTTGATACAAGGCCGCACTTTCGCGGGCGTGCTGCTGGATGAAGTGGCGTTGATGCCGGAATCATTTGTCAATCAAGCGCTTGCCCGCTGTTCCGTGGAGGGTGCGAAGATGTGGTTTTCTTGCAATCCAGATAATCCGCAGCATTGGTTTTACGTGAACTGGATTCAGAACGCAAAAGCCCGCAATGCGCTGCATCTGCATTTCACGATGCGCGATAATCCGTCGCTTAGCGAAAAGACGCTGGAACGATATGAATCAATGTATTCTGGCGTATTTTACAAGCGATACATTCTGGGGGAATGGGTTGCTGCTGAAGGTTTGGTGTACGATTTTGGCGAAGATAATATAACGGATGATATTCCAGATAGCGGCGAATATGCGGTTTCCATCGACTACGGCACGCTGAACCCGTTTGCAGCTTGTTTATGGTGCTGGGATGGGAAAGCCGCAACGATGATTAGCGAATATTACTATTCTGGCCGAATCGAGCAAAAAAACAAAACGGATGAGGAATACTACGCAGAACTGGAAAAACTAATCGGTGATTTGCCGGTTAGCGCAATAGTCGTTGACCCATCCGCTGCAAACTTCATCGAAGTGATAAAGCGGCATGGAAAATACAAAGTGCGCAAAGCTGTTAATGATGTTATCCCCGGAATTGCTACAGTGCAACGTTATCTGCACGACGGAACGATAAAGATTCACAGGTCGTGCAAAAATTGCATTAGGGAATTCGGTTTGTATAGATGGGACGAAAAGAGTAATGAAGATAAACCTATAAAAGATTCAGATCATTGCCTCGATAGCTTACGCTATTATGTATTTACTATACTAAAGCATAAAGTAGGCAAAGAGCCGTATATTCCATTATATGAAAGGTGGTGAAACGCTTGACCACTTACCAGGGCTTAATCGCTGTTGGCGAAAACGAAATAAACCGCATGGAATTTGTGCGATCCGTGGTGAACGACCACATTTCGAGCGATGATTATAAAATAGCTTCGGCCGCCGAAGCATATTACGCGAAAAGAAATTTAACTATAGATAAGTTTCAAAAGTTTTTGTATACAGCTAGCGGAAAAGCGTATCCGGATTTGTTTTCCGCAAACTATAAGCTTAAAACTTTGTTTTTTAGGCGTTTTGTAATCCAACAAGTGCAATATGTGCTTTCAAATGGCGTTGATTTTGAACAGGATAGCACAAAAGCGCGGCTGGGCGATACTTTTGACAGCAGGATTGCACAGCTAGCTAAAAAAGCGATGGTTGATAAAGTCTCGTTCGGATTCTGGAACAACGACCATTTGGAAGTGTTTTCCTATGCAGACACGCCTAACGAGCCGGGCTTTGCGCCACTTTACGACGAAGAAGACGGATTCCTAAAAGCTGGCGTTCGGTATTGGATTGTCAGCGGCACTGAAACAAAAAGATACACGCTTTATGAAATTGATGGCTACACCGAATATATAGACACAAAAAAAGACGGACTGCGCGTATGGAAGGAAAAGCGTCCGTACCTGCAAACGATTCGCCGATCCGACGTAGACGGCGAGACCGTGGAGGGAGGCGATAACTATCCAGCGTTCCCAATCATTCCGATGTACGCCAATGATCTCCACCAAAGCGAGCTGATCGGAATCCGGGAGTCCATCGACTGCTACGACTTCGTTAAGTCCGGACTAGCAAACGAAATTGATGATACGTCCGGCATCTACTGGGTGCTGAAAAACTCCGGCGGCATGGACGATTTGGACATTGCCCGTTTCCTCGATAGGATGCGGACATTGAGAGCCGCAACGGTGGACAGTGACGATGGCGGCGGGGCGGAGGCGCACACGCTGGATGTCCCATACCAGGCCCGTGAGGCCATGTTGACTAGGCTGCGAAGCGATTTGTACGAGGACTTCCAGCTTGCGGACATGGATAAGATCATGTCCGGAAACCTGACCGCCACAGCCATCCGCATGGGATACCAGAGCCAAGACGATAAATGCGGTGACTTTGAGTATTGCATTCGGGACTTCATTGGGAAGCTGCTAAACCTGCTGGGCATCGACGACACGCCGTCTTTCCAATGGAACCGGATCGCCAATCAGCTGGAGGAGACGCAGATGGTATTGATGGCAGCAAATTATCTGGATGATGAATCCATCCTGCGTCACCTGCCGTGGGTGCTGCCGGAGGAAGTGGATGAAATCATGCGCAGGCGCGACGAAGAAGACGTTTCGCGCGTAGAAAATATAAACTTTTCGCAACCGCAAACACCTGCGCTGGATGAGGTGATTTGATGCCCGATCGAGACGTTGGCCACGAGCAAACGGAAAAAGCGCTTCGGGCGCTTGAACGCAGAATAGCGCAGGTGTACGCGGAGGCCCGCGACGGCGTGAAACAAACGATTGAAAAATATTGGGCCGGGCTGGTAGAGCGCGATAGGTACATGCGCGCGTTGGTGCAAAAAGGCGAAATCACGCAGGACTATTACGCCCAATGGTTGCAAAACCAAATTGGGCGTGGTGAGCGGTTTGAGGCGTTGCAGAGCCAGCTTGCCGAGCGCGTGACAAATGCCGCCGAGACGGCTTACGCGTACATCAACGACGCTACGCCGAGCGTGTACAGCCTGAACCGGAACTATGGCGCGTACACCATAGAGCGTGTAGCTGGAAGCGTGGGCTTTACGATTTGGGACGAATCCACGGTTCGGCGGCTGCTGGTGCAACAACCCGAATTGATGCCGTATTACCCGCCCCAAAAGGCGCTAAAGCGCGGCATTGATTTGGAGTGGGGCAAAAAGCAGATCCGCGCCGCAATCCAGAGCGGCATCCTGCGCGGCGAATCAATCGGGGAGATCGCCAATGATTTGCAGCGCCGAATTCCCGACATGAGCCGCAAAAGCGCGCTTCGCACCGCCAGAACAGCTATTACCAGCGCGCAGAATGGCGGGCGGATGGATAGCTATAAAGCCGCGTCCGATATGGGGATCAAAGTGCGCAAGCGCTGGGTTGCCACCAAAGACAGCCGTACCCGAGACGCACACCAGAAGCTGGACGGGAAGACGGCGGATTGGGATGAATCCTTTACCTCTGAACTCGGGAAGATTCGTTTTCCGGGAGACCCGAGAGCAAAGCCCGCCTTAACTTATAACTGCCGCTGTGCTCTGCGCACAGTGGAAAAGCCCGGGATTGAGGCGGAACCGCGAAAAATGCGGGTGCGTGACCCAAAGACCGGGCGGAATGTGGTAGTTGAAGAAATGACTTATGAACAGTGGGAAAGGTGGGTGAAAAGCCGTGCCTGATCTTGGGGGCGTGGTGTTCAAAGACTACAGCGCCGATGTGCTGAACGAATTTCACGACGCTGTTCTGCGGGCGCTGGAGCGGTGCGGAGAACAGGCGGAAGGGTATGCCAAGGATTTAGCCCCTGTGGACACGGGCAATCTCCGCAACAGCATTTCCCACAAAGTGGATGATGGAGAACCGGCGGTGTATATCGGCACGAATGTTTCTTACGCTCCGTACGTTGAATTGGCGACGGGTATATACGCAGAGGGAGGTAGACCGACACCGTGGGTGTATCAAGACGAAAATGGAAATTGGCATTGGACGAGAGGTAACCCTGCACAGCCTTTCCTTGCGCCGGCAGTAAAAGATCATCCGCAGACATATCGGAACATCATAGCGGATGAATTAAAGGGCATGAGCTAACGTGTTATATGTAAAATATTTCGCGCAATTAAAAAAATTAAACCGGCGACAAATTGTCACCGGTTTTGTTTGGAAAAACTTTGAATGGGTGGAAATTAAATGTACGAAAAAGGAATTGCTGTGATGTGCAGAGGTAAAAAAGGGATTTTAAAAACTTTTACGGTAAACCCGCAATACGAAACTGTTAATATAAACGGAACAGAACTTAATCAAATTTCAGGGAATAGCTTTTTCGCTGAGCTTGAACTCGAGGATGGTAAAATAGAAAAAATATTTGATGTACATCCAGAAGAGATAAAAATCGTAGATTATTTCAGAGGCAAGAAAATGAATTACGGGTTTCTTTTGGTAATTTTTGCGATGCTTTTGCCAAATGAAGAAAGGCAGCGCATTATCGACAAATATTTTGAAGAAAACCCGGATTGGAGGCTTGAATGAAAGATATAAAGTGCGAATGCGGGAAACTTCTTGCGAAGCTGCACGATGACGGCAAAATCTATGTTTGGTGCAAGGGATGCAAAAAAGAAGTAAAATTGGAGGTAGAGCCACATGAGCCAGATGATTCAAAGAGAAATTGAGTACCACAAGGGAAAAATCAAAGAGTTAAAAAGCAAGAGGACATGTTGCTATTGCGGGTCGGAAAAATACTACGCAAGAGGACTTTGCGTAAATTGCTATGCGAGATACAAGAGAAACGGGTTTTTAGAAAAAAAGACCGGTAGAAGCAGAAACAAAAAGCGCAACGAAGTAGATTGGAAAGTAAGGTTTTACCAAGCTGTATTCGGAAGCGAAAATGTAGATATTCCTCAAGACGCTGAAGATGCAATAATGCACATACTTGAAAAACTAAATAGTAGGTACAAGGATATATTGCTATTTAGATTTAAGTATAATTTGAAGTTTGCAGATATTGGCGAAAAGTATGGATTGACTAGAGAAAGGATTAGGCAGATAGTAAATAGAGCATTGAGGGAGTGCAGAAACCCAGCAAACGCAAAAATTTTTTTAATTGGATACGCACAAGCTGAAAAAGAAAAAAGGATAAATGAGGAAGAATTTAAAGAAAGAATTCGATCCGGAGAAAATTTTAGCTTAGAAGAGTATAAACTTGATAGCAGACAATTAAATTGTTTAATGAGATATGGTTTTAGATGCCGGAATGATGTTATTGATTATATACAAAAAAGTGAAAACAAAAATCCGGCATCAGCGTTATTAACCATAAGAGGCATTGGCATAAAAAGCGCAGAGCGTATAATGCAAAAACTGTACATGAAATAAGAGCCTTTGAGCCGTGACGCCTATTTGGCGTTGCGGCTTTTTTGTTTTGGTAAAACCCGCGAAGAAATGCGGTTTTTATATAAATTTATATCGCCCCAAAGTAACGGGGCCGAAGAAAGGAAGATATAAATGGCACTTACGCGGCGAGCGTTAAAGGCGATGGGAATCGAAGAAGAAAAAGTAGATGAAATCATCGCTATGCACACAGAAACAGTCGAAGGTTTGAAAGCGGACATCGCTAAATACAAAGAGGACGCTGAAAA
>ERZ1090868.1884-NODE-1886-length-10730-cov-8.419204_pt1 | contig 10730 bp, 11 predicted proteins | sample MGYA00478475_ERZ1090868 | MGnify/ENA primary metagenome ERZ1090868 (study PRJEB33644, sample SAMEA5815747) | chicken gut metagenome | biome: Chicken; feature: Gastrointestinal Tract; material: Caecum | place: Ireland | collected 2019-01-01 | study: A study of...
AACGCTCGTGCTATATTCGCCCACAAGCATAGCTTGTGGTTCTTATATGAAAAGAAACATCCCGCAACCGGAACAAACCGGCTGCGGGATATTTTTATGCTACCGGCATCTGCCAGGTTTCCGCCGTGAGGGTATCCTCGGTCTGGCGGGTCAGCAGAACAACCTGTCCCTGGTCGGTACAGAACTGGACGACAGACTGCTTTTCGGCATCCCACCCTTCCGGATAGGCCAGGAAGCTGCCATCCCCGAAATACCAGCCGGTGCCGTAAGTTCCCTCGGTGACCGTCACCGTTTCGCTTTCCTGCAAAGTTCCCCGGGCACGGATTTCCTCCGGCGTCATGGCCGCCAACGCCTGTATCACCGCCTCCGCCGGGGACGCTGTTTCCTCCGTAACGGTTGTCGGCGCGCCGAACCACTGTTCCTGCAGTTCCCGGGCTTTGCCCGGGTCCGCCTTTGCCGGGTCAATGGGAAGGTCAAACAGCAGATAACTGCCTGTCCCTGCCGTATCCGGCGTGATGGCTCCCGTGGCGGGGTCCTGTGCATAGTGCTTTTGCAAGGTGGCAACGGAGGCCTCATCCTCCAGAATGACTGCCAGCTGCGGGTTCCGGTCTGCAAAAGGTTCCAGCGAATCGGTCTCCACCAAAATATACCGTACGCCTTCCGAAACCAGGTCACTCCGTGCACCGTTCATCGTAAAAACATTGTATTCCATCACCGGACAATCGGGGGATGCCAATAGCGGGGATACCAGACTGTTGGTCAGCGTCATCTCCCCGTCATCCGACAATGCCTGCATGGGCGTCCCGTCGGTATGGCGCACCGCCACCACCGCATAACTGCGGTCCGGTTCCGGGGCAGAGCCTTCCCACCGGGAAGACCAGTACCCCGTAACATTGGCGCCGCTGGTGAGCCCCAGCAGCGTTACCGTATAGCCATTGGTCTGCTGCGTCTCGTTGACCTCTACCGCATCCGGCCCCGCAAACAGCGCCGACAAATCGTTTTGGTCCATCTGCCGGGCCACCTGTTCCGGTCGGAGAAGATATCCGGCAGCCGCCACCCCGCCGGCGCAAAGGAGGCAAAGAAGCGCCGCAGCCGCGACCATACGCCACAGCAAGCGCCGGGGTTTCTGCCTGACAGGCACACACTGTTTTTCCCGTTCGATCTGCCCAAATGCCCGATGCAGTACGGCCTGCTTCTGCGCCTCTGTCAGGGGATATTCCGTCAGACGGGCGGACGCCAGCTCCTCGTAGATTTTCTTCATGGACGTTCCTCCTTTCCAAAGGCACGCAAAAACTGTTGTTTCAGACGCTTCCGCCCGCGGGAGAGTCGCACATTCACGGCGTGTTCTTCCATCCGGAGCGCCTGCCCAATTTCCCGGCTGGTTTGCAGACCGTAATAGCGGCGGATAAAAATTTCCCGGTCCGGCGGCTGCAGCGCCTCCACCAGTTCGGCCATGAGAGCTTCTGCCTCCGACTGCCGTGGTTCCACCATTTCCTCTGCCATCCAGGCAAAATCCTCCGGCAAAGGATCCGCCTGCTCCCGCCGAAGGCGCCGGTAACGATCCAGCGCCTTGTTGCGCGCCGTCACAATGAGCCAGGCGCGCAGATTGCCATCCCTGTTTTGTAAGGCCGGCGCCTGACGCCAGCATTGCACCAACACGTCCGAAAGACACTCCTCCGCATCCCGGGCGTCGGGCAGAATCCGACGGACCACGCCGTTCAGGATCCCGCCATAACGCGCCAGCAATTCCGGCAAGCCGGTTTGCGGGTCCTCCACAACGCACTGCAGCAGTTTTTCTTCGCTTGGCTGCATGGGTTCACCTCTTTCCGTGTTTCTGAAAGGCCTTTCAATTGGATAAACGCAGGAAGGCGAAGAAAAGTCTCACGACCAAAAGCAAAAAAATCCCGCCGGATCCGGGATGGACCCAGCGGGATGCATGTACAAAGATTACAGTTCCGGCGTGACAGGCACCGCACCGTAGTTGCGGATGTTCAGCACATGGCAGCTGCCCTCGCCAAAGCAGGCATCAATGGTGGCACGGTAGGTATCCACCAGGTCGTTGGGGACAAAAGCCTGGATGGTACCGGCAAAGCCGCCGCCCTGCAAACGCCAGGCACCGCGGCCGTTGAGCACCTTCTGGCTGAGCGCCAGGGCCAGCGGCACCCCCTGCTCGGTGGGGTTCTTGATGCTGTAGGCGTTCTGGTTGAACTCGAAGCTGGAGTGACCACCCTCGATGATCAGGCGCAGGAATTTGTCGAACTCATCCTTCTGCACCGCGTCGCAGAGTTCAGCAGCCCGGCGGCAGTCGTTATAAAAATGGATGGACCGCACCACGGCACGATCCCCCACGGCTTTGCGCAACCGGGGAATGGCTGCGTAGAACTCGTCCTCCGGCACATCGCGCAGCACCTTTTTGCCGAACTGCGCCGCCACGCTTTCCATCTCGCGGCGGATGGCAGCATAGTCGTCGGTCAGGTCGGCATGGCTGCCCTTGGTATCGCTGATGCACATGACAAAGCCATGCTTGGCCAGGTCGATTTCGGTCTGGCCCACCACCGGATGTTCGGGATCCTTGAAATCGATGGTGATGACGCCGCCCACCGCGCAGGCCGTCTGGTCCATCAGGCCGCAGGGTTTGCCGAAGAATACGTTCTCGGCATACTGGCCAATCTGGGCAATACGGACCTGACCGAACTTTTGCATATCATTGTCATTGTACTCACCGCGGAAGATGGCGCCGATGCAGACCTCAAAGGCAGCCGAGCTGGAAAGGCCGGAGCCCCGCAGCACGTTGCTGGTGGTGTAGGCATCAAAGCCGCCCACCTTGCCGCCGTCGTTGAGGATCCCCACCGCCACGCCGCGGATCAGGGCCGCGGAATGCTCGGCTTCCCGGGGCTGCGGCGTGCGGATGCTCAGGTCCACATCGTCGATTTTTTCAAAACCGTGGGACTTGACCCGCACAACATTGTCCTCGTTGGGTGAAACCACCGCCACAATGTCCAGGTTGACCGAACCGGCCAGCACCACGCCGTTGTTATGGTCGGTATGGTTGCCGCCGATCTCGGTACGGCCGGGGGCAGAGTAGAGCCGGACCGTGCGGTCTGCGCCGAATTCCGCCGCGAAACGATCGATCAGCTCGCTGTAACGCGCACGCTGCTCCGCGATAATTTTCTCATCGGCACCGTACAATTTGGTGAAGGCCCCATCATACAGGCCCTGGGCGATCTGCTGCTTCAACTCCATAGGATTCGCCATAATGCCACGCACCTTTCTTCGCTTCCATTTTTGTTGTTAGTATGCACAAAAAGAGCCACACTTTTTTAGGCAAACGTCTAAAGCAACCGGCGTTTGCCCATCTCTTGTACCCAGTATAACAAATTTTGCAGGGAAGTAAACATTTTTTTACTGCGGCTTTATGGACTTTTGATGAATGCTTTGCTATAATAAAGGCACGATCCAACCGTACGTTCCCGGACGGGGACGACAGACAAGGTGAGGTATCATGACCAATTTAAGCAAGCAATCTTATAAACAAAGTTACACCGACAATGTGGAGTTGTCCATCTTCAATTGCGGCTACGAATACTGTGAGCCGGGACACACCTGGGGTCCCGGCGTCCGCGACCACTACCTGATCCATCTGGTGGTGGGCGGCAAGGGCGTGTATCAGGTGGACGGGGTATCACATCCGCTGCAGGAAGGTGATCTTTTCCTGGCCAAGCCCAACCAGCTGATTACCTACGCCGCCGACGAAACCGATCCCTGGGCCTATTACTGGGTCGGCTTCAACGGCGCTTGTGCCAATCGTCTGGTACAGCAAACCCCCTTCAGCGATCTGCACCCCGTTCACCATTGCAAGGATCCCCAGGCCGTGCGGGAAGCACTGTACAACATCTACCTTTCCCGGGGACCGGAGCCCCAGCACGAAGCACTGATGACCGGTTACCTGTATATCTTTATGGCGCACCTGATGAAAGAGGCCCGCGACGCCATGCCCAATGTGGGCTCGTCCAGCAGCCAGTATGTGCTTTCGGCCATCAAGTATATTCAGTTCAACTATTCCCACGATATCTCGGTGGACGACATCGCCAAGGCGGTGGGTGTCAGCCGCAGCCATCTCTACCGGGTCTTCATGGCCAACGTAGCCCAAAGCCCCATCGATTATCTGACCCGCTACCGCATCAGCGAGGCCTGCGGCCTTCTGAAGAATTCCAACCTTTCCATTGCGGAGATTGCCGTGTCGGTGGGCTTTTTTGACCAGTTCTATTTTTCCCGCGTCTTCAAAAAAGTCAAAGGCGTGCCGCCCAGCAAATATCTGGCCACGTTGGAGAAGGAACAGGGAAAGACCATTCCTGTCAAACCCATGGATCAATAAGGAGCTTTCATGCCATTTACCAAAAATCAGATCATCCACCTGACCATCGAGAACCTTTCCAATGACGGCAACGGTGTGGCCCACTGGCAGGGACAGGCCGTTTTTGTGCCCGGCACCGCCCCCGGCGACGAAGCCGAGGTGCGCATTGTCAAACCCATGAAAAGTTACGCCTTCGGGCGACTGGAAAAGCTGCTGACCCCCGGCCCCGACCGCATTCCGGTGGATTGCCCCGTGGCGGGCCCCTGCGGCGGCTGCGGACTGCGGCACATCACCTACGAGGCGGAATGTGCTGCCAAAACGCAGTTTGTCCAGGACGCCTTTGCGCGCCTGGGCAAGTTGGACGTTCCGGTGCGCCCCGTGCTGGGGGCTGACCACACCGACCGTTACCGCAACAAAGTTCAGCTGCCGGTGGGCGTGGACGAAGACGGCCATCTGCAGACCGGCTTTTACGCCGGTCGCAGTCACCGCATTGTAGCCTGTGCCGACTGCAAATTGCAGCCCGAATGGATGAACCGGCTGGCAGCACGCGCCTGCACCCTGCTGGAACAGGCGGGTGCCTCGGCGTACCGGGAAGAAAGCCACACTGGACTGGTACGGCACCTCTTCCTGCGTCAGGGATGGCACAGCGGGCAGCGCCTTCTGTGTTTTGTTCTGAACGGCAAGGCGCTCCCCCGCGAAAAAGAAATTTGCGAGACTCTGCAACAGGAATTCAACCTGGCCACCGTACTGATCAATGAAAACACCGCCCGCACCAATGTGATTCTGGGCAGCCATACCCGCACAGTCTGCGGCCCCGGCTACCTGGAAGACACCCTGGCGGGGGTGTCGCTGCGGATGGGCGTACACGAATTTTATCAGGTCAACACCCCCGCGGCCGAGGTGCTGTACGCCAAGGCCCGCGCCTATGCTGCGCTGCGGCCGGAGGATTTTTTGCTGGACCTGTACTGCGGGATGGGTACCATCGGACTTTCCATGCTGCCCGATTGTCGCCGCCTGCTGGGGGTGGAAATTGTCCCCCAGGCCGTGGAGGGCGCCAATGCCACCGCGGCGCGACTGGGTCTTCCCCCGGAGCGGGCGGATTTCCGCTGTCAGGATGCCGGTGCCGCTGCAGCTCAGTTGGCAGCGGAAGGAACCCGGCCCGATGTCATTGTGGTTGACCCGCCGCGCAAAGGGTGTGACAGCGCCACGTTGGAGGCCATCGAGGCGATGGCGCCCCGCACTGTTGTGATGGTGAGCTGCAACGCCGCCACCGCCGCCCGGGATGCCCGCTGGCTGTGCGACCACAGTTACCACGCCGTGGAAGTACAGCCGGTGGATCTATTCCCGCGGACCCGCCACGTGGAAGCTGTCGTCCTGTTACAGCGCCGCACCGACCGGTAAGTTTTTCAGCAAAAGGGGTGCTTGTATGTCCGAATTTCCGACCCGCCCGCCTCGTGACGAAGAGATTATCGAACTGACCCGCTTTCTTGTCCACAAGCACTATTGCGAAAATGATGTGGAAGCGGTTGTAGCCCAGTTTGACGACGACTTCACCTGGATCGGTGCCGGCGAGAACGAATACGATTGTGGTGGGGCACACGTGGCCGGCATCTTCCGCAATTTTTCCCATAAAGTACCTTCCTGCAACATTTCGGGAGAGGAATACCGGGTCCAGACCATTGCCCCCGGCGCGTACCTGTGCAGCGGACGCCTGTGGATTGCCACCGACGCGGCCACACTGGTCAGTCTGCGGGTCCACCAACGGATCACCGCTGTGTTCCGTCTGGTGGATGGACGGCTGCGCTGCTGCCACATCCACGTTTCCAATCCCTACGACGATATGCACGGCGAGGTGGGGTTCCCTGTAAAAATGGCGCAACAATCGTATCTGTATTTACAGGAACAGCTGGAGCTCCAGAAACAGCAACTGGCTTCCCAGACGGCCCTGCTGGAAAAATTGAGCTACGAAGATACCCTGACGGGCCTGTACAACCGCAACAAGTTTCATGCCGTCATGACCTCCTGCCCCTGTGCGGATGGTTTGCTGGGCGTCGCCTGTTTTGATCTGAACGGTCTGAAAGCGCAAAACGATCAGTACGGCCACCGCTCCGGAGATGAACTGCTGCGCCAGGCCGCCCACCAGTTGCTGCGCTTCTTTGGTGGAATGGCATACCGCATTGGCGGCGACGAGTTTGTGGTCCTGGACAACCGCCACGACGAGACAGCCTTCCGGCAGGCGGTGGCCGCTGTCCACGATGCCATGGAAGAAAACGGCATCAGCTGCTCGGTGGGAATTTCCTGGCGCGGAGAAAACTGCCACGCGCAGGAACAGTTTGACGAAGCGGATCGCGCCATGTATCTTGACAAACGTCGCCATTACGGCCAGGCAGAATCGGAGGACTGAGGCTGATTGTGCGGGATTTGTTCAAATTCTTTTTTGCTCCTGTTCACGATTTGCCAACAATTATCTGCCATAATGAGGAACGAAAATGTGGGCATCGCCCAAAAAGGTGGTTATTCTTCATGAGAGGCTGGTTGCAGCGTTTTATGTCCGGCCGCTACGGTTTTGACCGATTCAGCGGATTTTTGTCTGTCACGTCCCTGGTACTGGTGGTGCTGGGCGCCCTGTTCAGTCCCCTGCTGTACTGGCTGGGGCTGATTTTGCTGGGATATTGCTATTTCCGGATTCTGAGCCGAAATGTACAAAAACGGTATCAGGAAAACCTGAAATACCTCCAGTGGGAGGGAAAGGTCACCGGCTGGGTTTCCACCCGAAAAATGCGGTTCAAGCAGCGCAAGCAGTATCACTACTATCGCTGCCCGCACTGCGGGCAACAACTGCGGGTGCCCCGGGGCCGCGGCAAAATCTCGATCACCTGTCCCAAATGCTCCACACAGTTCATCAAAAAGAGTTGACGGGTTATGTTTGGATATGTTACCATCTATCGCAAGGGTTTGGCAAAAGAAGATCTTGACCGCTACCAGGCATACTACTGCGGTCTTTGCCGGGCCCTGGGCCAAACCTACGGCTTGCCCGGACAACTGACCCTGAGCTATGACTTGGCCTTTGTGGCCATTCTGCTCAGTGCCTTATACGAGCCCGAGACCCGATTCGGAACCGGGCGTTGTGCCCCCCATCCCTTTCGGGTCCGGCCCCGCGCCGACAACGACTTTCAGGCCTATGCGGCAGACATGACCGTGGCGCTGGCCTACTATAATCTGATGGATGACTGGCAGGACGATCATCGCCGTGCCAGCCTTCGCCAGGCCCGCAAGCTGGAAGGCTATTTGCCCGCCATACGGGCGCAGTGGCCCCGCCAGTGCAGCGTGATCACGGAACAGTTGTCGGCGCTGAACCTGCTGGAGGAGGCCGGCTCCCACGATCTGGACGCCCTTTGCAATGCCTTTGGCACCCTGCTGGGGGCGGTGTTTGCCTGCCGCGACGATATGTGGGCCCCCGTGTTGCGGGAAATGGGGCGCGGGCTGGGCGGCTTTATTTATTTGATGGACGCTTACGACGATCTGGAGAAGGACCGCAAGCGGGGCCGTTTCAACGCTTTGCAGGAGCTGGCCGAAACCCTGCCCCCTGCCGAATATGAGGCGCGCTGCCACGAGCTGCTGACCCAGCAGATGGGGTTGTGTGCCCAGCAGTTTTCCTTGCTGCCCATTTTAAAGGATACCCCGGAGGGAAAATTATTGTATAACACCATCTATTCCGGCGTGTGGACCAAGTACGCGCTGGTCAAAAAGCACAGAGAGGGGCGCAACCAATGAACGATCCATACAGCGTATTGGGCATCTCTCCCAGTGCCGACGACGAGACCATTAAAAAGGCATACCGCCAGAAATGCAAGCAGTACCATCCCGATCTGCACCCCAACGACCCTTCCGCCGAGGAAAAGTTTAAAGAGGTGCAGGCCGCCTACAGCGAGATCATGCGCCGTAAGCAAAGCGGCGGTCAGGGTGGATACGGCTACCAGAACGGGTACCAGCAACAACGGCAAGGCAGCACCGGCAACCCCTACGGCTACAGCCAGGGCGGGTACGGCAACGGCTACCAGGAAGATCCCTTCGGCGGATTCGGTTTCGGCCCCTTCGGGTTCGGATTTTACAGTTCTTCGGGAAATCGGCAGACCTACACCACCGGTCAGGAAAGTCCCGAACTGCGCGCCGCCGCCAACTATATCCGAAACGGATTCTATCAGGAGGCCTTGACCACCCTGAACGGCATCCCCGTAGGGGAGCGCACTGCCCAATGGCATTACTACTGCGCTTTGGCCAACCAGGGGTTGGGCAATAACATCAACGCCCGGGATGAAGCCCGCCAGGCCGTGTCGATGGAACCCAACAACTATGCCTACCAGAACCTGCTGGATCAATTGCAGAATCCCGGCCAGACCTATGCCAGTTACCAGCAACCCTACGCGCAGCCCAGCGGGAATCCGGGACGGTTCTGCCTTTCCTTCTGGATGTATCTGCTGATGTGTAACATCTGCAGCTGGTGCTGCTGCGGCGGCCGCGGCGGCTGGTTCTGCTGCTGAGCCCTCAAGGTATCCCCGGACAAATACCACAGCCCCCTGTCCTTTGGAGACAGGGGGCTGTTTTTGCAATATTTTTTGTGTTGCGCAGGGGCTTCTTTATTCTGCTGCCGGCACCAGGGCGGGCAGCGGTTTTTCTTCGGCGTCCCGCTCCTCCCACCGTGCTTTGACCCATTGGTTCAGCAGAAAAATCGTCACTTCCTCTGCCAACAACAACAAACCCCAGGGGCTTTTCAGAAACAGCGGAATCTTTCCCGCATAGGGTACAGAAAACACATAGACCCCCAGAATGTCCTGTCGGGTCGTCTTGTAAAAGTCCGGCACCGTGGTATGCTGCGGATGGGTGCGGTAGAGGGTCTGCCCCAATTCCTCGTCCCATTCGGTATGGGAAAAGCGATGGGTCTGGATGATCTGTTTCCCGAAGCGCTCCGCCCGGAAGGTGATGATCTGTCCCGCCTCCAGTTCCAGCGGCTCGTCCGGCGTGACCTGACGAACCAACACCAGAGACATGGGCGGCACTGCGGGCGCCATACTGTCTGTGAGCACGGTATACAAACGAAAGGGCAGATATTTTTCCGTCACACGGGGAAAGAAAACGCCCGCCAACACAACACCAACCGCAAAGGCCAGTGCCAGCCAGAAAATCCCCATCCGAACAATCCGGCATATTTTTTGCATACTTCTCTCCCCTTCCCGTTCCTATTACCGAAAAAAGCCTTGTAGTGCGGCTACAAGGCTTTTTGTTTGGCAAAAATCAGCGCAGCGTGGCGACCATTTCCAGCTTGACTTCGGCCGCGCCGTTCTTTTCGGCAATCTTCTGCGCACCGCTCTCCGTCAGGGTCACGGTCACATCGTATTTCTTCTCCCCAGCTTCGACATTGCCGTCCTCAAAATTCACATTGTCGCTATCGGAAGACACTTCGCCGCTGCCATAAGCAGAGTTTGCCTGCACGTCCAGCGTATAATCCGTGGTTGCCTCCAGAGCCGTGCCATCGGTTCCGGCCAGATCAAACACAAGGTCAATCGCCTCGCCCAGGGAATCCTCATTCTGCACGGTCACGGTGGCGGTGGTGGTCACACTGGGAGCTTCGTCGACGGAACGCTCGTTGGCCGTCGCGCTGGGGTTCATGCTCATGGCCACGGTGACAGGCTTTCCAAAGTCCAGAACACCGCCTTCACCGGTGTTGTTGGCACTCAGGGTATCGTAGGCAGCAAAGGTGCCCACAGAGGTGGTGACCACCGCAGCGGCGGTGGCCAGAGAGAGCAGCATAGTCTTTTTCATAGTGATGGATTCTCCTTACTGATTTTGGATTGAGGGGAAGGCATCGCTTTTTACGGCATCGTGCGCCTCCGTTTTTTGGTCCGGGGGGTATGATACCACAGACTGCTTGATCCAACAAATACCAATTTGAATATCAGTAAATTATGACCTTTCAACAGAGGTTACAGTGTTTTAATAAAATCCTCCAAAAGCCTTGAAAATAAAGGATTTATCGCAATGTGTTCGCCTTATCTCTTTATACGGTTACACACAAGTTTACTCTTTCCCTCCTTGCTCATAAGGGCAAATACAAGGGCAAGAAAATCTCATAACAAGATATAACAGAGTGTGGCAATCGGAGAACTGTGATGTATGTGCGAATATATTATAACGGAGGATTTTTCAATGGACAAGTATATTTACGATGATAAAAATGATCTGTGGTATGAACTGCAAGGAGATTATTATATTCCTTGTCTTATCTTACCAGCCGAAAAAGAACAGCCCATAGGCGTATGGGGGCAGCGGCACTTGCGGTATCTGAAAGAATACCACAGAAATACATACACAACGCTAC
>ERZ1090868.1886-NODE-1888-length-10722-cov-43.800506_pt1 | contig 10722 bp, 10 predicted proteins | sample MGYA00478475_ERZ1090868 | MGnify/ENA primary metagenome ERZ1090868 (study PRJEB33644, sample SAMEA5815747) | chicken gut metagenome | biome: Chicken; feature: Gastrointestinal Tract; material: Caecum | place: Ireland | collected 2019-01-01 | study: A study of...
CCAGCCAGATCGTCACCATGCACATCCACTCGGTGGACCAGAACAAGGCCATCAAAACGGTCAAGCGAACCATCACCGAGCTGGACCGCAACACGATCGAGGAACAGAAGAAAGCTGTCCGTGCAGGCTATGATATTGACATCTTACCGTCAGATTTGGCAACCTATGGCCGGGACGCCAAGAACCTTTTGAAGGAGCTGCAGAGCCAGAACGAGCGGATGTTCCTGCTGACCTTCCTTGTGTTCAACACCGGGCGCACGCCCCAGGAACTGGAGAGCAACGTGTTCCAGGCGGCCAGCATCGCCCAGAAGCACAACTGCCAACTGATCCGCCTGGACTGGCAGCAGGAACAGGGCCTCATGTCCAGCCTGCCCCTGGCCCACAACATGGTGGAAACCGAGCGGGCGCTGACCACTTCCAGTACGGCAATTTTTATCCCGTTTACGACACAGGAGCTGTTTCAGGCGGGGCCAGGTGCGCTCTACTACGGCCTCAATGCTCTCTCCAACAACCTCATCATGGTGGACCGCAAGCGGCTCAAAAACCCCAATGGCCTGATTTTGGGCACCCCCGGAAGCGGGAAATCTTTCGCTGCCAAGCGGGAAATTACAAACGCTTTCCTTTCCACGGACGACGATATCATCGTGTGCGATCCCGAGGCAGAATATGCGGCACTGGTGGAGCGGCTGCACGGTCAGGTTATCAAAATCTCGCCTACCAGCACCCAATTTATCAACCCCATGGACATCAACGCCAACTATTCGGAGGAGGATAATCCCATCGCCTTGAAGTCGGATTTCATCCTCTCGCTGTGCGAGCTGGTGGTGGGCGGCAAGGAGGGGTTGCTTCCCGTCGAGAAAACCGTCATCGACCGCTGTGTGCATCAAATTTACCAGGCGTACTTTCAGGACCCGCGGCCCGAGAAAATGCCGCTGTTGGAGGACCTCTACAAGGCCCTCTTGGAACAGGAAGAAAAGGAAGCCCACCACGTTGCCACGGCTCTGGAAATCTACGTCAAGGGCAGCCTGAACCTGTTCAACCACCGCACCAACGTGGACATCGACAACCGCTTTGTCTGCTACGACATCCGGGAGCTGGGCAAACAGCTCAAGAAGATCGGGATGCTGGTGGTACAGGATGCCGTTTGGGGCCGCGTAACTACGAACCGTTACGCCGGAAAAACGACCAGATTTTTTATAGACGAGTTCCATCTCTTGCTTCGTGAGGAACAGACCGCGGCCTATTCAGTGGAGATCTGGAAACGTTTCCGCAAGTGGGGCGGTGCCCCGACCGGCATCACCCAGAACGTCAAGGACCTGCTGGCTTCCCACGAAGTGTCGAATATTTTTGAGAACTCCGACTTCATCCTCATGCTCAACCAGGCTGCCGGCGACCGGCAAATTCTGGCAAAGCAGCTCAATATCTCGCCTCACCAGCTGTCCTATGTGACCCACTCGGGCGAAGGCGAAGGATTGCTGTTCTATGGCAACGTCATCCTGCCCTTTGTGGACCGGTTCCCCCAGGACACCGAGCTGTACCGCATCATGACCACCAAGTTCTCGGACGGCACAGGTGATGCCGGATGAAGCGGAAAACCACCCGCCTGAACTTCACCGAGAAGGAGCTGGCAAACCCGGACGTCCGCCGCGCAGCCAAAAAGGCGACTCGCGCCGCCGACCGGGCCGACAGGACCAAGGCAAAACTTTCCACCCGCGCCCCGCCTAAACGGGGCCTCAAGATGGACGCCGACAAGGCCAAAGAGCGGAGCGCCCAGCTCCGCTTCGGCAAAGCGGAATTCAGTGAGGAAATCGCCAAACCCAAGCGCCGCAAGCCGGGCGCGGAGGCGCTGTTGGGCGGCGAAGCACACCGTCAGGTGGACAAGCAGAACCAGGACGAAAACGCCGGCGTGCAGGCTGCCCACGAGGGGGAACGCCTGGCCGAGGGCGCGACCAAAAAGCTGAAGGACGGCAAGTACAGCAAAAAACTGAAAGCCTACAAGAAGGCTGAAAGGCTGGACAAAGCCGCCGATAAAGCCGACATCCGGGCGTTGCATCGGAAGAAACAAGCCGCGCAGCCAATGTCTAACCCTATCTCACGCTGGAAGCAGCGCCAGCAGATCAAGGCCAGCTACTACGCCCGCAAGACTGGTGGCAAGGCAGGCGGCAGCGTGGCCAACAGCGCCCGCAGCACTGCCGCCAAGAAGGCCAAGGCCGCCGCAGCCAAAGCGGCGCAGTTTGCTTCCACCCACGCCCACATGCTCCTGATGGGCGGCGTTTTGGTCCTGCTAATCCTGGTGATCTTTTGTTTCATCACCTCCTGTTCGGTATTTTTTCCGGGCGGGATGGGCACGGTCTGGACCACATCCTACACCGCCGAGAACGAGGACATTCTGGGCGCAGAGGCCGACTACCAGGCCATGGAAGAAGCCCTGCGGGCGGAAATTGCTGCTATCCCCTCCAGCTACCCGGACTACGACGAGTATACCTGGGATTTGGACCCCATCACCCACGACCCCCACCAACTGGCCGCAGTGCTGACGGCTATCCATGAAGCCTACACCCGTGGGGAGGTGCAGGGCACCATGCAGAGCATCTTTGACCAGCAGTACGAGCTGATTTTGAGCGAGACTATTGAGATACGCACCCGGACCGAGACCCGCACCGGCACCGACCCCACCACCGGCGACACCTACACCTATGAGGTGGAGGTGCAGTATGAGTGGCGGATCTTGAACATCACCCTGCTGAATTTCGGGATCGACAGCGTGGCCCGCGGGATGCTGTCGGGGGACGATCTGGACCGCTACGACATTTTGCAGGAGACCCAGGGCAACCGCCCCGAGCTGTTCGGCGGGGTGTCGGTGGGGTATGGTTCGGACGGCTCCGGCGAGGCCGGCATCGACTACGAGGTGCCGGCGGAAGCGTTATCTGACCCGGAGTTTGCCGCCATGCTGGAGGAAGCCGAGAAATACCTCGGCACCCCCTACGTCTGGGGCGGCTCGTCTCCAGAGACAGGTTTTGACTGCTCCGGGTATGTCTGCTGGGTGCTCAATCAGTCCGGCTGGGATGTGGGCCGCACCACAGCCAACGGCCTGTGGCAGCAATCTGCCAAAGTGTCGGAACACGAGGCCAAGCCGGGCGATCTGGTCTTTTTCCAGGGCACCTACGACACCCCCGGCGCGAGCCATGTGGGGCTGTATGTCGGCGACGGTATGATGATTTCCGCTGGAGACCCCATCAAATACTCGAACATCCACTCAAGTTATTGGGACAAACACCTGCTGGGTTTTGGCAGGATTCCCAAGTGAAAGGAAGGTGCACAATGAGCGAAAAACTGGACAAGCTGCGGGCCGACCTGGCACGGGCCAGGGAGCGCCGCATTCAGCTGAACAACCGCATCGAACTGCTGGAACGGCGCATCGCGGAGGCGGAAAAGGTGGAGGTGGCCGAGATGGTGCGGGTGGCAAACCTCACCCCGGAGCAGCTGGCCGCCCTGCTGCAGCAGAACGCCCAAACTACCCCGAACCCCGCCGCGCTGGCGGCCGTCGGGGCCAACATGAACGAGGAGGAACTGCGTGAGAAAATTTCTGAATAAATTGACCTGTGTGGCTTTGTCGCTGACCTTCCTGATGGGCTGCATGGTTACCCCGGCCTTTGCCTACAGTGGCGGGGAAAGCAACGAAAACGCCACATCCTCCATCTTCGACACAGAGGAAGAACCGGTCACTGTGACTGAGCAGGATACCGGCCCTCTGACCCCCGAGGGCAATCTGACGGTGGTGGACGATTACCAAACCACCTTTTCGGATGGGACGGCCCAGCAGTTCATCACCCTGGTGAGCAAATCGGGAGCCTATTTTTACCTCATCATCGACCGGGCCGCTGACGGCGACCAGACGGCCCACTTCCTCAATATGGTGGACGGGGCCGATCTGCTGGCCCTGATGGACGAGGAGGACATCCCCGAACCGGAACCGGAACCGGTTCCCGCCCCGGAACCTGAACCCCTGCCCGAACCGGAACCCGAGGAGGACGACGGCGCGGGCAAATTTGTGCTGGTGCTTCTGGTGCTGGCGGGCATTGCCGGCGGCGGCGCGTACTTCTGGCTGAAAATGCGGGAGAAGCAGCGTGAGGCCGAGGAAAACAAGCCCGACCCGGATGCCGATTACCGGGAGGACGAGGAGGAAATCGTTTTGCCGGAGGAGCCTGACGCAGAGGCCGACGAGGACGCCGAGCGCAAGGCGTATCAGGGCAGCGATGGATATGAGGAGTAAGAGAAGGTGATATGTAAAGAGCAGGGAAGAGCAAGGGGCCCGCCCAGTGAAAAAATAGTTCCATTCTCCCAAAAACATGGTATACTAGAAGTAAGATTTTCAAGAGCGGAAAGGTGGGCGGTTCGGATGGACGACGGAATTCTCCTGTTCCATGGAAGCAAGGAAGAAGTAATCTACCCGGAGATACGGATCACGCGGTATACCAAGGACTTTTCCTGGGGTTTTTACTGTACCAAGAGCTATCAGCAGGCGTACCGCTGGGCGGACCGACGCTCTGCCGACGGCATCGTGAACGTCTATCGCTACCGGGAAAATCCTGCGTTGAAGATTTTGCGCTTCCCGGAAATGTCAGATGAATGGCTGGACTTCATCGCGCAGTGCCGCGCCGGAGGCAGTCACCCCTACGATATTGTAGAGGGGCCAATGGCGGACGATACAATCTGGGATTTTGTCAACGGCTTTATTTCCGGCAAAATTTCCAGAAGCGTCTTTTGGGAATATGCACGCTTCAAACATCCGACCCACCAGATCAGTTTCCACACGGTCAATGCGTTGCGCTGCCTGACCTTTGAAAGGAGTGAGCACATCCATGACGGAAAAACAGAAAGATGATATTTACTATGTTTGCAGCCTGATCGAGTTCATCGCCCGCAAGACCAAAAACCACCGGCAGGATGTGATCCGGCACTTTTCCAAGGCGAACGTTGAACGCCAGCTCCGTCTGGCGGAGGTCAACCACTGCCTTTCTTTTGAACAGGTAGCAGATGAGCTGATTGAAGACTATGGGGTTTCCGATGGGGATTTTGACACAGTGAAGGAATGCCGGTATGATGTGCCTTCCTTCCTTTCCATCGGGATGCTCTACCAGGAACTTGTGCTGTCCACCATGAAAAACGAGGATGCGGCCCAGGGCATCATTGATGTTTTTTCCTCCTTTATTTCGGATGAGATTTCGGACTTTAACTCGAATGTGTACTATACCAACCCCGATTATCTGCGGTGCTCTTATCTTGAGGGAAAGATGCTTGCGTAAGGGGACGATCCGATGGGTTTGATAGCAACAGATGAACTAAATGTGATGCCATCCGATACAGAGAAAAAACCTACTCGCAAAAAGCCACCGCAGCCACAGGTTCCGTATAAAAAGCTGAAACAGACACAAAAAGCCAGAATATCCAGGTGGATGTTTGAGGCGGTCTGCAAATACTACAAAGAACACCAGCAGATGCCCCCGGAAGAATTGCTGGAGTCTATGTGCCGGGAACTTTATCCCAAACTGCATGGCACTGCTCCAAAGGCTTCCTTTGAAGATCTACTGGCGGTGTTTCGGAAAAAGCAGGTTCATTTTGCGGAGAGAATCGAAAAGAACGGCCTGCCGGAGCCTCCCAAGCCCAAAGTAAAAAAGACGGAAGCCGAAAAACTTGCCATAAAGCGTGCAAGGAGGCGGGCAAAGAAGAAAAAGCTGAAAGCGCAGCAAGAGCGCCTGAACGATCTTCCTGATTGGCAAGATGACCGATTCTTCTTTATCGCCGGTTACACTTCTGGCGGCGCTCCTTATGGCGTGACATGGGAAGAAATGGGTCTTAACCCTTGGGAAAAGCTCGAATAATTACTCACAGCTCTGTGCAAAATCACAGGGCTGTTTTTATTTTCAAAGCAGAAAGGAGCCGATACTTTGCATAACCTGATCGTAACCGAGAAACCCTCTGTTGCCCGCACCATCTCGAAGGTCCTGGGTGCCACTGCCCGCCGCGACGGCTATTTGGAAGGCGGCGGCTATCTTATCAGCTGGTGCGTGGGCCATCTGGTGGAGCTGGCCCCGCCCGGGGCGTATGACCCGCGCTTTGAACGCTGGGACCGCGCCGACCTGCCTATTCTGCCTGAAAGGTGGCAGTATCTTGTGAGCAGTTCCACCAAAAAGCAGTTTGACATTTTGTGCAAGCTCATGCACCGGGCAGATGTGGATCGTATCATCTGCGCCACCGACGCCGGGCGGGAGGGCGAGCTGATCTTCCGCCTGGTCTATCACCAGTGTAACTGCCGCAAGCCGGTCTCCCGCCTCTGGATCAGCAGTATGGAGGATGCCGCCATCCGGGCGGGCTTTGCCAATCTCAAGCCCTCAACTGAATACGATTCGCTGTACAAAGCAGCCCTTTGCCGGGAGCGCGCCGACTGGTTGGTCGGCATCAACGCGACCCGGCTTTTTTCATGCCTGCACGGCGTCACCCTCAATGTGGGCCGGGTTATGACGCCCACCCTGGCCATGACAGTGGAGAGGGAAGCGGCTATCGCTGCCTTCCGACCCGAGCCTTTTTACACGGTAATTTTGCAGATGGGGGATTGCATGGCATCCAGTGAACGATTCAAAGAGAAAGCCAAGGCCGAGGAGCTGCTGGCAGAATGTCGGAAAAGCAGCCGGGCCTTTGTGCAAAAGGGCGAGCGCAGAGAGAAATCCGAGCGCCCACCGGCCCTCTACGACCTGACCACGCTCCAGCGGGATGCCAACCGGCTGCTGGGCTATTCGGCCCAGCAGACCCTTGATTACACCCAATCGCTCTATGAGAAAAAGTTCGTCACCTACCCTCGCACCGACAGCCGCTACCTCACCGAGGACATGGCGGCAGGCCTGCCAGGTCTGGTCATGGACACAGCGGTAGTGTTTGGCTTCCGAGGTGCCATTCCGGTCCATGCAAAGCAGGTCAGCAATAACCAAAAGGTCAGCGACCATCACGCCATTCTGCCGACGCAGAGCGTGACTGGGGCTGACCTTTCTTCGTTGCCTGCAGGCGAGGCAAGTATTCTTCGGCTGATCGCCGCCCGGCTGCTGTCCGCTGTGGGCGAGCCGTATCGCTACGCTGAAACCACGGTGCAGATCGAGTGCGCCGGGCAGACCTTCATGGCTAAAGGCAGGACGGTTCTGGATGAGGGCTGGAAAGCTGTGGAGCGGGCCGTTTTTGGCGATACCGCCGAAAAGGTCGAGGAAAATTTGGATGTTCTGACAGAAGCACAGGACAAGAAAACGCTCCCGATTATGGATGCCCAGCTGAAAGAGGGCCGCACCACCCCGCCCAAACACTTCACCGAGGATACCCTGCTGGCCGCCATGGAATCCGCCGGCGCGGACACCATGCCAGAAGAAGCCGAGCGCCGGGGCATCGGGACGCCCGCCACCCGGGCGGCCACCATCGAAAAGCTGGTACAGAAAGGCTTTCTCTCTCGGGAGGGCGGCGGCAAGGCAAAGCACCTTATTCCCTCCGAGAAAGGCCGCACCCTCATCGCCGCGATGCCCGAGCAGCTCAAATCCCCGGCCATGACTGCTGAATGGGAAACGAAACTCACACAAATCGAGAAGGGCCAGTATGCGCCCGAACAGTTTATGGAGGAAATTGAATCTATGATGAAATCTCTCGTCAATCAGTACGCCAACACCCCCAACGCTCCCGCCAAGGCCGCCAGCGGTGCACCGGTGGTGGGCACTTGCCCCCACTGCGGCTCAGAGGTGGCCGAGCGGGAAAAAGGCTGGTTCTGCACGAGCCGCGAGTGCCGCTTTGTCATCTGGAAGGATAACGCCTTCTTTACACGCCTCGGCAAACGCCCTACCCGGCAGGTGGTGGATAAGCTCCTGCGGGACGGTCGTGCCCGCCTCAAGGACTGCAAGAGCCAGCGCACCGGCAAGACCTACAACGCCTCCGTTCTGATGACCACCGAAGCCGACGGCCGGGCCAAGTTCAGCCTGGAATTTGAGAACGGGGGTGCACGATGATGCAGGATGTTCTGGACCGTTTTCTCGCCGCTGAGAGCGATGTATATCTGATTTTGCAGCTCAAAGACGAACAGGAGACGGCAGATGTGCGGTTTGAACCCTTTGCCCGTCTGGAGCAGATGGACAAGCTCCCCAACCCCGCCCATTACGAAGTGGTCTACTTCGCCAATACCCCGGCGTACTTTTACGGCATGAGCAACGCGGAGGCGCTGGAGGAGCTGTACCTTACGTTCAATTTGAGGCGTCCGTCGGATTTCAAGGGACACAGCCTTTCGGTCAGCGATGTGGTCGTGCTGAACCGCGAAGGCCAGGCCGGAGCGTTCTATGTGGACCGGATCGGTTTCAAGGAGCTGCCGGGCTTTTTGGAGCAGATGAAAGAGGCGGCCCGGCCCCAAAAGTCGGTGGCCGCACAAATAAAGCAGGCCAAAGAGGCCGCACCCAAGGCCAAAACCAAGAAGCATAAAGAGAGGGACGTACGATGAAAAACTTCACCTATGAGGAAATCAACCTGATGGCCCTTTACAATACCGGCAATCGGGAGCGGCTGATCGAAGTGCTGACCGAGATGCGCAGCTATCTCACCTGGTCGGAGGCAGAGCTGCGGGACCTGACCGACAGCACCCTGGACAAGCTGGCCGACATGACCGATGCCGAGTTTGACGCGCTGGAACTGTATCCGGATTTTATCTGAGAGGGAGAATCTATGGCAGACGAAAAAGACAACAAATGGCAGTGCTATATCATCCCCGACCTGGCCACCTGGACCGGTGCGGCAGGAAGCAAGCCCTACACACCCATTGAGTTTTACGACAGCTACGAACAGGCTGCAGCCCGCTTCCAGGAGCTGCGTTCGGAACCCTACAACAGCGAAGAACTGCCGGGTGCCCGGCTGACCTTTGGGGTCCAGCGGGAGGACCCGCCCAGCGCCGCCGACCTGCTCCATGTCCGGCAGGACCAAAACTACCTGGTGGACGATTATACCCGGATGGCGTCCCTCAACCAAAGCCCCGAGGTCATGGACATCCTGCGGCAGATGCGGAAAGACCTGGGCTTTGACCGGGTCCGCGCCTATGAACCGGGCGCGATGGAGCCGAAGGATGTGACTTTCAGCCGTTGGAAACATCCCCTCAAGCCGATGCTGAGAAAATCGGTGTTAAAAGAGCTGAAAGAAACGCGGCCCAAAGAGGCTACGGCCAAACCACCCCGCAAGCCCAAAGAAAGGGGCCGGGAGTAACGAAGGGAGGCAAAATGTCTCAAAAAACACTCTACTATGCGCAACTCGCCGAGGACACCGCCCGCCGCCTGACAGGAAACTGGGAACGATGGGCGGGTTTTCTGTCTACCGCTGCGCGGCTTTATAAATACCCCTACCCCGACCAGCTCATGATCTACGCTCAGCGCCCCAATGCCACCGCCTGTGCGTCTTACGATGTTTGGAACGACCGCATGAACCGCTATGTCCGGCGCGGCTCCAAGGGCATCGCCCTGCTGGACGATGCGGGCGACCGGCTGCGCCTGCGGTATGTGTTCGACCTGGCCGACACCGGAACCCGGCAAAACTCCCGCGACCCCTGGCTGTGGACGTTGGAGGACCGGCACATGATTCCGGTGGCGGCTATGCTGGAGCGCCGCTACGGCACTGCTGCGGCAGACCTGCCCCAGCAGTTGGCAGATGCAGCGGGACAGTTGGCAGACGCCTACTGGGCCGGCCACGAGCAGGAGATCGGCGGCATCCTTGCAAATTCCCTGCTGGAGGAGTACGATGAACTCAACAGAGGGCTTGCCTTAAAGCGGGCCGTCACCACCAGCACCACCTTTGCCCTCCTGTCCCGGTGCGGGTACGCCCCTGAAAACCACTTTGGTCACGAGGAATTTAGCAACATTTATGAGTTCAATACGCCGGCCACCGTGGCTGCCCTGGGCACAGCCGTCAGCGAGAGCAGCCGCGAGGTGCTGCTGCAGATCGCGGCAGTGGTCAGGCAAGTGGAACGCGACATCGCAGAAGAAAGGAGACTTTGGGATGAGCAGCACAGCATTGCAGTACACGCAGAACGGGGACTATCTGATCCCGAACATCGAGCTGAATCAGCCGCAGACACCTCTGGGCAAGTACGGCAGGATGCGGAAAACCTATCTGAAGGAGAACCGGCCCATCCTTTACAACCACCTGCTGTTGAGCGGGAAGCTGTACCCGCACCTGGTGGAGATCGACCGGACAGCGAAGGACCGCTTGGACCGGCAGATGGAGGAGCTGCTGAAACAGAACCCGGCCCCGGACAAAGCGGCGCAGCAGATGGCCTGGGTGCAGCACATGAACGCTCTGAAAATGCAGGCCGAGGAAGCAATCCTGAACGAGCTGATTTACAGCTGAGTTTCTTCGCCACCGAGGCGGAGCAAATCGCGCAGATTGACCAGCGAGCGGAGACCGAACAAGTCTCCGCTTTTTCTTTTTCCGAGGCGGATTGGCGGGCGGCCCTGGCATCCGGCAGCGGGTTTGAATATGGCAAAGAGCGCATTGCGGCCTACTACGCTGAAAATCACACGCAGAAAGAACACATTGAATTCCTGAAACAGGAATACGGCACCGGGGGCCGCAGCTGGACGTTTCAGGACGGCAGCAACGGCTTTTTGGACTACGATGCCAGGGGCGTCAAGCTGCGTTCCTATCCCAACGGACAGGAGCAAC
>ERZ1090868.1887-NODE-1889-length-10716-cov-6.011256_pt1 | contig 10716 bp, 10 predicted proteins | sample MGYA00478475_ERZ1090868 | MGnify/ENA primary metagenome ERZ1090868 (study PRJEB33644, sample SAMEA5815747) | chicken gut metagenome | biome: Chicken; feature: Gastrointestinal Tract; material: Caecum | place: Ireland | collected 2019-01-01 | study: A study of...
TATAAGAGACAGTTACTAGGACTGGGGGCTGGTCATTGACCCGAGACAGCAGAATATAAAAATTAGTCAGAAGAAAATGTCTGACGAAGAGAGGGGGAGCTTATGGTGCAGAAAAACACAGATAAAACGGAAAAAACAGATATAATAGAAGATTACTATGAAAACTGCAAAAAAGCTGCTTCTTGTGCATTGGGAATAGCCAGCGTAAGCGTCATCGCAGGTCTGGAGGCGGTCATAGTATTAACAGTTATTTCCTTTTCTGGAGATGTATCCCCTCTGCAGATATGCCTGTTTATTTTTCTGGCTCTGATCTTGCTCTGCATTGCAGGAACCGCTCTCTTCCTATATGTTTCCTACATGAAAAAGCAAAAAGAATATGTGGAATATATGAAAGAAAAGCAGGCATTTTCTTTCTGTGAAAAGATCGTGGGAGAAATGGAGAAAAGTGAAGACAGAGATCAGATGCGTACATATATTATCAAGGCAAGGATGAGTCGTTTCAGATAGCAGGAAACTATAGAGATAAAGTGTTATGGGAAGAGGATTGAGATGAGCGGGCATACGGATAAAAAGCGCAGCAAGTTAAAAGCCACTGTTGCGATCATTGTTATATTTGCAGTGGCGGCAGCGGTGATCTTTCTGATTAGTGAAGAGCAGTTTGATGAGATAAGCACAGTTTATGATGATCAGAGAAGCACTTTATGGCCGCTGCTTATTACACTGATCGCTACAATGCTGGGCAGTCTGATCACATCATATGTTTTTTTGAAGGAAGCGCTGGACAGAACATCGGATGAGAAGACATATTACAGCGTGGTGATTCGCGAATACCGGGAGAAGACAATGAGAAGCCTCTGGCTCTATATGCTTACTTCTCTCGCATTGATGGGAATTGTGATCTGTCTTTACAGCATGTTCTATTTTATGCATATCCGCTCAAGAGACGAGGTGCGTATCATTCTTATTCTATCATATGGAGTGTGTATGATCGGCTCTGCCTGGTTTTTGAATAAGTGTATTGATATAGACAGAGGACTCCATAAGACGGCAGATAAACTTCTCAAAATACAGATTGCAGAAGCGAGGGAATTGCTTGACACATTAAAACAGAAACGTGACCAGATGCTCTGGGAGAGTTCCGTCAATGAAAGTTTTAACGAACTGATCGACCAGATAACGAGCGGGGCTGAAAGCACGGAAGCATGGCTTCAGATAGAGGATGAGACAGAAAAAAGCAGAATCAATAAAAAGAAATTCATTAACAGATTTTCGGAATGGGAAAAAATCCTGTTTTGTCTTGCAGAGAACGGAGAGGGATTTTTGCATAGGCAGTCCCTGGCTGAAAGAGTGAGGTTTGCGGTAGAGCATGGAGAGACTGTATATGGGGATACTGATGTGGAACAAAATGATGCCAGAGCCCATACCTGGGGAAAGAATTTTCCATATGAGAAAGTTTTCGGAATAAAGCAGGCACTCAAAATAGATGGGGCAGGATTCTGTGATGCGTATTACCTTCTGTCGGAAATACGGAATCTGCTTCAGGTACAGATGGAAACGGCTCCCAAAAAAGAAACAGAGCCGCTGAAAGAAAATGAGATCGGAACACTTTTTTTGTTTTTCCTGATGCAGCTTTCCCTCTATATTTTTTGTATGCTCCCAAAGCTGGAAGTCTTTTTCCCGTCAGGAAAATTCAGTTTTATTGACTTTTACGGGATCCGTTTTGAGACGTCGTCTTTTCGGACCTCTTTATTCGACTACTGTCTTTTTGTGAGAAACCGGATAAAAGACTGCAATTTCGGTATGGCTTCTTTCGATAACTGTGAGTTTTATTATACCAGCAGTGAGGACTGCTCGTTTACGAATACGCTTTTTGAGGCCTGCTTTTTTCAGAATGCGACATTTGAAAATGTTGATTTTACAGGTGCGGAGATGAAGAACTGTGATCTTAAGCGGGCTCAGTTTGAGGGCATTATCCTGGCAAATGTCACTCTTACAGAAGCAGTGCTCGGGAAGAATAATTTTTCTTCTTCACGTCTGACAGATATTATGATTACTCTGGCACAAGACGAAGACGGAAACAGAGACATGAAGGAATGCGGATTTGTATCATCTGTTCTGGAGCGGGTGAAGCTGGATCTTTTTCCTGAAAAGGATTACCGGCAAGTATTCCCCCGAATCTGGGCGGAAGCCGAAAAGGAAAAAGCAGATATTCTGGAAGAGCGGAAATGCCGCTACGGGCAGAATGGGCTTATGATGCAGAAGACCTGGGGGAAAGTTGCGGAAGAGGCCGTCTTTAAGATGGATCAAAGTGATTTTACAAGTGCTGAGCTGACGGACATCGTATTTTACAGGGCATGCATGGAACAGAGTGTATTTGTAAAAACACAGATGGATTCCATTAAAATATATGCATGTGACATGCACGGCTGTATCATGGAACAGGCGAATCTGCGGCAGGGAAGAATCTGCGCGTCAGATTTCCGAAGTGCGGTCCTGGCAGATACGATTTTTTATAAGAGCAGATGCCGCTTAGTCAATTTTGAGGATTCAGATATGAATAGGCTCCATGCATCTGCGGCAAAATTTACCCTTTGTTCCTTTGAACGGAGTGACTGCAGCCGGATCGATCTGACGATGGCACGGGTGACGGAAAGTTCATTTCAGGATGTTATACTGAAAGAAGCTGAGTTGACAAGAGCATTTTTCACCAGAGTTTCTTTTGTGAACTGTATCGCAGACGGGATGCTGTCATCTTATTCAACTTTTAAGGACTGTATATTTAAGAACGCCTTTCTTGGACAGTCCAGTTTTAATTATTCTGAATTTTTTAACTGCAGCTTTGCTTTTGCCAGTTTTGCGGACAGTACAGTGTCTGGCGCCAGGTTTGAGGGCTGCGATTTTACAGAGACGAATTTTAATAACACGTGTTTTATCGGGGTGACATTCAAGGACAATAAGAACCTGAATGTGGATTCGTTTAAAGAAGCCAGATTTATTAATCCTGTATTCGAAGGAACGGATGAATCTTTTGAAAGGACTCTGACAGAGAGTGGAATTGAAGTCAGGAGAACGGATGGATTGGATGCAGGGGAACCATAAAGAAAGAGAGAAAGAGAATTGTTTTACATCGGAAAGACGCTAGATACTTTTTGCGCGGCTTTAGATCAGCTGATGGAATACGAGAAGCTGCCAAAGATAAGCAGTGTGGACTGTGTCAGTCTGCGGGCGTTCGGATTCTGCGCAGACGGCGGTGCGGAAGAATGGTTCCGGCCTTTGATCGATACGGAAAGCGCGCTCAGGAAGCTTGGAGAAGCGGCAGAGGTTCCTTTTTTGGCAGTCCGACTGGGAAAGGAATTCGACAGGATGGAGCTGCCGGAAACTTTCGTCTTTGGACCGGTGAAATACGGGATCGCAGCGCCGGCGGTAAGCGACCGCTATTACAGAGGCGGCGGAAGGTATTTGTTTGTGCGGCGGTGGGAAAAGGAATATGAAGTATATGACCCGTGGGGATTTCCGGGTCTTTGGATGACGCAGGAAGAGCTTCTGTCTCTGGCTGATCATCAGCCGGACTGCTGTATTATCTGTCTTCGTGAAGAAGGATGCCATGGAAGCCGTATATCCCGGGAATTTTCCTGTGAAACGGTATTAAGGCGGGGCGTCGAGTATCATAAGGAAATATGTGATCTTGAGGCGCAGAGCATAGCGGGGGCTGTAAGACGTTACGCGGGCGCGCAGAGTGAAAGGATTGCGCTCCGGTACGGAATCCTGAATATGATCCAGATGCTGGATAAGGTGTTCCTGCTTGCCGCAAAATGCGGGCGTCAGGACATAAAGACGGAGTATGATGAAAGGAAGCAGCGGCTGTTCCGCATGGCGGAATCAGGAAACATTGGGGAGCTTCCCGGTATATTGACCTGTATATGGAGGAGTCTGGAGAACGATGGAAGATAAATACGCTTTTTTGGATCCGATGGATAAAGAGTGGAAAGATGTTATGGACGGGATGAGAAAAACGGAACAGGAATGGGGCGCGCCGTTCTATATTTTCCATGAAAATCTGTTTGGCCGTAATCTGAATCTTCTGCGGAAATGTCTTGGCGGTGATGTCGGTATCGCCTACGCCATGAAAGCGAATCCCTGGCTGGCGCCGGCAGCAGCTGAGACAGCAGATTATATCGAGGTGAGTACAGGCGGAGAACTCCGGATGTGCCGGGCGTATGGAATACCGGGCGGCAGGATCATCCTGGATGGTGTGCTCAGGACAGAGGATATGCTCCGGGACGCCCTTGATATGGGAGTGAGGAGATTCGGCATCGATTCTGCGGAACAGGCGGGGCAGATCGCAGAAGTATGCGATGAACTATGCGGCGCCGGGAGATTGGGAGCGGATTCAGTGAAGTTGCTCCTGAGGCTTGGCAGCGGCGGCAGGTTTGGTATGGACAGGGAGGAAGCGGCGCAGTGCATTCATATCTGTGATAAAAGCAAGGCGACCAAGATTGTCGGGCTTCACTATTATCCGGGGACGCAGCGGAGCGAAGCCGGGAAGCTGAAGAGAGAACTGGAATATTTCCGGCAGTCCCTGAACGGCCTGTGTGAACTGCCGGGAGCTGAGATATCTGAAATACAGTTCGGATGCGGCGTCGGATTCCCGTATTTTACCGGAGAAAAGAGAGAGGGATATGCGGCTGCCGTGGATGAAGCTGCAAGGTTTGCACATGAGCTTCAGAAAAAGTTTAAAGTGATCTATGAAGCCGGCAGGTGTGCCGCGGCTTCGGCAGGAGTCTATGTGACGAAGGTGTTTCAGATAAAAGAGCGGGAGGGTAAGAAGATCCTGTTCTGCCTCGGCGGGACAAATCATCTCCGGTATCCGGGAGGAGCGCTCGGCATACGGACTCCGCATATAGAGAATCTCTGCGTGGCGCCTGCGGGAAGAACGTCAGGCTGCATGATCTGCGGCGCGCTGTGTAATGAAGCGGATGTGCTCGCGCGCAGCGCGGCGGTGGATGAGGGAGTGCAGAGAGGCGATTTGCTGATCTTCTGCGGCGCCGGAGCCTACAGCGCGACAGAGGCTCCGAATTTGTTTTTATCTATGGAAATGCCGTCGGTATTAGTGTATAATAGAATGGATAATGTGTATTATCCACAAGATATGCGATGCTTGCGTGGGCATGCATCAACATATAGACTTCTTGACGATAGGATGTGAAGTGAAAATGAACAGACCTGGCAGAGAAGAGACAGAGAACAGGATCATAGAGATAGTGACTGAGATGTTCCGTAATTCTGCCGGATATAATAAGGACGTAACAGTGAGCGCAGAGACACAGATCCAGGAGGAATTAGGATTTGATTCGATCATGCTCATTGTGCTCCAGATTGACATAGAGGATACGTTTCATATCAGGTTTGATCCTGTAGAAGAAGATCTTCAGCAGGTTTTTCTGTCGGTACGGACATTAACGGACTCTGTACAGAGTCATATGGGAGTGTGATATATGAATACAAATAACGTATTAAGGCAGATTACATATGAGATATATAAACAGCGGCCGGTCATGCCGGAAAAGATGCGCACGAACTACAGAATCGAAAGAGCCAACGGGGGACTGCTGTGTGATCTGTGGTTCCTGACGGTCGGCTGTATCCATGACGCTCAGGGTGGCTGCGTGATGTGCAATTATGGAAAAGGAAGCGGAGCCGTACACTGGGATAAGATCCTCGGCGAGCTGAAGCGGATCATGGAGCGCCTGACGTTGGAATTTGAAGATTTCCTGCTGACGCCGAGCGGAAGTATGCTCGACGAGAGAGAAGTATCAAGATCCATGCGGGAGGATCTGTGCGGGATCTTAAAAGGGGTAAAGACAAAACGTTTTATCATAGAATCAAGAGCAGATACGATATCAGCGGAAGGACTCGAATTTGTAAAGAAGGCGGTCCCGGACGCCGAAAAATATATTGAGATCGGCGTAGAGAGCAGTGATAACTGGATACTGAAGCACTGCATCAATAAGAATACAACTTATGAAATGTTTCAGGATGCAGTCCGTAAAATACATGATGCCGGCATGCATGTGACGGCGAACATCGGACTGGGCTATCCGTTCATGAGCGAGAAGGCGGCGGTCATCAATACAGTCCGCTCGATCAGGGATGTGCTGAACGACGGGGCGGACAGTGTTGTCCTGTTCCCGTATCATATAAAAAAGGGCACGCTCCTTCACGTACTTTCCGAGAACGGGATGTACAGCTGTGTGTCGTTCTGGTCTTTAGCAGAAGTGCTGGGGCATTTTTCGGAAAAAGAATTGAGCAAGATACAGATCTCCTGGTATAAGGACTATTTCGGCGAAGAAAAGTCATATATCTGCAGTTCTCCGGGCACCTGCCCGAACTGTGAGAGAGAAGTGCTGAAAGCGCTGGATGAATACCGGGAGACTCAGAACCCGGAGATCATCAGGAGACTGAGAGAATATCCGTGTTCCTGCCATGCGGAGTGGAAGAGGCAGATGGACAGGGAAAACGGTCAGATCGACATAGAAAGGACGGAGAAAGAATATCGGAAGCTGGCGGAGATCTATCAAACAGACCGGCAGCTGCTGGAACAGGAGATCGGTATTATGAAGGATGAATTTATGAGGAGATATGAAAATGAAGAATTGGCTGGAAAATGATATAAACAAGGAGATTGAGAGAATCCAGGCTTTCATCTGTAATTTTGTCCTTGATGGGGAGACGGTCGTCGTACCTGTTTCAGGAGGGCTTGATTCAGACGTCGTTGCCCGTCTCTGCTGCAGGAGCCTTGGCAGCAGCAGGGTAAAGGCTTTTATCGTCATTCAGAGCGATATGGAGCCGAAGTTCCTGAAAAATGCGAAAAATCTGTGCGGAGAGCTGGGAATCCCGCTGGCGGAGATCCATCTTGAGAATATGAACCAGGATCTGATGAAAGCGCTGGAAGAATCTGAATCTAAGACAATATTCAATACAGATATGATGCTGGATCCGGCAAAAGCGAAGTGTTCTGTCAGGTCTGCTGTGATTTCCTGCTATCAGGACAAAGGATTCCTGATAGCTGGTACGACGAACCGAACAGAAAAAGAGCTTGGTTTTTTCCTCACCTTTGGAGATAATCTGGCACATTTTAAGCCGGTCGCGCATCTTTACAAATCGGAGCTGGAAGAGCTGGCGGCTGCTCTGGGGACTGAAAAAGAGGTTATTGAACAGGAACCGTCCGCAGGTTTCTGGTCCGGACAGACAGATTTGGAAGATATTGCATACTGGATTGTGAACGATGGGCCGATTGTCATTCCCAGAGTGTTTTCCGAACAGGAGATTATAAAAGCAGAGAACATCAGGAATGCGCTGGATTACAAAAAGATCGACGGTATTCTTGAACTGATTTCTTCCGGGGAATCCATCGAAGGAATACAGAAGAAAACTGATGTTTCAGCGGAGATCATATCAGGTCTGTATCATATTGTTGAGAAGGCAAAGCAGCTGAAGACCAGAGAGATCATGGCTGAGCTGCCCGTGCATGCTGTCGGAGGAATGTAATGCTTTATTGGAGATTGATCGAGTCACACCTGGCGGATCCTCGTATTGTTATTTCGAATGGAAGCCGGGAATATACTTTCCGGCAGCTTCACGCAAGAGTCAGGTCATACGGCGCATTTTTCCGCAGCAGAGGACTGAAAGCCGGAGACCGTGTGCTCATAACAGATCGCGAACCACTGGAAACAGTGGTTCTTCTTCTTGCCTGTATTTCGGAGGGGCTGGTGTTTGTCCCTGTAAACAGGCATATGACAACGGACGAACGGGAGGCAGTCGTAAAAAGCTGTTCCCCCGCCCTTATCCTTGACGGTACGGCAGATCCGGAGACAGAGACGGCGTGGGATAAAGACGCCTGTATTGAAGACAGAAAACAGTACCCGGAGGACACGCTCGTGTATATCATATATACATCGGGGACCGAGGGGACGCCGAAAGGAGTCTGCGGCAGCCAGAAGCAGATCCTGTTCTGCAGCGACGCGATAAACAGAAGGCTTGGAAATAACCCGGAAGACAGGATACTTTGCAGCCTTCCGCTGACGTTTGATTATGGTCTCTACCAGGTATTTCTGTCATTCTTGAGCGGAGCGCGGCTGTATCTGAGTTCAGGCGAAGTCCTCCAGCGGATTCCTTATCTCCTTAAAAAATGGAAGATAACCGCGTTCCCTGCCCTGCCTACGATGGCGGCGCTGCTGGTGAGAACAGGTTTTCTGAATCATGCAGATGATTTTAGTCTGCGGTATATTTCCTTTACAGGCGAAGTGTTGCCCCTTTCCCTGATACAGACTCTGAGAGAAGCGCTGCCCCGGACAGCTGTCATACCTATGTATGGGATGACAGAGTGCAAGCGCGTGGCAGTCATGCCGGCGGATAGAACAGACAAGGTGATGGCGGGGTCGTGCGGTCTCCCGTTAGATGGTGTCAAAGTTTGGCTTGTCAACAAAGAAGAAGAGACCGGCATCGGAGAACTGGCAGTCGAAGGACCTAACGTGATGGAGGGGTATTGGGGAATCCGGGATGAGGATTCCGGTGTTTTTGAGTCAGACCGGGAGACTGGCAGGCGAAGAGTATACACTGGAGATCTTTTCCGCATTGACAGCGAAGGGTTCCTTTACTTCTGCGGACGAAGAAACGGAATTATCAAAATCCGCGGGTATAGAGTGAATGGCTTTCGGATCGAGGAAGTGATACGGAAGGTGGCGGGGGTGAAGGAAGCGGCGGTGACCGGACTGCCTGATCCGGTTACCGGAGAGCACGCCACAGTCTTCATCTATGCAGACGATGCCTCAGTCGGGCGCACAGTGGAAGAGACGATACGTCGGATGCCCTTTTATCTTCAGAATACAGAAGTTTTCATACTTCATACACCATTTCCGAGAAACCGGAACGGAAAAACAGATTTAAAGAAATTGTGTGTGATGGCAAGGGAGGGGCTGATTTGAGATTTTACGGAAATGAGATCTGCTGCGGGAGTTATGCATGCCTGAACGCGATGCAGGATCCCTCCATCGATCTGCAGCTGTTTGAGATCTCTACATCGACGCCTTTTGGAATCCGGCATTTTGAAAATGAGCATTTCGACAGACTGCTTACGACATACTGCGATCCGAACCAGGGGATGGACCGCGCGCTCCGCTTATGGGGATATGATGTAGAAACTGTCAGCACAGTCACTGCCGAAGAGGCGGTGCGGGAGATTCGACGTCGGATCCGCCCGGCTATTCCCGTTATTGTCGGTCCGATCGATATGGGAAAACTTGGATATCAGATTATGCCGACTCTGCTGAAAAGAATGGATCATTATATCCTGCTGGAATACTGCTCAGATACTGAGGCATACTGTACGGATTCAGAAGGCTTCTATCAGTACCGCCTTACATATGAAGAGCTCGGCGCCTATCTGTCTGCCGACGCCGTGCCGGAGGCGGACGGCTGCATAACAGCCCGGCAGATAAGGAAAAAGTGTGAATACAGGACGGAAGAAGTGCTGAAGCAATCGTTCCGATGCGCGGCGGATAATCTCCGCGCTGCAGAAGAAGCTGGAGAGGGCTCTCGGGCAGTCAAGAACTGCTGCAGATATCTGGAGCAGTATAAGGAATATAAATGGCGGCTTCCGCTCATGTACGATATCCAGTATCTGAAGCAGAGGAAACTGCTGATGCTGTTTTTCACAGATTTGTTGGAAGAAAACAGGATATGTCACCGCAATCAGGCAGGAGAGATTAGACGGATTGTAAATGTACAGAATGATCTGCTGGGAGAAATATATGGCAGGCTGCGGAATGGGCTGGGGATTGAGAGAGTGAGCTTTGACGAGATGTCGCAGTTGGAGAGTACACTGGCAGAAATATTGCGTATAAGATAGTGCCTGTATTAGTTTTAGTAAATTGGTTAAAAAGATTTGTGCATCTAAATATTAAGGGTGGTAACAATCTTTTGTTATCGCTTATATGAAAAAGGAGTACATCTCAACAGAAAAGCTAGAAAACAGCTAAAAACAGAGCGGGATTGACGTTGGATTTAATATACATAGGAGGATTAAATGGACAATTCACCAAAGACAGAAAAGTACCCGGATATTGAGTATGTTTTACACATTTATGATACCATATGGGACTATTATAAAAAGACCCTGGATGAAAGGACTCAACTCCTTAATAACTACATAGTATTTGTCGGCATCCCTATTTCTGCGGTTGGTATTATTGCAGAGCGGTTGGGAGAAAATATCGTCAATTCCCTTCAGGAAATTATCGGGATTCTGATTCTGATCCTGCTGATAGGGATTGTAATTTTTCTTATGTATATCAAAGAGAGTGCGGTTTCAAGAAAATATCTTACCCGGATCGAAGTTATTACAGATTTCCTGATCGAGAAATATGACAGTGATTCCCATGGACTATTCAGCAGCCTATATGGACTGGATAGTCTTTATTGAAGGAAGAAGATTTAGTGGAAAAACCTCTTTGTTATGTACATTATGCGAGAAAGAAAAGCGCCGGACGGTCTTCTTTTTCCCATCAACAACACAGGAGAATGTTGATGTGATTTTCGATATCATAAGAAATCGAAAATATAGTTTGTTGATATTTGATAGTAACTCTTTATCTACAGAATGCTATTATATGTCTGTCTCTTATACACATCTGACGCTGCCGACGATCGCATAAGTGT
>ERZ1090868.1888-NODE-1890-length-10711-cov-8.538570_pt1 | contig 10711 bp, 6 predicted proteins | sample MGYA00478475_ERZ1090868 | MGnify/ENA primary metagenome ERZ1090868 (study PRJEB33644, sample SAMEA5815747) | chicken gut metagenome | biome: Chicken; feature: Gastrointestinal Tract; material: Caecum | place: Ireland | collected 2019-01-01 | study: A study of the...
CATTTCGTTCAGCGCAGAATTGAAATCATATCGAAATCGATTCTGTTTGTCAAGGGCAATTTCGAAGAATTTTTAAAACCCGTCGTTTTGCACTTGGTCTCGGCCGCTCCAGCGAGCGGCGAGGTGGCGTATTCTGCCTACCCGTTCGAAATTTGTCAAGGATAGCCCCTTAAAATACGCAGAAACCGCAGATTCCGTTCGAATCTGCGGTTTCCACTTTCTTAGTGGCTCTCGTCAGATACTCTGCGCGAGCCGAAGCGAATCGATCGTCGATCAGCCGCGCGCAATGACGCCTTCGTCTTCAAGTTCACGGCGGCGCGACTCCTTGAGCACGTTCGCATACGCGCGATACACGCCGTCCTGACCGCGCTCGACGTAGACGCCCTGAAGTTCCGGCGCAAAACCGGGGAAACGGTTGATGCTCTCGGCAAGCACTTCAAAGTACTTGCGGACTGGTGCGTTCCACTCTTCACCAGGCACGCAGCAGATGATCCCGGGCGGATACGGGAGCGCCCCTTCGAGCGCGATGCGGCCTTCCGTTTCCGAGAGCGGCACGAGTTCGGCGTTGCCGCGCATGAGTTCGAACTGCGCGCGCTGCGCATCCATACGGGGCTTGGGCATCGTCGCTTCGCGAAAGAGCGCCTTCTGCAGTTCGTTGACACGATTTTGTCGAGTGAAATCGTGCATTTCCTGGCACAGACGCTGAATCGTGTAGTCGGCGTAGCGATACGGATGCTGCTGCGTGATCTGCGGAATCATCGTCTTCATGAGCGCGTTCGACTCAAGGAGTCGTTCGAAGCGAGCGATCTGCGTCGTGAGCGAAGTAATCTTCGCGCTCGAGAGCGACGGCGTGAGCAGGAAAAGAATCGAATTCAAGTCGCACTTCTCCGGCACCACGCCCCACCAGCGCAGGTAGTTCGCGAGCACGGTCGCCGGCACACCGAAGTCCTCGTATTCGCCCGTTTCGGTATTGATCCCGGGCGTCGTCAGCAGGAACTTGCAGGGGTCAACGAAATACTGGTTCTCGGCGTAGCCCTCGAAGGCGTGCCACTTCTCGCCCGGCACGAATCGGAAGAACGCGAGGTCGTTCATGATCTCTTCGGTCGCGTAGCTCTCCCAGGGGCGACCGTACACTTCGGTCGGAATGAAGGGACGGATGTAGCGGCAGGTGCGAAGAATCTGCTTGCGCGCTTCAATGCTGATGCGCAGACAGTCGGCCCAAATATGCAGCCCCGAAACGCCTTCGTGCATCTTCGCATTGATGTCAAGCGCAGCGAAGATCGGATAGAAGGGACTCGTCGACGCATGCATCATGTAGGCGTTGTTGACGAGCTTGTGCGAAACGTAGCGAGCCTGACCGCGAATGTGACCGTCCTTCTTGTGGATCTGCGAGCTCTGCGAGAAGCCCGCCTGCTGCTTGTGCACTGACTGCGTAACGAAAATGCCGGGGTCTTCAGGCCCGAGCTCGAGAAGCAGCGGCGAGCAGTCCTTCATGATCGGAATGAACTGCTCGTAGCCGACCCAGGCCGAGTCAAAGAGGATGTAGTCGCAAAGGTGGCCGATGAGGTCCACCACCTGACGGGCGTTGTAGATCGTGCCGTCGTAGGTGCCGAGCTGGATCACGGCGCAGCGGAAGGGGCGCTTCTGGTCGGCTTTTTCGGGCGCGATCTTGCGCACGCGTTCGCGCAGCTCCTTCTCATCGAAGCAGTGCGCATCAATGCCGCCAATAAAGCCGTAGGGATTGCGCGCCGTTTCAAGGTAGACGGGTTTGGCGCCCGCCAGAATGAGTGCGCCCTGGTGGCAGGACTTGTGGTTGTTGCGGTCAAAAAGCACCAGGTCGCCCGGCGTCAGGAGCGACGTGAGCACGACCTTGTTCGAAGATGAGGTGCCGTTGAGAACAAAGTACGTCTTGTCGGCATTGAAGACCTTGGCCGCATGCTTTTCGGCTTCGCCGGCCGCACCTTCATGAATGAGAAGATCGCCCATCGCAACGTCGGCGTTGCAGAGGTCGGCGCGGAAAATCGTTTCGCCGAAGAAATTCACGAATTCGCGACCCGCCGGGTGACGACGGAAAAAGGCGCCGCCCTGGTGGCCCGGGCAGTCGAACTGCTCCATGCCGGATTCCACATAAGCGCGCAGGCTGCGGAAAAAGGGCGGCAGGATCTTTACTTCGTAGCCGCTCGCAGCATCAAGAAGCTGGCGAATGAAAAAATCTTCGTCGGCCGGGTCGTCATTGACAACTCCCATCACGCGGCCGATCAGTTCGTCGGGAATATAGCGGCCGCGCTCGACCCAAATGAAAACCGGAATGCCGAACCCGTTGGCGGCAACGCGGTCAAGTTCGCCGTTTTGGGCATCCTCAACCGTCATGAGAACAACGCCCGTTTCGGTCATCTCCGCGTCGCGCAGACGCACAACGGCGCGGTCCTTGGGGAAATTTCTGAAAGAAACGCCGTCGCTCACGGCAATAGCAAGCTTCTGCATAGATGGTGCTTCCGTCTGAATGCGTCCCACGCCGGACGCTCTGCGAACCTGCCTGAAAAAACAGGTCCCTTTTTGAAAAAAGAGGCGCCTTTCCGCTTTATGGAAAGACGCCTTCCCGTTTGCTGAGCGCAGTATAAAAAAATGAGGGCGGCTAGGTCGCCCGAGAGGCGGCACGAATGTTACGAATTTCGCCGCCTCCGCTCATTTTTCTCAGCCGACCCAGCGACGAGCGTTGCGGAACATGCGCATCCAGCCCGAGAACTCCTGCCACTCGACAGGATGCCAGGAGAGCTGCACGGCACGGTGGCTGCGCTCCGGATGCGGCATCATGATCGTGAAGCGCCCGTCATCGGTCGTGAAGCTCGTGAGACCGCCCGCGGAACCGTTCGGGTTGAGCGGATAGACCTCGGTGGGCTTGCCCTGCGAATCGACGTAGCGCGCCGCCGCCTTCGCAAGCGCTGCGTCTTCGGGGCGCAGGAATTCGACGCGACCTTCGCCGTGCGAATTGACGATCGGGAGCACCGCGCCCGCCATCCCTTCGAAGAGGATCGAGGGGCTTTCGAGCACTTCCACGTTCACAAGACGCGCTTCGAACTGTTCGGAGCGGTTGCGCAGGAACTGCGGCCAGTGCTTGGCGCCCGGGATCAGGTCGCGCAGATGGCTCATCATCTGGCAGCCGTTGCAAACGCCGAGCCCGAATGTGTCACCGCGCTCGAAGAATGTGCGGAACATGTCGACGAGGCGATCGTTGTTGAGAATCGTCTTGGCCCAACCGCCGCCCGCACCGAGCACGTCGCCGTAAGAGAAGCCGCCCGCTGCGGCAAGCCCCTTGAATTCGGCGAGATCGGCACGACCTTCGAGAAGGTCGGTCATGTGCACGTCGTAGACGTCAAAGCCAGCGCGCGTAAAGGCAGCGGCCATTTCCGTCTGCGAATTGACGCCTTCCTCGCGAAGCACGCACATCTTCGGGCGCACGCCCGTCGCAATGAAGGGCGCGGCCGGATCGGCTTCAACGTCGTAAGGCGTCTTCGCGAAGAGCCCCGTATCGGCCGCATCGGCAATGCGCGCAAATTCCTGATCGGCGCAAGCCGGATTGTCGCGGCCGCGCGCGATGACATGCGAGACTTCGCTCCAAGCCGACTGCAGCGCCGCACGCTCGAAGACGGCGATCGTCTTGCCGTCGTGCTCGAAACGCAGTTCGTCGGCGTCGATCGTTTCACCGATAAAGTGCGTGCAGTGCGCAAGGCCTTCGGCGCGCATCTGCGCGACGACCTCTTCTACGCGATCGGCGCGAACCTGCAGCACGGCACCGAGCTCTTCGTTAAAGAGCGCATTGAGAACGGTTGCGTCCTTTTCCTTCAGGAGCGAATCGAGCGAAGCGCGAACGCCGATGCGCGAAGCAAAGTTCATTTCGGCAAGCGTCGCAAAGAGACCGCCGTCGCCCTTGTCGTGGTAAGCGAGGACGCAGCCGGCGAGTTCAAGCTTGCGAAGCGCGAGCACAAAGCGCGCGAGAAGCGCCGGATCGTTCACGTCGGCGCTTTCGTTGCCGAAGCGCTGCGCGACCTGCGCGAGAATCGAACCGCCCATGCGGTTGCGGCCTTCGCCCAAGTCGACATAGACGAGAACGGAGCCCTCTTTGACGCGCTTCAATTCGGGCGTGAGCGTCAGGCGTGCGTTCGTCACGGGCGCCGCAGCCGAAACGATGAGCGACACGGGCGAAGTCACCGTCTTCTTTTCGCCGGCATCGTCCCAGCTCGTGCGCATCGAGAGCGAGTCCTTGCCGACCGGAATCGAAATGCCGAGCGCGACGCAGAAGTCCGAAGCGGCCTTCACCGCGTCGAAAAGCTTGGCGTCTTCACCGGGGGCGCCGCAGGCGGCCATCCAGTTGGCGGAGAGCTTCACCTTGCCGAGCTCGACGTCAGCGGCAGCGATGTTCGTGATCGCTTCGCCGATCGCGAGGCGAGAGGCCGCAGCGGCATCGATCACGGCAACGGGCGTGCGTTCGCCCATCGCCATGGCTTCACCGCGCAGCGTTTCAAAGCCCAACGTCGTCACGGCGCAGTCGGCCACAGGAACCTGCCAGGGACCGACAAACTGGTCGCGCGCGACGAGACCGCCCACCGTGCGGTCGCCAATCGTGATGAGGAAGGACTTGTTCGCAACGGCCGGGTGGCGCATCACGTCGAAAGCAGCCTTTTCAAGCTCAATACCCGCTTCCGTGAAGGCGGGCAGCTCGCGCTCGAGGTGCTCGACCACACGGTGCGTGCGCGGCGTCTTCCCGAGAAGCACGTCCATCGGCATATCGACCGCTGCCGTTTCGCCCGGGCGCTCGAGCTTGAGATCCTTCTTTTCGGTGATTTCGCCGATCACGGCAAAGGGGCAGCGTTCGCGTTCGCAGAAAGCCTTGAAGCGATCGAGCTTGGCGGGGTCTACGGCGAGAACATAGCGTTCCTGCGATTCGTTGCACCAGATTTCAAGCGGCGACATGCCGGACTCTTCGACAGGGACCTTCGAGAGGTCAAAACGCGCACCCTGCCCGGAGAGATCCGCAAGTTCGGGCATGGCGTTCGAAAGGCCGCCCGCCCCGACGTCGTGAATGGCAAGAATCGGATTCTCTTCGCCCATCGCCCAGCAGCGGTCGATCACTTCCTGGGCACGGCGTTCCATTTCGGGGTTGCCGCGCTGCACGGAGTCGAAGTCGAGCGCTTCGGAGTTCGCGCCCGAGGTCATCGACGAAGCGGCGCCGCCTCCCAAACCGATGCGCATGCCCGGGCCGCCCAAGACGACGAGAAGGCTGCCGACGGGCGGCTCAAGCTTCTTCGTCTGATCGTCGCGGATCGCGCCGATGCCGCCCGCGAGCATGATGGGCTTGTGGTAGCCGTAGCGCACGCCGCCCACATTGGCTTCAAACGTGCGGAAGTAGCCCAAGAGATTCGGACGGCCGAATTCGTTGTTGAACGCCGCGCCGCCGAGCGGACCTTCGGTCATGATCGAGAGCGGCGTCGCGAGACGCCCCGGCGCGCCGTAGGCCTTGTCGGCGCGTTCGCCCTTGGCGGCGTCGCCGTCGTTCTCCCAAACCTGCTCGGCACCTTCGAGGTGCAGCGCAGACGTCGTAAAGCCAGTGAGACCGGCCTTCGGACGAGCACCGCGGCCCGTCGCGCCTTCGTCTCGGATTTCGCCGCCCGAACCCGTCGAAGCGCCCGGGAACGGAGAAATAGCGGTCGGATGGTTGTGCGTTTCAACCTTGAAGACCGTGTGAACGCGTTCCTTCTGGCGTTCAAACACGCGGCCGAATTCGTCCGCATCGCTCGGACGCGGATAAAGACGCGTCACTTCCGAGCCTTCAAAGATGGCGGCGTTGTCCGCATAGGCCGTGATGGTGCACTGCGGCGCCATCTTGTGCGTGCGGCGAATCATCCCGAAAAGCGTTTCTTCGCGGTCTTCACCGTCGAGCGTCCAGCGCGCGTTGAAGATCTTGTGACGGCAGTGCTCGGAGTTGGCCTGCGCGAACATCATGAGTTCGACGTCGGTCGGGTCGCGGTCGAGCTTTGTGAAGTTTTCGGCGAGGTAGTCGATTTCGTCTTCGGAGAGCGCGAGACCCATCGAGAGGTTGGCTTCTTCGAGCGCCTTGCGGCCTTCGGCACGAAGCGGCACCGTCGCCATAGGCTTGCCTGCAAGCTCAACAAAGAGGTTTTCGGCGGGAAAGTCGGCCGCAACAACCGATTCCGTCATACGGTCGTGGAGTACTGCAGCGATGCGGTCCTTGGCAGCGGCGTCGAGTTCAACACCCGGTTTCACAGCCACCGAATAGAGCGTGCCGCGTTCGACGCGCAGCACTTCGGCGATGCCGCAGTTGCGCACGATGTCGCTCGCCTTCGAGGCCCAGGGCGAAATCGTACCGAGGCGGGGCACGACGAGGAACTGCAGGTCCGCACGAACGGCGTGCTCGGGCGTACCGTAGTCAAGAAGCGAATCGAGCCCGCACATGGCCGCCACGTCGAGCACTTTCGCAGCCTGGTCAAAGTGCCCCAAGCGGCCGGGAACCCCCACCCCGTCCCCGCAACCCTGCCCGAGCGCCTTCAAAAGACGATTGGCGCGGAATTCGGAAAGCGCCTCGGGTCCGTTGAGTTCAAAAACGATGCCGTTGGTGGTCGTCATGAAGATGGATCTCTTTAAAAGAAAAGCCGACCGCTGGGGCCCGACGGCATCGACTACCGTCCGCGCGCCGCATCGATCGATGGGGATGAAAATGTCCAATCAAAGGATTTTATCAGCGACCTTTGCGCGAACTTGCTTTTCTGCCCCCGCTATTAACTTCAAATGAAGAAAGAAGCGCCTTCCGCACGAGCCCGACACCCGCGTTCAAGCAAGTCCTTTCCAACATTTTTTCGGGCCCGATACCGTGCAGGCATCGGACCCGATATTCAAGCGCGGAGTGCAGTTCGCTCGCGGCGCTCTGCGACGGAGTGCACCGTTTCGCCTTTATTCACTCAAACTTAAAAAGTTAATTCCCCAAGCCGTTCGTCTTCTTCAGGAAGTTCGTGAAGACGCCCCAGCCGATCGGCAGCGACTGCTCGTCCTGGATGTCGAAGTCCTTCTTGTGGTGACCGTGGTGGTTGCAGCCGAAGTAGAAGAACGCGGCCTTGCCGCCGTGCGACTGCACGCGGCGGATGAGCACCGTGCAGTCTTCGCTGCCGATTTTGGCGTTCATGGCGACAACGGATTCAACCCCGGGCACCTCGGCGGCAGCAGCCTTCGCGAGCGCGACGGCTTCTTCGTCGCCGCGATACGTGACGGCGTGCCCGACCTTGCGAAGGTCGTATTCGACGCCGTAGGCGGCTGCGAGCCCCTTCACCGTGCGCTCGACGTTCTCTTCCATATAGTCGTTGATTTCAGTCGTCTCGCCGCGTACTTCAAGAAGCATCGCCGCATGCTCAGCAACGATGTTGCGCGCCGTACCCGAAACGAACTTCCCGATCTGCACGCGCGTGATCCCGCCGCTGTGCCCGGGGAGGCTGCCGAGCGACATGCAGGTCGCTGCGCCGCACATCAGTGCGCTGCGACCGTTTTCGGGGCTCCCTGCTGCCGCGGGCACGCCCGTGTAGGTGAGGTCGAACTTCGTCGTCGCAAGGTAGCCTTCATGCGAAACCCCCACCTGGCCGAGATGAGCCGAGCAGCCGATGTGCGCCCCGAGGAACCAGTCGACATCGTCGACAACGCCGCGAGCAGCCATGGCAGCCGCTCCGCGCACGCCCTCTTCTGCGGGCTGAAAAAGAAGCTTCACGGTGCCGCAGAGCGTATCGGCGTGCTCTGCAACCCAAGCGGCAACACCCAGACCCACGGCCGTGTGGCCGTCATGCCCGCACGCGTGCGAGAAGCCCGCGTAGCGCGAGCGGTAGCCCAAGCGATTGGGTTCGTGTTCGGGTGCGTCCGTTTCAGCGATCTCGAGGCAGTCGATATCGAAGCGGAAGGCCGTCACGGGACCGGGACGCCCCGTGCGCCAGATGCCGACCGCCCCCGTCCAGCCGCCCGAGCGCGCAAGAAAATCTTCGGAAACGCCGTTCTCGCGGGCGCGCGCCATGGCCGCTTCCACCTTTTTGGGGTCACGCCCGAGCGCGTTCTCAGGATCGACGGCATCGGCGCCGACGAGCACTTCAAAGCCGAGCTTCGTCAAACGCTCGACCACGGCAGCGGTCGTTTCAAACTCGCACCAGCCCTCTTCGGGGCGTTCGTGAAAGTGCCGGCGATCGGCAACCATCGTACGGGCAATCGCCTCATCGGAATGCTTCTTTTCGTTCGCAGTCATGTTCTTCTCCTTTTTCCATGCGTCAGAGCTCGAAAATGAAGCCCAAAAGCACAAGGTTCACGAGCATGGGGATCGCCATGCGCTTCGAAACTTCAAGGGGTGAAAGTCGGGTCATGCCGGCGATCACAATCGTTGCCCCTGCAATGGGCGAGCACATGCGACCGAACGCCCCCGAGAGCGCCGCCACCATGCCGAGGCTTTCGATGCGCATGCCGAAGTCGGCCGCAAAAGGCGTCACCGACTGATTGAAGGCGTGGCCGGCGGCATCCCCCGACCCCGTCAGAACGCCCATGATGAAGGGACCGAAATTCGCCGCGTAGCGCGCGATGTCGTTCGAATGCTTAAGCGTCTCGATAAGGGCATCAATGACGCCTGCCGCCTTGAGGCCGCCCGCAAAGCAGCCCGCGGCGATGATGATGCCCATGATGTTCGCGTAGCCCTTGCCCATGCCCGAGAAGAACTCTTTGGTGACTTCCTGCGGGTTGGCGCGCGTCACGAAGAACGTATAGATGGCGCCGTAGATCATGGCTTCGGCCACCGACATGCGGATTGCAGGCAATACGGTTGCGCCGAGCATCAGAAGCACGACGGGCAGAATCGGCGCGATGGCGCGCAGCACGCTCGGATGTTCGGGGAGCTGCCCGCGTGCGTCGGCTTCGATCGCAAAGGCAGGTGCCTCACCGTCGACCGGCTTCTTGTAGTCGCGGAAAACAAAAATCATTGCCGTGACGAGCAGGATGTTGAGGCCGCAGATCGTGAGCACCTCGGGCGCAAATTCGACGATAAGGTCCATCACGTCCATTTCGGCAAGCTTGGCGATCCAGACGTTGTGGCTCGAACCCGGGCTCAAAGTCGAAGGCGTAATCGAGCCGATGATCGCGGCGCCCGCGATGGCAGGATGGAAGCCCGCACGCACCATGAGCGGAATCATCGTCGGGCCAAGCGCCGCGGCGCAGCCTGCCGCACTCGGAATGGCAACCGCAACGCACGAAGCGACGAGCATGCAAAGCGGCAGCAGAAAGACGCCGATGCGGCCGAGCGGCTTCACGAGAAGGCCCACGAAATGCACGTCGCAGCGCGTTGCCGCAACAACGGCCGCAAAGCCCATCGACGAGCAGATCGACGTAATGAGCGATCCGTTCGTCATGTTGGCGATGAAGGCCTTGAGCGCCACGCTCGGCGCCCCCGAGAGAATCGCCATAACGAGGCCCGCCGTGAAGAGAACGAGGCGCGTCTCCCAGCGCTTCAAGAGCGCCGCTATCGTGAGAACCACGACGATCGCCGCCATCCAAATGGTCCAACTCATGATTGATACATCTCCTTGATTGGATTGGTCCGAAGTTGAAGTTTCTTTTCCTGTGCTTAGCGAAGCGAGTTCGGGTAGAGCTCTTCGTCCTGCGAAAGAATGAGCTTCTTTAAAAGCGCTTCGAGCGTGCGGCGCTCCTTATCGGTGAGAGCGGAAACAAGCCGAGCTTCGAGCGCCATATGCGACGCGACGGCCTTAAGTCCCAAATCGATCCCTTTGGGCGTCGGCACAAGTCGGCAGCCGCGGCGGTCGTCTGGATCAGGCTCTCGGCGGATAAGCGCTTTGGCTTCGAGCCGATCGATGCGGTTCGTCAGCGCTCCCGAGGAAATAAGCATGCGACTCTGCACGACCTTGGGCGAAAGGCTTTGCGACTCTGAACGAATGAGTGCGCCCAAAAGCTCGAACTCGCCGCGGTTGAGACCGAATTCGGCAAGATTGCGGTCAACCGCCTTGGCAATGTAGTGGCTCATGCGGACAATGCGCGTCACGGAAGGCACGCACTTATAGCGGCCGTCCGGGAACTTCGCATCCCATTCGGGCTGCAGCGTATCGACAAAGTCGCTCCCTGCCGGAGCTGCAGCACCCCGATCTGTTGCGGGGGTTCCATCTAAGAAATCGTGCGAATCGGGGGAGATTTTTTTGTTCGGCATAAAGCAATTCGTCATGAAAAAGTTCAATGTCGAAATATTGCCGAGACAATTGCAACTGGAGCAATCGGGAAAATACTGTTGAGCGAAGCAGAATCTGGCAAAAAGAGAAAAGCCGAAACGCACACCCACTCTGAGCATGCATTTCGGCTTTTTCACTCGATTCCAAACTCCCCGTCGGGCCTCGCGTACGGCGCCTGCTGCCAGCGTCTTAACGCGCAGCAAGCCTCAGCGATACCCAGCGGGATCCTGCATTATTTTTCAAAAGCCCTTTCGATATCCACGGGCATCGCCTGATAACCCGTGGTCGATTCGACGAGCATCTCGACTGCAGGCGTCGTTTCACCCCAGCGGAATTCCTGCATGTAGGGCTTGAATCAGTTAAAATAAATCTACTCGAATATAACTATTTCTTGCCAAAATGAGTAGGTTTATAAGCATCGGAGAAGCTGCGAGAACTCTTGGGGT
>ERZ1090868.1902-NODE-1904-length-10667-cov-7.003958_pt1 | contig 10667 bp, 12 predicted proteins | sample MGYA00478475_ERZ1090868 | MGnify/ENA primary metagenome ERZ1090868 (study PRJEB33644, sample SAMEA5815747) | chicken gut metagenome | biome: Chicken; feature: Gastrointestinal Tract; material: Caecum | place: Ireland | collected 2019-01-01 | study: A study of...
ACGCCATGACGTCGAGTCTCGTGGGCTCGGAGATGTGTATAAGAGACAGGTCTCTCCCCCGGCCGCTGCCTGCACTGCCGCAGCGGCGTCCGTCGTATAGCTTACTTTTCTCGTCTCTTTCGTCACATTATTTTTGCTGTCCTTCGCAACATAGATGACAGACGCCTCTGTTCCATCTGTGTTGGGAATAACTGATTCAATCGTCACAGTATCCGTCACATCCCCGTCGCGTTCATCCGTCGCCGTGACGCCGGTCAGCAGCAGGGAGGTATCCGTTCCCGCCACATAAGTGACAGCTTCCTCCGGAATGGAAATCTCCGGTCCGCTGTGATCCTCGCCCACATAAGCCACCACATTTCCGGCCAGCAGAACTCCGCATACCAGAAACAAAATTGCAACAAGCCCTTTTCTCATGATTTATTTCTCCTGTTTCTTTCCGTAATCTCCATAGTACTTCCCATAATACTTTCCATACTTCCCATAAGCCTGTTTCCGGACGTCAAATTTGTTCAGTACTACGCCGAGAATCGGACAGTTACTCTTTTCCAGCTGCGCCTTGACCTCCTGCGCGAAACGATAACTGATCGCGCCGGACTCAATCACCAGTATCGCACCGTCGCATTCCTCCGCGATCACTGCGCTGTCGATCACACTTCCCAGAGGCGGCGTGTCGACGATGACATAATCATAAACCTTGCGCACCGCTTTCAGAAATGAACGGAAATTCTTTCCGCCCAGCAGCTCCGCAGGATTCGGCGGAAACGGCCCGGAATAGATCAGATACAGTTTTGGCACATTCGTAGCATACACCACATCTTTCAGCTCCGCCTGACCGGTCAGATAATGGGTCAGGCCCTTTACCGTCTGCTGTCCCGCCTTCGTCCGTCCAAGAAGCACCGATTTTCTCAGATCCGCGTCGATAAAAAGCACATTCTTTCCGCTCTCCGCAAGAGATATCGCAAGCTTAAGGCTGACACTGCTTTTGCCTTCATTGGGCGTACAGCTTGTGATCGCAATCACCTTCTTGTCCTCGCCGCAGAACTGAAGGTTCGCACGAAGAGATTTATATGCTTCTTCGATCTGGTAATCGTTTTTTTCTTTTTTGACAATAACCTGATTCACAGCAGTATCCTCCTTACCTTCTTCTCTTTGCTTTCATCTTTCTGGTATTTCCCGTTTCTGTTTCCGCAAGAGGTATGATTCCAAGCATACTCAGATGCAGATACCGCTCCACATCGTCCGCCGTGCGGATGGTATCATTCATCAGATAGGAAATCAGGATAACAGCCACCGCAGCCACAAATCCCAGCGCAGCCCCGATCAGTGTATTTCTCACTGTGGAAGGTCCCACCGGCGTCTCCGGGATATTCGCCGTCTCAAACACGTTTGCCGCTTCAATATTCATGACGTTCTGAATCTCATGCGCCGCAAGATCTCTGACCGAATTGGCAATGCTGCAGGCCAGATACGGATCGCTGTCCTCCGCATGGATCGTGATGATCCGCGTGTCCGTGGACGTCTCTACCGAAATTTTCTCCAGCAGTTCTGACGCCTTCATATCAAGATTCAGATTGCTGATGACAGCTTCCGCCACCTGCCGGCTCCGAATCATCTGCGCACAGTCCTGGGTCAGTTGCTCGCTGGCCTGCAGGTCGCTGCTTGTCAGAGTATCGCTGTTCTGCTTTGTCAGAATATACATTTTGGTCGTCGACTGATATCGGGGCGTCAGAAACAGCTGAGTCACAAGCATCACAGCCAGCCCTGCAGCCGCCGCTGTCAGAAAAATCACCAGCGCTTTGCTCCACAGTACATGAAGAAGCTCCAGTAAATCGATCTCGATCTCATCGTTGTTCTGCTGCGTCGTTTCCATACCTATTCTCCTTTTGATTCTCTTTTGTTGTAACAATTCAGCCCGCTGAACGGTTACCCTTTCTTTTCTATTATTCTCCGCGGATTCCGGATTAAAATTCGCTCGGCATAAGCCTTTCCCATTTTTTTTTCCATATATTCCGCGCAGATTCCCAGATTCGGGACGCGTCTGTCCGTCCTGTGACAGTCTGTCCCCACAAAATCCAGCAGATCCTCCTTCAGCAGCTTTCTGCAGAATCGCTTCACTGCAAAGCCTTCTTCTCCCAGAATACTTCCCGCATTCACCTGCAGAAACGCCCCGATATCCCGAAGCATTTCCAGATTTCCCAGATCCTTTCGCAGCTGCGAATACCGCTCTACATGAGCGATAATGGGAAGGAAGCCGTGACTGACCAGATCATAGATCCGCTCCTTTACAAAAGCCAGGTCGGCTCCCGAAGAAAATTCCGTCAGGACATAATCGGAACCGGCCATCGAAGGCCGCTCCCTGCAGAGCAGGGTTTCCGACATCGTCATATTTGCGTGAAACTCACAGCCAAGATACAGCTGCAGTCCCTGGAATCTTTGTTCCGCCTTCTCCTTCAGACGGGCAAACTGATCCTCTATCTTCTCCTGAGGAGTCTCAAACATTTCACGCCGGAAGTGAGGCGTCAGAATAATGGAACGGACACCGTCGTCATACTCCATCTTCAGCATCTTCAGCGCCATGTCCATATTCCTGGCGCCGTCGTCCACCTGCGGGAGAATATGGCAGTGTATATCGAACAGATTTTTCATATCGTATCCACCCAAAAAAATTCTTTCTTACTATTTTTATCATTTACGCCAGAAAATGTCAAGGTTTAAGCAATACTTTTGAATGGATTTTGTAATAATTCAGTCAGGTCTGTGCATTCACTGCACAGACCGTATGAAAACACAGAGCCTACGGGCATCCGGCCCATCGCGAAGCGATTTTTAATGGACGGATGCCGTAACAGTTCAGCTGGCTGAACTGTTACTGGATTTTGTAATAATTCAGTCAGGTCTGTGCATTCACTGCACAGACCGTATGAAAACACAGAGCCTACGGGCATCCGGCCCATCGCGAAGCGATTTTTAATGGACGGATGCCGTAACAGTTCAGCTGGCTGAACTGTTACTGGATTTTGTAATAATTCAGTCAGATCTGTGCATTCACTGCACAGACCGTATGAAAACACAGAGCCTGCGGGCATCCGGCCCATCCCGCTCATCGTTTTTACATAACAGGGAACGCAGTTTCCTGTTATATAAAAAGATCCCGGCCATATCCTAATGGCCAGGAACCTGCAGCATCCGTTCAGTCTTACTTTTCTTCACTCCGGTAATACTTTTTGTAATATTTTTCATATTTCTTTCCGTAATATCTTCCGGTCTTTTTCCGGTCGATTTTATTCAGCGCCACTCCCAGAATCGGGCAGCCTGTATGCTCCAGCTTCTGCTTGACTTCCCGGGCAAACCGGTAACTGATATTCCCTGACTCAATCGTCAGAATAGCGGCGTCACTGTAAGCAGCCACAACCGCCGCATCGACAACCATACCCAGCGGCGCACAGTCCAGAAGAATGTAATCATAAGCTTCTCTGCATTTCTGAATCAACCGTTCAAAGGCTTTGGACGCCAGCAGTTCTGCCGGGTTGGGCGGCAGAGGTCCTGCAAAAATAATATGAAACTTCGGATCTTCATTCAGATAAATGATATCCGCAATGGAAGCTTGTCCGGACAGATAATGTGTCAATCCCTTCTTTGGGCGCTCACCGTTCACCTGATGACCCAAAACGGATTTTCTCAAGTCCACATCAATCAGGAGCACTTTCTTTTTGATCTCTGCCAGCGACTTCGCCAGATTCATCGTTATCGTACTTTTTCCCTCGCCTGCAAGGCAGCTTGTAACCAGGATCACTTTTTTATCGCTGCCGCAGAACAGTAAATTTGTCCGCAGAACCTTCGTTTCCTCACGGGTTTCGTAATCCTGTTCCCGAGATTTTAATCTAATTGTTTCCACAGTATTTCTCCCTACGTTATCTCTGAATTTTTTATCACCATAAAGGGGTTGTGGCAGAAAATCTTTCTTGCATAATCTTTCCCCATTTTTTTCAACACAAATTCGCTGCACTTTCCCAAATTGGGCTTTCTCTTTTTCGTATTGTGAGCGTCGCTGGCGATAAAATGAATTTTATCGTTCTCCATCAGCTGCCGGCAAAACCGCCGGGCTTCCCTACCGTTCTCACCGAGAAGACTTCCGGCGTTGATCTGGAGATACGCTCCGATTTCTCTCAATTCTTCCGCCCTGTTTTTTTCATACAGACATGGATACCGCTCAATGTGTGCAATTACAGGACGGTATCCGGTGCACAGCATCTTTTCAACAGCATTTCGAATTAACTGGTAACTGTGCCTCCCGGAAAACTCAGCCAGCACATAGGAAGATCCCGCCATCGTCGGAAGGCTCCTTTGCTCTGCCTGTTCTTCAAACTTTGAACTGATGTGATATTCCCGCCCCAGAAACAGCTGGATGTTTGTCTCCTTTGCTTCTTCCTGCAGCCGGTAATACGTCCGGTAAATCTGAGACACAGACGGTTCAAACATTCCGGGACGATAATGAGGCGTAAGGATAATCTTTCTCACCCCGTCCCGGTACTGCATTTTCAGCATTTCCCGCGCTTCTCTGACTGTCTGAGCGCCATCGTCAATTCCGGGAAGAATGTGACAATGGATATCAATGATTCCCTGCATGCCTCACTCTCCTTATAACAGGAAAAGCACCCCACGAAGGGGGTGCTTTTCCCCATACACCGGTATCTTACGCGTTCTTTCTCTTAACGAAAAATACGCATCCTGCACCCAGGACAAGAACTGCCGCTGCAGCGGAAGCCGTCAGCATTCCCGTATTTTCTCCGGTTTTCGGAGAAACGGAGCTGCCATTGGAAGTCACTGCTCCTGTCGCGGTATTCTTATCTACTACAAATGCGACCGGAGACAGGGACGTAAAGGTAGCGGTGATTGTTCCATCACCAACCGTTGCTTCCACAACTTCCCATTCACTGCCGTTGAAATGCAGTACAGCGACCTTTGTATCCGGACCCACACCCGGAACATCAAAGGTAATGGTCACAGGCATCGGAGTGCCTTCCGGAACGGAAACATCCATAGCGTCAACAACTTCCATGCCTTCTACGTAAGCGTCTCCGAGTACAGTCTGCAGTCCTTCTGTCGTCTTGATCTCGTTCACTGCCTCTGCATACTCTGCCGGCACAGACGAAATCGACGCAGACACACTGTTTCCGTTTGCATCCTGCGCTCCCTGTACCTCCACTACACCGGTAGACGCAACGCTTCCCTGTGCAAACGCAGTCACTGACATTGCGCAGATTGTGAGAGCCGCAGTCACTGCTGCGACAGCCTTTTTGAGATTCAGTCTCATGGTTCCCACCTCTTCCTTTCATAATATTATTCAAAGCGGAGATCCCGCCGCTGTCCTTCTCAATCCTGTTTTATATAAAAAAGCTCCAGAATCAATTCGTACAGCGCCTGATCGTCCACAGTGAATTCCTCATGTTCTTCCCCGGGAGCAGCCGTTCCCGGAACTGTTTCTATTTCCTGATGAATGGTATAATTCTTTAAATTTTTCAGCTCTTCCGCCGTCAGATCTGTCGTCAGATAAGGCTCCGCGCTGTCCAGCAGTTTCTCATATGCGGCAGAATCAATGTTCTGCATCTGCTGAAACATTGCCTGAATAAACTGGTTCTGACGTTCCATACGGTCGTTGTTGCTTCCTGTCACCGTAATATCGCGATACCGCACATACCGTTCCGCCAGATCTCCCTGAAGCGTCAGGGTGGCGCCTTCCGTAAACAATGGGTCCACAGATGTATAATCTCTGGGAACCGTCAGCGTCACACCGCCCATCGCAGATGTCACCTCACCGATACCGTCCACTGTAAGCGCCATCACGGAACTGATTGGTATCTCATACAGAAGATGGGAAACCGCATTTTTAGTCAGCCAATTACTGCGGCTGTCACTCTCTCCAAAGGCATACTGAAGCGCGATCTGCGCATGCTCCGTTGCCAGATGGCTCCCGGTAATTCCGTAAATTTCCACATCTGTCATCGAATCTCTGGAGATCTGCAGCAGCGTGGTCTCCTTTGTTTCCTGATTCATAATCATCAGAAGAATGCAATCCGCCTGACCGTTTCTTCCTACCGTCTCACCGACAACACTGTCAGCTTCCTTGTCCACGCCCAGGAAGAGAACATTTCTGAGATTCCTGTTATATTCATAGGTCTCACCCTGATAGGTGACTGTATTCTCCATTTCCGTGCCGCTCTCCGCCTGTGTCCCCGCCTGGGGCATCTCTTCCGTTCTGCTCTTATTCTGCAGAAGCAGAAAAACTCCCGCCCCGGCCGCAATACAGAGAACCAGCATGACAACAAGAAGAACTTTTTTACTCATTCTGAAGCACCGCCTCTACAATCAGTCGTTTGTCTTCCTGACTGCCGATACATGTACTCAGTGTCAGGAATCGGTCGTCCGCCGAGACCGGAACGTCCTCCCGGATTGTATCCGACATTCCTCTTGCGGAGAGAATCGAATCCAGGAACTGCTGGCGGCCGCTCTCTTTCGTGTAGTCAAACGCATAATACAGATGTGTGTCACTGTATGTGACTGCTGCAAAAATCTGATAATGATATACTTTGTCCGGCGTATATATGATTACTTCCGGATGTTCCGCCATATATTCACTGTCCTCATAATTATGAAGATTCTGGAACATACTGCCGTCTCTCATATTGTGTCCGTAAACAATTGTATTGAAATCCGAGAAATCTTTGCTGTTTACACGTTCCGTATAAATCGAGCCGGGATATCCTTCCGTCCCTTCAACCGTATGGTTCAGATAATAAGTGTCGTCCGTGGAACTCTGTACGATCGGATAGTCGATATTCGTCCCTTCGATTCTGATCCATGCATAAATCTCCGGATTCACCGCCTGCAGCGCGGCAAAATCAATCGGAATCTCTTCCTCCGGTTCCGTGTCTGCAGGCTGTTCCGGAGGCGTTTCCTCCGAAGAAACCGGTGTGGGAGAAACCTCTGCCTCCTCCTGAAGTTCCTCGTAGATTTTACTGTTTTCCCTTTCGGAATAAAAATACCAGAAGATATATCCGCAGCAGCATCCAAAGAGTACCGCGCAGATCAGACATCCAATCGTCAGCATTTTTCGTTTCATGTTATTTTCCTCTAACTATACAGCCAGAACAAGTCATGCTGATTTCCTTTTCTCTGCTGCCGCAGCCGATACCTGTTTGTTGTAGGTGAATGCTGCCAGCGTATTCAGCTGGAGATATTTTTCCACATCCTCCTCCGTCTTGATGGTATCATCCATCAGATGACGTACGATGAGGATCGCTGCTGCCAGAATCAGTCCAATGGCTCCGCCCATGAGTACGCTTCGGAAAAGGCTGGGGCTGGATGGGTTCTTCGCCACTACCGCCTCTTCGACAATCGTCGGCCGGTCGGTCACCATAATCTCCGCGACTCTGTCCGCGGTTGCATCCGCCATCGCATTGGCGATCTGCTGCGCCGTTTCCGGATCCGGATATGTAGCTGTAATTTTAAGGATACGCGTATCTGCCGGATTGGATATGGTCAGAAGTCCCACAAATTCATCATAGGAAATTTCTTCCAGACCAAGCTTTTCCCGTACGTTATTCACCACAGGACGGCTTGTCGCCAATGTTTCAAAATCGATGGTCAGCTGTGAACCAATCTGCAGATCCGCAAGCGAAGTCACACTTGTGGTCTTCGTCAGGATATAAATCATCGACGACGACTGATACTGGGGCGTAATCAGAAACTTTGTACCGATCCCGGCTGCCAGCGCAAATACCAGCAGCGAAGCCAGAAGCAAATACCATTTTCTCCTGAGCACATAAAAAAGCTCCAGTAAATCAATCTCAATTTCATCATTCTGCATCTCGTTTAACTGTTCCATTCTTGCGTTCTTTTCCTTTTCTGTGTTTTCTATTTAATACTTAAGTACTGTATCATTTGTCACTTTTTCCAATTTTATCAATTATTTATCATAATACTCTTTCCTGCCTTATCTGTCAACCGCAAAAAAGGCCACCGGCATTCTCTCCACCCAGGCTTATTGCTGCCTGAAGGGAAAGAAAGCCGGTGGCCATCGTTTTAAGCCAGCACCACCATACATTCCTTCTCACAGAATGCGATTCCATACTTCATCATTTTTTTCACTCCGCGGCGTTTCAGCCCTTCCGCGTACTTCTTTTCTTCGATCTGGTTTAACGCTTTCGCGCACGCTGCCTCCAGATTTCCATCCTCCGCATACTTCAATTCAATGATCATGCCAACCCTGTCCGGCGTCTGAATGGAAATATCACTGTATCCTTCTCCCATCTCCGCATTGGCTTTTACAAGCCAGCTTCCCTGACTACGTAAAAGCCCAAGCAGCATTCCATGATAAAAATTTTCTTTCATATTTCTGCGTACTGCCGTGTCTCTCACGCTGATGGAATCCCACAGGTAATCGTTGAGCATTTCTTGGATCGTATTTATGTCTCCGGCAGAAAACGCCGCGCAAAAGCGGTTGATCCTCTCTGTATCCGACTGTGTTACTTCCCGGAACCAATCCTCTACCAGTTCATAGAATAGTTTGTGGATCTCGCCATTTGGAATCCACAGCCGGAATATGTCTGCATCAGCCTGGTCCACATGCCTGCCAGTCAGATATCCTGTGGCATAAAGGACACTCCAAACATTTCCAACACTGTCCTCAATATCTCGATAGGTCAGTTCCTGTCTGACTCTTTTTGTGATTTTTCCGCCGTTTAACAATTCTTCCACTTCATCTTTTGTTGTCTGGTCTGCTTTTTCAAGCAAACGGAGAATGAGGCCGTTCCCACTGGTATTTGCCCAGTAGTTTTTGGGCGGAGTACCCGGAGCTGCCAGCAGCTCATCACAGTAATTAATGACATCCCAGGGACAATATACGTCTGTATCCCCAAAACAGTATCCATCGTACCAATCACGGATCACATCCTTATAAGAGGACAGGCCGTAGAATGTCAGCATTTCATCCACATCTGCATTTGTAAAACCAAAATATTCATCATAACGTACATCCGAAATCGTGTGTACCTTCAGATTGTTCAGGCCCGTAAAGATACTTTCTTTGGAGATCCTCAGGCACCCGGTAAGAACAGCAAAGTACAGGCTGTCGTTGGTTTTCAATGCATTGCCAAGCAGGTTTCGGATAAGGCTCACCATCTCATCATAGTATCCCCCCTGGAACGCTTTATCTAACGGAACGTCATACTCATCAATCAGCAGAATCACCTTCTGGCCATAGTGCTTTTCAAGGAGTTGGGAAAGAGTCTTCAGAGCAGAAGCTGCAACCTCCTCCGTCATGGCATACAGCCCGCCTTCACCGGAACCTATCTTTATCAAGCTGGCATAAGCCTCTTTTTCTTCTTCTGAAAGTTTCTTGCTTTCCTTTAAAAAGCGGAACCGCATAGCCTCATTCCCAAGAACGGTTCGCAATGCTGCCACCGCTGAATCATATTTCTGTCCGTCCACACTTTTCAGGCTGACAGAGATCACCGGAAACTTCCCCATGTATTTCTCACACAACTCTTTTTCCTGCGCAATCTTTAAACCGTCGAACAGTGCCGGATCGCTCCCGATCTCAAAAAAGCACTTCAGCATGCTCATGTTCAATGTCTTTCCAAAACGCCTGGGGCGGGTAAACAAGTTTACTTCCCCCCAGTTTTGCAGAAGTTCTTTAATAAACAGCGTTTTATCTGCATAATAAAAATCATTCGTCCTGATCTTTTCAAATCCATCGATACCGATGGGAAGTTTCTTTCTCACCTTCCCAACACTCCTTTCAGACATCAGTGACCTGGAGACTTCTGGCATCTTCTTCCTCCTGGTCGGCAAGAGGACTGTAAAGAAACATGTCGATCTGTAACGCCGGAAAATTTATATTGGAAAACTTAATCTCCGTGAAACTGTCATACGGCTGCTGCCGGAAAGATACAGATACGCTTTCTCCGTTTTCACATTCAAACAGCATCTCGATCGGATCGAAGCTCTGACCAGTCGAATTGCAACCAGCATTCCCTGTGACGTTTCAAAACCTCCGAGTATGTATTCTTCCCTTTTTCTGTCGTCTCGCTTTGTCTTAAAATCAGAGGCAGCTCCGGAGGGAAATGATCCGAAGGGATATAACGCCACTCGCACTCATCCTGATAGACGTACTCTCTCCTGTCCCCGTTCTGATCCGGCTCCAGTCCCCAGATCGGCTTCATATACATCAGAGTACTACAGAGATAAGAAGACAAAACCTGTGTTTCCTGATTGAGTTCTTCTTGCATGGAAATCTGAAACGCTTCCCTGAAATCGTCCACCAGCGGAGAATTTCCGTTTATATAATGGATCGGCTGTACACGGTATTTCTTCATCACACTGTCTGCGTCCCTCTATCCAAAATGAATAATTTCATGTTTCTCAAGCCCAGTCAGACTCCCCACTTTCGCTTTATAATAGGTAGCCACCCTGACTGACCTATCCGACTTTCGCTTTACAATGAAGAAATCACTATCCAACCCCTTCTACGCAAAAGCACCTAATTCAGCCACTTTTGATGTGGAAAACGGTCATTATAGCCCATTTTCAAACCACTAAAAATTCAGGGTAACCATTCCGCTTTACTTTCTTTCGCTTTATAATGGCGGCATCGACGCGCAAAATAC